>Ga0209302_10000462_pt1 | contig 24255 bp, 23 predicted proteins | sample ArcOceMetagenome_2_FD_187445 | JGI IMG/M metagenome (GOLD analysis project Ga0209302, IMG submission 187445) | Marine eukaryotic phytoplankton communities from Arctic Ocean - Arctic Ocean ARC135M Metagenome (SPAdes) (version 2) | ecosystem: Environmental > Aquatic > Marine > Oceanic | place... | reverse complement strand
AAAAATAACTCAGTATATTTGTAGTATGAATAGTACATTCTTATTTATTAGTGGTCCAGAAGTTATGATTATTATGTTAATTGTGGTGATGGTCTTTGGTGCAGACAAAATTCCTGAAATTGCCAGAGGTTTAGGTAAAGGAATTCGTCAAGTAAAAGACGCGACTAATGATATTAAAAGGGAAATAAAAGACAGTTCTGATACTACAGGGGTTGATACGGATATTACCAAAGAAATTAACAAGGAAATTAGCAGTGTTAAAGACGATATTGAAGATCTTACCGGTCCAATAAAAAGACAATTATAAGTTTTCTAAAGTACTCTACTTATTGTTAAGCCATCTCTAATAGGTAACAAGATCGTTTCTATTCTTGTGTCTTCATTCATCATTTTATTATACGCCAAAAGCACTTTTGTATCGGTATCTTTCGGGTCTAATGCGGCAACAACTTTACCACTCCATAAAACATTATCAGATAGAATAATTCCACCAGAATTCATCTTATCAATAATTAAATGAAAATAATTAATATAATTAGATTTATCTGCGTCGATAAAAACTAAATCAAATTTCTCATCAATTGTAGGAATAATTTCAATTGCATTGCCTACAAACTGAGTTATTTTATTTCTGAATCCAGATTTTTCGAAGTATTTGTTTTGAAGTGTTTCTAGTTCTTCATTTTTATCTATCGTAATTATTTTTCCTTCCGAAGACAAACCTTCTGCTAAACACAGCGCAGAATACCCGGTATATGTACCAATCTCTAAAATATTTTTAGGTTGAATTATTTTAGTAATCATAGATAATATTCGACCCTGAAAAGCACCGCTTAACATTCTTGGGTTTAATACTTTTTGCCAAGTTTCTTTTGTTAATTCTTGTAATATCTTTGGTTCTTCTTGTGAATGAGCTACAGCGTAATTGTCTATTTTTTCTGGTAGAAAGTGCATTCTAATTGAGGTGTTTTTTATTCTTTGTTTTTTCTAACAACGCTTTTAAATCTTCTTTGTATTTCAAAGACAGGCAGTGCTTTAAATCGTTACAATACTGAGAGTGTCCTTTATATAAACTAGACAGCATTGTATTCTGTTTGCTATACTTAGCGCAAATTTTGCAAACAAGAAGGTGAATGTATAATTTTATTTTATCTTTTATAGGGGCTTCACTATATTGGTTTTTATCACAAATAGTCGTGGCTTGGTCGCATGTTATTTTTAAATTTCTAAACATTTCTTAATTGTTAAACCAATTATCTTCCATACATTTTCTTAACTGTGTTCTAGCCCTATGTATTATTACCCATAAATTTGACGAAGTAATACCTAATTCCTTACATATTTCTTCTGTTTCAAATTCCTGAACGGTTTTCATTCTAAAAACCATGGCATATTTTTCTGGTAATTTATCAATACACGCTTCTAGCTGAATCCTTAGCTCTTCCCTTTCTATTTGTTTTTCAGAAGCATTATCCCAATTTTGTGGCACACGCTCTTCTAGCCAACTTCCTTTATTTTCTCCATCATCATAAAAATTTATTCGTACTTCTGCCTGTCCTTTTTTAGTGTTTATTTTTCTATAATAATCTATGATTTTTCTTTTTAAAATAGACACCAACCATGTTCTTTCAGTTGCTTTTCCTTGAAAATTTTTTGCCGATTTAAGTCCCGATAAAAAAGTTTCTTGTACAAGGTCTTTTGCTAAATCACTGTTATTAACACGAGAAATGGTAAAGTTATACAGGTAATCTGCATAATTATCAATCCATTTATTAGGGGTTAGTGCATGTTTTTCTTCTATCATATATTATATAAAGCATCAAATGTAATCTTAATTTGCCGCATTAAAAACTTAGCACTTCCTTGTTCTGCTTTAAACTAAAAAATAATTTAAAGAAATGTGTTAAACTTTATAATTTGTTAAATATCTATTGATATTTCTTACTTTTACCCCATAAAAAATCGATAAAATATGTCTGTAGCTAAAAAAGAATATAAACGCGTTACCGTAAAGTCTCTTGTAGAGATGAAAGCAAACAAAGAGAAAATCTCTATGCTAACCGCCTATGATTTTACAATGGCAAAAATTTTAGACAGATCTGGTGTTGATGTTTTACTTGTAGGTGATTCTGCCTCAAATGTTATGGCAGGTCATGAAACTACATTACCTATTACCTTGGATCAAATGATTTATCACGCAAGTTCTGTGGTTAGAGCTATAGAACGCTGCTTGGTTGTGGTAGATTTACCTTTTGGTAGCTACCAATCTGATCCAAAAGAGGCCTTGCGTTCTGCTATTAGAATTATGAAAGAGTCTGGAGGACATTCAATAAAGTTAGAGGGCGGTAGAGAGGTTAAAGAATCTATAAAAAGAATTTTAAATGCCGGTATTCCAGTAATGGGGCATTTAGGTTTAACCCCACAATCTATTTATAAATTCGGAACTTATACCGTAAGAGCAAAAGAAGAAGAAGAAGCAGAAAAACTAATGGAAGACGCATTAATGCTAGAGAGAGTTGGTTGTTTTGGATTGGTATTAGAAAAAGTACCTGCTAAATTAGCAAAAGAAGTTGCAAAAGCAATCTCGATACCTGTTATTGGAATAGGAGCTGGAAACGGAGTAGATGGGCAAGTTTTAGTTACTCATGACATGATTGGAATGACCCACGAATTTAATCCGCGTTTTCTAAGACGTTATTTAGATCTATATAAAGACATGACGGGTGCATTCGAAAATTATATTTCAGACGTAAAAAGTGGCGATTTCCCGAGTGACAAAGAACAATACTAAGCTTCACTTATACTATAAAAATTAGCATTCCTGCAAAGCTGGGGAATTCAAGTTCATTCTATTAATTGCTGCTTTGGTGGAATAACAAACTTAAAAATCTTCTATGAAAATTCTTCACCTAGATACCAACCACCCTATTTTAATAGCACAATTAAATAGCCTAGGTTTTACTAATGATGAAGATTATACCTCTTCAAAAGCTGAAATTTTAACTAAAATCCATTTATATGATGGTTTAATTATTAGAAGTCGTTTTTCTATTGATGCCTCTTTTTTAGAAAAAGCACAAAACTTAAAATTTATAGGTAGAGTCGGAGCTGGTCTAGAAAATATAGATTGTAGCTATGCAAAAAACAACGGAATTACTCTAATTGCAGCTCCAGAAGGAAATAGAAATGCCGTTGGAGAGCACTGCTTAGGGATGTTGTTGTCTCTCTTTAATAAATTAAACAAAGCAAATGGCGAGATTAAAAAAGGCCAGTGGTTGCGCGAAGAAAATCGTGGGGTTGAATTGGATGGAAAAACGATTGGTTTAATTGGCTACGGAAATATGGGGAAATCATTCGCAAAAAAACTGCGTGGTTTTAACGTTGAAGTACTTTGTTATGATTTAAAACCTAATGTTTCTGATGATTGTTGTACACAAGTTTCACTAAGAGAATTGCAGCAAAAAGTAGATGTTTTAAGTTTACACACGCCACAAACAGAACTCACAAGAAACATGGTAAACACTAATTTTATCGAAAGTTTTAAGAAAAAATTTTGGCTCCTAAATACCGCACGTGGAACCTCTGTGGTTACAAAAGATTTAGTTATTGCTTTAAAATCTGGAAAAATTTTAGGCGCTGGTTTAGACGTTTTAGAATATGAAAAAACCTCTTTTGAAAACCTTTTCACCAATGATAAAATTCCGAAAGCCTTTCAATATTTAATAAATTCAAATAATGTACTTCTTTCTCCCCATGTTGCCGGCTGGACCGTTGAAAGTAAAGAAAAACTAGCTCAAACAATTGTAGATAAAATTAAAAGTAGCTACTCTTAAGCTATCGGTAATTACCCTTGTGTATCTAAATAAATAAAACATTAACAACTGATTTACAAACACTTAAAACAAAAATTATGAAGTTTTTATCAAATTATCCCGCAGAAGTTTTACTTTTAATTTTTTTAATTATTACTTTTATTCAGTCTGGTATAGACAAACTTTTAGATTGGAACGGAAACATTTCTTTTATTAAAGAACATTTTAAAAACTCCCCTTTGAAAAACACCGTTCCTTTATTATTAGGAATTATTTTAATAGTTGAAATAGTTGCAGGTGTTTTAATGGGTATTGGTGTTTATGAATTATACACCTCTGAAGCAAAAGAAATTGCATTATTAGGTGTTGAGTTTTCTGCAATCGCTTTAATTTTTTTATTAATAGGACAGCGACTTGCTAAAGATTATGCCGGAGCGATGTCTTTAGGTGTTTATTTTATTATAACGGTGGGTGGTGTATTTTTATTAAATAACTAAAAACTATACCGAAAAAAAAATAATCAATTATATTTATACAAAAAGGCTTTAAAACAATCGTTTTAAAGCCTTTTTATGTATTACACAACAAATTATATAGCGCGATTAGAAATATTTAAAACTCGTGTCTTTAAAATACGTTTTAGTTGTTTTTAATCACATAAATTAAAGAAGAATATTCTGTTGTGGTTTTAGCGCTGCGGTTTGAGAGAAAGCCCCTATAAAAAGCTTTTACGGGATTTGATTTTCCAGTTTTATATTTTTCACTTAAAAGAGATACATAATAACTATCAAACTTCATTGGAAGTGTTTCCTCTACAATCATTTCTGCTTCTAAAAATAATTTATGTATTGCCTTTTGACTAAAATGCCAAAGGTGTCTTGGTACATCATACGCCGCCCAATGCTCTTTATAAAACTTAGCATCGTAGCTTTTATAATTTGGTACCGCAACCACAATCCTTCCTTTAGGTTGCAATAAACTCTTTAAAGCTTTAATCGTGCTTTTTAAATTTTCAACATGTTCTAAAACATGCCAAAGCGTAATTACATCAAATTTTTGATTGGCAACATCTAAAAGGTTTTCTTTTAAGTGAATTCCTTTTTTAATTGCGTTTTCTCTTGCCTCTAGACTTGGCTCAATTCCTAGAACCTGCCAATTATTGTTTTTACAGATTTTTAAAAAATCACCCGTTCCTGCACCAAAATCTAACACCGATTTTGAACCCGATTTAAAAGAATTTAATAATAAAAGTTTTTGTTTTAATGTGTGGTTTTTTACCACTTGATAACTCTTATCAAAGAATGTTTTTTTACTATCTGTGTGCGAAATATAAGCTTCACTTTTATAGTAGTCTTCTATGTGTTTAGGAACAGGAGACGTTACTAGCATCTCATATTCTGTATTCGCCATCACTTCAAAATAATCTCCAGAAACCGTATTATCTTTGCAGTTTAAGAGCTTGGTTAAATTTATATAAAGCTCTTTTTGATCGTCCATATTGCCTTAATATTAAGAATGTTCCACGAGGAACATTTTGAAGTTTTCTTTTTTTATCTACCCATGTAAACCAACAAAACAGAAATATCACTTGGCGAAACACCACTAATCCTACTCGCTTGTGAAATAGATGTTGGTTTCACTTTATTTAATTTTTCGGTAGCTTCAAACGATAACGACTTCACTTTTTCGTATTTAAAACTAGAAGGAATAACTACGTTTTCTAGTCTATTTAATTTATCGGCATTGTTTCTTTCTTTCTCTATATAACCAGAATACTTTAAATGAATTTCTGCTTGCTCGATTACATCTTTAGCAATAGTATGCTCCTTTAAAAAATCTTTTAATTTTCTTATATCATTAAAATCTGCAAGCGACAATTGTGGTCTAGATGCAATTTTAAAAAGCTTCATAGATTGATTTACCAATGCTAATTTTTTAGCTTCTAAAATTGGGTTTACCTCTTCTTGCTTTACACTTGTCTCTTCTAAAAATTTAATTAATAACGCGGTCTTTTTTTCCTTTTCTAAAACACGATCCATTCTTTCTTGAGACGCCAAACCTAATTTATAACCTAAAGGAGTTAATCTTAAATCTGCATTATCTTGCCTTAATAAAGTTCTATATTCTGCTCTAGAAGTAAACATTCTATATGGCTCCTCTGTACCTTTAGTAATTAAATCGTCAATTAAAACACCTATATATGCCTCGTTCCTTTTTAAAATAAAAGGCTCCTTTCCTTGTGTTTTTAGTGCAGCATTTACGCCTGCCATTAACCCTTGTGCCGCCGCTTCTTCGTAACCTGTTGTTCCATTAATCTGACCCGCAAAAAACAAGTTCTCAATCAACTTTGTTTCCAAAGAATGTTTTAATTGAGTAGGTTGAAAAAAGTCATATTCTATTGCGTACCCATACCTTAAAAACTTTACATTTTCAAAACCATCTACCGCACGTATTGCTTTGTCTTGAACATCCTCAGGCAGTGATGTAGAGAAACCATTCACATACATTTCAACCGTAGTCCATCCCTCCGGCTCTACAAAAATTTGATGTCTATCTTTCGTAGCAAATCGATCTACTTTATCTTCCACAGACGGACAGTATCTTGGCCCAGTAGACTTAATTCTTCCATTAAACATTGGAGATCTATCAAAACCCTCACGAAGCAAATCATGTACTTTTTGATTTGTATAAGTTAAATAACAAGAGCGTTGCTTTTTTAAAGAGCTTGTGGTTGGTAAATAAGAAAACTTCTCAGTAATTTCATCTCCCGGTTGCTCAGTCATTTTAGAATAATCTAAAGAACGACCATCCACCCTTGGAGGTGTTCCTGTTTTCATTCTACCTGCTTCAAAACCCTTTTCAACCAATTCCTCTGTGATTCCTGTAGAGGCTCCTTCACCAGCTCTTCCACCACCAAAGCTTTTATCACCAATATGAATTAAACCGTTTAAAAAAGTGCCGGCTGTTATTATAACTGTCTTTGCCTTTATCTCTAGCCCTAAAGCTGTTTTTACACCTATAATTTTAAATCCATCAAACAACAAACCACAAACAGAGTCTTGATAAAAATCGACGTTTTTTGTTTCCTCTAACATCGTTCTCCAACACTCCGCGAACTGCATTCTATCAGATTGAACCCTAGGGCTCCACATTGCTGGGCCCTTAGATTTATTAAGCATCTTGAACTGTATTGCAGTTTTATCTGTAATCACACCGCTATACCCCCCTAAAGCATCTATTTCTCGTACAATTTGTCCTTTTGCAATTCCCCCCATTGCCGGATTACAACTCATTTGTGCAATGTTTTGCAAATTCATCGTGATTAACAATGTATGAGCGCCCATGTTTGCACTTGCAGCTGCAGCTTCACTTCCTGCATGGCCACCACCTATTACGATAACATCAAATGTTGTTGAAAATAAACTCATTCTTTATGGTTCCACGTGAAACCCCGTATTTAATTAATTGATTTTAAGGTAATTAACTCCGATAAAGCATTGTTTTCTTGAGTAGTCATCTCTTTTTGACTTTCTGGTGTTTTATCAGAAAACCCTATATAGTGCAAAACCCCATGAATCATTACTCTTTGCAATTCTTCTAAAAAAGAAACATTAAAATCATTAGCATTATCTGCAACTCTTTCTGTTGATATAAATATATCTCCACCAACAAGACTTCCTAAAGAATTATCAAAACTTATAATATCTGTTAGTGTGTCGTGTTGTAAAAACTCTATGTTTAATTTTAATAAATAAGCATCATCACAAAAAATATAGTTTATTTCACCCTCTTCACGATTGTGATTTAAAATAATTTTTTGAATCCACTTTTCAAAACGATCCTCGTTTTCTAACTTAAAATTGGTTTCGTAATTAAAACTAATCATTATCTGTCTTATTTGGCTCTGAAAAATAATCCCGAACCTTTAATTTGTAATTTTGATGCAAAGGTAATGATTGTCTATTTAATATCTCTATTTGATTGTAAAACTGCTTTTTAAAATCAAACAACTTCTTGTTGTTTTTATTTGTAGCACTTGTACTAACTGTTGCTTTGCGTATATTCTCTTTTCCTTGCTCTAAAGCCGCTTTGTCTAGTTTTAATAAATCATAGTTTAACTGTTGCATTTTTTGAATCGTAGGAGCGCTAAAACCATTCTCTAAAATTTCGTTTTCTAGTTGTTCCATCGATTTTAAAACCTTTTTAGTCTGACCACTGTTTTTTTTATCTCCTTTCTCTGACTCTTTTATGGCGTTTTGCAGCTGCTGCCTTAGTTGAGACTGCTGTTTATATATCTCAAACAACTCGCCATCTAAATTATCATTTTGACCTACTCCTTTTTCTCCAGAGCCCCCTCCATTCGATTCGTTATTATTTTTTCCACCCTCACTTTTGCCCCTTGGTTTCTCTCCTTTTTTTCCCCGACCTTTTTTTTTGTCTATCGCGCTATTCCCTGGCTTACGACTATGACCTTTAGCCCTCTCTCCTCCTTTTTTCATTTTCTCAGACAACTCACCTTGCTTTTTAATGATGTCTGAAAGACTAAAGCCTTTACCTTTTTTACCTGACCCCATCTTCATAGATGCGTTTTTCATGTTATTTAACATTGTGCTTAAATAATCTGATAAATTGTTTGCAGAAGTCATCACATAACGCTGATTAGAAATTCCATTATCAAACCTTCCTTCAGAAAAATTTTCTAAAGATTGCTCTAAATTATAGTGGACAGTTGATAAGTCATTTTGAATTTTTGAAGATATTTTAGGTAACCGCATCGAGAGCACGTATAAACTATCATCTATGTGTTCAAAATAAGACCTTATATTATTTTGCTTTTTTAAATCTTTACCAAAATCTGGGTGCGCGATGTAAATAGCGTCAAACTTATTCATAAGAGCCTCTTGTTTAAATGAAAAAGTCATCAGGTTTTCTAAAATTTTACGCATGTCATCCATATTTTCTTCAATAGATTCGCTCTCCATTTCTAACATCGATTTTTGCATTTTAGCGCTCATTTTTTTCATTTTTGACGCGCTCTTCTTTTGGTTTTTCTTAACCGAACCCCTGTCTTTACTTTTTAAACCTTCCTCAACTTTCTTTAATTCTTGGTCGACATCTTTTTTCTCCTCTTCTAAATCTGGTAAATCCATCGGGTCTTTTAACCTCTTGTTGTCCTTTGCTAATTCAATTAACTCCTTTTTTATTTTCTCAAAGCCTTCTTTTATTTCTTTTTGATCTTCTAAATTATCAGCATCCTTCTTTTCTAACAACCCCTGTTTCTCTGCCAAGTCATTTAATTTATTTACAATTTGCATTGTTTTTTGTTCTATGTAAAACCGCTTTACCAATTCTAGGGTTCTCTTTAAACTGCGCTGTTGTTGCTTGTTTTGTTCCGCTAATTGTTTTATTTTTTTTCCTAATTCTTCTTTATTTAATTTCTCCGCAACCTTAGCAATCTCATCTAAAAGTTTCTGTTGTTTGTTGTTTTTCTGCAGCTCTTCAATCCTTTTTTGTAGTTCTTCTTTTTTTTCTTGAAGGGTTTTGTTTTCTTCTTTATTTTCTTTGAAATTATCTTTCAATTTTTCAGTTTGAAGACGCATCCTTTCTTTATATTTTATTTGTCTTTTTAAAATGGCATCCACCTTTTTTTTATCCCTCCAACTAAATTTTTTATTCTTTTGTAAACCCTCTTGCAACTTTTCTATAACACGTTGCTGCTCTTGCTGTTTTAGAATGGCGCGATCCATATTGGTAATTGTATTTCTTTGCGCATCTAATAACTCTTGATTTAGTTCTTCATTTGTTTTTTCTCTATATTTAAAAACAGCGCTTTTTGCTTTTTTATTTCCATTTACCGTGTCATTGTCATAGACTTCAAAAAAGAGTTCATAACTGGCTCCTTTCCTAACAGACAAACTATCGGGGAACAAGTAAAAAAAAGTTTGAATGTCTGCTTTAGAAATTCCTATTGCGCATACTTTTTGGATCTGCGGATTATTCGCTTCGTAATACACCATTTGTAACTTACTTAAACCATAATCATCTGAAACCTGTCCAATAAATTGTGTCGGGCTTTTAGAGGTGTCCCTATTGTTTGGTTGCATTATAATTTTAGGAAAATTATCTTTAACCACATTTATAGAAAACGTTAAGCGCTCATGATCTTTTAAATTTTCGTTAGAAGAAGCAATTTCATATGTAAACGAATTCTTTATTTGTTTTGAAAACCCAAAGTTGTTCTCGCTAAACTTGGTAAATAAAAGCCGCTCTGTGTTCTCAATAAACACAACCTCTTGCGTTTGGTTGCCTAAAACATTCCATGTAATTTTTGTGCCTTCTGGAACGATTAGGTTTCCAGAGTTTGGAATCGTTTCATTCTTTTTGCCAACATAAGAAGGGTATTCTAATTTTAGAACAATATTATTAATTGTTGGTGTCTTAATTATGGAAAGCTGATGTATTGCGCTTTGAACCTTGTTTGCCTCAAGAAAAAATTGCAGCGACTCTTGAACCCCTGAAAAGGTGAAAGAAAAATTACCTGAACCTTTGTTTTCTAAAAAATACGCCTGTTTTTTAAATTTTATTTTTACTTCTACAGGTGAAACAGGCCCAATAGTTTCAATCCGAATAGTAATATCCTTGCCCTGAACAACTTGAAGGTTTTTATTTGTTAGTCTAAAATAAAAAGGTGCTGGTGGTGTATATGCTGTTCTGTGATGAACAACCCGATCTAAACTCTTCTTAAGTAAATCATTATTACCAGATAATAACGTAATTAAAAAGACCACAATGGGTAAAACTGCATACTTAAGGTATTTTAAATTTTTACTAAAGTTTACTGCTTTTACAAACGGAATCAACAACAGCTCTTCTGATTTTTGATTGATACTTGCTATAAGTAATTCAGAATGGTCGCCCTGTTCTTTCAGTTGTAAAGTGTTTAATAATTTATCTTTTACCTCAGGAAAAAACTTCCCTATAATATTTGAACACGCTTCAGGCGTTATTCCTTTTTGTAAGCCAATTAATTTAAAAACAGGTACAATAATAAAGCGCCAGAACAGAAACACTTCAACCAAAACAAATGCCAAAAACAAAAATGTTCTTGCTACGGGTTTTAACCATAAAAAATGCTCCAAAAACAACGTACATAATAAATAGAAAAAACCTATAGAAAAAAACAAAAAGCATCCTCTAATTAGTTCGTTTGCGTAATATTTCCGGGTAAACTGGTGTAATTTATCTGTAATCGTTTTAATTCCATTCATAAGTGACTAATAAAAATAAAGCTTTTCAAAAGACTCACAAAGAAATTAGCTGTTAAAAAAGATTCTTGTTTATATAAATAAAGGATTGCGCTTATTTCTAACGTCTTTTTATCCCTCTGTCATTTCAATTCTCTCTTTTTAAAACTATCTTTGCTTATTAAAAAAAACTAAAAAAATGGAATCCAATGTTCGTGTTCGTTTTGCCCCAAGTCCTACAGGGCCTTTGCATATTGGTGGTGTAAGAACCGCTTTATACAATTATCTTTTTGCTAAAAAACACAACGGTACTTTTATCTTAAGAATAGAAGATACAGACCAGTCTCGTTATGTTGCAAATGCAGAAAACTATATTACAAATGCTTTAGAATGGTGCAATATTCCGTTTGATGAGGGTCCGGGAAAAAATGAAAAATTTGGACCGTACAGACAATCTGAACGAAAAAACACATACAAAGAATATGCTGACCTTTTAATTAAAACAGGATGGGCGTATTACGCGTTTGACACTTCAGAGCAGTTAGATGCGCACAGAAAAGGACATGAAGCGGAAGGAAAAACCTTTATTTATAATTGGCATAACAGAGAAAAAGGACGCTTAGTAAACTCTTTAATTTTAACAAATGAAGAGGCTCAAAACAAAATTAATGCAGGTGATAATTATGTAATTCGTTTTAAAACACCACAAGACGAAATTTTACGAATGGAAGATGAAATTCGTGGAAAAATTACAATAGACACCAATACTTTAGATGATAAAATTTTATTTAAAGGAGACGGCATGCCAACCTACCACTTAGCAAATATTGTAGATGACCATTTAATGGAAATTAGCCATGTAATTCGCGGTGAAGAGTGGCTGCCATCAATGCCTTTACATATTTTGTTATATCGAGCGTTTGGCTGGAGTGCTCCAAAATTTGCACATTTACCACTAATTTTAAAACCCGTAGGAAAAGGAAAATTAAGCAAAAGAGATGGTGATAAGTTAGGGTTTCCTGTGTTTCCGTTAGCATACAAGAATGAGGCTTCTGGTGATGTTTCTAGGGGTTATAAGGAAGATGGTTATTTTGCAGATGGTTTTATAAATATGCTAGCTTTCTTGGGGTGGAACCCAGGAAACGAACAAGAAATTTTCTCTTTACAAGAATTAATAAAGGATTTTGATTTAAGTCGTGTTAGTAAATCTGGTGCAAAGTTTAATCCAGAGAAAGCACGTTGGTTCAATCAGCAATACATGCAAAGCAAAGACAATGTTGAATTAACAGATTTATACATTCCTATTTTAAAAGAAAAAGGTGTTTCAAAAGACCAAGAATATGTTTTAAAAGTGGTTTCTTTTATAAAAGAAAGAGCTGTTTTTGTACACGATTTTTGGGAATTGTCTCGTTTCTTCTTTGAAGCTCCAATAGAATTTGATTTAAAAGCGTCAAAGAAAAACTGGAAAGAAGGAACCTCTGAATTAATGACGGCGGTTGTATTATTCATTTCTAATATTGAAGATTTTTCATCAGAAAACACAGAAAAAGAAATTAAAGAATGGATTACGAATAAAGAAATTGGGTTTGGTAGGGTAATGCAACCACTACGATTGAGCTTGGTTGGTAAATTGGCTGGACCACATTTGTTTGATATTATAGCAATGATTGGAAAACAAGAAACAGTGAAACGAATTGAAAACGCAATTAATAAATTATAATCTTTTCTTCACAAAAATAAAAAACTCAATAATATTGAGTTTTTTTTTGCTTTAAACGTAACATTTATAAAAACCTACGTCTTATAATTGATCGTAAAATTCAGTACCTTTACTTATATATAGTATTAATTTCTAAAAAAACAGCTATGCCTACACTTCCATTGATTATTATCGTCTTACTTGGCCTTATTCTTTTTGCTTCATTATTTACTGTTAAACAACAAACTGCAGCAATTTTAGAACGTTTCGGAAAGTTTAACATTATTAGACCCTCTGGTTTACATTTTAAAATACCCGTAATAGATAAAGTTGCAGGAAGGTTAAGTTTGAAAATTCAACAATTAGATGTTATTATTGAAACAAAAACCTTAGATGATGTTTTTGTAAAACTAAAAGTATCTGTACAATACAAAGTGCTTGCAGATAAAGTATATGACGCATTTTATAAATTAGACTATCCGCATGACCAAATAACTTCTTATGTGTTTGATGTTGTAAGAGCAGAGGTGCCAAAAATGAAATTAGATGACGTTTTTGTAAAAAAAGATGACATTGCGCTAGCTGTAAAAGCAGAACTAAACGATGCTATGATAAATTATGGATTTGATATTATTAGAACTTTAGTAACAGATATTGATCCAGATCCTCAGGTAAAAATAGCAATGAATAGAATTAATGCTTCCGAAAGAGAAAAGGTTGCCGCACAATACGAAGGAGATGCTCAGCGTATTTTAATTGTAGAGCGGGCGAAAGCAGAGGCAGAAAGCAAGCGCTTACAAGGACAGGGTATTGCGGATCAAAGACGTGAAATTGCTCGTGGTTTAGAGGAATCTGTAGATGTATTAAACAGAGTAGGTATTAACAGTCAAGAAGCATCTGCTTTAATTGTTGTGACGCAGCATTATGATACTTTACAGTCTATTGGTAGTGAGACAAATAGTAATTTAATTTTATTACCCAACTCACCACAAGCGGGTAGTACTATGTTAAATGACATGGTAGCTAGTTTTACCGCAAGCAATCAAATTGGTGAAGCAATGAAAAACCAAAAGAATAAAGAGGCAAAATAAAGTACTTGTTATTAAGTAAAAAGAGCAGACTGGTTTATGTGTTTTTTTTATTTCTAAACATCAGCACTTAATTTTTTTAAAATCTCTGGGTATAAAAAAAGCGCAATCTATATTTAGATTGCGCTTTTTATTTATTTTATTTAAAAGTAAAATTTACTTTTTATCTTCTATTTTTTCTTCAGGTTCTTCCTCTTTAGCTGCGTTTTTAAACTCTTTAATTCCACCACCTATACCCTTCATTAATTCTGGTATCTTTTTACCACCAAAAAAAAGTAAAGCTACCACAACAATAACAGCTATTTGTACACCACTTACCATTCCAAAAAATATAGAAAAACTATGCATCTTTTTTAATTTTGTTAGTTACAAATATACAAAAAAAAATTATTTTGAACCTGGCTAATTATTCTATTCATTTCTTTTTTCTATAATACCGCCTATTATTTTTTTATCCTTTACAACTTTAGGGTTTCCTTTATAAAAAATAGAACCACCAAAACTAACTTTAGCGCTTAATGCTTCTCCAGCCATTACTTCTGCCCTTGCGCCTGTTCCTGCTTTCACAGTAGAATTACCTATAGCGTTTAAATTAAAACCATGATAAACCCCATATAAATCTAGATCTACTTCTTGATTTTTAGCCGTTCCAGAAACTTTAATAATACCGCCAGAAGAGGCTCTAATTGTTAAATATTTAGTTGTAGTTGTAATATTAATAAACGCCCTTTCTTGTGCGTTTAACTCAATGTTATCTTGATTAAAATCTTTCGCAGTAATTGTTGTCCCTTGATTCGCATCAATAATATTAATGTTTTTACTATAAAAAAGTTTAATTTTAACCTCTCCGTCTGCAATGTTTTCTGAGGGCCTTAAAGAAAAAGGTAAAGATAATTTTAATGTATTATTTATATTTTTAATTTTTAATTTTTCTGATTTATTTCCACTAATTTCTAATCGCTGTTCTGTAGATTTAATTAACTCTACTTCAATGCCGTTGTAAACTTTAATAATATTAAAATCACTTAAACTTTTAGTTACGGTTGTTTGTGCAGTTGTTATTAAACTAATAAACAAAGCACAAATAAAAAATTTCTTTTTCATTTTTAATTTTTTTACGTTATAAATTTAATAAAAATTAATCTTCTACAAGATTAAAATCTAAATGTTTGCGCTCTAAATCTGCTTTTTTTACTTGAATCTTAACCTCATCACCTAATTGATACATTTTTTTTGAAGATTGTCCAATAATCGCGTGTTGCTTATCATCAAAAACATAAAAATCACTTTTTATATCTCTAATCCTTACCATACCCTCGCATTTATTAGAAGAAATTTCTACATAAATTCCCCACTCTGTGGTTCCAGTTATTACGCCGTCAAAAACTTCGTCTTTATGATCTTGCATGTACTTTACTTGCATGTATTTAATAGAAGATCTTTCTGCTTTAGAGGCTAATTCTTCTCTATTTGAGGAGTGTTTACATTTTTCTTCAAACTTATCTGCTTTTGGCGTATCTCCGCCATCTAAATAATGTTGTAGTAATCTATGTGTCATTACATCGGGATACCGTCTAATAGGTGATGTAAAATGGCTGTAATAATTAAAAGCTAAGCCATAATGACCAATATTCTGAGTTGTATACACCGCTTTTGACATTGTTCTTATTGTTAAGGTTTCAATCATGTTAGATTCTGCCTTACCGTGCACATCGCTTAAAAGTTGATTTAAAGATTCTGAAGTAGTTTCTTTAGTGTCTGTATTTATTTTATAACCAAACTTACGAACCATATTTTGTAAAGAAGCTAGTTTTTCGTCATTTGGCTCATCATGTACTCTATAAATAAAAGTTCTGTTTGTTGCTTTTCCTTTAGAAAAACCAATATATTCAGCAACCTTTCTATTTGCTAATAACATAAATTCTTCAATTAACTTATTAGCATCTTTAGATTCTTTAAAGAAAACTCCTACTGGATTCGCTTTTTCATCTAAATTAAATTTAACCTCTACCCTATCAAAAGAAATTGCACCTTGTTTCATTCTTTTTTTACGAAGAATTTTTGCTAATTCATCTAACTTTAAGGTAGCTTCTACAACTTCTTTATTTACTTCATAAGCCTTATCTGAAATAGAAATAGCTTCAGGCATTTTATACGGTTGTATGGTATCCGATATTACACAGTTTTCTATAATAGATTGTGCCTCTTCATAAGCAAAACGTTGATCTGAATATGTTACTGTTCTACCAAACCATTCTTTAATAATTTCTGCTTTTTCATTAATTTCAAACACCGCAGAAAAAGTTAATTTTTCTTCATGTGGTCTTAAAGAACAAACGCCATTACTTAACATTTCTGGTAACATTGGTACTACTCTATCTACTAAATAAACAGAAGTTGCTCTTTTGTATGCTTCGTCATCTAAAATAGTTTTTGGTTCTAAATAATGCGAAACATCTGCAATATGAATACCTACTTCATAATTACCGTTTTCTAATTTTGTAAATGACAAAGCATCATCAAAATCCTTTGCGTCTTTAGGATCTATCGTAAAAGTTAAATCTTTACGCATGTCTCTGCGTTTAGAAATTTCTTCTTTTGTAATTTCTATCGATAAATTTTCTGCTTCTTTTTCTACTTCTAATTCAAACTCATAAGGTAAATCATATTCTAATAAAATAGAATGCATTTCTGTATTATGATCTCCTGGTTTTCCTAAAACTGTGGTAATTTTTCCAAATGGATTTTTAGAATTTTTCGGCCAATCTATAATTTTAGCTTGTACTTTATCACCGTGTTCTGCCCCATTCATTTTATTTTCTGAAATAAAAATATCTGCGTACATTTTATTATTATCCGGCACTACAAAACCAAAATTTTTATTTTTTTGTAAAACACCAACAAACTCCGTTTTTGCACGTTCTAAAATTTCCACAACATCTGCTTCCATTTTCTTACCACTTCTAATTTTATAAACGTATGCTTTTACAATATCTTGATGTAAACCTTTTCCTAAATTATTATTAGGTATAAAAATATCATCTTCATAATCATCAGATATAAAATAACCATTTCCGTTAGACGTAATATCTAAAGTACCTATAGAATATTTTCTATCTGCATTAATTTTAAATTTACCTCTTTCTACTTCTAAAACTTTTTTAGTAGCGGTTAATTCAGCTAACTTTTGAATTATTTGATTTTTTCCATCAGTATCAGAAATTTTTAATTTTGCCGCAACCTGTTTATAATTATAAGATTTAAAACTGTCTTCGTTTAATATTCTAAATATATTTTTAGTAATATCTTTTACAACATTACCTTTCTTTTTGTATATTTTTTTCTTCTTTTTTGTCATCTGTACTATATTATTTGTGTTAATTTAAAGTTTTTATTAAACTAACCTATTTCGAAAATTACAACTATTGAGTATATTTTATATTAAAATACTGTTATCAATCTATTTTGTAATTTAACACATTATTAATCTTACTTTTTATGTCTTATATTGATATTACCAATACTAACTCTTGGTTTATAATTGCAAACCCTACTTCTGGAAATCGGAATTTTTCTAAACTATGGAAGGAAATTCAACAATTACTAAAAAACAAGAATTTAGACTATTCTTTTGCTTTTACTCAGTTTTCTAAACATGAAATAGCATTGGTACAAAACGCTATTAAAATTGGTTTTAGAAACATTATTTCTGTTGGTGGAGATGGAACGCTACATCATGTAGTTAACGGAATAATGACGCAAAGGTATGCAAAAACTTCTGATATAACTATTAGTGTAATTCCTTTAGGAACTGGTAACGATTGGGTTAAAACATATAACATCCCTATAAGTATTAAAGAGGCTATAGAAATTATTTATAAAAAGAATATAATTACACAAGATATTGGCGTTTTAAAAACAGTAAACACTGTTACTTACTTTAATAACGTGGCTGGTTTAGGTTACGATGGTTATGTTGTAAGTAAATTAAAATCTTTGAAAAAATTTGGTGGTATTTCTTATTTAATAGCGGGATTTTATGGAATGTTATTTTATAAAAAATCTAATTTTAAGATTATAATTAATAACAAAGTTATAGAAACAGATTGTTTAATGACTGTTTTTGGAATTTGTAAATACTCTGGTGGTGGAATGCAGTTTACTGAAAAAATAGATACTTCTAGTGGTTTATTAAATATTACGATTATTAAAAATTTTACATTTTTAGATCTTATTATGCACCTTCCTAAATTATATTCTGGTAAAATTGTACATCATAAAAAAGTGGTAACCTTTAAAACAAATGAACTTACTGTAATTCCAAAAAAAACGTATACTTTCATTCAAGCGGATGGAGAATTAATTGGAACAGGAAATGTAAACGTAACAATTATAGAAAAAGCAATACAATTTGTAATACGTTAGTTTTCTTTAAAAGTGTTTTTTTCTTTTTTCTACACTTATGAACATTCTATATAATACTATTTCTTTCTTTTATTAAATTTTAAAAAACAATGGTGTTTATAATAGTGTGTGAATAGCTACTATAATTTTTTTAGTTTTTATTTTAATATATGAGTTATTAAAAAACATCTACATTTTATTAAGTATTTAAAACCTTATAAATCAATATTAAAATAGAGTTGTTAACAATAGTTATAAACAGCTATGAACTTATTTTTATCAATAACTAAAAGTTTTTAATTGTAAATAAAATGTAAAATTAATGTTTATAAACTTTTATCAAATACTTATAAAAAAAGTTGTGTATGTGATGAGGTGTATTGTATTGTAATAAAAATAGAAATATCCAAATAAACTTATTCCTTTTTCATTACAACTTCTTAACATTCTCTTAAAACACTAAAAACTTAATAATTAAACAGTTATTAAAAATATGTAAATTTTGATTTTAATAACTGTTGATAACCGTTAGTTTCTGTACTTTTGTTGTATTCAACTCAACTAAAATCAACTTATTATGATAATTGCAATTGGTAATGACCACGCAGGAACAGAATACAAGTTTGAAATTATAAAACATTTAGAAACTAAAGGACATTTAGTATTAAATTTTGGAACAAATACAAATAATTCTATAGATTATCCAGACGCTATTCATCCAACAGCAAATGCTGTAGAAAATGGTAAAGCTGTTTTAGGTATTATTTTATGTGGTAGTGGGAATGGTGCACAAATGACCGCAAATAAACATCAAGGTATAAGAGCTGCACTTTGTTGGAATAATGAGTTAGTTGCGCTTACAAGACAACATAACAATGCAAACATTCTTACAATTCCTGCTCGTTTTGTTTCTTTGCAACAAGCTATTGGTTTTGTAGATGTTTTTCTTGACACTGAGTTTGAAGGAGGAAGACATGGAACTAGAGTTGATAAAATTTCTTGTTAATATATGAACTTTATAGCAAAATATTTTTCAGAATTAAATACTACAGAATTGTATGAAATATTACAATTAAGATCTGAAGTCTTTGTAGTAGAGCAAGATTGTGTATATCAAGATATCGATTTTAAAGACCAAAAAGCGTTACATATTATTGGATATAAAAATAATAAAATTGTAGCATACACACGTATTTTTAAACCTGGAGATTATTTTGATAACGCTAGTATTGGAAGAGTATTAGTAGAAGCTTCTGAAAGAAAACATGGGTTTGGACATGAATTAATGAAAGCTTCGGTAACAGTAGTAAAAAAGCACTTTAAAGTTACAAAAATTACTGTATCTGCTCAAAAATATTTAAAAAAATTCTATGAATCACATCTATTTATTCAAATAGGTGAGGAGTATTTAGAAGATGGAATTCCACACATCAGAATGGATTGTTTATAATTTAACATTATATTAAAGAAGAAACCTCTTTTACATCGCCAACTCTTAATTCCCCTAACTTTATATCTCCAATTCTAACCCTAATTAAACGTAGTGTTGGTAAATTAACAGCTGCTGTCATTTTACGAACCTGTCTAAATTTACCTTCCTTTATAATAATAGAAATCCAACTTGTTGGGCCATGTCTTTCATCTCTAATTTTTTGACTTCTTAATGGAAAATTAGGATTTTCAATACAAAAAGCTTTTCCTGGCTTTGTTATATATTTTTCTCCCTTAACACCTATCTGTACTCCTTTTCTTAATTGTTCAATTTTATTTTCTGTAACTAATCCATCTACCTGCACATAGTATTCTTTTTCATATTTATTACTTCTAATTTCTGCAGAAATTTTACCGTCTGTTGTTAGTAAAAGCAACCCTTCAGAAGCCACGTCTAAACGGCCAATAGCCATAGTGCCCTCAGGAAAATTACATAAATCTCCCAATAAAGCTTTCTTTCTTTTTGCAGGATTTACAAACTGAGAAATCATTCCCCAAGGTTTATGAATTATAAAATGACGGTGCTTTTCTATCAAATTACAAAACCTTTATATCAAAAGAAAAACTGTTTTTTCCTTCTGATAAACGCATGTTTTTTTCAGAAAATTTTTCGTCTGTGTAAGAAGTATATTGCGTAATTGGCTCAATACAAAGCATATTATTTACAGGAGACCAAATCATAAAATTATCAAATCCTGTTGTAACGATTTCTAAATTTTTTTTACCAATATTTTCTAAAGTAATTTTATTACAATTTAAAAAAGGTAAAGCATTATCTCCCACTTCTTGAACTTCAGTTAAAGTAGCTTTTATATGATTAGAAGTCAAAACTTCTTCACCTGTATTAGATAGTAAAAATGCAGGATGGTATCCTAACATAAAAGGCATTCCTTTTTCTGAAGTAAGAATAAAATTTATTTTCAACCTATTATTTTCTAAGCAATATTGTTTCTCAAATGAAAAATCAAACGGCCAAAATAGTTTTTGTTCGGTTGATTTATTAGGGTATTTACTATTATTTATTTTTGTGTTTTTTTTATATCTCTTAAGAAATGACGCTGTATTTTCATCTGAAGAAATTAAAGTATAATCAAGTTCTCGCAACAACCCGTGTTGGTCTAGAACAGCATCGCCATTTTTAGTGTGTACTCGAAAATTATTTTTAGAAATTGGGCCAATTACAGGAAACATTTCAATATCAGAATTGCGCCATCCTTTACTTCCTTTTTGGTGAATGTATTCTAATTCTTCACTATTAAAACTAATTAATTCTCCGTTTTCAATTGCTACTTTACAATTGTTGTTTTTTAAATATATTATTGAACTCATTTTCAAAGACTTTTTACAAAAATAGTCTAAATTTCCATGTTATTTTTTAGGAAATTAATCTTAGATTTTCGTAACTTGTCAATCTTATTCAAAAATAAAACAAGTAATATTAATGGCGGCAGATAAAGAAAAAACAGCAAAATTAAAAGCTCTTCAACTTACATTAGATAAGTTGGATAAAACATACGGAAAAGGGGCTGTAATGAAGTTAGGTGATGTGGTAACCGAAGAGATAGATGCAATTTCATCTGGTTCTTTAGGGTTAGATTTAGCCTTAGGTGTTGGTGGGTACCCAAGAGGAAGGGTTATTGAAATATATGGTCCAGAATCTTCTGGTAAAACAACACTAACACTTCACGCAATTGCAGAGGCTCAAAAGGCTGGGGGAATTGCAGCGTTTATTGATGCAGAACATGCTTTTGATAAATTTTATGCAGAAAACTTAGGTGTAGATATAGATAATTTAATTATTTCTCAACCAGATCACGGTGAGCAAGCATTAGAGATTGCAGAAAATTTAATTCGCTCAGGGGCAATAGATATTGTTGTAATCGATTCTGTTGCAGCATTAACTCCAAAAGCAGAGATTGAAGGAGAAATGGGAGACTCTAAGATGGGGCTTCACGCACGTTTAATGTCTCAAGCATTGCGTAAATTAACAGGTACTATTTCTAAAACAAAATGTACAGTTATTTTTATCAACCAGTTAAGAGAAAAGATTGGGGTAATGTTTGGTAACCCAGAAACAACTACTGGTGGTAATGCATTAAAGTTTTATGCTTCTGTGCGTTTAGATATTAGAAGAAGAACACAAATTAAAGATGGAGATAAGGTTCTTGGTAACAGTACAAAGGTTAAGGTTGTTAAAAATAAAGTTGCACCACCTTTTCAAATTGCAGAATTTGATATTATGTACGGCTTAGGGATCTCTAAAGTTGGTGAGATTTTAGATATTGGTGTAGAGCTAGGTATTGTTAAGAAAAGTGGTTCTTGGTTTAGTTACGGAGAAACAAAATTAGGACAAGGTAGAGACGCGGTAAAAGGTTTAATTAAAGACAACCCTGAACTAGCGGACGAACTTGAAGGGAAAATAAAAGATGCTATTGAAAATCAAGAATAAATTTTAAAAGCTCTATTTGTTTTTTAATAAACTGTTATAGAATTAATCTATAGCAGTTTTTTATATTTAAGTGATGATTGATATTACAGAAAACTTACAATTAAAATCAGTTTTAAGTTCAGATGCTAAAACTCTTTTCACACTAATGAAAGAGATTTACCCAATGGCTTACAGTCATTTTTGGACCGACCAAGGAGATTGGTATGTAAACACACAATATTGTGAAAAGAATATTTTAAAGGAACTTTTAGAAGAAAATTCTGAAGATTATTTTGTTCTTTTTAATAATGAGATTATAGGTAACTTTAGATTTATTTGGGACGAAAAACTAACGGGTTTATCAAAAGAAAATCAATTAAAATTGCACAGAATTTATCTTCACCCAAAAGCACAAGGAAACGGAATTGGTAAAACGCTACTTGCTTGGTTAGATGCTAAAGCACTAAGAAAAGGGTACGAAATTATTTGGTTAGACGCTATGGATGCCCAATTAAAAGCATTTCAATTTTATAAAAAATTAGGGTATAGCTATCATTCTCATGTTTTTTTAACTTTTGATTTTTTGCACGTAGCTGTTCGAAAGATGAGTCAAATTTATAAAAAACTATAATTTTTAGACACCCGTGCTTCCAAAACCACCGGCGCCACGCTCTGTTTCAGATAAAATAGTAACTTCTTGCCAGTTTACGCGTTCGTGTTTTGCAATAACCAGTTGTGCTATTCTTTCCCCATCATTTATAATAAACGCTTCTTTAGAAAGGTTTACAAGAATTACACCAATTTCTCCTCTGTAATCTGCATCTATAGTTCCTGGAGAATTTAAAACACTAATTCCTTTTTTAGCCGCTAAACCGCTTCTTGGTCTTACCTGTGCTTCAAAACCAATAGGTAAAGCTATAAATAAACCCGTTTTTACAACAGCTCTTTCTAAGGACTGTAATACAATACTACTTTCTATATTTGCTCTTAAATCCATTCCTGCGGCCCCATCGGTCTCATAATTAGGTGTTGCATGTTTCGATTTATTGATAATTTGTACGTTCATTTTTAGTAAATAATTTACTACAAATATAATAATTCGCAATAGGATATATCATTAGACACTAATTTTATTACTTTTGAAGCTTAAACGAAGGAATGATGAATGATCAGAAAAAAATAGCGGTTTTAGGTGGAGGAAGTTGGGCTACTGCAATTGTAAAGATGTTATCAGAAAACTCAGACATGGTTGGTTGGTATATGAGAAGTGGTTTTGCAATAGAACATATAAAGGAAAACAACCACAATCCAAAATACCTTAGAGCAGCAGATGTGTATGCAGATCAGTTAGATTTGTCCAACGATATTAATAGTATTGTTTCTAATTATGACGTACTTATTTTCGCAATTCCGTCTGCTTTTTTAATGAGTGAACTTAAAAACCTAACAGAACCATTAGAGAATAAAATTATTTTTTCTGCAATTAAAGGAATTGTGCCAGAAACAGGCTTAATTGTTGGCGAACATTTTCATAAAGAGCACGCTGTTCCTTTCGAAAATATTGGCGTAATAACCGGACCTTGCCACGCAGAAGAGGTTGCAATGGAGCGGTTGTCTTATTTAACAATCGCCAGTCAGAATGAAGAGCATGCAGAATTTATGAGCAATTCTTTAAAAAGTTGGTACATAAGAACTAAGATTTCCGACGATATTATTGGTACAGAATATGCGGCCATGTTAAAAAACATATATGCGGTTGCAGCAGGAATTGCACATGGTTTAGGTTATGGTGATAATTTTCAAGCGGTTTTAATGAGCAATGCAATTAGAGAAATGAAACGCTTTATTAAAAAAGTACACAAAATGAAAAGGAACATTAATAACTCTGCTTATTTAGGAGATTTATTGGTTACGGGTTATTCTGTTTTTAGTAGAAACAGACAGTTTGGTAATATGATTGGGAAGGGATATACTGTAAAATCTGCTCAAATGGAGATGAGTATGATTGCAGAAGGATATTATGCAATAAATAGCGCTTTTAAAATGAAGGAAGAAAATGGCGCAGACACACCAATTATTAATGCTGTTT
>Ga0209302_10000458_pt1 | contig 24428 bp, 22 predicted proteins | sample ArcOceMetagenome_2_FD_187445 | JGI IMG/M metagenome (GOLD analysis project Ga0209302, IMG submission 187445) | Marine eukaryotic phytoplankton communities from Arctic Ocean - Arctic Ocean ARC135M Metagenome (SPAdes) (version 2) | ecosystem: Environmental > Aquatic > Marine > Oceanic | place... | reverse complement strand
AAGTGCTACTGATGTCTTACCAGTTTGACGATCACCAATGATTAGCTCTCGTTGACCACGTCCAATGGGGATCATAGCGTCAATCGCTGTAATACCTGTTTGTACAGGCTCACAAACTGACTTACGGGTAATGATACCAGGAGCCATAGCTTCAACTAATCGAGATCCATTACTAGGGATATCACCTTTACCATCAATTGGTCTAGCTAATGGATCTACTACACGACCTAAGAAGGCATCACCAACGGGTACTTGGGCAATTTTACCTGTAGAACGAACTGAACTTCCCTCTAAGATATCTAGTCCACCACCCATTAGAACAGCACCAACGTTGTCATTTTCTAGGTTAAGTGCAATACCAATAGTTTTATCGCTGAACTCAAGAAGTTCACCTGCCATAACCTGCTCAAGTCCGTAAACACGAGCAATACCATCTCCAATTTGAAGAACTGTACCCACGTTATCGACTTGAACTTCTTGATCGTAGCTTTCAATTTGTTGACGAATAATGTTACTAATTTCGTCCGGTCTAATGTTGATCATACTTCCGTCTAGATTTCTTTTTAATTAAGGGGTCGTTGAATTTCGAATGAAAGAATTTAAGCTCCTAACAGAGTACTAATCTGCTTTAATTGGCCGCGGATACTCGTGTCAATCATTTTAGAGCCAATTTCAATTGTAAATCCACCAATTAATTGCGGATCTATTTTTAACGCTAGTTTAATTTGCTTAGCGCCTGTAATGACTTTTAATTTTTCTGCTATTTCTTTTTGTTGTTGAGCAGATAGCTGAATCGATGACGTAATTTTAGCTATTTCGATTGATTCTTGTTTGTATGATAACTCAAGAAATTTTTGAGCAATGCTCTCAAGGACTTGAATACGGTTACGATCAACAAGAAGTAATAAGAACTTTAACGTGCTACTACCGATTTGTTCGCCAAGAATATCTTTAACTACAGTTTTTTTCGCAGTTCGAGTAATTAAAGGATTTCCTAAGAATTTCTTTAGATCATTCGAGTTTGCTAAGAATTGCGAAACGATATTAATATCGTTTGTTGTTTCTTTTAATGCGTCATTTGATACAGCTAAATCGAGAAGTGCCTCAGCATATGGCCCTGCAACTTTACTTAATACAATTGACATAATTTATTACTCAGCTAATTTAGAAATATTTCGATCAATGATTTTTTGTTGTAAACCAGAATTCAGTTTACCTTCTAATTGCATTGTGATTCGCTGTAAGGCCAGAGTAACAACATAGTCAGAAATTTGTTTACGAACTCGAGCTTCAATAGTACCAATTTGAGATTTGGCTGCTGCTGTTAGACGTTCGATTTCTTTCTTTCCATCTGTTAAGATTGTACTTTTTACTTGTTGAGCAGTAACAGTTGCATCTTTCCCGATAGATTCTATAACCAGTTGAGCTTGGGCTAACTGAGTTTCACTTTCAGCTAGTCGTTCTACAGCTTCCTGTAGTCTTTCCTCGGATTCTTGAATTGCTCCAAGAATTTTTTCTTTACGCTCTGAAAGGCTATCCGATAAAGCACCACCTAAAAGATAAAATACTGCACCACCTAGAATTAATAAATTAATTAAGTTGGCTTCAAAAATGTCAGTATTTAATGATACTCCACCTTCAGCGATTTGCGTAGAAAAACTATTTAAAGTTTGACTTACTAGATTCATTTTTTGAAAGAGGTTTTATAAGGACAACTATTATATTAAAGAACGACTTCTTTACCTAGTAGTTTCTCTTTGATAAGTTGGCTAATTTCATCAACTTGCGTTTCCAATTTTTGAATAGCAAGAGATTTTTGTGCCTCTAATTCTTTATTAGTTTGATCAATTAAACGTGCTGCATCAGCGCGAGCTTGTCCAATTTCTGCAGCAACGGCATCCTTTGCTTCTTTTTCAGATTGCGCGACTACCGATTGTGCGTCAACTCTAGCAGTCTTTAACTGCTCTTCATATTGCTTATAAAGATTGTCAGCCGTTAGTAACTTTTCAGAAGCACTGGTTAGATTAGTGTTAATAAAAGTCTCACGATCATCTAAGACTTTTGCAACAGGCTTGTAAAATACAAATGTTAAAGCGACAGTTAGCAAGATAAACTGTATTGCCATTAACGGTAATGTTGCATTAAAATCAAAAAGTCCTCCAGCCCCTTCAGTCATAGCTAACAAATGTGTTGTTGGCATAAAAAGAGAATTCATTTTTATTTACTATAAAGTAATATTTGTAGGCTTAGTTAAGGGTCAACTAAAACTGAGATTTTGAAAAGAGCGCTTAGTATATACATACTAAGCGCATCATAAATTCAAAATAATTAGCCAACAAATGGGTTAGCAAATAGTAGACAAAGTGCAACTACTAGACCATAAATTGTTAGAGACTCCATGAACGCAAGAGAAAGAAGAAGCGTACCACGAATTTTACCTTCTGCTTCTGGTTGACGAGCAAGACCTTCAACGGCTTGAGCCGCTGCAGTACCTTGACCGATACCAGGACCAATAGCGGCTAGACCGATAGCTAAACCGGCAGCAATAACTGAAGCAGCTGAAACGATAGGATTCATAGGAGATTATTTAATTATTAATTCAACGTATATGAAATGAACAAATTTCTTCGTAGTGACTAAACTACGTGCTTGTAATTAGATTTCTAACCTATTGTAGATTATTCTACACATTCAGCAATATAAGCAGCTGAAAGAGTTGAAAATACTAAAGCCTGTACTGAACTAGCAAAAAGACCTAGTGCCATTACAGGAAGAGGTACAAATAGCGGTACTAATAAACAAAGAACTGAAACAACGATCTCATCCGCAAGAATGTTACCGAATAAACGGAAACTTAGCGAAAGTGGTTTTGTAAAATCCTCTAAAATATTAATAGGTAAAAAGATTGGAGTTGGCGAAATGTAACGCGCAAAGAATCCTAAACCTTTTGCTTTAAACCCACCGTAGAAATAACTGATGGAAGTTAATAACGATAAGGCAACAGTAGTATTAATATCGTTTGTTGGAGCCGCTAATTCACCCTCTGGTAATTTAATAAGTTTCCAAGGTACTAGTGCACCTAACCAGTTTGCTACAAAAATAAATAGGAAAAGAGTTCCAATATAAGGAACCCAAGGACGATATTCGTGCTCTCCTAATTGGTCTTTAGCAATACCGGAAACGTATTCGAAAACAGCCTCAACAAAGTTTTGTAAACCAGTTGGTGCTTGTTGCATGTTTTGAGTACCAACAATTGATATACCTAGAATAATGGCAATAACTAACCATGTAACTAATAATACCTGTCCATGTACTGAGAAACCTGCAAAGTTCCAAATTAAGTGTGTACCTACTTCAACTTCAGCTAACGAAAAAAACATAGACAAATATATAATTCGACGTGAATGTGAATAGTGCAAATTTTATGGTTTCCTAAAAAGTAATTATACCTAGTTACTTGAAATAGGTACAAAAATTTCACTTATTAGAACTAAATTTTGTTCAAAATATCATTAAAACGTTGCTTGTTTTCCTAAACTAATTGCATCTGATAATGTTGAAATTATTAATTTAATTGAACGAACAGCATCATCATTTGCAGGAATTGGTATATCAACCATATTTGGGTCACAATTTGTATCTATAATAGATATTATTGTGATTCCTAACTTCTGGCATTCAGCGATAGCTGTACTTTCGCGTCTTGGGTCGACAACGATTGCAATATCTGGAATTTGGTTCATCTCCGTTAAACCACCTAAGTTTTGCTGTAACTTATCTTGTTCTCGTCTTAACATTGCTGCTTCTTTCTTTGGTAAACGATCAAGTTCACCGTTTGCTTCACGTTGATTTAATTCTTTAAGATACTTTACACGATTTTGAACGGTTGACCAATTTGTTAAAATACCCCCTAACCACCGATTATTTACAAAGTGCCCACCACACTTTTGAGCCTCTTCAGCAATGATTGCAGCTGCTTGTCGCTTTGTTCCAATAAAAAGGAAACTTTTACCCTCTTTAGCGGCTTTTTGAACGTAGTTAGAAGCGTGTGTTAATAATCTAGCTGTTTGTACCAGATCAATTACATGAATCCCGTTTTGTTCTGTATAAATATATGGAAACATCTTTGGGTTCCATCGACTTGATTGGTGTCCAAAATGGACTCCTGCATCTAGTAATTCTCCTAATGTAATTAATGTCATAAATTTTAATTTATCAAATTTGCGCTAAGTAACTTTTCTGAAAAAATCTTGTAATGCAATCCCGTTTTGGTATCGCTTTTAATACTATAAAGACGATTTTTAGATTTTACGTGAGTAATACTCAATTACAAATAGTTCATTTAATTTTAAAGCAATCCATTCTCGATCAATAACTCCTAAAACCTTGGCTGATAACAAGTTTTTATCAAATTCTAAGTTTTGTGGAATATTGGATAAGGCAGGTACTTCTAAATTTTTAGTTACCAATTGCTTTGAAGCTACAGAATCCTTAACACTAATGACATCACCTGGTTGGCACTGATAACTTGGAATTGAAACACATGAACCATTAATTAAAATATGTTTGTGTGTTACAATTTGTCTCGCAGATGCAATGGTTGATGCCATCCCTAAGCGAAAAATTATGTTGTCTAGACGCATTTCTAGAAGTTGCAAAAGAATGTTTCCACTTGCACCTTTAATTTTTTTTGCTTGGCGAACATAGTTCATTAACTGTTTTTCACTTACGCCGTAATTAAAACGCAGTTTTTGCTTTTCCTCTAACCGAATCGCATATTGTGTTAATTTTTTCTGAGTTGCCCCATGTTGTCCGGGTCGTTTTGTCAATTTACTAGTCTTACTTGTTAATCCAGGAAGATCTCCTAGACGTCTAGTAATTCTTAATTTTGCCCCTCGATATCGAGCCATAAAAAATAACCTCCTTTATTTATATTCTTAAACAACTAAATTACTATATAAATCCCTAAAAATCAAAATTTCAACCTGTATTTAATCTGTTCTTGAGGTTAAAACAGCCGCTTTTAGTCGATCTTGAGCCAAAGGTTTAACTAACAAGCTTAGAGATGGATCTTTTCCAACCTTTTTTAAGTTCTCAAAACTATTGAACCCCGTACCTGCAGGAATTAACCGCCCAATAATAACATTTTCTTTCAGACCATTTAACCAATCCTTTTTTCCTTCAATTGCCGCTTCAGTTAGAACTCGAGTTGTCTCTTGAAAACTTGCTGCAGAAATAAAACTATCACTATTTAATGATGCTTTTGTTAGTCCTAAAAGCATAGGTTTATACAATGGTGGCTCTTCTCCCACCGCAAACGCTGATTGTGTAATCATTTCAGCTTGCTTGATATCGAGAATTTCACCAGGTAGTAAAGTTGTATCACCTCCATAATAAACACGTACTTTGGCAGTCATTTGTTTAACAATAATTTCCAGGTGTTTATCCGCAATTTGAACTCCTTGTGAGCGATAAGTTCGCTGCACTTCATTCACTAAAAAAAGTTGCAGATATTTTAAACTTTTTTTACATGCCGTATGGCTAGGGTATTTTAATTGGTAATAATTAAATAACGTTTCAAGTTTCTCATGGGAACTGATTGGACCATCTGTTAATGGCTCTAAAAAATTAACAATCTTACCATTACTAAAATTGGGTTTAGTTTGTGGTTCAATATCAATACTGATTATTTCGCCATTTGGCTTTGTTATATCTATTCGAGTATTGGTGAAAATAGCCTTACCTTCATGTGGAGCTAGGATACATCCGTTTTTGATTTTGCGGGCTTCTAAAATTTCTTCAACTTTCGGTAGACCTTGGACAATATCGACAGTTTTTAACTTGTCGTAAACAAGTGTTGCTAAAAGATCTAATTTTTCAACTAATGAATTTGTACCAACATTTAAAACAGTGCCTTCAGAAATTAAATAAGGTCTACCGATTCTAATATAAATTAGGTTGTTTTCTATTTTATATATTTGGCCAGAATACTTAGAACGTTTTAAAGAGGTTAAATAAGTACCAATTCTAACAAGATCACCTTTCTTAACACGAAGCTTTTCGTTACCCGCATTAAATTTACATCTTTTAATTGCTGTATCCTTAAGAACTAAAATATCAAAAACATTATTTTCTTTATTAGTAGCTACTAATGTTCCGCCAAATCGAGTCAAAATTTCTACCTTAGCCAGTACTGTATTCTTTAACACATATTGGTTACTTTGCATTAAAAACTTTAAGAAAATTGTATCTTCAGATTTTAGGTTCTTAAAGTTTGTTTCATTAGTTTTAATTCGCTCATAAAGATTTACTTTTAGTTTGAATTCCGGTGATAATGAATTCTTTTTTTCATTTGTTAATTGACTGTACTCGATTTGAGGCTGTAATGTACTATATTTATTTTTTATATCTAAAACAAGAAAAGTTTGTAATAAATCCACACCACCGTTACTACTTTTAATTCTCTCACCATCTTTATAAAATATTCTTTTAACCGTTATAAAAGAAATACCTCTGAATGATTCGTTTGGAAAAAATCTATGTTTAAGTAAAAAACCTTTGTCCTGTGGAACTTGGTAAGTTGTAACAGGTCGTAAAAGTAAATACTCAGTCTCATGAAAAGTCAAAATTTCCAAGTAAGAAAGTTTTTGAACAACAATACTTGTTTGACTATTTATAAAAAAATCTTCACCTGGTTCAATAAACCGATTTATATGAGGAAAGTTTAATTCATTAATTTTATAAAGTTCACCTGGTTTTATAATAAGTTCAGACGTTATTTCATTAAAATGTGCAAAACCAGCTATATTGGAAAAAATACCAGGTAATATTTGTGTACCTTGTTTTATAAAACTCCCTTCTTTAATGCTTAAAGTTTCTGACTTAATAAAACTGAGTTGGTGAGTTTCTTCAGGTACCCAATATAAAGAACCCGTAAATAATTTTTTCGTAACTCGCTTCTTTTTATTTGTATTTTGAGTCTTTGAATAAAAAATAATGCCACCGGTTGTTGTTCGATAAGAATCCTCGGTTAAACTAGCAATTTTTTGCCCATGTTTTAATAACTCTTTATCCTTAACGCACAAATTAAATTCTTTTATTCCGGTTGGGGTAAGCAGATTTAAAATGTTGGGTTTTTTGATAACAGCGTTCTCCATTAGCATGGATGAGTTTATCACTTTTATTTCGCCATTATCATGTAAGCTGTCAAAATTGACTAAACCTGAGTAATTATTCGAAATTTTTTGACTTGCTAACGTTTCGTTTGTTGTAAATTTTTGTCCTACTTTAACAGCTAAATTTGAAAAACCTTGTAATGGGTAGCGTTCTCCGGCTAAGACCCACAATAAACCAGCACTTTTACTTATTTTTTTAATTGCACCACCACCATCAATATTTTCTTTAACCGTTATATTTTGTAAAAAGACTTCACCAGAAACCTCAGTATAAATATTTTTACGGTCTTCTTCCAATACTAAGTTAGCATCCTTTTTGATTTCGGCAATAACCTGGTTTTGGTATACTTTTTGCATATTACTAACTAGTAATAAGGCATTACTAGGGATAGCTAATAGACACAACGTTTTAGTCGTACTTTCAATAACTAGCTCGATATCTTCCATTAATTGAAGACCCTTTTCTCCATGAAGTGTTCTAACCATACTTGCCGATCTTTTTAATTGGTATTTTAACGTACCAGCAAATGGGGCTCGAATTTGCTGTGTTAAATCACCAGAAAAAACACCACCGGTATGAAAAGTACGCATTGTCAATTGTGTACCTGGTTCTCCAATCGATTGTGCTGCTAAGATCCCGACAGCTTCCCCTAAATCAACTAGAGTCGAATAAGATAAATGCCAACCATAACAGTTCCGACAAACTGATCGAAGAGAGGCACAAGTTAAAGGTGACCGTACCTCTAGCTCATTTGTTTCAAAATTGACAATTTTGTCAATTAAGTAACTTTTTATTTCGGTATTACGGGGATAGGTTTTATTTTCTGCAGTATTGGTATATGGTTTTGCTAAAAGTCGACCAACAAGCCGTTCTTTAAATGATGATTCCGTCTTATATTTTTTGAATAGGTCATGTAATGATAATCCTTCATTAGTTAAACAATCTTCTTCCCGGACAATAATATCTTGCGCGACATCCACTAAACGTCGTGTTAAATACCCGGAATCCGCTGTACGAAGGGCCGTATCCACGAGACCTTTTCGTGCACCGTATGACGAAATAATATACTCAGTTACTTTTAAACCTTCACGAAAGTTACTTTTAATTGGTAAATCAATAATTTGTCCTTGGGGATCCGCCATAAGACCCCTCATCCCAACTAATTGTCTTACTTGAGAAATATTTCCCCGAGCACCTGAAAACGCCATGATATACAAGGGATTCAAAGGATCACTTTCCCGAAAGTAAGTTAGGACCTCATCTTTTAAATAATTATTTGCATTATTCCATATATCAATAACTTTTTGAAAACGCTCAACTGTTGTAATATTTCCATTACTATAATTTTGTTCTGTAAGTTCTACCTCGTCAGTTGTAATACCAATTAAGGGGCGTTTTTGAAAAGGTACACGTAAATCTTCAACGCTTAAGGAGATACCAGAAATAGTGGCATAATGAAAAGTTAAATTTTTAACTTTGTCTGAAATCATTGAAGATTTAATTACTCCATAGTTATGAAATGCGTGTTCCATTAAACCCTGCAATTTCTTTTTATTAACAACCTCATTAGTAAAAAGGAATTCTTGTTGTAAATTTTCGCTCATTCCGGTTTTTTTATTCAAAAGATTGGTTTAAAAGAATACGACCTGCGGTTGTTCTTATATATTTAGTTAAAATATTTCCTTCTAAATCTGTTTTTAGTTGTAATTCACTTGATAAATAAATAGGTCTATCATTAAATCTTTTCGCTTGAGATAAGTCTGAAAGTAATGTTGCTTCGTTTTTATGAATAAAGTTGTATCTAACCCAAACAAAAGTATGTAATTTCAGTAATGCTTGCTTATAAGCAATGATTACGTCATTAAAGCTTGAAAAATATTGTTCCTTTGCCGTTTGTTGGCTTGGATTATTTGCTGTTAAATAATAACATCCTAATACCATATCTTGGCTTGGTGTTAAAATCGGATCTCCCGTTGCCGGTGATAAAAAGTTATTCGGAGCAAGCATTAACATGCGAGCTTCCGATTGCGCTTCTAAACAAAGAGGGATGTGTACAGCCATTTGGTCACCATCAAAATCTGCGTTAAAAGCAGGACAAACTAACGGATGAAGTTTAATTGCTCGACCTTCTACTAATATCGGTTCAAAAGATTGAATACCAAGTCTATGTAAGGTTGGTGCACGATTTAACAAAATAGGGTGCCCGGACATTACTTGACCAAGAATTTCCCACGCTAATGTTTCATTATTATGAATAATTGTCTTTGCAGCTTTAATATTGTTTACTAAGCCTTCATAAATTAATCGGTGAATAACAAAAGGTTGAAATAATTCAATAGCCATTTCTCGCGGCAACCCACATTGACTTAATTTAAGTTCTGGGCCAACAATAATTACTGAACGACCTGAATAATCAACTCGTTTACCTAATAAATTCTGGCGAAACCTTCCTTGTTTCCCTTCAATGATATCTGATAAGGATTTTAAGGGGCGATTATTTAAACCAAAAACAGCTCTCCCTCGTTTACCGTTATCAATAAGTGCATCAACCGCTTCTTGCAACATCCTTTTTTCATTTCGAATAATTAATTCAGGAGCAAGAATTTCCTGTAATCGCGCAAGGCGATTATTACGGTTTATTACGCGTCTATAGAGATCATTAAGATCAGAAGTCGCAAATCTTCCGCCGTCTAATTGAACCATAGGCCTTAAATCCGGTGGTAAAACAGGAATATTATCTAAAGTCATCCACGAAGGCTCAGAACCTGATGCAATAAATTGGTCAATTATTCGTAATCGTTTAATTAATTTTTCACGTTCAGGATCTTTAGCTGAGGGTATTGAAAGTCTTAGTTCTTTTGATTCAGCTGTTAAATTTATGTTTGTAAGAAGAGTTTTGATGGCTTCTGCACCAATAGCAATCTCAACATTATCGGTGTCACTTTTAGTAGCTTCAAAGACTTGCCAATCCGTCTCTACAAGAAGTTGTTTTTGGTAAAGTTCACCAGTATTTCCAGGATTTATTACAATATGAGAGTTAAAATAAACAACCTGCTCTAATTCTTTTAGAGAGATATTTAAAATTAATGCAATTTTACTTGGTCGCCCTTTTACATACCAAACATGAGTTACCGGTGAAGCAAGTTCAACAAATCCCATGCGATGACGTCGAACATTTGATTCTATGACCTCAACACCACAACGCTCACATATAATACCTTTATAACGAACCCTTTTATATTTCCCACAATGACATTCCCAATCATTTACGGGACCAAAAATCCGTTCACAAAATAAGCCACCCATTTCAGGTTTTAAAGTTCTATAATTAATGGTTTCTGGTTTTGTAACTTCACCAATACTCTGCCCATTTGGCAAAATTCTTTCTCCCCATTTTCTAATTCTGGAAGGTGATGCTAAGTTTATTTTTACATAATCAAACGATCTTTCGGTTTGCAACATATAAGTATGATATGAAAAAGATTTACGATTAGATAAATTGGACTAATTTAGAACTTTAAATCAAAGTTTGTAAATAAGATATTTATGCAAAAAATCTAAAATTTACTTCAGTCGATTTAATTTTTTGCAGTGCCACGATCTGTCAGAATATCTGAGCTTTCGATATTTTCACTCATTAAATTAATTTCGTATTCTTTTAGACCTTTATTTGATTCAATATTTAATTTGTATGTTGCAACATCGAGACATAAAGCTTGTAACTCACGCATCAATACCTTAAACGATTCAGGCATACCAGGACGAGGAATTGGAAGGCCTTTAACAATGGCATTTAATGTTTCATTTCGACCCTTCATATCATCAGATTTAATAGTTAACAATTCTTGCAATGTATATGCAGCTCCAAAAGCCTCAAGGGCCCAAACCTCCATTTCACCTAGACGTTGTCCACCTTGTTGAGCCCTTCCTCCTAACGGTTGTTGCGTTACGAGTGAATAAGGTCCTGTAGAACGGGCGTGAATTTTATCATCGACTAAATGAATTAGTTTTAACATATAGGCCCGTCCAACAGTTACAGGATTATCAAAATTTTTACCCGTTCTCCCATCCCTAAGAATTATTTTACCCGGATGTCCCGTTGAAAAAATCCAATCTTTTTTACTTGCTGCCTCTTTTAATTTTTTATTAACTAAAGCTCGCGAAGCTTCTGCTCCATACATTTCATCAAACGGTACAATTTTAAAACGAACATCTAAATTATCGGCCGCTAACCCTAGAAGACATTCAAAAAGTTGCCCCACATTCATTCTTGAAGGTACACCTAATGGGTTTAATATCATATCAATTGGCACCCCATCTGGCATAAAAGGCATATCCTGGCGTGGTAAAATTTTTGATATGATACCTTTATTACCGTGACGACCGGCCATCTTATCCCCAATTTGAATTCTACGGGTCTGAGCAATATAAACTTTTAATATTTCCTCTGTGCCTGGTGGAAGATCATCACGCTTACTTCTAGAGAAAATTTTAACGTCAAGAACGCGACCTGAAGTCCCATTTGGAACCTTTAAAGAGGTATTTCTAACATCACGTGACTTTTCTCCAAAAATTGCTCGTAAAAGTTTACCTTCTGGAGGATAATCCGATTCACCTTTGGGGGTTAATTTACCAACAAGAGTGTCACCCGACTCAACCCAAGTACCAATTTTAATAATCCCATTCTTATCTAGATTTCTGATAGAATGTTCACTTGCATTAGGCAACTCTCGAGTAACTTCTTCCATACCAAGTTTTGTTTGTCGAATATCAATCTCAAACTTTTCAATATGCAAGGAAGTGTATAAGTCTTGATACACTAAACGCTCGCTTATAACAAAAGCATCTTCGTAGTTATAACCTTCCCATGGCATGTACGCAATTAAAATATTTTGACCAACCGACAATTCACCATTTTCAGTGGAAGCGCCGTCAGCAAGAATCTGCCCAATTATTACCTTTTCTTTTAGCGCTACTATCGTTTTTTGATTAATACAAGTATCTTGATTTGACCGTTGATATTTAATTAAATTGTAAGTAAAGATAGTATGGTTTTTATCTGTAACAAAAATGTGACCATCTGTTATTTGGTTAACCTTTCCAGAATTCGAGCTTAATAAAATCATGCCAGAATCTCGGGCGGTTTGACCTTCTAAACCAGTACCAACTAATGGGGCCTCGGGATAGAGTAATGGTACCGATTGACGTTGCATATTTGAACCCATTAAAGCACGGTTAGCGTCATCATGTTCTAAGAATGGAATAAGTGCTGCTGCTAATGATACTACTTGGATTGGTGATATAGCGATATAGTCAACTTCTGTTGCCGTTAGACTGACTAAATTTTGACGGTACCGAACTGGCACCATATTATCACGAATAAAACCATTCGAATCAATTTCTAAATCTCCCGCTGCAAGATTATAATTCTCTTCTGTTGTAGCATCCAAATAAATGGGAAAATTCCCATTTAAAACTTTACCGTTCAGAACCTTATAAAAAGGAGTTTCGATAAAACCATAAGAATTTACTCGCCCATAAGTAGAAAGTGAACCAATTAGCCCCGCATTTGGGCCTTCTGGAGTTTCAATTGGGCAAATTCGACCGTATTGGCTAGGGTGAATATCCCGAACAGCAAACCCAGCTCGATCTCTTGTTATACCACCAGGACCTAGAACAGATAAACGACGTTTATGTGTTAATTCCGCTAATGGATTTGTTTGGTCCATAAATTGTGATAAAGGGTTGGATCCAAAAAATTCGCGAATAGAAGAAACTAATGGTTTTGGATTAACAAGAACATTAACCCGTAAATATTTTTGTTCACATATGCTCATTCGTTCTTGAGCAATACGTTCAAGCCTATTTATTCCTATGCGTATTTGATTTTGTAAAAGCTCTCCAACAGATCGTACTCTTCGATTTCCTAAATGATCAATATCATCTTCGGTCGCTGGTGTAATACGGAAGTTAATCAATTCATTGACAATTGATAGAACGTCTTTAGAAGTTAGAATATGTACGTTTTTTTCAATATTTAAGCCTAAGCGTTTATTAATTTTATAACGTCCAACATGTCCAAGATCGTAGCGTTTTGGATCAAAAAATCGGGAGTATAAAATTTGTTGACCCCCTTTAACAGTTGCAGGTTCCCCTGGTCTTAATTTACTGTAGACTTCTAAAAATGTATCTTCTAACGATATTTTTTCATACTCTTTGAAAGTCTTAGTAAAATATTCAGGGTGTTCTAATTGATTAAAGATCTCAAGGTCAGTTAATCCGATAGCGCGCAAAAAGATATAGGCAGAAATTTTCTTAGCCTTATCAACTTTGACATAAATTAAATCATCTTTATCCATTTCAAACTTTACCCAAGTACCACGGTTTGAAATTAGACTTGCGGTAAAAAAACGGAAATTTTGTTTATCTGTCGCTGTTTTATAATAAACACCTGGGCTTCGAACAATCTGATTAATAATAATACGTTCGATACCATTTACTAAAAATGTACCCTCATTCGTCATTAAAGGAATATCGCAAAGAAGTACTTCATTTTCAGAAGTATCTTTTAAGTTTGTTAGATAACTTAATTGGGCTAAGGTATATATTTTTACACTGTAATTGGTATCACGACGTTTAGCTTCTGCTAAGGTGTATTTTGGTTGCCGTATTTTATAATGCTTAGCAGATAAATTTAACTCTAATACATCAAGATAATCCCTTATGGCTGAAAGTTTTTCTAACTCTTCAAGAAAACCAAATTCTAAGAACCAACAAAAACTTATACGTTGTGTTTCTAAGAGGTTGGGTAAAAGGTATTTGTAAATTTTTTTGTTTAAAGTAAACATATCGCGATACTTTATTTAGCTTTTCCAAATTTAAAAGGTAGTATTGGTCATCTTGTATAGATATTAAGAACGCGGATTTTATTTTTAAATCCTATTTAAAATTTAAATTTTGTGTAAGAGCTAAAATCGACAAAAACTTAAATATTTAAAGTATGAAACATATATCCAATCCCTCGGACGGTTAAAATAAAATCTGGGTTTCTGGGATTTTTTTCCAGTTTTACACGGAGTCGGTGAATATGAACATCAACTATACGCGTATCTATATCTCGCGCCGGTTTATAACCCCAAATATTATCTAATATCGCGGCTCTGGAAAGTTTACGGCCTGCATTTTGAATTAGTAATTGTAGGAGATGAAATTCAAGTACCGTTAAGAAAAGTTGTTTATTCTTTTTAAATACTTGTTGTTTGGTTAAATTAACAGTTAAACTTCCAAAATAGAAAATTTCCTGCCCTATGGGGAGTATTTTAAATTTTTGGGAATTGGAACGACGTAAAATAGAGTAGATTCGAACTTCTAGTTCTTTTAAAGAAAATGGTTTGGTAATAAAATCATCTGCCCCTAATTCTAAACCCATTAACCGACTAGACATATTATTTAAGGCAGTTAAAATAACTATGGGGACGTTTGAGTTTTTTCTTATTTTACAGCAAACTTCATAGCCATCTAATTTTGGTAGTAAGACATCAAGAATAACTAAATCAATATCTTCTTTATTAAGAATAAAGATCGCTTCAGTACCATTTCTAGAAAAAAAAACTTTGTAACCAAGATATAGAAGTCGTTTCATTAAAATCTCCCGTACTTCTGTTTCAGAATCAACAATTAATATACTTTTTTTAGGAGTATTCACGGTATTAGATTTTTCTATACTTCTATATACATTGAATTAATAAACAAAGTAATCAAACATTAAATTAATATTATAGTATAATTAATATTAGCAGGCGAGCGTAGCCAAGTGGTTAAGGCACTGGGTTGTGGTTCCAGCATTCGCGGGTTCGATTCCCGTCGTTCGCCCTTCAGTGAATAGTTTATTCTGTCTCTAGAGAAACATTTAGAAATTTAGCAATTGTTATTGCCTCTTCTTCAATAACATTTAAGGACATTGGTTGTTCAATTCCAGTTAAGGGTATTTCTCGACTGTCCACCAGACACAGTAAAAGTTGACGCTTTGGATTAATTCCTTCTTTAATTCTCATTTTAATGGATTTTATATCATTAAAAGAAAAATTAAACGAGAGTTCTCGATTTTTACCAGGAAAACTTTTACGATAAAGTGTAATTGCTTGTAATTCCTTATTATATTCATTATATCCGGAACCCACATTCCATACAATCGTTAATAATAAAAATAAACCAAGAATCGAACCCACTGTACCGTAGAACAAAAGAACAATCCCTTGAGGGATAAAAGCAATACCACTAGAATCCGATAAAAGTAATAAGTTAACTTTAAAAAAACTTGATAAACCTGTAAGAAAGAATCCAAAACCTCCTAGACTAACAGTAATAGCCCAAAAAAAATTACTTAAGCGTCTAGAACCTTTAAAATAGGACTTAAGAACGGAATTTTCTTCTACATAATTCATGATTACTGGAATATTAATTAAATAAATATTTCTACAGATAAAATACCTGTAGAAATAATTTTATAGGTTTAAATTAACCTAATTGTCTTTAAGCCAAAGTAAAGCCCTGCGGCAAGACTAAACATTAGCGTCATTAGTAAAATGTAGCCAATAAAAGTGCTCATAAAAGGTTACTTTTTTCGAAAAATTTAACTCTTTAATATTTTAACATATTCTATGTATATGCGTCCTTCTTTTTCTTATACCTATAATTAACCAGAAGTATATAGGTATTAGTTATTTTTTTAACCCTTCAATTATCCCGCGCCAAACTAATCCAATAACTCGGCCAAGTACTGAAGTTAGTGTAAAACGTAAACCATTACTAAGACGATAAATTGTTTCATCTAGTCTACTGACTAAAAAATCGCGGACTTCAATTGTCGTGACAGTTAATAAAGGTAACTTCTTTAATGCCGGTAATTGATTTGAACGATTAGCATAAATGATTCGATCGTATATACCAGTCGTTCTTAAGATATAAATTCGATAACGATTATTGTATATATCAGACGGTCTCTGCAAGTAATTTTTAATATTTAATTGCCAAACTAAATTATTTTTATACCGCTCAAAATTTCGTAGCGACAAAAACTTTGAACGATAAAAAGTTTGACGAAAAGAATATAAGGAAGAAAAAGTTACCACATTAAAATACGTAATGCAATTACCTAACTCAATGATTAAATTATCAATTAAAGCTTCAATAAAACTTTCGGATGCGGAAGTATAAATTGGGGAATATGTGATGCGAAATTGTTGGGACTTGGAGTTTAAAAGCGCATAAAAAGGAAGTTTAAAAATTATTCCAAGGTCTTGGAGTACAGTTTTTGTGTATAAGGAAGTTCGTAAAGCTTTTGAATTAATTTTTATTTTACAACCATACTGTTTCATTAAAAACTCTTCACACGTCTCTTCTAATAGACGAATAAAGATTACTTCTCCATTTCTTTCCATTATGGTAGCGGAATTTGGTTTTTGAAATAGATCTGTATAGGTTTGTTCAATATTTTTAGTAACTATAAACAATAAATCAATTTTTGCTTTATCTTTTAAAAGATCAAGGCTTAACAATAATTGATTGTTTTTTTTGTTACTAAAATTTAATTTATAGGAAACTCGGGTAAACAAATTTACAGCACGAGTTTTTATTACATTTTGGGCTGTTCGTTCAAAATTAACCACAACGTTTTATAAAAATAATGCGTTTCAATGACTGTGTATTTTTCGTTCTGATAATAGGTGCGGAATAAAGATTCTTAAAGTTACTTTGTACAAATAAAATGTAAAAGTAACTTTAATTTAAGCCTTAGCTCCCTAATTTAATAAGGTGAGAAAGACAGTGTATCTGGCATATAACGCTGGATCTCGATTATAAATCCTGCTGTGAAACTCATCCATACAGTTATAAGAACTGGAGCTGTAGACAAATATTTAAGTAGATTTTGGTCCATAAAAATTATTAGTAATAGGAATTATATAGTTTAACGTGGTGAAACTGTTACTTCGTTACTTGGTACAAGTAACTCCCCAGAAACTAGTTCTTTCCAAGCAGCTAAAGGCCAAAGAAAACTAGCTGACATCATTCCAACCGCTACTGGAACATTAATGATAATTTCGTTTTCATTTGGCTTATCCGTTTTTTTCGCAAATTGTAAGTAACTGCGACCAGCCCAGCCAATGTAGCCGGCGATATAAAGAAATAAAACACCTGGAACAACAAATTCACCTGCATGACTTGGTCGTCCATCTGCAATTAAATGTGGTAGACCATCAGCCCCACATAAAAGACCTTGTTTACCATATTTATCAAAACGTACTTTCGTTTTGTCAATTTGTGCTTCAAGAGCTAAATAAGCGGGTGTCCCCTCTTCATAATTTTCTAGACGTGATGTTAATTTTTTAACACTACCGTCTAACCTACGTTTAAAAACAGGAGAATCTTTACATGGTGTTAATCCACTTACGTCAGCAGACGCTATGTTTGGCGCACTAACAAAAGTTAAAAAGGTAAGAAAATATATAAACCAGCGTTTCATGGAAGAACTATTAAATTTTTTATTATCAACAAACTATTTTAGATACTATTATAGCCGATTAGGCTAAAATTTCTTTGTTTATAGACGACTTGTACGTTTCAAAATTTTTCGAAATTCTTCTTGAAAGAATAAAACAGCTCGGTTTGACTTTCCGCCAACAGTTACCATATTTGCTTCTTCAATTAACCAAATTTGGGAATAAGTAAAAAAACTGACATAGATACTTACCATTAATAAAAAGAAAGAAAAATATACTGTCGAAATACCCGGATCCGATTTTATTTGTAAACCAGTACTAGTAATATATTCAAGTGTTTGAATTTTTAAATCATTATTTAAATCAATTGAATCACCAATAGAAACGTCTTCTAGGAATAAACCTTTTGAATCATAAATTAAAAGCTGACCTTTTAAGTCATTCACTAAAATAGTAATTTTATCAGTCGAGTTCTGTCCCAAAGTTAAAGAACCTAACCAAAACTTTTGACCCCCTTTCGTTATTTTTTTTAAGGGAATTTGAAAAACGTCCTTATTTGGGAGCCTTAATTTTAATCCAATAATATCCCAGTCAGTCTGATATAAAACAATATCCTTAAAAATTAAGGGTTCATTTACAAAAATTGTTTTTCTTATCAACTCTTTACCATTCGAATCCAACAATGAAAGATCCGAATAAAACTGTTCAGTTTTAAGCTCTTTTGTGTAAGTAATCCAAAAGTCATTTATACGACAAGAAATATTTTGCGGTAAATAGCTTAAATCCCCAAACTTTGTTACATTCTGTATATGTGAAATTTCACCGCGAGGTACAAGTTCTTGGGCCGCGTAACCCCCAAAGGATCCTAAAGTGGAACCAAGTAATAAAAGAACAATACTTGCATGAACAATTATCGGACCTACTCGACCTAATAAGCCCGAATAAGCGTAACCCTTTTTCCGCTGCCGAAAGAAATGGTATTTTTTATCATTGCAATTATAAACAAATGTATTAGAGACTTCAGGTTGAAATTTCGAATTTACGATTAGATTTTTGAATTGGCGCGGTTGAGTATAAAATTTCCAAATCTTAAATGTTTTAATCGATGGTAATTGCGTTGTAAACGTACAAGCAATTAATGATGCTGAAAATAAAAGAAGAAGTAATAAAAACCACCAAGCAGTATACAAATGATCTAAATTTAAAAAAGTAACAATTTTCCAGGTTAAAAATCCAAATAATGGTTTATCAAGTGGGTAATTTTCTTTATAAAATGCAATGGTTTGGTCCTGTTCGATAATGGTCCCAATTGCTATTGTGAGGCCGATAGTAAATAATAAAATGATAGCAAATTGAAGATTTGCTAATCTCTTAATAAATCGTGTCGTTAAATTATAGTTCATAAAGAATATTAGTTTTTTGGGCTTGTCAAAAAGGACTATATAGGCTACTATATTAAATAAACCAAGCCGGGATAGCTCAGTTGGTAGAGCAGTGGATTGAAAATCCTCGTGTCTCCGGTTCAAATCCGGATCCTGGCATTAATTTGTACCTTTATTATTCTCTAAGAGAGAGGATAAAATTAAATAGCTATGGAATTGAGACGTACAGCATCAAAAGTATCAAAGCCTTTAATTCTGTAAATCACCTATTAAGTAAATTAACATAAAAATAGTAGCGGAAAAAATGTTTTTTTCACACCAATTGTTTATTTACATTATATTAGCAAGATCCTTATACGTAAAATTGGCTATCCATAGATATTAGCATTTATAATAATATAGATGACGTGAAGAGTAAAATTATAATTACAACTCTTAAAACATTTAAATATTGGGAAGATTAATAGAGTCACAAATTTTTACAAACAGTAAACTAGTTATGGTGGTGGGAGAATTATGCTCTGTTAATAATGTGGCGCAAAAATGTAGCTACCTACTAAGGGTACGGGTTTAAGGATCAATGCCAGGCAATATATAATCAATTTTTAATGTTAAGTCCTTAATTTTTTCTGCAAATCTAACATAAATAGATTTCCTAGCTCCCGCCCCAACCAAAACAATAAAGGAAGTATTATGTGACAACATTTAATAAAATCATGAGTACTTTCTTACCAACATTTCGAATAAAAAAATAAACTGCCAAACATTACGACGATTAATTAAATTTTTCGAAACTTCTCAATGTTTACCGAAACTCGCGGTTTTTAGTTATGCTTTTAAAACATTAATCAACAGTTATAATCGAAGGTTCTTGGTTTCTCACTACCCACCTCGACAGCTTTTGGTAACTATAATAAAATAAATTTTATCAAATTAATAAATGATAATTAAATAGTGCACAAAGATTTTTCATTTCAGAAAATTAATTAATTAAGAAATACATTAGATATTCTTATATACTATATAAATAATGTTCGTAACATTTTCTATCGTGATAGTGATATTCTATTGTGTAAGAAAAAGGAATAATAAGTATTTTATTTTGCTTATTATATTTGTATGACTACTTAAGTTTATACAAATATAAAATCCAGCAATCAAATTTAGCATAACTTTAAACCAGGAGGTTTTCATGTCACAAGCTGTAGAATCACGTACTCGAATCAAAAGTGAACGTTACGAATCAGGTGTAATTCCTTACGCAAAAATGGGTTACTGGGATCCTGATTACGTAATCAAGGAAACAGATCTTTTAGCTCTATTCCGTTGTACTCCACAACCAGGTGTAGACCCTGTAGAAGCAGCAGCAGCACTTGCTGGTGAGTCTTCAACTGCAACATGGACTGTTGTATGGACAGATCTACTAACTGCATGTGATCTATACCGTGCGAAAGCATACCGTGTAGACCCTGTACCAAGTGCAGCAGATACTTACTTCTGTTACGTTGCATACGATATTGATCTATTTGAGGAAGGTTCTTTAGCTAACCTAACTGCATCAATTATCGGTAACATCTTCGGTTTCAAAGCGGTTAAAGCACTTCGTCTTGAAGATATGCGTTTCCCGTACGCGCTTCTTAAAACTTTCCAAGGTCCTGCTACAGGTCTAGTTGTAGAGCGTGAGCGTATGGATAAGTTCGGTCGTCCACTTCTAGGTGCGACTGTAAAGCCTAAGCTAGGTCTTTCAGGTAAGAACTATGGTCGTGTAGTATTCGAAGGTCTTAAAGGTGGTCTAGACTTCCTTAAGGATGATGAGAACATTAACTCACAGCCATTCATGCGTTACAGAGAGCGTTTCCTTTACTCAATGGAAGGTGTTAACCACGCAGCATCATTAACTGGTGAAGTTAAAGGTCACTACGTAAACGCGACTGGTGCAACAATGGAAGATATGTATGAGCGTTCTGATTTCGCTTGTGAGCTTGGTTCAATCATTGTAATGATTGACCTTGTAATCGGTTACACAGCTATTCAATCAATGGCTTACTGGTGTCGTAAGAACGATATGCTTCTTCACCTTCACCGTGCAGGTAACTCAACTTACTCTCGTCAGAAGAACCACGGTATGAACTTCCGTGTAATCTGTAAGTGGATGCGTATGGCTGGTGTTGATCACATTCACGCCGGTACTGTAGTAGGTAAGCTTGAAGGTGATCCTCTAATGATTAAAGGTTTCTACAACACTCTTCTAGATACTAAGTCTGATATCAACCTTCCTGAAGGTTTATTCTTCGCACAGGATTGGGCATCACTACGTAAGTGTGTACCAGTAGCTTCTGGTGGTATTCACTGTGGTCAAATGCACCAACTAATTGATTACCTTGGTGATGATGTAGTACTTCAGTTCGGTGGTGGTACAATTGGTCACCCAGATGGTATCCAAGCCGGTGCTACTGCTAACCGTGTAGCTCTAGAGTGTATGGTTCTAGCACGTAACGAAGGTCGTGACTACGTTAACGAAGGTCCGCAAATTCTAAGAGATGCGGCTAAGACTTGTGGTCCTCTACAGACTGCGTTAGATCTTTGGAAGGATATTACTTTCAACTACGCATCTACAGATACTGCTGACTTCGCTACTACAACAACTGCAAACAGATAATTCTATAGCACTTCGGTGCGATAAGTTTTATTTATCTAGTTGTAATTAGAATTTTTAGATTCACCTTAACTATTTATAATTAAGGTGAATTTAAGTAAAAAACCAAATCATTAATTTTCATTTAAGGAGTACATAATGAAACTAACTCAAGGATGTTTTTCTTTTCTTCCTGACCTAACTGACGCGCAAATTACTAAGCAAGTTCAGTATGCAATCGATAAGTCGATGGCTGTATCTATCGAGTACACTGATGATCCGCACCCTCGTAACAGTTACTGGGAAATGTGGGGTCTTCCACTTTTCGATATTAAGGATCCAGCAGCGATCTTATTCGAGATCAACATGGCTCGTAAAGCTAAGCCAAACTTCTACGTTAAAGTTTGTGGTTTCGATAACGCACGTGGTACAGAATCTTGTGTACTTGCATTCATCGTTCAACGTCCTGCTTATGAACCTGGTTTCAGACTTGTACGTCAAGAATCATCTGGTCGTAAGCTTGTTTACACAATCGAAGCTTATGCTCCATCAGCTAAGCCAGAAGGTGAGCGTTACTAATGTAACAAAAAAAAGAGCTTTGCACATTGTGCAAAGCTCTTTTTTTTAACACGAAAATTTAATTAATTTAACGATAAAAAAATTATGTTTAAACCCGGCTACCTACGTGAGAAACTCCTAATAAAACCCTTTAAAGGATTTTGTAAAAAACTTTCTCGAACGAAAGAAGTTAAAATGCAAGAAGGATTCCTTGCTAAAATGAGTGAATTTCCGTCACTTGAAAGTGTAGATAAAATCAAAACTATCGTTGGTGGCGTGGAGAAAGGGTCACTACTTTGCTGTGTCTGAAGATGAGTTGCCTACTCGTGTTTTTATGTCGGCGCAGCATCGAGCTTAATACCAGGTATCTGGGATGGAGCAAGCAGGGCTGATGCGGTAGCAAAGGGCGTGACTGGCGTATGCCGTAAGGTTACAGGCGGCCACGGTTTCTAACCCAATATTATATAATTTATAAATTGCTCTAACATAAAATTATAGCACTTTATAGTATATTTTAAATAAAAATGAACTACATCGTGCAGTAATAATACCCGCGTAACTTTTTGGGAAACACCAATACACTAGTCATCTCTGCTTTTACAACTTTCGATGCCTTTTTTTCAATTCCGTAAAATTTTTAAAACTAGAAAATTTTTTTTAACCATAAGACTCTCTAAAATATTTAAATAAACTCTCACTGCGACATGACATAATTAATTGTGTCACGTCGCAGTGGGCGTTTATTTTTGTATTGACATATAATATTTTTATCGTTAAATGGATTAAAACTTTCGTAATACTCTTCAACTGTTATTAAATAACACTTATAAATTTATCTTTTTTGTCCGCCTGAAATTGAACAATTCCGCTTTGTGTTGCAAAAATTGTATAATCTTTCCCAACACTAACTCCTTTCCCAGGTTTAAAAGTTAACCCCCTTTGACGAACTATAATTGAACCAGCTTTCGCAGGTTGGTTACCATATACCTTAACACCTAATCGTTGTGAATTAGAATCACGACCGTTTTTCGTACTCCCAGCTCCTTTTTTATGTGCCATTGATTTTATTTATCTGAAAATTAATTAGATTTTGCCTCGTGTACAACAACGGAAAATGTTTGTTGATCTAAAACTGATAACTGAGCAAGCATCTTTAAATTAAGCGTAATAGAAGAATTTCGTAACGAACTTTTTAAAGTACTATAAGTTAATCCTTCCTGACGTGCCGCTGCATTAACACGACAAATCCAAAGTTTCTTGAAATCTTGCTTACGTCTTTTCCGTCCAACATACGAATACACTAAGGCTTTCATTACTTGACCATTAGCTGTACGAAATAATCGTGAATGTGCCCCTTTAAAACCTTTTGCAAACTTTAAAATTTTATTCCGTCTCTTTCTTGCAACATTACCTCTTTTTACTCGAACCATAAAAATTTATTATTTTCTATGTATATTAATTACACTTTAGATATTGAATTGATTAAAACCCGCGTTAATTTACGACGACTACCAAAAGTTTTTCTTGTCTTTTTCTTAGGCCGCATTTTATAAACTCGAACTTTCGAACCAGATAAATGTCGTAAAACCGTTGCTTCAATGTTAAACTCTTTATCTAAAAATGGCTTACCTACTGAAGTCGAATCTGCCTCTTTTACTAATAAAATTTGATTTAAATTGAACATATCTCCCCGATTTAGTGGAAGTTTATCAAAATCATAAAATTTACGTTCTTCAACCCAAAATTGTTTTCCACTAGCCTGAACAATTGCGTACGAACTCATACGTGTATATTGTAATAAATTAAAGAGAACTTAGACATTGTGTTATTTTCCCAAAAGGTCCCCCTTTTAGTATCTTTACCGCTGTAACGTTTCACTATCGAGTTCGAGATGGATCGATGTGGTTCCATTACGCTATAAAACGTCTAAGTTAAAGAATTGAAATCTTAAATTTTATTAAAGTCAAGCATTCGATCTATTAGTATATCTCAGCTAAATACATTACTGCACTTACACTTGATACCTATCAAACGGCTAATCTTACCGTGATCTTAACCATTCTATGATGGTAAGAGTACTCATCTTGAGGTGGGCTTCCCACTTAGATGCTTTCAGCGGTTATCCTTACCATACATGGCTACCCAGCGTTTACTGTTGGCACAATAACTGGTACACCA
>Ga0209302_10000456_pt1 | contig 24488 bp, 16 predicted proteins | sample ArcOceMetagenome_2_FD_187445 | JGI IMG/M metagenome (GOLD analysis project Ga0209302, IMG submission 187445) | Marine eukaryotic phytoplankton communities from Arctic Ocean - Arctic Ocean ARC135M Metagenome (SPAdes) (version 2) | ecosystem: Environmental > Aquatic > Marine > Oceanic | place... | reverse complement strand
CAAGCGGGGCGGCAACTTAGCCTTGTCCGCTTCTTGCACCGCTTTTCGTTGGGGTGTGAAGGGATCCTAACCAAACCAACCAAGCGAAGATGGGGAAGTCAATTCCAGCGATACCAGCGGACGCCAAAGCGGAGTGGGAAATCCTACTCCGGGCGCCGGCGCGCCAACGCCCGGACCGCCCGGGCGGCGGGCTCCAGCCAGTCGGCCTCTCGCACGCTGTGAGCGATTGCCGCAGGCAAGCTGGACGTCGTCACCTGCCCTGCGGGCAAAAGGCACGTCGCAACGAGGCGCGTGCGATTGATTGTCGGCGTGCCGGGATTTTTCGTGCCTTTGTTGTTTCGTTCGCCCTCGCTTTCTCATTCATGAGATGAGATTCATGTCACGCAAGCGGCCCTGATGGGCCGCCACCGTCTACTCGTGGCCACTCCTGATCGCACTCCTTGCATTCCTATGCATGCCGAGCGATCATCCCTGCATACTGAGGATCTGTGGGGCATCTGGGTTTTCTGCAGCCTGGACCGCCGCCTTTTCACGCTCTGCACCGTTGTCTGTTGCTTCGGCACATGGCGAGGATCCAGCCTGCCGCCTACAGTGCCGCGAAGCGGGCCAAACAATTGGAGCTTCGTCCCAGCTCTCGGCAGCAGTGCCACCGTTTCCAAGCCTATGACGCCAACAGCGACACCGTCGAGCTGGAGGCTTTCCTGGCAACGGCAACCGATATCAAGAAGCTCCTCGGGGGGACTGCGGTGAACGACGCGTGGGATGCACTGCGGTTCACTGCGGTGGCGGACGACGCGGCACCAACGACGCAGAGGGCGGCGTCGGCTAGACCGTCTACCCGGCGCCCCAGGCTCTCTGCGGAAGAGCAGCAGCGTGCTGCAGCTGAGGCCGCCCGCAAGCAGAGGTTTTCCAAGAGTTACGAAGACACTCGCCTGACACGCGAGATGGATGCTGCGCGTGCGAAGCAGCGCGCCAGCCGCAAACCGGGAACAACCTGGCCTCCCGAGATGGCCATGTGCGCCCGCCTCGCCTCTAACTTTCCTCAACACCTGCCCGAGTATGTGATCTGGCTAGGCGACTGGGCGCCAACTGGCCGCATGCTCATGCTTCCCCATGCAGGCAAGACGCTCATGCAAGCCAACGGCTCGGCCCCAAAGCTCTCGCACGACGAGCTCTCGCAGCACAGGGCAGCCCCCCCTCGGGCGGGATGATGGAGGCGTCGTTCACGAGCAGCTACAATAGCCCCAACCCTCGCGTTCGCCGCCCTATGACAGCGGCGCGTCCTGACAGAAACCCGCCGTTTCGCAGTCCCGGTCGCCCTATTACAGCGACGCTATCCCCGCGCACCCGGCGCAGCATCGCCCCGTCGCCTCCCGTGCGGGACACGCGCCCGTGGAGTGGAATTGCTTCGTGGGGCTCCCCGCGCTCGCCGGGCTCGTGGGACGAGGCCTCGATCTCGCGGCCGCAATCGGCGCGCTCGCGGCCGCAATCGCCGCGCTCGCCTAGCTCGCCTAGTAGGTCGCCCTGGGTCGGCGATCTGGGCGACCAGCCGTATCACTGCCGCCAAGCCGGCGCGTGGACGGTGGCACCGAACACGCCGTGGAGGCCGGCCAGCGCCAGGTCTTGCAGGTGAACAGTGTCTTCTCTTCTTGTTTTCATCCAGTCGGTCGTTTACCTCCCTGGTGAAAATGAGAGTCCCGCCTCGCCCCCAAGTTTGACTTTGGGCTTTTCAATGGGAATTTATTTTCGTTGTTTTCGCGTTTTGGCTGTGCTGGGTCGAGCCGTGGCAGTTGCGGCAGCATCTTCATCTGCAACTGCATCTGCATCTGCTACCAGATAGCCGAGCGCGGAGCCATGCACGCCCAGCGCGGGCTGATCGCGGCGGCGCGGCGCGATCAGCTCGCCAATGACACCGCAATGGCTGCTCGGTGTCACGAGGCTGCGCGCCGCGCACGGCTGGCTGAGGACTGCGAGACGGCCGAGGCCAATCTAGTGCACGCGCTGCAAAGGTGCACGAGCTCGCAGCACATTCAGCATTCGATCAACATGGCATCCAAGACGGGCCTTGTCGCTCCTCGCCTGCTGCAGGACGCGCAGCACCGGCTGTGCCGGTCCACGAAGCGTGACATGGTGCGCGCCACCCGCCAGCCCCAGTGCACGCTCACCGCTCACGCGCCCCGGTTTCGCCCGCTCACGCAGTTCCGGCGTCGAGAAGCCGAGGCCGAGGAAGCGCCCGAGCCCGAGCTCTCGCCGCCCGCTGGGCCACGTATGGCCGAGGGCGCCGCCCGAGGGCAGGTACCTGTAGCAGGTGGCAACGTCGCGGAGCGGCTGCGGCCAGGACTGAAGGTTAGAGGGCTGGGCGAGCGCCTCGAGCGCGTGGTGACCCGCCGCGGGCTGCTGCAGAAGGAGCAGCCGCCTGGGGCAGGCCGCAGCCGCCTGGCGCAGGCCAAGCAGCAGCAGCTCTGCCTCGAGTTCGCCCAGCGGGGCCGCTGCACGCACGGCACGCGCTGCGTCTTTGCGCACGGCGCGCACCAGCTGGCCGATCCGCCCGAGCAGCCCAAGGGGGATGAGCAGCCACCCGAGCCCCGCAAGGCGAGCGCGGCGGTGGACGCGCTGTTTGCGCAGCGGCTGGCGGCGGCGCGCCTCGCATGCGCCGACAGCTTGGCCGCGACACACGCCCTGGAGGAGGGGCAGCTGCAGCTCGATCGGCCGGAGGCCAGGCGGCTGGAGGATGGGTTAAGGGCCTACGAGGAAGCTCTCGCGCTCTGCCTGCCTGCGGCGGAGGCGGGCGTGGGCGAGGCGGGCGAAGCGAGCGCGGTGCTCCTGGTCGAGCTCGGCCACGCACTGCGCAAGGCGGGGCGCTCATCGGAGGCGGTGAGCAGGTGGCGGCAGGCGGCGCGGCTGGGGCGGCGCGGCGAGGCGGCGGCGGCGGCGAGGCGCGCATTGCTCCAGGTGGAGGCCTCCCTGCACCTCGAGCGGGGGGGAGGGGAGGCGCGCGTCGCGCCGCGCGCCGGCCGTGGCGGGGTGGTGGCGGCGCGGCGCGAGGCGGCGCTGCCAGCGGCGATGGCGGGGGAGTACGTTGCACTGACCTTCCTCGAGGCAACGCAGGCCAAGGCGCGCGAGGGTGCCGCGGGAGAGCGGCAGCAGGCGCGGCGCGCGCGTGCGGCGGCGGCGGGGCTGGCGGCGGGCGTGGTGGGCGCGCAGCTGCTACATGAGGCTGAGGGGGGCGAGGGGGGGCGGCGCGGCGCGCGGCGCACACCCAAGGCGCTGGGCCTTGGCCTGGCGCACAAGGCGCTGGTGCCTCTGGTGGAGGCGAAGCGCCAGAGGCTGCTCTTCGTGTGTGAGGGCACTATGGGGGGGGCGCTCTCGCTCCCCGCCGCGTGCCTGCTCCGCCGCCACCTGCCGCGCGACGGCGCGCCGGGCGTGCCGGCGGTGGCGGACTGGGCCTTCTCGGACGCGCGCGCGCTCGGGCCGCTGTGGCGCACGCAGCGTGCCGTGTGCGAGGGGCTGCGGCAGCACGCCGTGGAGGTGGGGCCGCTTGCCGAGGCCCGCTGTGTCGAGCCCGCCGACTTTGGACGGTACGGCCTCCTCGTCTTGCCTGCAGCCCCTGACCCTGGCCCTAGTCCCGGCCCTGCCCCTAACCCTGACCCTAATCCTAACCCTGAACCTGAACACTGACCCTAACCCTAACCCTGGCCCTGACCCCAACCCCAACCCCAACCCCAACCCCAACCCCAACCCCAACCAGGTACGACCTGATCGTCTACCTGCAGCCCGCCGCAGGGTACGCGCTCGAGGCCCTCGCCCAGCTCTCGGACCCCCAACCCGCGCCGCTCCTCGCGAGGCTCCGCGACTTTGGCGCACGCTACCTGCCCCCGGGCGGCGCCGCGGACCTCGCGCACGCGGCGGCGGCGGCGGCGGCGGCGGCGGCGTGCCATGCGACGCAGGCGCTGCAGCCGGAGCCGGAGCTGCGGCCCGGCGACCTCTGCGGCCGTGCGGGCTGGGCCATCTCGGTGGAGGAGGTGGCGGAGGCGGCGGCGGCGGCGGCGGCGGAGGCGAAGGTGTTGGCGCGAATGCGCGAGGCGAGCGCGGCGGCGGCGGTGCTCCTGCAGCGCGGCCTGCTGGAGCTGCTCCGCGAGGAGGGTGTGCCGCTCGAGAAGCTCAGCCGCAGCGCGGTCGAGGAGCAGCTGCCGCCGCGCGCCGCCACGCCGCCGCTGCCGCCGCCGCCACCGCCGCCGCCACGTGCGCCGCGCGACCCGGCGCTGGCAGCTCTGCTGCAGCGGGCGCGGTGTGAGGCGCACCTGCCGCGTCTCGAGGCGGAGAGGCTCGGGGCAGCCGACCTGCTGCTCCTCTCAGAAGCGGAGCTGCACGGCCTCGGCCTGTGCGTGGGCGCGCGGCGCCGCCTCGCCGTGCTGCGCGATCAGGCGCAGCAGGAGGACGGCGGCCTCGCTCGGCTGCTGCGCGCGCTGGGGGTGGCGGCCGACGCGCCGCTGCTCGCATCGCTGCGGCGGCTCGAGGCGGGCTGCGGCAAGCTGTGGCAGCTGACCGACGCGCAGCTCGAGGCGGAGGGGGTGCCCTTGGGGGTTCGCCGCCACCTTGCCCTGCGCGCCGCCACGACGCGCGAGCTGGCGCAGCTGCTCGATGACGCGGGCGTCGTGGCGGGCGACGCGCTGCCCGCGCTGTGCGAGGCGCACCTCGGCGGCTGTACCGAGCTCAGCCGCGCGAGCGAGGCCCAGCTGCTCGCGGCAGGGCTCGGCGCCAAGGACGCCAGGCGGCTCCGTCGCTACTTTGAGGACGCACCCTCGCTGGCATGGCGCGGCGGCAGCCTGCCCGTCGCGCCGCGCGAGGAGACGCCGCGCGGGCTGCCGAGCGACGTGTGGGTGTGGTCGCGCGAGGTCAACGACCCCGTCTTCAGCATCAGCCTCAGGGACCAGATGTGCCAGCCCATCTCGACCGCCGACGTCGTGTACGATAGTGGCGCCGGGAGGGGTCAGGCCGAGAAGGTAGGGTTTTATAAGCACGACCACCACTGGTAGGCTGGTTTTTCGTTTCTACTCGCGTTAATTGTGTTGGCAAGTTGCCTTCTCTGCCTAACTGTCACTATAGACACTACACAAAAGCAGCTACGATGAACTAACACTCCGCTGCGGTCAGGGCATCGATTAGTTCCATCTCGCCCGCCGTTAGCACCGTCTCCTGTGCAAGCTTCCGTTTCCGCTGCCCTGGTATTGGTCAATGCTCCACATACCACAACCCCTTCGGTCAATGACAATGGTCTCGCTCTCGGCTCCGCTCTTCGAAGCAAGAAGCTCGCCTCTTTATCACCAGGTCGCCCCCTCTCGCCTCTGGCTATTGCATTGTTTTCCTTCGGTCGAGTCTTTTGTCATATCACCCGAGAGGCAGAGGGCACCTCCACCTGCGGTACCCACAGCGCCCTACAGTAATTAATTATATAACTATAACGCGGTTGTATTGGATTCGGGTTTTTCTGGGGGGGGGGGCGGGGGGACGTGCGTTTCTAGGTGGGTTGGGATTGCCTCGCGCGTCGCCCTCGAATGTAGTTTCTTTTTGAACGCTAGAGCCTACCTGTCGCCCAGCTGTGCCCGCTCGCGGCCGCGCGCTGCACCGCAAGGGGACCCCTCGGCCTGTGATTGCCATTCCTGCCGGGACGGTGCGGGCGCTTCGAATAAGGGGATGTGGAGCTTCGAAACGGCGAGCGACTATACGGCGACACATGGGATAAAATAACTGACGGCTCAAGTCTGCTGGCTCGCACATCCCTCCTCCGTCTGTCCTCCACCACTGTCCAGCTTGTCAGGGGCTTTTGCACTGTCTGCCTGGTTTGGTCGCTTAAAGAGGAAAACATTCTTTCGCTTTCTGTGCACCGAGACGCTTCTAAGGGGGTGTCCATCCACGTCCATGCCCATGTCCATGTATGTCCATCCATGTCCGCGTCAGTCCATGTCCATGTCCATGTGCATTGTTGTGGGTGCATGTGTTGGTTCCATGTATAGCTGAAGTTTGTGGTAGGTACTGCTAGTCTAGTCCTCTATCTCTCTTTGTGTGAGCAACGATAATCAGATAAAATTTATCTTATTATCTTATCTCTTGGGGCAACGGATAAGATAGATATCTTATCTTATCTTGCGTAACCAATGCCGCCATCTGGACCCCATGCAAGTTTGGGGTCGCGAGATGGAGGTCCAACATGCGCACGGCGGTACCGACATGAGCGGCGTGCTCTCGGACCTGGAGAGCGTCCTCGAGAAACGCCGTCGTGGAGCTCACCCGGTCGAGCTGAATGGCTACTTCAGCACCCTGGCGTTCGGCATGCGAAGGCAGCCTAGCGAGGCCGCTCTACCACGCGAGGAGCTGGTCAGGTTGCCGGACGGTGGGACGATGCGCCTCGTCTGGCGCAGAGCGCTGTCGCCAGGACGGATGCGCAGCCCGCAGGGCGTCGTGCTGATCCTGCCCGGCCTCAACAACTCGAGTCGGTGGCCAGCCGTGCAGCAGACAGCCGTCGCCTTCTGTCGGCGTGGCTACGACGTCGCTGTGCTGGACTATCGAGGGGTGGGTGGGCTCGAGCTGACGTCGGCCAAGGTGGGCTGTAGCGACGCGTGGCGCGATCTGCCGGCGGTGCTCCGCGTCGTCGTCGCCGCCGCGCACCCTGCAGCGCCCGTCTTCGGCGTGGGCTTCTCCATGGGTGGCTCCATCCTCCTCTAACCCTCCCCCTCCTCCCACCCCTAGCCCCACCCCTAGCCCCACCCCTAGCCCCACCCCTAACCCCATCTCTAACCTCACCCCATAACCCCACCTTCAACCCCACCCCATGAGCCCACCCCTAACCCTAACCCTAAGCAGGCGGCGCCATCCTCCTCAAGCATCTCGCGGCGGAGAGCAGTAGCACGCCCATACGCGCGGCGGTGACCGTATCGGCGCCGCTACGCTTCGCAGAGCACATGCGCCGCCTCGAGACCGGCGTGGATTGGCGGCTGGTCAACCTGGCAACGGCGAGCACGAAGAAAGCGGAGCTCTTCGCAAGATACGGGCCGCACCTCGCCGCGGCTAGCAGGGGCGCCGAGCTCGAGCACCTGAGGGGCGTCGACTGGCGGCAGCTGGCGTGTGCCACCTCGCTGCGGCAGCTCGAGGCGGCGACCGTCTGCCGACTGCACGGCTATGCCGACCCCGAGGACTATTACGCGGCATGCACGCCGCAGCCTGAGGCGGTGACGGTGCCGTGGCTGTGCGTGCACGCGAGGGACGACCCCGTCATCAACATCGAGCCTGTGCTCGCTGTGGCACAGGCCATGCGCACCCTCGATGCGCCGGCGATCTTCGTGGTCACCCCGAGGGGTGGCCACCTAGGCTACGCCGGAGGCTCGGCCACCTCGTGGCAGGACGAGCCCTCGTGGGCCGACGAGCTCGCCGCCAGCTTCATCAACCACTGGGCGCGCCACAGCCACGCCGGCGGCAAGCCGCCGTTGCCCCTGTCGAGGTTGTGACTGGCATGTGGACCCTCCCCCCCCCCCCCCCCCCCCATCCCCGGCTGCACCCCGGCGGCCAAGCTAGGGCACACACCCGGTTACTTGAGCGACGTGTGAAACAGATTTTCCCGTTCGCCGTGTGACACGTGTCAGCGGTCCCACGGGGGATCGCGCGGCCGGCCGCGGCGCGAGATCTATTCTTTCATCTTAATCTTATCTTAATTTTTAAACGGTTAACGGAGGATAATGACACCCTTACGTTGAACGATCGTTATTTGTGCGGATGCGCATGCGGTGTCGTCCCGCTCTCCCCCCCTCCCCCGCGCGGGTCCGTATATATACCGCGCGTGGCGCCCAGCCCACCTGATCAATGCCTGTCCCCCTCTGACGGCCTGAGACCCACACCAAGCAGCACCGAAAAGAAGATAATGCCCGGCCAGTTAGGCAGTTTTACACGGTAAACCGTTAAATGCCATATGCGTTAATTGTGTGAGTGTGCACCGGTAGTTTTGATGGCTGTCCTCCACGAAAAGCGCGCGGAGCGACGAAGGATGAGGATCGAGACTGCAAATTGTGCATTATTGAGGTGGAGCGGGGGTCGCCTTTCCATTCACATTCGGTGCCGGGGTCAAGTCCGCCAAAGCAAGATGCCGATCATGCGCTGCACGGTGTCGCCCTCCCCGAGCAATGGACCCGTGCGGGTCAAATCCAGCGTCGATCGGCCTTCCTCCCCTTGGGTCAAGGATGGAAGGCGCGGAGTATTGGGCTGGGATGCCTCAGCCTCCGCCTTCTTGCGTATGCCACGCTCGTACTCGATCTTCTCGGTGGGCGCGAGGTAGCGTGGTAGGTATAAGTAAATCATGTGGCCCTTCTCATGGGACACGTACGAGCCAAAGTCGGGGCCGGCGATGCAGTGCCAGCGTCCGCCCGAGGGCGAGGCGAACCGCTTGTCCATCCGTTTCTTGAGGCGAGCCGCGATCTCGTTGTCCCAGCCCTGACTTTTTGTCCCAGCGCGCACGATCGCAATGGAGGCCTCCTCGATCACCGCATCGGAGAGGGAAGGCTTCATATTGCCTTCCTTGACAATCTCATGGGAGCACGACTCCCGCAGCGCCACAGACTTGCTACGGATCACCTCGAACTCCTCCTCGGTCTCAGTCTCTTCGAAATTATCCTGCCTGGATGCCTTCCTGGCAAGCATTTGGCTGCTATTCGAACTCAAATTCTTCAGCGGCCTCGGGGGGCTATCACCAAGCCGTTTGACGCTCTCTTCATTCGAATCATAGGAGTCGACGCTGACCCGCTCTGGAGGTTTGACAGGCGAGCCGATGGCAGGCACTGCAGGTTTGAGGAGCTCCTCGGGCTCTTGCATGGGGAGCGATTGCCCGCGACGAGCCGAGGGGGTGCCCGCGAGCGCCCTCCTGGAACAGCTTCGTCGAGCGCGCGGCGCGTCTGTAATAACAGTGAAAGTCGACAGTTTCCGTGTTTGCACCCTTCGCCTGTGAATCCGATAAGAGATAAGATAAGCCCGGCAATATAGTGGCATCTCTATCGGCTGTGTTCTCTCTTCTCTGAGGGGAGAGGAAAAGCGAAGAGATATCGCGGAAAGAGATATAGCGGAAAGAGATCTAGGGGAAAGAGATATAGCGGAAAGAGATATAGCGGAAAAAGAACGCTGCTCGAGTTCTCGTTTTCCCTCCCCAGCGCGAGGAAGTTTTGAACATAGAGTAGGTCTCAAGCGTGACCATCAGCGTCGACCCAAATATGAGCAGCCTTTTCGCGCAGATGGCGGACCTGCATGCTAACCTGCTCACGGCCGCGGCCGCGGCCGCAGCGGAGGAGGACGCGGGCGCGGCACGCCTGCTCGAGCTATCGACTGCTGCTCGCGACCTTGACCATGCGCTGGCCACCTGGCGTGGCCAGGCGCCAGAGGCCAGCCGGACCGCTCTCTGCGTCGCTGACGCGCTGAGGCAGCTCTCCGAAGCGACCGCTAGGTTCGTCAAGGAGGTGGAGCACAACGTGGAGACGTACGATGACGTGGAGGGGGTTGTCGAGCCGGTGCGCTGTGCGGTGGAGGTGTGCGACGGCAGCTTGACGCTGGGAACGGGCAAGGCGGCACTGCTAGCCGCGACGCACGCGGCGCGCGAGGCGGCCGTCACGGCGCAGACGCGCGCGTTCGACGTTGCGATGGAGATGGAGCTCGATGAGCTCGCGGAGATGGCGATCGCGCTACGCACTGCGGTCCAGCTGGCCGAGTGCTGCGCCAAGCCGCCACTCAACGCGCCCAGGCACGAACGGTTCACGGAGGCGACGATGCGGCTGCAAGCGCTCACGATGGGCGGCCACCCGGGCAAGGTGAGACGCGTGCCGCTGGCGCCCAAGCAGTTTGCCTCCGCGCAGCTCACAGGCACGGCCGCTGCCAAGCACGCCGCAGACACGGCGCGCGAGAAGATACAGCGCGCCAAGTTCGCTCCGGGCTGGATGGTCAACGGGCTGCGCATGCGCGACCCGATCTCGGTGGGCGCGGCGCTGCAGAGCATGGTAAGTCGCCAAGGGCATGCTCTCACCACGCTCTCACCACGCTCTCACCACGCTCTCACCATGCTACAGGACGCCAAGGGGCTACACGACAACCGCGAAAAGATCGTGACGATGGTGTGCTCGGGTGCGAGCCGCAGCCTGCCGCTGCTGCAGCTGCTGCTCTTCGAGGCGCAGCTACCTCACTGGCGCGAGACGCACGCCTACCAGCCGCAGGGCGGCGCGGAGCAGGGCGGCGCGGAGCAGGGCACGGCGCAGGGCGCAGGGCAGGGCAGGGCGCAGGTCTCGGGGCGTGCCGTGCTCGACGATGCGCCCCTGTGGCTGCGCAGCTGCGTGGAGCTCAACTTCGAGGCGGGCGTCGCGTGGCTGCTCCGCTACCAGAGCGAGCGCGTGCTCGCGTGTGCGGGCAGGCCGACGCCGCTCGAGCCCGCACAGCTCATCGCATGCGCCGCCAAGCTCGGCTCGGTGCGGATGGTCCGCTGCATGCTCGCCCACCCGTGGTGGGAGGGCGCGGCGCACGTCTTCGTCGCGCCGCACGAGAGGAGCCCCTTAGGGCTGCTCGCCGAGGCCCTCCAGCCCAAGCGACCCGCCGCCGCCGCCGCCAAGCCGCCCGCCCCCAAGCCGGTCGCCGTCCCCAAGCCGACCTGGCTGGGCACCTACAGCGTGTACAGACCGCCGCCCTCCGCCGCCAGCATCGAGGCGGCGGCGGCCGAAGCGGCGGCGGTGGCGGCGGCGGAGGCGGCGGCGGCGGCGGCGGCGAGCGACGAGCGCGACGGCGAGCGCGCGATGGGGCGGTGGGTGCGGGAGGCCGAGTTCTCCGACTGCATTGTGGCGACACGGTGCGGCGGCTTCTCCGTACAAGCGCACCGCGTCGTGCTGGCGGCGGGGAGCGAGGTGCTGCGGACCTCGTTGCGTTCTGAGTGGTGCGGCGGCGGCGGTGGCGGCGGCGCGCAGAACCCGCCGCACCTCCTGTTGCCCGACGCGTGCGGCCCGATCGAGGCGCGGCTGCTCCTCGAGTGGGTGTACACGGGCGCGACCAGTAGTGCCACCAGTAGTGCCACCAGTAGTGCCGCGCCGTCGCACGAGGCCGCGGAGGCCGCGCCGCCGCTGCACGACGCCGCCACCATGGCGCGACTGCTGCAGGCGGCGCACGCGCTGCTCATGCCACGCCTCATGACGCACTGCGAGGAGGCGCTCGCCACACTGCTCACGCTCGAGCTCGCGCCGGAGGTGCTATCTCTTGCCGAGCTCCTCGAACGGCCTCGCCTCTTCAAGGCCGCCGCCTTCTGCGTGCTCGAGCACGCCTCCAGCAGCACGCCGCCCGAGCTCGTCGACCACGTGCTCGCCGGGCTCGAGGCGCGCACCGCGCCGCAACCCGACTCGCACTGACGTGCGGCTCGCGGCGGCCGCTCCCGAGGCGCGTGCCGAGGCGCGGCCCCACGCCCGAAGACAGATGGCAGTAATAACTTTCGGACGGGCACGCGGGAGACTTCATCTGGCCTGTTCGGCGCGTATCCTAGTTTGCGTTCAGTTCGCAGTGCGTGACTCGTGTGAGTGTGGTCGTGTCCGTCTCTCTCTCCCTCTCTCTCTCTCAGTCTCTCTCTTATCTCTTTCTCTGTCTGTCCGTATGAATTCCAACAGACCCATGAATTCCAACAGACCCCTTGTTGTATCTTATCTTATCTCTTATCTTATCTTATAGATAGAGAGATAAGATAAGATTGTTGGGTGTCACGACGTATCTCTTATCTCTCTCTCTTATAGATAGATAGATAGATTGTTGGGGTCTATCTTTCCGCCTCTCCCCCTTTCCCACCCCGCCCCCGTCTGTTAGGTCGTCGGGGCGCGCCGGGCCGCGCTCGTCCCAGCCTCTCAGCTCTCTCGCTCCGCCGACCAAGCTCCACAAGTGCCGGAGCGCACACCAAGCTGCCCCTCAGTACACCAGCGATGCGTAAACCGACTGTCATCCTGCCCATCATCGATTCTCTTCACGAAGGCTCCGCCAACGGCTCCACCAACGGCTCCGTTGCACAGCCGCCCTCCGTTGCACAGCCGCGCCGTGCCTCACCGCGCAAGCCGAGCAAGAGCCAAGAGCTTCCTCCGCACACGATGCCGAAGATCGGCGCGCAAACGATGCAAGCGCTTTCGTCCGTAAAGGACCCAGCGGTGCATGCCGTCATCGAGAGCGAGGCGCTTCATCAGATGTCGCAGTCGTTCACGAAGGGCTCCGAGTGGCAGTCCACTGCTGTCCACACTGAAGTTCTGCTGCAGCATGTCCTCGAGGCCTCAGCACATCTTCCGGTGCCCAATCGGTTTCGCACCGAGTCGGTATGCGCGCTGCTGCACAGCTTTGCCGGGGCGCTCGGCCGGTACGAGCCAATCCTACGCCAGCTGCAGGCCGACATCTACGCCTCGATTTTTGAGGGCGTGAGCGAGGCGCGAAACGGCGCGGTGCTACACGGCAAGCCGCATTTCGAGGTGGCGCGGGAGCTCCAGATCCAGGCGTGCTGCTCGTACGTAGCCCACCCTGCGTAGCCGTTCTTACGTGGCCGGTCCAAACGCCCCCTGCCGCGCACTACGCGTGACACTCGGCACTCGCCTTGCACGGTGCAGGTGCATGCGTTAACGGAGGAGCGAGGGGCTTGGCAGCAGGAGCGACACGAGCTGCACAGCCGCACCGAGCTGCACAGCTGCACACGATGCGGACTTAGTTCACCATATATACGCGTGGACGCGCACAAGGCTTCGCGTTCGGCGCTGATGAAGGAGCCTGACGCGCTGCAGCAGCAAAACCTCGAGCAACAGAATATTGAGCTCCAGCAACATAATCTCGAGCTCCAGCAGGAGAACCTCCAGTTGGTCGACGCGTGTGTTCACGGCGTCGAGGACATGGCGCAAGCCAAGCAGGCCCTCCTTCACACGCCCCACAACCTCCTCTGCCTTCCTTCACCCCCACCGCACTGCCCCACCACACGCCGCCTCGCCTCAAATCTCGCCGCACGCCACCTCACCCACTCTTTGCGAGCCAGCCCGGCCAGCCCCGCCAGCCCCACGAATACGCGCTCGCAGGCACTGCTCAACCTCTCTCTGCGCACCGTCGTGCTGAGGCGCCAGCTGCAGCAGGCCAGGCAGCAGCTCAGCGCCGCCAGGCAAGAGACCAAGGCCCACGAGGAGAGCCTGCAGCGCGAGGTGGCGCAGCGTGCGGCGCTGGTGGCCCAGCTGCAGCGCGGCGAGAACAGTAGCGCCGCGGCGGACGCGGCGGCGGCCCAGCTGTACGCGGAGGCGGAGGCGGCGACGCAGCGGCAGCGTTACGAGGCGCGGCAGGCGCGCGAGGAGACGGTGAGAGTGCGTGCCGAGCTGCGGCGTACGCTCGAGGAGCGTGACGCGGCAGCGGCCGAGGCCACGGCAGCCAAGGCCGCCGCCGAGGCGGAGAAGCTCGCGGCGTCGACGCAGGCGGCCGAGGCGGAGGCGGCGCGGCGCCAAGCGGAGGCGGCGGAGGCGAAGTCGCAGGAGGCGACGGCGCGCGTGGCGCAGCTAGAGGGCGAGCTGGAGAGTGCCACGCGGGAGCTCGACATGGCCGAGGGCGAGGAGGAGGGCGAGGAGGAGGACGAGGACAGCTTGGATGGAGAGGACCTGGCTGCGGACGACGACGACAACTTCGGCGAGGAGGGCGAGGAGTCGGAGTCTGACGAGGGCGAGGAGGAGGGCGAGGATGAGGATGAGGACGACGAGGGCGAGGAGGAGGAGGGCGAGGAGGAGGAGGGCGAGGAGGAGAGCGAGGAGGACGAGTCGGACGAGGAGGAGCTGCTGCCGCCGCCCGTTGCCGGCAAGAAGCGGGCGGCGGCGTCGCCCGCCCCGGTGGCGGCGGAGGTGGTGGTGGCGGCGGCCAGGACCAAGGCAGAGACAAAGGCAAAGACAGGGGCAGGGGGCACGGCTGCACTGTCAAAGCCGCAAGCGCCGCCGCCGCCGCCGGTAGCGCGGGGTCAGGGCTTGCCTCCGCCGAAAACGAAGCGTCATTCGCCTCCGGCGAAAGCGACGCGCCATGCTGCGGCCGAGGCGGCGAGCAAGGCGGCAAGCAAGGGGGCTAAGGTGGCCAAGGTAGGCAAGGAGGAGGAGGAGGCGGCGGTAGGCAAGGCGGCTAAGGTGGCCAAGGTAGGCAAGGATGAGGAGGAGGCGGCGGTGGTGGTGGAAGAGGGGCTGGAGGCGAGGCTGCAAGAGGCGGTGGAAGCGCTCGTCGAGGAGGCGTCGCTGGCAGCGGAGGGGGAGGCACAGGCAAGGGTTGAGGCAGCAGCAGCTGTACAGGCGGTGGTGAAGGGCAAGGGCAAGGCGAAGGAGAAGGCAAAGCCTGTGCCCGCCGTAGCTCCGCCGAGCGACGCCGGCCTTAAGGCGCGAGGAGAGGAGCAGGCCACCATGCATGTGCCACGGGCACCGCCTAGGGCACCACCTAGGACACCACGACCTCCCCCGGCGGCAAGGCCCTTGAAGGACGCTCCCCAAGCCGATGGGGGACGCTCACCTCGGCCCACCGGGTGGTGGGAGAATCTCCCGTGGGAGGAGGGCGAGGCTGGCGCGACGGGCGAGGTGAGGGCGGCGATGACGGGCGGTAAGGCGGAGGAGAGGGTGGTCGGCTTGGCTCAGCCGGGTGATACTGCGGACGCGTGGGCCAGAAGGGTGCTGCACCGGGCTCGACGCGCGGATGCTGCCCCGCACGTCATCCTCGCCTCCGGCGCCGCTAACGCCCAGGCTATCGCTGCAGGAATACGGCGCCTGTGATGATGGATGGGAGATAGACAGAGATTAGTTGGGTATCACGCGCTGCCGTCTCGGTCTGATGGGGGGCTTTCCCGATAAGGATAAGACGATGACTAGGAGTTTCACGCGCTACATTAAAGTATATCTGATCTCACCGGACACCGGGCTACTTTCCTCAATCCTCATCCAGCGTACAGCGTTCATGGATCACACGCGCCGATAATATAACGTTTACAAGTAGAAGAGATCTATCTGATCGGGAACGGGATCTTTATAAATGCTTATCTCATCTCTCCCTCCGACAGACCACACACACGCTCACACACGAGATAATATATGAGATGGTTAGGTTTCACACGCACTACACGACTCGCGACGCTAAACAATTCCGCAAAATGCTGGGGCCCTCACACCCAGACACAAGACAGACATAATAGTGGTTTCACATACTACACGACTCGTATGCTACGCAATGCCGCGATGCCGGGGCCCCTCACACCCAGACACCAAATGCACGGTGTCTGTCTGTCTGTCTGTCTTATCTTATCTATCTGTCCAGACACAAATGCACCGTGTGTACGGCGATGATGATACGCCCCTGTAAAACCAGGAACTCGACCCCGGGCCGGCGCTGCAGTCCTGCAGAAACTTCAGTCAGGTCTTGCCTTGCACCCCCCGGAGGGCAGGTCACTCCCGCCTTGTCCGCTAAAGATGCCTCCCCCTTTTGAGGCTTCTCCAAAGGAGCCATGAGGATGGCGCTCGAGGGAGGAGAGGTAAATGCAGGGAACGGAGTGTTTTACCGGTAGGTCTTTACTCGACAACTCCCGCCCGACGTTCAGTTCGCGGACCACCTCATCTTGCCCGGTGGTCTGTTCGAGCCCTGGAGGAACCATGTCCACGAAGCGAGCACCTTCCCACCTCGATCCCGCGCAGCGTGACGTCGTGTGGAGCGCGCTGTGCGCCATCATAAACGAGCAGCTAACGGTCGGTCGGTCGGTGAGGGTGCCAGGACTGGGGTGCTTCTGCTTTGACGTGCGTGAAGAGTTCAAGGGAACTGGTGGCTGGAAGACCACGCGCACGCCGGTGCTCGTGCTGAGCAAGCAGCTCCTTCTGAGCCACGGCCTCACGCGTGAGAGCGCCAAGGACGAGGTCGGCGCGCGAGTCGGCGGTGCCCAGCCCATCTTCTGGGAGGCCATCTCTGCACGGAGCGGCGTCTTCTGGGAGAGCCGTTACACCGGCAGGTCGACAGTGTCCAAGGATATCGCGCGCGAGTGCGTGGCGACGACACTCCGCATCTTCGGGACGAAGGCTGGGTTGAGCGACTCGGCAATCTTGCCAATGGGCAGGCTGGGCAGCCTGCGGAGTGTCAAGCAGCGGCTGCGCTTCCACTTTTCGGCCAAGGATGCGCTCTTCGGTCGGCGCGACATCCGCAAGGACATCGTGCCTCACCCCCCGCATGTCTTCGAGGCGGAGCCTCCCGTGCAGGCGGACGTCCTCGTGCTCGACCTGGAGGACGAGCCGTTCGGAGCGAGCTGCGCAGGAGATCTCCGGTCCTCCATCCGCAGCTCGATCCGCAGCTCGAAGGAGATCGTGACGGCCCCATCGGCTCCATCTCCGCGGCTCGACGTCCTCCGCAGCTCGCTCCAGGCCTCCAACTCCGAGCTGCGGCAGGAGATTGCGCCGCGGAGCCCGCTCCAGAGAGCCTGCTCCGAGATCTCATGGAGGGAGCCCTCTCCGCGGCAGGAGAGGCGGGGGCCTGCTGCCATGTGGGAGGAGGCTGTGCAGCCGGGCTTGCGTGCCGAGTCTGTGGCCTCTCTCGCCGAGAGCACGCCGTCGCTGATGGCCGCAACGGAGGCGGCGACACCCTTTATGGCGGAGGCGGTGCGCGCGGAGATCGAGCCGGAGATCGTGCCGCTCGCCTCGCTGCAAGACGCCGCGCCGCAGCAGCTCGAGCAGCTCACGTCGCGCCAGCACGGCCTCGCGCAGCAGAGGAGGCAGGAGGAGCAGAGGAAGCAGGAGCGCTTCCGGCAGAGCAGGCTCCAGGGCAGGCAGGAGGGCGGCACGATCTCCGCCACGATCTCCGCGCGCCAGGAAGGGAGCTCCCGCGCTGGCTCGATCTCCGCGCGAGAGCGCGAGCCAGCGCCCCCGCACCGCAGCCTGCGCGAAGCCATCGTCCACCGGCCAGCGCCCGAGCTCAAGATCATCTCCCACCGGCCAGCGCCCGAGCTCAGCCTGCGAGATGCAATCTCCGCGCAGAACCGCCTCGTCCCCACCCTGCCCGAGCCGCCGCCTGCGCCGCCGGCGGCGGCGGCGGCGGCGGCTTCGGCGGCGGCGGCGGCGGCTTCGGCTGCGGAGCTGTGGCCTGCGCCGCCGCCGCCGCCGCCGCCGGCTTCGGCTGCGGAGCTGGCCATCAAGGCGCTGCAGCAGGAGGAGTGGGCGCTGCAGAAGGGAGGCGTGCCGCAGCGCGCGAGCTCGTCGCAGCGCGCGGAGCAGCGGGCGATAGATGCGTACAACGCGCGCCTCGCGCAGCAGCGGAAAGAAGCCGGGCGGGTGCCGCGCACCGAGCCAATGGGTCAACTCATCGGCTCCGAGGCGGGGGTTGCCGCCGAGCAGGCACGCCAGCGCGCCAAGCGCGTGGCATTGCGCGACGAGGCGCGCGAGGATTGCGAGCGGCGCGACACGGCGGCCGTGATCGAGCGGGCGAAGTCGAGGGCAGCCGAGGCGGCCGCCGCGGCGGCGGCAGAGGAGGCGGCGGTCGAGGCGGAGCGGGGTGCGCTCGAGCACAAGCGCGCGGCGCTGCTGGTGCACGAGGCGGCCGTGCAGGAGACGCTGCGGCAGCAGGCAGAGAAGAAGCGGCTCGCTCACGATAACGGGGAAGAGGCGGCGCGCGGGCTCGAGCAGGCGGCGGCGCGCGCCGAGGCGGAGGAGGCGGCTGAAAAGCAGGCGCAGCGCGAGCGCGAGCGCCGCTGCTTCGCGGAGCAGATCGAGGCGAGCAAGGCCAAGGAGGAGAAGGTGCTGCGTGAGCGCGGTGCCGTGCTCAACGAGGGGCGGCGCATCATGCTCGCCGATGTCGCCCACAAGCAGGAGGACGCGGCGCGCGCCGCCGCGGCGCGGCACGCATTGAAAATGGCCGAGCAGAAGATCGTGGCCGAGCAGATGCAGAAGCAGTCGCGCAGGCCGCTGCAGCAAGCGCGCGAAGCGCCTCGCTTCAAGGTGCCCCCACCACATGCCAGCCCGCGCGCCCGGTGCTAGTTCACCCCTTGGCCCACCCCCTCGCCTCCTGAGCGCACGCCACCGCTCCGCAGACCTCGCTCTTCTACGGCGGCGAGTCGAACGATAATGGGCCGCGGGCCAAAGTCCCGATCAAGCAGTATCGCACACACGGCGGCTGCCACGGCGCCGCCCTCTAGGGTCGCGTCAGCGGCGCCTCGCCATGTTGCACGCGCTCGGCGCTGCAGGCCCCCCCCCACCGTACACGGCACGGCACAGAGGTCGGGCTCCACATGCACTCGCTCTAGTCTTGACTCTTGTGTGTACTCCGTATCTCCGTGAAAAACTGTATGTGTAAGGTCTCGCACCTCGCGCTGTAAACTCGCTGACGCTGTCGGAGTCGCTCCACCTCCACGGTCCCGCGCGACACGAGTCCGGCACGAGAGGCCCCGCTCCCATTTTTAGGTATTTTGGTTCACACTCGACACAGTGTGATTTCACTGTGTGACGCGAGCGCGCTGCGTGTGTGCTTGCCTGTCCAATGACGCCCTGCACCGTCTCTCCTCTACAACTCATCACTCGTCGGGCGTCGGGACCAAGTCCAGGACGATGTCGCCACGTAGGGGATCAAGTCCGCCCATCTCTTCGAGCACGGCGTCGAACTCGGCAGCTTTCTCCTTGCTGGGCAGTAGTGTGAGGAGGCCGGCGCCATCCGAAGCGAGCACGCGCACGACCGGGCCCTGCGTCTTCGCCGAGATGCCCAGAGTGGCCTGGGTAGCGACCGCGGTGTCGAGGTGAAACTCAAAGCTCTTGTCGGGCAGTGACGCGGTGAGTAGGGTCCTGCCGCTGGGCATGGTCTTCTCGTTGAGTGTCCACTGGCTCGAGTCGACGACGGACTCCAAGATAGCCGACGCTCCTGGCATCACCACAATGGCACGGATCGGGCCGAGTGGCTTGAGTTCCGTCAGCAGGCTGTGCAGCGTGGTGGATGGGTCAGCGCTCAATGACGTGAGTCCCATCGACGGTGTGACTGGTGTCATCTCGTCGCCCTCGCTGCAACGCACCGCCGCACCACGTGCTCGGCATGTGGACACGACGTGCTCGGCATGTGGACACCGCGCGCTCGGCGGGCGCGCAAACTCGAGCCGCAGGCCGCCGACGGCTGCGAGAGAGGTCAGGAGCTGGACGAGCCTCATTGCTGTGTGCGCAGGCCTGGCAGACAGCGCTTGTGCGCTCCACCTCCGACGCTGATCGCTGTGTGCGGGGCGGCCTGGCGAACTTGCTGATCGCGGGGCTTTCTCCAGCGGACGGCCGGCGATCGCCTGGCTCTAGATAGATAGATAGATAGATAGTGTAACGTCGTGAAACCCAACAATCTATCTATCTATCTATCCTGGCTCTGAAATGATAAGATAAGAAACGCCTCACACGGCTGCAATGTCCACGACCCCCGGGGATCGCGGCTAAAAGCCAGCGCCCTGCGGGCCCCACACCCTCACGATGCCCTGATCCCAAGCACCAGGCCATGCAAACGCTTCGATCCAGGTCCCAGAGCGGGCCGCACTCGCGGCGGTCTGAGGTCGTGCTAACTATGTCTTGTTGGGGGTCAGGACCTCGAGCATCTTGGAGATGTCCTGCGTCTGCGTCTCCCCCGCGAGCTTGGCGTACTCGGAGGCGGAGACCGAGCAGGCCAGGTTGCACGCGCGCGGGTCGAGCAGCGAGCGCACGACGACCTCGGCGAGGTCGGCGCGCGAGATGGCGCGGCGCGAGTCGACGCGGTCCTGCGAGAACTCGAGGCGCGCGAAGCCGCCCGGCTCGTCGCTCAGCCGCGCGGGGCGCAGGATGAGGTAGGTGAGGCCTGACTGGCGCACAAGGGCCTCGCCGCGCGCCTTGACGATCGATCCCGAGCTCGTGTCGGCCTCCACCGCCACGCTCTCCTCCTCCGCCCCCACGTCCACCGCCGCCGCCGCCTCCGCCGCCGCCTCCGCCGCCGTCGGCTCGGCCGCCGCCGCGCTCGCCAGCCCGTCGCCGCTCGACGCGCGCGCCGCCTCCTCGACAGCCTGCGCCTCCTCCGCCTCCTCCGCCACCGCCTCCGCCGCCACCGCCTCTGCCGCCTGCGTCTGCGCCGCCGCCGCCGCGCGCGCCGCCGCGCGCGCCGCCTCCTGCTCGCCCTCGGTCGGCTCGGCGCCGTCCTCCGAGTAGGCCCTCAGCTCCTGCGCCACCGCAGAGGCGGTGCTCGCAGCGTCCTTGAGCACGCCCAGCGGCGCGGCGTCAGATTGCATCTCGTCGGAGAACTCGGCCTCGAACATCTGGTCGTCGAAGTCGGCGTCGTCGTCGTCCAGCTCGGCCGCCGAGCCCGCCGAGCGCAGCTCCTTGGGCTCGAAGGACGAGGGCGGCCCGTCGCCCATGTCCTCGTTGTCCTGGTCCTTGCGCGGCGGCCGCTTGGCCTTGGCGGGCGCGGCGGCGTCGAGGTTGAGCTCGGCGTTGTTCGTGACCGAGGCGTCGGAGAGGTAGACGATCTCCGGCTCATCTCGCCGCCGGTACGTCTTGATGTGCGACAGGGCGAGGTAGAAGGCGCCATCGCACCGGTCCGGGTCGTTGCGCTGAGGGAAGAAGGCCAGCCCGAGCCCGACAATCTGCCGTCGGTCGAGCTCGGGGATGGCCTCGCCGCGCAGGGCCGTCACCGGCACGCCGTTGACGTGCGGCTTGAAGGTGGAGAAGGGCATGCGCGCCACGACGAAGGAGCCGTTGCGCGAGGCGAAGTCCGCGTGGTACTCGATGCCCGTGTCGGTCCACAGCGGCGTGCGCACGATCATCGTGTACCGCTGGCCGTCGCCGATGGCCTTGAGCACGAGGCCCGAGTACTCGCCGAAGTTGAGCGACTCGTCGGCCGTGCCCTGCACATTTTCGTTCTCGGCGACGACCAGGCGGCCCGCGGGCGCGAAGGTCTCCAGCTCCTCGGCGGGCACCTCGCCCTCGGCGAGGATCTTCTGGCCGGGCACCGTGCCAGGGGTGCTGGGGCCGGCGGGGCGGGGCGCGAAGTCGCACGAGGCGACGGCCGAGCCGAGGAAGGTGTCGAAGACGCGGCCGACGAAGATGGCGTTGTCGATCTTCTCGGTGGTGGAGCGCTTCCAGTACGCCACTGCCGTGTTCGGGTTGCTCGGCGCCTTGTTGTCGCCCTCGAGCATGACCTGCTGCAGACCCACGGGGCTGCCCTTCTCTCTCTCGATGGTCCAGCGGTCAAAGTCGGAGTCCTTGCGGAACTTGAAGAGGTTGAGCTTCGTCGCCTCCGCCTCGCCGTACATGAAGGTGCGCGTGTCGTGGAACGCACGTACCACATTCTGCAGCCCCTCGAGCTCGGCGTCCGGCTCCGACGACGAGGCGACGAAGACAATCTTATCGACGTCCTCCATCGCGTCGAGGAGGGTCCGGTAGTCCTGCATGTCGCCGTACGAGTACGTGACACCCGACCCGAGCAGGTTGAGCGTGTCCGAGGACAGCGAGCGCACGAGCACCGCCACCCGGAAGCCCTGCAGGACGAGCTTCCGCACAATGATGCGGCCAGTGCGGCCGGTGGCGCCCACCACGAGCACGAGTGGCACAAACTCCTGGTCCTCAGCAGCGACCTTCACCAGGTCTTGCGGCTGCAGGTCTGGCGGCGGCGCAGCCGGCGTGCCGGAAATCTGTCCCCACAGCGACGTGACATCTCGCACGATCCCGCCCACAGGGTCGTCAGCCATCATAACCGCTGGCCGGGCGCTCGACGAGCCGCGCCATGTCCTCACAGTCGCGGATCCGTGGCTAACCTGCGCTGGCAAGTAAGCCAGCGCGCTGGCCACACATAAAGCCACGAGCTGCATCGCGAAGCGCCGCTTCGCAGAACCTTTCCCTCGGGGATCTCCCGCAAGTATGGGGGGACAGCCAGCCAGCAAAATTGTGATTCTAGCCCCTACACTACACGTCTGCTCGTGTCACGGTTGTACCGTTGTACGCGCATGTTGCCGGCACGCGCCACGGAAGATCCACATGCTACTCCACACGCGCGCGCTTCTCGGGTGGCAGCTGCTGCGGCGGCTGCGTCTGATGCGGCGGCGGCGGTTGTGGCTGCTGCATGGCCGCCGCCTGCGCCGCCGCCTGCGCCGCTGCCGCCGCTTGCGCCTGCTGCTGCTGCTGCTGCTGCTGCGCCTGCATCGCGTAATGCGCCTGCATCTGGCTGGGGTCCATCACAGGCATCGGTGCCTGCGCCTCGTCTGGCCCCTGGTAACCAGGCAGGTGCGACTTCATGTGCGTCTTTAGGTTGTACTCCTGCGCAAACCGCTTGTCGCAACCTGGCCGCAGGAGAGAGAGAGAGAGAGAGAGAGAGGTGGCGCGTGAGGGTGAGGGGCGGCGCGCGAGGAAGCATGGGCGCCGCCGCACGCTGGGGTGGGCGCGTCGGCTGGGGTGGGCGCGGCGGGCGCGGCGGGCGCGGCGGGCGCGGCGGGCGCGGCGGGTCGCGGCGCCTGGAAAGGTGCACGCGAAGGGCCTCTCGCCCGTGTGGGTGCGCATGTGCGAGCGCAGGTTGAAGTCAAGCGAGAAGCGCTTGCCGCAACCCTCGAAGGGGCAGAGGTAAGGCCGCTCCCCCGTGTGCGTGAGCGAGTGTCGCTTCAGTTTGGAGCTGTCGAGGAACCGCTTGCCGCACCCCTGCAAGGGAGAGGGGTGGTGGGTCACGAGCGTGGAGGGGGGCGACAGCCGGCGACTGAGCGCTCGGATAAGCCACGGCGACACGGCGGAAGCGGGTTGGGCAGCGCACCTCGACCTGGCAGACGTACTGCTTCTCGCCGTGCGTATGCATGTGCTTCCGCAGCGCGCTCGCATCGGGGAAGGCCTTGCCACAGTCGTGGAAGGAGCACACGTGCTGCTGCAGCTCGCTCGCCCTCCGCCGGGCGGTGTACTGTGGAGTCTGGTCGGTGACCCACTTGCGAAGCGCGATCTCGCCCGTCAGGGTCTTCTGTACGACCAGCCGATAGTGCCAGTTGCGCGTGTGAGGAACATCGTTGCCCTCCTCACCCTCGTCCTGTGGCGTTCCGGCACCTCGTGCAAGCGAGGCGTCGAGCCCTTCCTCGTCACACTCCTCGGTTTGCAGCTCATCGGCTGGGTCCGCTCTGCTCGGTTGGGCCATGCCTGTGCTCGTGGCGAATGGCGTGGGGGGGGGAGGTAATACGCGGTAAAATCGTGAGAGGCTGTCGACCTTTGAGGCTGTCCTTAGAGGCTGTCGACCTTAGAGGCTGTCGACCCGCGAAACGCTATTAAAGCGGAAGACTGAGTTTAAATTTGCCTTTTTCGTCGACTGTGCTGGCCAGCGCCACGCTACCTCTTGCAAGCGCGTCGCGCAAACGCTCGAGTGTCGTTTACTATTTACAGCCGGCGTGCAACACGTCTCTGGCGGCCCGCCACCGCCCCACGCACCGCCCGCACCCCCCACAGCAAGAGCTCTCTCGAGTCCGTCTAGGCCTCGCGCCAGGTTAATTTAATAGACTCACTTACCGCACTCGCGCACCGCAGCGGGATCCTTGAGGAAGCCCTGCCAGGCAAACGTGGCCGGCTCGACTAGTGCAGGCGCTTGGAAGTCGCCAAAGGCGGCCACGTCGCTGGCGTTTTCGCAGATGACTGCGATCGGCACGTCTGGCGCCGCAGACGCGCCCTGCGCGCGCGCACGGGAGAGCGCTTAGCATGTGTGTGGCCGCGCTCACCGCACGGGGTTGGATGCGAGGGCACGCACGTCTGGCAGCAGGATCTTGGCCAAGAAGCCATCCTCGTGCGACTCGATCTGCAAGACCAGAGTACCGTCGTCCGGATCCTCGGTCAGCTCCGACGTGCTCACCTCGCATATAATGTGCTCGCTCACCACCTCGTCGCCCACGGCAACGAGCCACTGGTCAAGCCTCCCAGTGTTCATCGAGGGCGACAGGCGTGGCATTGGCATCAGTCTGTGCGGCGGGAGGCTGCTGCTCAGAGCACGCCGCTGCGTGCAGCGGGACCGCAGCCGCAGCGCTCGGGTGGGCAGTGTGTAGAGCGTGCGCTGCATGGTCGGGACCGGATGGGCCAGCAACGCAGCGTGCGCGACTTGTCGTGGAGCTTCCGTCGCGCTGGGACAGGGGAGGAGATTTCGCGGGGGGTTTTGTGTGTTTTTGGGGGTAGAATTATATAGGAACCGGTGCCCGGTAAGTGGTGGTTGGCCGTAAGTGGTGAGCGGCTGGCCGCCCGGCCGACCCGGCCAGCCGACCCCCCAAAACCGGCCGGCCGGCCCCCCAAAACCGGCTGGCCGACCCCCCAAATCCGGCCGGCCGACCGCCCAAATCCGGCTGGGCCGCCCGAAAAATCCGGCCGGCCACCCGGCTGGCCGAGGCCCAAATCCGGCCGGGCCGCCGGACAAATCCGGCCGGCCACCCGGCCGGCCGAGGCCCAAATCCGGCTGGCCGCCAAGTCGGCGCGGCTCGGCCGACCCGGCCAGCCGCTCGGCCGACC
>Ga0209302_10000455_pt1 | contig 24514 bp, 34 predicted proteins | sample ArcOceMetagenome_2_FD_187445 | JGI IMG/M metagenome (GOLD analysis project Ga0209302, IMG submission 187445) | Marine eukaryotic phytoplankton communities from Arctic Ocean - Arctic Ocean ARC135M Metagenome (SPAdes) (version 2) | ecosystem: Environmental > Aquatic > Marine > Oceanic | place... | reverse complement strand
CGATGGTGGTGGTGGTGGTGGTGGTGGTGGTGAGGGTGAGGGTGAGGGCGGTGGCGGAGTGGTGGCGGGCATGGGTGGTGGCGGGCAAATGCAGCCATTGTATGACAGTGCCCGCTGGCGAGCTGCCCTGCTGGTGAGCCACCTTGGTATGGCAGCTGCCCAGCCGCCGGCGAGATGCCCTGTTGCCGTGCCGTCTTGGGAAGTAGGATTAAACTTGACGTCAGCGCCGATTTGCGCCAACCCTCCGTTGTCCTCGGAAAGTCTAAAGCCGCTGGCAAATGCAAGCCAACCAAGGGTAAGCCATCCTCTCATCGAGCCGACGGATCTGCGGGTGGCACCGGGACGTCGGACGAGCACACGAAAACTCGAAGCTCTTTTCTTCGCCTATAGATTGGCATACACGGGACATATTCTCGAGTAGGGCGGAACATGCACATGCACATGCACATGCACATGCACATGCACATGCACATGCACATGCACATGCACATGCACATGCACATGCACATGCACATGCATGTGCACATGCACATGCATGTGCACATGCACATGCATGTGCATGTATGTCATGTTGGGGCGGAGGTTGGGCGGAGAGTGCGCAGGAACGGATGAAGCGAGCGTGAGGGGATCAGCATGTGGCACGGGGACCAGGGGCTGCAGGGGTGCAGGGGTGTGGTGCAGGCGAGGACATGCATAGCCGCAAGTCTTGTATAGCTACTTGCGTGTATAGCTAGACGCGACCTTGACGACCATGACTCCCATTGCGTTGGGCTCGCAGTCACGTAGCTCGCACTTACGTAGCGCCCCGTCGAGGCAACGCCTGCGGCGTGGGCCTAACAGAAGCAACAGCCCAACCAAAAGGCAGTACAGCACACATAAAGGGGCAGTCAGATCCCGCCCAGACGTGTCGCCGTGGCCGCCGCCGTTGGGCGGCGTGATGGCGACCGTGCCGGCAACCTCGCCCCACGCATGTCGCTCGCTGCCCTGCTCGTAGCCGCTCGCGTGACAGCCCGGTCGCTCGAGCATCAGCTGGACCCTGCTCGCTACGACCTCGGAAAAGCCGCCCGAGCAGGTGTTCATGCACATGTTGTACAGATAGTCGGGTGTGCACCCCTGCTCCGTGACGAGCTCGAGCACGTCATCGCCGGTGAACTCGTCCTCCGACTCGTGCTGGGTTACGCTCTTGGAGGTCAGCGGGCCGAGGTAGGCTAGGCTCGTCGCGCCCTCGGCAACGACCACCTTCTCTACTTCGTTTGATTTGTCCTTCACCTCGTTGATCGTGGAGGACATGAGCTGGCTGGAGTACTTGCAGTGGCCCGGCTCTCTGTTCATGTCGAGCATCTCGTATACTAGTAGTACTCCTCGGCGACTCCGATGCTCGGGGGGCTGTTGCCGTCCGTATCTAATCAGGGTTGGGGTTAGGGTTGGGATTAGGGGTTAGAGTCGGGGTGGGGTCAGGGTTACGGGTCACGGTTAGGGCTAGGATTAGGGGTAGGGTTAGGTTAGGATTATAGGGTATCACAGGGTTGGGGGGTAAGAATCAGGGTGTGGAAAGACGGTGGGAAGGTCGGGGTTAGTGGCCAAGGGAAGCGTTAGGGGCTATCACGGCCGGGGCCGGGAAGCAGGGCATCGGCCACGGCGCACTGATGTTGCCGCAGGCGCCACCGTAGCCAAACCTGGGGGAGAGCTTCGAGCTTGATAGTCGTTGGGCTGGCCATCACATAGCAGAGCGTGGTGAAGGTGAGGAACATCGGTATGCGGCGTTGTAACCGAAACCGACTGCTTGGCATGTAACCCAAACCGTGTAACTCTCACTGCGAGCTCATCAGAAGCCTGCAACAGTCCTCAGTTTGTGTGGGGGGTAGGGCGGCCAGAGCAGTTCTCGCAACTTTTTCTGCGCAGGGTTCAGTTGCGAAAAGAATTCGCCGAATGATTTTGACGCAGTGGGTCGCAGAGAAATTGCGAACCGTTTTGCACTTAGATTCCCCCCCTGCCACGAGCTGATATGCGAGCTCGTACGGTTCCAGGCCGCTCACAAGCTGTGCCTGGTTGAGCAGCGTGGAGCTCGACCGCAACGACATGGCCGACTACACGGAGAAAGTGCAGCTCTTCTGGCGCTCCAACGCCCCCAAGTTCCCCGCGTGGGGCCGCCTCACCCGCGTCTTCCTCTCAATGGCACCCTCCTCTGCCGCCGTGGAGCGCATCTTTTCGCTCTGCAACCATATGTTCGGCGACGCCCAGCTGAGCGCGCTGGCTGACTACGTGCAGGGCTCGCTCATGCTGCGCGCGAACAAGCGCTTCCACCTCTTGGGCTGAACGTGCTCATCTTCCTTGAGGCATAGGAAGAGTCCATGGCGACTGCCTACCCAGCTGCTTGCTAGGCAAAGCTTATAGGGCCAGTCTAGTTAGTTTGCCGTTGTCTTGGCTCGAATAAACTCTGAACTCTGAACTGCGACTGCCTACCCCCCGTGGCCCACAATTTGTGTGCGTGCAGCCATATCTTTACTAATATTGCCTTAAGGAAAAAAGGGCTGCCTCAGGGCTGTTAGTGGAGAAATTGCTAGATACTTTCGAGCTTCATTTTTGTTTTCGCAATAATCTGAGGGGGTCTGAGGTCCCAGGTTCCAGACCTCGTTCATGGCCCTCGGAGCTGCTCGTAGCTCGACTGCCGCCAGCTGCAGCAGGCTGGTCGACGAGAACGGACTCGCTTCTTCGACAGGAGGTCGAGGGCAGGCATCGACTTGGCAGCTTCAGCTATCATACCGGGCCGCCAGAGCCTCAACTGACGAGCAGCGGACGGGCTACGCGCTAGGAGTGGCTATCGTCCAAACAGCTCAGCGGAGGAGCCACGATGTGCATGCTGGACGCTGGACGGGGTCAAGGGTCGTGATATGTGTGTCGTGGTGACTGTGGTGTGCCGCCCCGCGCTTGGCGCTTTTCAGATAGAGATAGACACCGAAAAGGGTACCCCGTAGATAATCGATAGCTTCTGACTCTGGGCAGTTGCTCACCGAGCCCAGGCGGCCGCCCCGTCCTCAAACTCCTCAAACACGGGGCCGATCGCCTCGATGAGGTCCGGCGCGGTCATGGCGCGGCGGCGACACGCGAAGGCGGCGGCACTGAAGCGGCGCGTGAGCAGGCAGCCGGTGTATGCGGCGAGGAGTGGTGCCGAGGGCTGGCCCTCTCCGCCACAGTAAGCATTTGTAGCCTCGGCCTGCTTCGCCCAGCTGAGTAGCGTGGCGATGCTGCCTGCCAGCACGTCGCCCTGTCCACCGCTGCGCTTGAGCGAGCCTGGTTCGGGTTCGGGTTCGGGTTCGGGTTCGGGTTCGGGTTCGGGTTAGGGTTTGGGTTCGGGTTAGGGTTAGGGTTCGGGGTAGGGTTCGGGGTTAGGGTTAGGGTTAACCAGCTTGAGCGCGCCTGCCTCCTCCATGCGCAGCCAGCAGTCTCCGTCGCTCAGCAGGTCGACCCCGCCCTTTCTCACCACCGTGGGACCACCGAGCGCCTAAGGCTCAGGGGCGAGGGCTCGTTCGGGTCAGGGCCAGGGTCAGGGTCAGCGTCGGAGTCAGGGTCAGGGTCAGCATCGGGGTCATGGTCAGGGTCAGGGTCCGTGAGGGCTGAGGAGATCTCGAGGAGAAGCTGCTGAGGAGATGCATCTTGCCACCCGCGTCGCTCTGCTGGCTTCTAGGGCCAAGCCTCAGGGAGCAGATCGCCTCGCGCCTCGCACCCGGTGCATAGGGTTGCAGCCTCGACTGCCGCACAGGGTTGCAGGGCCGGCGCGCGCCTCGCACAGCTGCGCAAGATGCTCCACCTCGGCCTGCCTGCCTGGCTCGGTCGCAGTGGGATGACCGCCTGCGAGATGACCTGGCAGGGCCGCCTGCGGGATGACCGCCTGCGACAGCCGCTGGTACTCGGGCATGTTAGGTGTGAGCACCGTCCACCGGCTGCCGTGCACGAGCGCAGGCCTGCGCACGACGACCGCCAGGCCGTCGGCATCGATGACGCACGGGATCGACTCTGCGATCGCCCGTTCGATGATGCCCTCCGCAACCGCCTGCAGCGTCTCGTCGCGCCCGAGGCCCGGCCCCACGACGAGTGCGGTGATGGCGGGGAACCACTTGCAGACTGCCTCCACCTGCGCCTCTCGCGCCGCCGCCTCCGGCTGCTGCTCCTTGAGACAGCCGTGGACGATCAGCTCGGGCGAGTAGCTCTTGATGGCGGTGGCTGCGGCGTCGGAGCAGAAGACGTGACTGAGATCGGCGCCCAACTTGAGCCCCGAGATTGCGGCATAGTACGGTGCGCCAGTGTAGTCGGCGCAGCCACCGACGACCGCAATTTTACCTGCATGGCCTTTGTAGCGCTCAGCCGTGAGCGCAGGCACGAGCAGCCGGAGGGTGGCCAGCATGGGCGACGACTCGAGACGGACCATGTCCCTCCCTCGGCAGCCCGAAAAAAGGTACCAACCCGCGCGAAGGAATCTTAGCGGTTGACGCAACACTGGCTCCGGGCGGGATCCCGCTAAGCTGACATAGCACTCTTTCAACTCACGCGCGATAAGATACTCCGAGCAGCGAAGTAGGCGTACTTGCTTTTCCTTGCCCCCCTCCTTGGAAAGTTGGCCAGCCATTCCCAGCCGCGTGCGATGCCACAATCTACACATCACCGCCGCCGTCACACCGCCACCATCTTCATGGGGCGCTACGCCGCCGTCGGGGCGCCGCTATGCTACGTATCGCGGCACCAACCCACCCACCCACCCTCTTTGGATACCATTGCAGGGGCACAGGGGTATTAGGTCGCTTCGGCACCTCGTACCTTCGCGTCTTCCCTGTCGTGTGACTTCAACAAGTTCAACAGTTGCAACACGTTGGCTGCCTATCGCCTCATCCCACCTCGGAAAGTTGGCCACCCACGCTCGCGTCAGCGTCCACGACGCCATGTCACTGTCAATTCCCGTGTCTTACCACCGCGCATCGACCCCTCACCACCGCCTGCAAGCGCGCTCCGAGCGTCGCCGACAGCTGCTACAGGTGCAGGAGAAGATGCAGGGCGACCTCATTGCCCTGGGCTACTTTTATGCGGAGCTCAAGGTGGGCACGCCGCCGCAGACCTTCTCACTGATCGTCGACACGGGCAGCTCGGTGACTGCGATCCCGTGTACCGGCTGCCGCGACTGCGGCCCACACACGAACCCACGGTTCAATCCCGAGTCGTCCTTGACCTTCCGGCAAGCGCCGTGTGGTGGGTCGCTCTACTGCACCAGCTGCGTGCGTGGCGTGTGCGGATACCGCGTCTCGTACCAGGAGGGCTCGTCGTACAGCGGGTTTCTCGCTCGCGACGTCATCCGGCTCGGGGTGAGCGGCGCGTGCGTCGCCGTCGAGAGCTTCCCGTTTGGCTGCAGCACCGCGGAGACTGGCCTCTTCACGTCGCAGCAGGCCGACGGGATCATGGGGCTGGGCACGTCGCGAAGGCACGCGGACCAGTCCAACCCCACGGTGCTCGAGGCCTTGGTGGAGCAGCGCCTCGTCGAGGACGTCTTCTCACTCTGCATCGGGGCGCTGCGAGGCACCCTCACCTTTGGCATGCCACAGCTCGGCGCGGCAGACGGCACGCCGGCCTCCGTGCCGGCCTCGCTCTTCTGGACGCACGTGGTCGAGTCGACCTACTACGGCGTCGAGGTGACGGCCATCATGCTCGGAGAGCAGGCGCCCCGCCCCGCCTCGCTGCCCTCCTCCGCTCCAACCCTGCGCACCCAGGCCGCAACCCAGTGCACCCAGGCTCCAACCCTGCGCACCCAGGCCGCAACCCAGTGCACCCAGGCTCCAACCCTGCGCACCCAGGCGCTCGGCCCCGCATCGTTGCCCTCCTCCTCCATTGTCGACTCGGGCACGACCTTCATGTACCTGCACTCGCCGGTACGCAGAGTAAGTGAGTCAAGGAGTACGCTTAGTAAGGGAGCCAAGAAGTCAGCTGAGCAAGTGAGCCCTTAATTCAGCTGATCAGCTGAGCAAGTCAGTAAGCGAGTGGGCCTCACGCTGCGCCTTACCGAGGCATGCATGTGCATGTGCATGTGCATGTGCATGTGCATGTGCATGTGCATGTGCATGTGCAGCATGTGCATGTGCATGTGCGCTACTGCTAGCATGTGCATGTGCATGTGCATGTGCATGTGCGCTACTGCTAGGCCTTCAGCCCACTGCTCGCCAGCATGCACATGCCATGCACATGCACATGCCATGCACACACACATGCACATGCCATGCACATACCACATGCACATGCACATGCACATGCACATGCACATGCACATGCACGTGCACGTGCACGTGCACATGCCATGCTACCATGAATATACCAGGCCTTCAGCCCACTGCTCGCCAGCATGCGTGCCAAGCAGTGCCCCGGCCTCACGCGCGTCTCCGCGCCTAAGGACGAGTTCTGCATGCGCGTGAGTGACTCGCGGCTGCGGCTAGGCCGCTCGGACACGCTGCGCGGCAGCAGCGCCGGCACGCGCTTCGATCGCTCGAGCCCCGACCCTAACCCTAACCTTAGCCTCAGCATGAGCCCTAACCCTAACCCTAACCCTGACCCGAACCCTGACACTGACCCTAAGCAGGCGCGCTCTTCGACCGTTGCTTCGACGAGGTGCGCGTGCAGCTGGCGGGCGGCAGCATCCGTATGGCGCCGTCGCGCTACTTCTACTCCTCGGAGGACGCCGACGAGTTCTGCCTCGGCATATTCGACAACTACGAGGACTCGCTCGTCATCGGTGAGAGCACTGCCCCTGCGCACACTGCCCCTGCGCACACTGCCCCTGCGCACACTGCCCCTGCGCACACTGCCCCTGCGCACACTGGCCCTAGAATGCATGCACCGAGGCTGCAGCCTGGTGCCACCAGGCTGCAACCCTTTGCACCCAGGCCCTGGCTGCAACCTTATTCACCCAGGCGCCATCAACATGATGGACCACGAGGTCATCTTCGATCGGGTGGGCCGCCGTATCGGCTTCTACCCATGCGAGTGCTCCATCTCCTCCACCAGCTCGGTCCCCTCCGCCTCCGCCTCCGCCTCCGCCTCCGCCGCCGCCGCCGCCGCCGCCGCCGCCGCCGCCGCCTTCGGCCTCGCCAACCGTTCGGCCTCCCCCGTGCTCGGCTCCGACCCGTGCGGCGTGCTCGCCGCGCCAGGGCTCCTCCTCCGGCTGCGCGTTGCCGCGGCGCACACGCTGCGCGCGCGCTCGCCGCTGGTCGACAAGCTTGCGCTGGTCATTCTCGGGGTGCTGCTCAGCCTCTGCTGCTTGGAAGCACGGCGGCGGGTGCAGGAGTGGCGGGAGCGGCTCGGGAGCGGCGCCAAGGCGACGCGACGCCACTGGCGCAGGCAGCGCTACTCGGGCGTCGGCGAGGCGGGGGATGCCGAGGGACGGAGCGGCCTGGAGATGGAGGAGGAGATGGAGGAGATGGAGACGGAGAGCCGCAGCGGCGACGATGGCGCCGCGCCGCTCGCGCCCTCCGTACGCAGCTGCGGCCCGTCCTTCGCACGGCCGGCCGACGAGGCGCTGCCCAGCGAGGGCGCACTGCCGGTCTCTGACGAGGACGAGACGAGCTCCGAGCATTGCCTGATAGCGAGGTAGGGTCATGTCCAATGTGTCTACTGTACAGCCTACAGCGAAGCGCGGCACCGTCCCGGCTCCACGACCAGGTGGCTGTGCGCGGGCCGTTTTTACGGGTACTATATACTTTACGTACTTACAGTGATCTCAGTGTGTCCATTTGTAAGATAAATCCTCGTGGTTAGTTATGTTGTTGCGAATGTAGACTGTAGTTTTTGAAACATGAAAGAGATATATGTTTTTCGATGGGAATTTAGGCCGGCAAGAGGCGGGGATTTATTTTCGTTAGAGCCCCGGCGTCTTTCAAACTGGGACTCGAGACCCGGCCGGCGCTGCAGACTGCAGTACATCCTCAGATAAGATAAGATAAGATTGTTGGGTTTCACGACGCTACACGACTCGCGACGCTACACAGTTCCGCGATGCCTGGGCCCCCCACACCCAGACACAAAGGCACGGTGTGCGGCGATGATGATCTACTTCCATGCTATCGATACGATAAGATAAGATAGAGATAGATAGATAGATAGATTGTTGGGTTTCACGACGTTACACGACTCACGACGCTACTAATAACTTTACGCTATCGTCACGAGCTTGCCTCCCGTGAACTTCAGGGCGTCCGCGGCCTCAGAGGTGCCTTCACACAGGCGCGCGCGTAGCAAGCTAGCTATCTTGCGGCCAGATTGACAGGTGCTGGTGCTAGCAGGCGCTCAGCTCAGCTCCACGGTGCTAGCAAGCTCTCAGCTCTGCTCTCGCTCCCCCTGTGCAGACAGAGCCAGCGACAAAGATGGCGGGCCGCTTCCAGGAGATTCTGAGCACCCTGGCCTCTAAGATCCCGCAGGGCGGCGGCGGACCGCTCCCTAAGATGCTTGGCCTAGCCGGTCTCGGCGCTACCGGTCTCGCCTACGGCGGAGGCAACATGCTCTTCAACGTAGAGGGTGGCCACCGTGCCGTCATGTACCACCGATTCGGCGGCGTGCAGGAGCGCGTGCGCGGTGAGGGAACGCACATTCTGCTCCCGTGGTTCCAGCGACCGATTATCTACGACGTGCGCGCTAGGCCTCGCATCATCCAAGCGATGACGGGCAGCCACGGTGCTCGCTCCAGCCCCAGTACACATGCGCTGCCGCTGCTGCCGCTGCCGCCGCCGCCGCTCTGGCACTCACCGCCATCGCACGTGCCGCTGCAGATTTGCAGATGGTGAACATCACGCTGCGCGTGCTGTCGCGGCCGAATGTGGCCAAGCTTCCGCAGATCTACCAGGAGCTCAGCACAGACTACGACGAGCGCGTGCTGCCCTCGATCGTGAACGAGGTGCTGAAGGCGGTCGTGGCGCAGTACAACGCTGGGCAGCTGATCACGCAGCGCGAGGTCGTCTCGCGCAACATCCGCGCGATGCTTGTGGCGCGCGCCATGGAGTTCAACATCGTCCTCGACGACGTGGCCATCACTCACCTGACCTTCGGAAAGGAGTAGGCTGCTGCCCGCTCCCGCCGCCACCGGCTGGCGTCCCGATCCGCGCCCAACCCGCTCCCGTCGCCCCCACTGGCTCTGCCACCCCACCGGCTCTGCTATTTGGCCTGACAGACCGCCACGAGCGCAGGTACACTGCGGCGGTAGAGGCCAAGCAGGTCGCGCAGCAGGATGCCGAGGTACGCCGCGCCGCCACCCCACTCGCCTCGCCCGCCGCCCCAGTCGCCCGCCTGGCCCGCCGCCTGCCTGGCCCGCTGCCCGCCTCGCCTCGCCTCGCCTCGCCTCGCCTCGCCTCGCCTCGCCTCGCCTCGCCCGCCGCCCGGCTCGACTGCAGGCCTCCGCGCTGAGCCGCTGCCGGTGTTACTCGTGGCAGCGCGCGCGCTTCGTGGTGGAGAAGGCGATGCAAGACAAGAAGTCGACCATCATCCGGGCGCAGGGAGAAGCCAAGTCCGCCAAACTCATCGGAGATGCCGTGCGCGACAACCCTGGCTTTATCGAGCTGCGCAAGCTCGAGGCGGCGCGCGACATCGCCACGACCGTCTCCAAGAGCAACAACCGCGTCTTCCTCGACTCGCACTCGCTCATGCTCAACGTGCAGGACAAGGTCAAGGTCGACCTGTCAGTGGCGGAGAAGGCGCCGCAGGTGGCCGCGCCGCCTAAGGCCGCGCCGCCCAAGGCCGCGCCGCCCGCCCCGATTGCCGCGCCGGCAGTGATGGTGTCCGCGGCGTCGCCGTGAGCTTTGGATGGCTGCAGACGTTTACCGAGAGGGCTGGTGGGGGAGGGGCACCGCATTGCCCACCCTGGGGTCTCCTGTTAGGGCTGATGAAAGCATGTCTTGCGAAATATTTACTGCATACTGCCTTCGAGTTTTTGTTTAAAGCCGTGTAGAATTGAAACCTCGCCAACAGAGCGCGAGTCACGTCAGCCCCAGCAGCGCGAGTCAGGCAGCCGCAGCGATCATGGCACAAGGAGGAGGCAGCCGGCTCAGCGTTGAGGCAGCATTGCGGATGGGAGACCACGACAAAGCGCCGCCCATCCAGACGTACGCGCGCACTGAGACGCTCGGCAACCGCCTCGCCGGCAAGCTTGTCGCCAGCGACCTCCTGCACGACGAAGCGCTCGACGCAGGCGCAGGCGCAGCATTGGCCGTGCTGTGCCAGCGGGAGAAGCCAGTGCTGTCCGCGCTTGCGCCCGAGATGGCGTGCACTCAGAGAGTGGGTAGGTGGGCGTAGTGAGTGTGACACAAGGCCTTGAGCTCTGCGCGCTGCTTCCTGGTGCGTTGGCAGAAGCTGGCTACCCTGGCGCAATTGGCTGTTCGCGAGGTGGAGAAGCTCACCTTCGCATTCCCGGCTCAGACAACCCGCTGGGCTGTAGACTGGCTAGTCGAGTGCTCCTGGTGCCACATGACTGCCATCGTCCACATCATCTCGAAGCGGCTGCGTGGCCGCGTCTCCGCTTCGGCCATCAAGCGCGCCTTCCGCCGCGCAGTCGAGCACCGTGACGGCCAGCCTCCGGGCGAGGCGTCGATCAAGCTCCTCGAGGAGGCCCTGCTTCGCGCAGCGGCGTGAAAAGTAAAACACTGCACTGGTGGGGTCATGCGCACCAAGTTTGCACGTTCACGCTCGGTTCCGACTTTGGCGAAGAACTCGCACGGAAGACGCTCGCTCAGTGCGGGTGACGGAGGGCGATGGCGCACGCAGGATTGTGCTCGGGCCTACTGGCCGAACACGTAGAAATAGTCCGCACCAGCCTGCCCGCGAGGCCAAGCCGTCGAGGCCTGGCCAAGCGTGTTGCTTAGTCCTCCTAGCATGTTGTCGTTGTGCGCCCCGCGCCCCATATTGGCGCGACGCTTCGTGCCCAGTTGTTTATCTCTTTACGGGAGTTGTCGTTACTGCGAATACTCTCTACTTTAGGCTTCGTACCTAAAGGGGTGGTGATGGCGTGGCCCGAACTTGGGACGATAGGCAGTTGTGCGCGATTGTCATATTAGATGGCATATAGTTATAGAGCAGCTCGTCGCAACTCGCGCATGTTCGCAAAAGTTTGGGGGGGGGGCTCCGCACCTGGTTACCTTTAGTACCTCTGCCTACTGGGTAAACCAGGGGTAAACACTAAACTGCGAGCTTGGAGCTACTGGTACTCTGTCTTTACGCTTTTTACTGCACGGGGGCAGCAAAGCAGCATGCTCACCAACACCATGAGCTCACCTGAGCTCGCCATGCACATCAGCACAAACATGCACGATGCACAGTACCGGGTGCCAAACAAACACACGAACCGGCAACTTATTAATGCAACTGCTGCTTAAACTGCTGCCGTTGGTGTCTTTGCTAGCGGCCGGATGAGCCACGCTGGCGTCGGAGGGCGTCCGTTGTTGTTGGAGTTGTTGTTGGAAGGGGTCTATTAGTCGTTCGTTTGGGTTCCTGCTATTCGGCGGCTCACCTTTCGACGAAGACGAACTCTCCTATTCGGCGGCTCACTGTTCGACGAAGACGAACTCACATCTTCGTCGAACTCACATCTCGCGTCGTGGGTCCTCGTGGAGGTGCGATCCACGGCTCGCGAAGCCGTACGTCGTCGGTGACCCACAGGACGAAAATCGCCAGCGGGCAATGGATGAGGCCAGGGTGCAGACAAGCGGCGCCGAACTCGTAAGCCGCCGTGCCGGCGGTGCCGGTGGCGCTGGTGTTGGTAGTCCCGATGTCGAAGCGCCCAACATTGGCGGTGACAATGCCGCGGCAACATCGGGCATCCGCCCCGGCTTTGACGCTAAGAAACAGTGGATAACGGCGAAGCGGAAGGTTCTAGTGGTGAGGCACACTACCACGGAAATCCAGACGCTCGAGAAAAAGTTCAAGAGTGGCCCCGCAATCTACCAGATTGTTAGATCCAACTTCCGCAAGGCTGTTGTGAGTCGGCCGGAGCTCTACCTGGAGGCGTCGTTCGAGATATTTCTCTTCATGGTAGCATGCACGTGGGTCACCACGTGCATCTGGAACCCCGACGTCCTTCTCGCATCGAAGGGCGGCAACCGCATCAACGACATCTTCTCCTACAACAACGTCTGCGTCGGCTTCGACACGTCTCCCGCACGCTACGTCGCGCAGCCTCTCTTCGCGCTGCAATCCTTCCTCGGGGTCCGCTTTGGCAATCTCGACCTGCTCCGCCTGAATCTCGAGTGGATTGCAGGGCGTGTCGATAAGATCCCGTTTTACTTCTCTGCCACGATGGACATCCTCTTCATGGCCACGATGTTGCTCTGGCCGATGCTGCTCATCATCACGCCCGACTCGGGCGGCTTCGGCCTCAACTACCACTTTTACGTGTATGTCATCTTCGTCGTGATCATGTACCTTACGATCCTTGCGCAATTCACCACGGCGCCGAAGCACTTGGTTCCGCTCATCTCCAAGATTTGTGTTGGTGTGTACGGTGTCTGGACCCTCTTGCTGCTGCTCATCGGCTTCGTCGCCTTCAACTCGTACGACTACGCGCGCTGCCCATCGGACCAGGTGAACGTGTTTAGGGCCAACGGTACCCACGCAGAGTACTGCCAACAAGACCCTGCCGTGCCGGTGGCCATCATGTCCGTGCTCGACTACGGGTGGTTCATTCTGCTGCTCTTCGCGACACCGCTGCTACCGTACTCTCCCGCGCTCAACATACCGGTCTCGCTGGTCGTCGATGATAACGCCAAGCCGGTTGGCTATCTCGCCAACATCGATGTCAAAGAAAACGCCAGGATCGCTGCCGAGGCTACGAAGAAGGCCACGGCCATTGCCAAAGTCAAGGGCAAGGAGGCCACAGCCATAGCCAGCGTCAAGGCTAAGGAGGTCAAGGGTCAGGTGCAGAAGAAGGTGGACGACTACAAGGCGGTTTCGGCGGTTTGATGCGGCCGCTCAAGTTGGCATGGCATGACTAAACTGGACTATAGGGGCTGCAGACGCCCAGAGTGAGCCTTGGTGTACGGTTGTTCCGTTAGTATTCGAAGTGCCCTTTCGGCGGCCCTGAGCTTGCACAAATAGCGTTCAGGGGCAGGGAATTACAGACGAATAAGTGACCGATGGCCGACCCCCCAGGGCTGGACTCATCGCTAAGACCACCTTCATCGCCCATGGGCGATGATCACGATAGACGCTCCGACCGGGTGGATCAGGAACCGGGTGGCGCTCAAGTCATTCCGGGTGGTGACCAACCAGATCCCCCGCGGCCTGAGATCGAGACGGACACCGGTGTAAGGCTGGTGTAAGGGCTCGCCCCGATATCGATGGTGACGACTCGTCCACCTCGACAAGTACAAACGACAAACCACCGACAGAGTCGATCCGGGTTCAACCCGGCATGTCCCAGCAAGCGCAGGGCAGTGATGCTGAGAGCATTTCGATCATGTATATGCACCCCCCGCTCGGGACTGAGCGCGTTGGAGGGTTACCCGGCGAGATTCTCGAGGGCAAGCTTGGAGAAACAAGAATCAACTATCAAGAAACCTCCAGCACCTAAAGTAAACTTTAGTACGACCTCACGCCACAGACTTTACGTTGCTCTCAGACCACACGCCAGCCTGCTCGCTGCTGCCTGCGGCCTGCGCGGGTGCCTCGCGGGTCTCGCGGCGAGTTTGGACTCAGCTGCGGGCCTGTATCGCGCCACTCACCTTGGCGCACTTGCTGTAGACTTGGCTGATGGAGCCGCGTCGGCAGAGGTCCGCGAGGGAAGACACGTCGAAGTCGAGCGTCTGATTCTGGCACTGGGCGTCGCAGACACGCGAGAAGTTGCGGTGGACGTCGAGGAAGTTGTGCCGGTTGGCCTGTGGCACACTCCAAGTAGGTTGGTACGTAGTAGAAAGGGGGGTCACGCGCTACGCCTACAAGCTACACAGTTCGGCTACACAGTTCGGCGATGTTGCCCCTCGACGTTACTATGCTCACTTCTTACGCGCCTGGTTATCCAACCCGAATAGCACTCACTATAAATTAAGGGCATCAGGCTCGCGTAGTACTCACGCGCCTGGTGCCCCTTGATGTGCACCACCACCGTCTTAGTCGTGAGTGGCTTCCACAGCTGGGTGGTGTCCTGGTTAGGCTCAGGGTTAGGGTAGGGTTGGGGTTAGGGTTGGGGTTAGGGGTAGAGCTAGGGGTAGAGTTAGGGGTAGGGGTAGGAGTAGGGTTAGGGTTCCACAGCTGCGTGGTGTCCTTGCACGTGAAGCATAGGTCGTGGATCTTGTCCCAACCCCAGTGCAGCGCCGTGATCGCAAAGGGCGACATGTGCACCCACATGCCGAGCACCTTAAGTAGGTAAGTAACGAAGGCAAGCGAGTGGGCAGGTAGGTGTGTGAGTAAGTGCACCTGTACAGTAAGTAAGCAGGCAGGTAGGTAGGTAAACGTGCTTACTGAGTCATGACTCACTGTACCGTGTCTTCGCCGATGTTCCACCGGTGGGGCGTCGCCGCGTGCGCGCGCTGTACGAAGCGTGCGACAGAAGGCTGGCTGACGATCCACTCGGCGAGCGGCATCGAGAGGACCTGTCCAAGTAAGTAAGTACGTTGGGTTCGTACGCCACTCAGTCACTTAGTTGCTTACTCACTCGCTCACTCAGTTACTTACTCACTCGCTCACTCACCTCCAGTGTGCCCGACGCGAAGGGGAATGGACCGACGGCGCCCCGCTTCTTACACCCCTCGAGCTTGGCTGCCCCCGCAGCCATGTTGGGGCCCATGCCGTGGCCGCACACGGCGAAGTCGTCCTCGATGTAGCAAGTAAGTCAGTCAGTAAGTTGGTAGCAAGTAGCAAGTCAGCCAGGCAGGCAGATAGACAAGCCCGTCAGTTCAGTAGAAAGGTGCGACGCACTACTCTAGCAAGCTAGGATACACTCACAATCTTACTCACGTACTTGCCTCGATGTAGCTCGCCCAGATGGTAGCACCCATGTATACCATAGGCGCGCCCGCATAATTACCGCCAACATCCGCGCGCTCCGCGGCCGCGGTGACCTCCCGCCGCCACAGCTGGCGCAAGTTGTGTTCGAGGCGGATAGTGTGCACGTAAGTGTCGTCGTCTGTCTTGATGCACCTGGTTAGGGGTAGCGTTGGGGTCATGGTTACGGGGAGGAGGGGGGTGGGGGGGGGCTATAGCTAGCTCCACCCACCACTTGGCTCCGGCGTAGGCGATAACGCAGAGGCGGAAGAAGCCGACCATCTTCTCACCGGGCGGCTTGGTCTCCCTGGCGTTGAGGAGCTGCATGTCGCCGTGCGCGTCGCTCTCCTGCTCACACAGGGCTAGGGGTTGGGGGTTGGGGTTGGGGTTAGGGTAGGGCCTTCGCGGAGGGGTAGGGTCGGAGTAGGCTTGACGAGATGCAACCGCCGTCTACCACATGCATGTGCATGCGCATGCGCATATGGCTCTCCTCGTGCAGCAGCCGTCGCGTCTCCTCATCGTGCGTGGTGCCGTCCTTGCCGAGTAACCCCAGCTGCCGTATATGTCAGGGTCAGGGTTTGGGGTAGGGGTAAGGGTCTGGGTTAGGGTTATGGCTCTACGGGTTAGGGCGAGCGGGCTAGGGCTAGGGCTAGGGTTAGGGTCGGGGCGCTACCCTCACTACAGCGAGCTCTATTTACTCTATGGCGCACCACAAAGAAGGAGAGTGTGGTGCGCGAGACCACGTTGGGCAGGGTCATCCATGTCTCCCGGATCCACGCGCGGTGGCCAGTGTTACGAGGCGCCGTCGCCACCCCGAGCACCACGTAGGGGTCTGCAGCAGGACGGTTCCATGGGGTCTGCACCACGTATGGGCCTGCGGCTCGCACCGGTGCCGTGTGGAGGTCGACCACTGGATCGGCCGCTGTGCGAGTGGACGGCGCTATGAAACTAGTGTTAACGGTGGGCTCGGCCGTCGCGAAGGAGCTGCTCGTGCTCTCGGGGCTCTCGAGGGAGATCTGTCTCGTCTCCGCTACGCGCCAGCCACTGCTGGTCACGGGCGCAGGTAAGCCCTGGAGGGCGAGGATGAGTACGACGCAGAAGAACATGATCGTGGCGTTCAACCACCGCCATGCCATTGAGACCCAAGGAACACGTGCTCAAAATGTAACTTCGACTGTTGCGTTCAATGGTGAAAGTAGCTTGTTACAGAAAGGTTGAGCCTAGTGAGATCTACGAGTCATAATTCAGATGTCAGAGCTTTATTTAAATATTTGGTTGGTGAAGCTAGAGGGAGGAGGGGACGTGTGCACAAAGGACCATGTGAACCACAACAAAAGCAGGAGCCCGCGACCTTAGTCCAGCGCAGTGACCTTCAGAACCCCAACCCAAAACTTCAATATAGGAACCCTGTTTTCCTCAATACGACCATAGGAATTGTACACGCCAACCCTTGGGAATTGTACACGCCAAAGCTCAACCCTGCCTAGCCTACACATATGCTATACAACTAAGCCTAAGCCTAAGCCTAAGCCTAACTCGACTCACTCTCACTTAGTAGCGAGTCAATAAGAAAATGAGTACTGCGAGGTGGTCGTGCGCTCGCCCGAACAGGACGCGCTAGGCGTGCTCGCCGGCACCAACGCCGTGATGCGCTACGTCGTACGTGCTATAAACCCTGTGCAAACCCCTTGTGGCTAACCCTAACCCTAATCCTAACCCTAACCAGAGCCACAAGGGGTTTGCAGGGTGTATAGCACGTAGCGCATCACGACGTTGGCGCCAGCGAGCATGCTGAGAGGAGATACCCACGCTATGGTCCGGTGCCACGACCACCTCTTGAGGGCTGCCTCCTCTGAGCAGCAGCGACTGGGACATGGACTGGGACGAAATCTCGCTCGCAAAGGCTTTCTGCAGCTCGCGATGTGAAAGGATATTTTGCAGCACTGCAGGATAATTCGCAGCCTTATGAGCGTTGGAACCGCGGGTCGTACCTTGGGCCATCTTCATCTGGCTGGCATCAGCCAAACCGACGGCCCCCCAAACAGCCCGTGCCGCCTCGCCTCCGGTGAGCTGTCTATTGTGCACCAGGTGAAGATGAGTGGCAGGCACGAAACGCAGCCACCAGTTGCGGATGTCCGTCACGAATGCGTTGCTTACCGCTCTGCAGAGCACACAATCTGAAGTTGGCGCTTTGCCGCACGCGGAGCGAATCCGGATCGCACAAGTCGGCCACACGAGCGATGCATCGAGGCCGGCGTGGCGCGACTCGCTAGCGCATGCATTGTAGCGAGTGATGCAGGACAGCAGTGCGTCCACGAGTCCGGTACCGTCCGCCGATCTTAGCAGCGCGCACGTGGGTCGTGAGCTGTTGAGGCAACCGAAAGTCGCACGAATACCGGGAGAGGTTAGTGCGTGCTTCAGAGCCGAAGCGACGATCTCGAGGGGGTCGCGCAACATCATCACAAAGCGGGGCGGCGGGGCGCCCGCTTCACAGGCATAGGCGGCCTGCAGACGCAGCGGTGCTTCGATGCTACCAGCTATCGGAGTGCCATCGACAAGGATGGTGTCGGCGGCGTGGTCAGTCGCCAGGATGTCGCGCAGTCCGTGGCCATGATCCCAGTTGGCTCTCCACACTTCCGACTCCTTCGCTATCCAGCTCGGCTGTCCTTTGGGCACAGCTGGATGCACGACGAGCGGATGAAGTACCACCTGGCGCCACAGCTCTGACGACCCCGTATGGCCGGGGCCGAGGAGGAATAGTGTCGGCAACCGACGCCGACCTGGAACCAACGGTGCGAGTGACGAGGGACATCCGTGGAATGTCATCTCTCCGACGGATGGTGGGGCATGCTCACGCCCGCAGTCCGTGCCGTCAATAACACCATGGCCGGTGACAAGCGCGTTGGGATTGGAACAGCAGTGACGCGACAAGCACTGCGTCGAGCGGCATTCGCATGCGGGGATCTCGAGCCCGGCCGTCCTCGTGCGATTGGTCCGGCTAAGGGTCGCTCTGGCCCAAGCAAGTTTCGCAGCTGCAAAGCAGTGCATGCGAGGCCGCTCGCTGCTGTCCTTGCAGGCCGTGGTCACGGAGTAACCGCCGCTCGCGAAGACGGAACACACGCCCTTGTTGGAGTGCGCTGGCTGGTCACACATGTTGAGCTCGAAGTGAGTGCACCGTTTGAGTGCGGCGCACTGCACTGCGCAAGCAGTGTGGTTCATCGGGAAATCGTGCACACGCTTGGCAGCGATAGCTTCTGCGGTGGATGGCTCATCCCAGGCCCTCAAGCCACCTCCCATAGTGCGGCAGCAGCCGCTCCCTATCAGCCGGCCTCGCGAGAACTGCGGGGCCTCCGAGGCGATCATCACAACGAGGATAAAGCGTGCAGTGCGCATCGAGAAGCAAGCCAGGCCGCACAGTCCTGTTGCTCTTGGTGAACTTACTAGCTCTTTATTGACGGTGAAAACGCTAACAGGCATGACAACGCGGGCTGTCTACCCCCGGGAGAACTGCATAGCCCCGGCCATTGTACTCATAGTATGGACCACGAACACAAAGAACAGATGCGCCAGAGATGCGCGCGCGAGGGCTGAGGTCGCCATGGGCAGGGACGGTCGTCATGATCGATCTGCGTTTGCCCACGGGCCCCCTCATCACCTCAACTACGCGTCCTTTTTTTGTGAACTTAGCTCTTTATTTACGAAAACGCTAACAGGCATGACCCCGGATGTCTACCCCCGGGAGAACTGCATAGCCCCGGCCATTGTATTCATAGTATGGACCACGGACACAAAGAATGGACGTGGGGTGGGAGGGAGTCGGTGGGGTGCACCCATGATGGGGTGCACCCATGGTACTGCGCGGTGAGGATGCGCTTGGAAAGACGGCGGTGGTGCTAGGGCGACGAAGGCTTGGTAGGGCTAGCGCGGGTCCGGTGGCGCTGTCGGGCGGGATAGGCGCGGTGAGGCGGCGCCGTGGAGGTGTGGGGCGGTGAGTCGGCGGTGGGAGGGTGGTGAATGTGTGGGGAAGGGATGGGGTGCGTGGGTCTAGCGGGCACTGTGCCTGCGGCAGGCAGCGAGGGGGCGTGCACCTGCTGGGAGGTCGCCAGTGGGGACGGCGGGGGTGGGGGGGCGCTGCGACGGGCAGCGTGGGGAGTCGGTAGGCGTGCCCGGGGGCGCGCCTTAGGCAAAGCGACGGTTGGGGTCGGCGGCGGCGAGGGCAGCGGCGTGGTAGTCGGTGGCGGTGTGCGGCTGCTGTGCGGCGGCGGCTGGGGCGGCGGCGGCGAACGCAGAGTCGAGCCCCCCCCCGCGGTTTTCAACATAGGGTGGGAAGGGGGTAAGCTTTAGGGCAACTACCGACTGATACAATTTAAGTGCTAGCATAGCCTTTACCATTTTAGAGGAAATATAGCTCAAAACCTTTTACCGTCCGCGCGCCCCAGCTTTTACCGGTTTAAAGCGTAGTTTTACCGACGCGCGCCAACTCGCGCCGCGCAGCGAGCTATACGCCGCGCATACCCCCAAAATTCTCCAGCGACACTGCCTCACTCGTCCAGCGACACGGCCTCGCCACGCAGCTCCGCGTCGCGCTCCTCGCGCGTCTTCTCCCCCTCGCACACGACCTCCTCGTCCGCGCTGCCTCGTTGCAACCGCCTCGGCCGCCGCCATCCTGCTACCGCCGGCCCCATACTTGTTCAGCAGGACTGGGCCGCCAACTTAGCCTGGTCAGCTGCCTTGTCAGCTGCTTTCGATGCCGCGCTCTTCTTGCCGCGCCCGCCGCGCCCGCCTCACCCGCCGCGCCCGCCTCACCCGCCGCGCCCGCCTCACCCGCCGCGCCCGCCTCACCCGCCGCGCTCGCCACGCCCATAGCGCCCGCCGCGCCCATAGCGCCCGCCACGCCAGCTCAGCCTGCGAGCCAAGAGACGGACCTTTGGTCGCAAGATGCGAGCCAAGTCACGGACCTCTGGTCACTAGATGGGTCACAAGTCGAGTCTCAAAATCAAATGGTTCGTTTTTTCTTTCAAAAAGACTACATTCGGCAAAAGAAAGTTGAGGAATCAAGCTGTAGGTAGCGTGGTGAGCGAGACTTGCACGTTTTCATTACACTTTGGACTTTTATCGTGTTTAACAGAAGTCTACGCCCGGGCCCACTTTTGCCATTTTAGCCCCAATATCCCAAACTTTTACACTACCCCTAGCCCACCCTCTGGTTTTCAACCTCTACACGGGCGGATGGGGATGCTTCCTACATCCGTCATCCTATACGTATATAGGATAACTTCAGGAACCCAAGGGAACGTGTAAACTAAAGGTAAAGCCGTACACGGGGTACGGCTTTAGAAGTTTAGATACCTTGTGAGAGCCTCAGCGGCTCGCTCACGTAGCCATCTCAGTCCTGGTCCTGCTCCTGGATTGAATCCCTAACAAGCCGAATTTCATTTGAGTACTTACTCGACCAACCATCCGTACGCCCACCGCACAGTCGCTTCGAACTCAACCCGCGAGCCAACCCCACCACTCACGTCATACGCATGGCGCCGTCGAGCCGTATCACCTCGCCGTCTGCGCAGCCGCAGGAGCGGTGAGAGCACCCCGGCTGCCGTTGATTGCAGGGGCAGGCTATTTATGCGAGGGGCGAGGCTATATTCTTTGGCATGGTTAGGGCACGGTGTCGCGACTATCAATGCGGCGCACTCAGGTACGGATTCTCGAGGATTGCACCCACGAGCTTACCGAACTCGGCCGGGCGGCCGAGCCGCTTCGGGCAGGGTACGTTCGCAGCGAGCGCGGCCTGAAGCTCCTCTGAGGCTCCCGCCATCATGGGAGTCTCGAAGACACCGGGCGCCACCGCACAGACGCGCACGCCGAGCGACGCCAGATCTCGCGCCATCGGAAGCGTCATGCCCACCACCGCGCTTTTGGACGCCGAGTAAGCCACCTGGCCCGCCTGTAGGTATAGGCGGCCACCACTGTGGGGCAGAGGCCTACCTGCACTGCACGTGCACAGTGTGTATATGGGTGGTTAGGTGGCCAGCCTGGCCGTCAAAGGCTGCAATGGAGGCGGTGTTGACGATGACGCCGCGCTGCCCGTCCTCGTCCGGTACGCGTGCTGCCATGCGTTGCGCCGCAAGCCGTGAAACGTTAAACGTGCCCACCACGTTGACGTGGAGCACCCGGGAGAAGGCCTCGAGCGGGTACGCCACGCCCTTGCGACTCACGGTCTTTGCAGCGTGGAGGATGCCAGCGCAGCTGATGGCCGAGGACACCGGCTCTCCGTACAGGGACTCGGCCAGATCGAGGGCAGCAGACACCTGCTCCTCGCTCGTTACGTCGGTGGGACAGAAGGCCGCACTCTCTCCCAGCTCGGTAGCGACCGCAGCGCCATTGGACGAGGGCAGGTCGAGCAAAATCACGCGCGCGCCTGACTTAATTAAGTGCTCGGCCACCGCTCGCCCCAACCCAGATCCGCCGCCGCTGATGACGGCTACGTGTTTGGCGAGCGTGCCCAGCATCCGGCAGGACGCGCGCTTTCGTGGTGGGTGGGGGTCCGTCCCTTCCTCCCGTGGCCAGGGGGTGTTCCCCTCGGCGTATCTTATCCGGCGTACCGAAAATGTCCCCGGCCCGGCCCGTAACGACCGTTTTCGCCTCATCGATGCACACATAAAATGAGTGCCTGTGGCGAGCGAGTGTGGTACGTAAAAGGAAGGAGAGCACAAGGAAAAGCGCGCGAAGTCTTCAAGAAAAGAAAAGAACCAATGAAAACAAAGCTCCGCACGTCGCGGTTCCTATGTGACTCCGCCGTCCCCACTAGCGATCTAGCTCCAGGTGTACGCTTCAGCGCTGCCTGGGACAGGCACAGTGCCCACTTTCTCTTCTTTCTCGACCCGTACCTGAAGGCGATGCCTCACCGCGCCAGTTCCACCACACTCCCTTTGTTGCCCTTGTACGACCCCAGAGTCTTGGCCGTGCACCACGATATCTCTCCCGACCCCCTCCGCCATACCGCGGGACACATGCAGGCCTCCTTTTGCGACCGTCCCTGTCCCTCTCTCCTCTCCCCTAAGCCCTATTCCCCCCCCTCCTTACCCCCTCCCCACACACAACACACACTCGCTCCAGTACTACCTAGCCTAGACGTGAATCCTACGACTGCGATGGCCGTGATTGGGAGGAACGCCTAGGTAGGGTGGTACTGGAGCTACCTGATAACCTGAACACTACCTGAACACACACTCGCTCCAACACAGTACCGTACTATTCTGGGGGACCACACCTACAAGTAGAGCGATTACACTCCTCCCATTTTTGGGATTTGGCGGGCTGGTCGACTGCCCTCGTGAGAATGTTCGACCATGTTCTCTTAGTCTGCAGTCCACGACACTGCTGATAGGCAGACAGCCAGGACTTTTCCCCGCAGTTCTCAGCTGAATACACGGATAGAACCAACACAGGAGACGGTAGCAGCCACCACGAGCCGCAAATAGCCCACAGACTTTTAAACAGCATGTACAGGACTCGTCGCAACCTCGAGAGCTAATCCGCGTCCTCAACCTCACCAACCTCAATGTCAATGTCGCCCACCTGCCCAGCATGGCGCGGGGAGAACACGTCCCCGTGGTTCGCGAAGCCCTGCTTGGCGCTGCGATTGACCCCGGCCTGCAAAGCAAACGCATGCTTCGCGACCTCCTCAGCCATCACTGCCCACTCCGCGCCGTGCTGCGCCACCGTGTTCTTCTCCGGTGCGTAGCGGCTCTGCAAGAGCTTGAGACCTTTGAGCACTGCATCGTTGAAGCGAAGCTCTCGCACCACCCGCAGCTCCTCCTTCGCCCGCTGGGCGCTGAATGTTCGGGGAGGGTATTTGCTGTAGGCGAGCTCGAGCAGCCACTTCGAGGCGATGAGGTGCGAAGATGGGCCACCATGCCCTGCATTTGCCATCGAATCCAGCTCGTTGTCGATGAAGAGCAATTCCGTCCGGAGAGCTCGGCGCGCCTCTTGCTTGGCCTCCTCCGCCTCGACCTCGTCCTTTCGTGCCTGGGCCTCCCTTTTGCGCTGCAGTACAGCATCTAGCCTGGCTTGCCGCTTGTCGTTCATGTCCGGTTGATCCCGCGACGCGGTGGCGATCGGAACCATGGTCATCGCGTCATCATCATCGCTCGAGCTCGCCTCGTGCACGGACGTTTCGGTACCGAAGTTGAATGGCCCGTCGTCGCAATCCTGAAGCTGACCCGGAAGCGCATTGCTTGCAGCCTGCTTGCCCTGCAGCGCGAGCTCCAACCGAGCGATACGTGACTCCATCGCCCGCTTTTCCTTTGCAGCGTTTTCCTCATCGGCGCGGGTGTGTCCCGATGCCTCCAGGGCATGCTTCAGCGCGCGATCTGCGATGGCCTCGCTGTCCATTGCCTCCCCTGCCTCGCCGTCCACTGCCTCCGACCCTGCCTCGCTATCCGTTGCTTCCTCGACTTCCGCCTCCTCTGGCTCCTGTTGCAGGCCGCTGGCTGTGTTCGACAGAAGGGAGTCTGCAAGAGCATGCGCAGCGGCGAGGCTGGCGCTTGGCTTCTCCTTGCCGTGTTCCGTCGAAAACGAACCCAGCCCTTCCTCGTCTGCTTCCATGCCTCGGTCATTGCGCGTGACCACCTTTGCACGCTGCTTCTGTCCTGGCCGCCGCTTTCTTCTTCGTTGCGGTTGCGGCGCCGCATCGGAGTCATCACTGTCTTCAGCTCCATCGGTGGTGCTCACAGCTCGGTGCAGGCCCCTCCTCCTGTTTGCAGCAGCTGGACAGCGTAGCAGGCGACAGACTGCGCGGCATGCACCAAGCGCAAGTATGAAAACCAGGAGAAACACGGAAATCGCAACCGCCGGGTCTTTCTCCAGGCCAACACTCACCAGCATTCCGTTCAGATCGGGCATTTCAGGCAACTCATCGGCGAGAGAGGCAAGAGTGACAAGCGCGGCTTGCAACGTGCTGGTCGGTGCGGCGTCGCCCTTCGAAAGCTCCAAGGTGGTGTTCGTGGTGGGCATCGCACGTGGTAGCGGCGGGCGTGGCTCGACGCGTTGCTATCTTTACAGGACAGAGGAAGGAGGGGTGAAAGTACGGACGTTTTGTAAGAGCTGCAAGATCTTATCTTATCGGGATTCATTAAATACACACATGCCCTCCCCCTACTTCGCGTGACCGCGATACACAACAGTTGTGTACCCCCGCCACGCTATGGCCGCAGGGTTCGCGCGCACAATCATCTCAACGGATTCATTGCGGCGGCGTCCCATTCTCTATCTCATCAGAAGGCGGCGGCGCCCCGTAGCCATCCGCCCTCGCCTTAAGCGCGAAGGCCTCGACCGTTGACCAAAAGTCCTTTTCGATGGCCGTCTCCTGCTCCGCCCACGTCGGCTTCTCGCCATCGGCGCCCTCCTGCGACTCGGCCATTCGCTTCTCCTTCTGGCGCATCTCCTTGGCGCGCGTCTCCAGGTTCTTCTCGCGCTTACTCTCGCGCTCGAGCATCTGGTAAGGGGGGGGGGGGGGGTTAAGGGG
>Ga0209302_10000454_pt1 | contig 24518 bp, 22 predicted proteins | sample ArcOceMetagenome_2_FD_187445 | JGI IMG/M metagenome (GOLD analysis project Ga0209302, IMG submission 187445) | Marine eukaryotic phytoplankton communities from Arctic Ocean - Arctic Ocean ARC135M Metagenome (SPAdes) (version 2) | ecosystem: Environmental > Aquatic > Marine > Oceanic | place... | reverse complement strand
GTCCCTATACCTGTAGTCTCGTCCCTATACCTGTAGTCTCGTCCCTATACCTGTAGTCTCGTCCCTATACCTGTAGTCTCGTCCCTATACCTGTAGTCTCGTCCCTATACCTGTAGTCTCGTCCCTTTATAAGTTACAGGGTTTGAGTATTTAGGTAATAATAGACCGTATATCTAATATACTACTACGTGCCTTATAAAAGCTATCCTGACCTTTAAAGTTGAAGTCGAATGCGTGTGTTGTTTAAGTTATAAGGTAAATTGTTCGTTATATGAATGTAGGAATCGCATTAAGGTATGTTCAGTAGTATAAACTAGTCTACCGGTTAATAAAGATGTTAAATACCCTTTTATATGAATACTATTTTCTATAACACACTCACTCTCAAGTATGTGATTATTATCTTTTTTGAAATACTTAAATCTTAACGGGTAATCCGATGTGTTACTGAACTTAACGTCAGGTAGATAACTTCATAACCTCCGATTAAGCTCCTCCTGTAAGTCTTTATAGCAAAAACCTTCATATACGTTGTAACCCTCTCACCAAATACACGTTACGCACTTTGTCTCATCACTATTTAAACCTATACTAAAATAGAAAAGTGTAGATTTAACCATTAGTGAGTAGTTATAAGTTAGGTTGTCTTTAATTGAGTTAGTTACAATGTAATTATTTACGTACCGTATAGGGTTATTATATATAAACAGTAAACTCTTGACCTCTAAGAGGGAATATTCTTTATCGTAAGTATTTAGGTTAGATCTAAAAATTTGCATACCTAATTCTTCAGTAAACGCGACATTAGATAAATTGTATATGTTATATAATATACCTCGTATGTCTTCGCGATAATTTAATGTGTCACAGTTATTAACCCTACTTATATAAGGGTTTGAATATATAGGATCTAATGTAAAAAGTATAAGATTTAGTTCTAAGTATATACATGTACATAACCTAAAACATTTTATACTACTTTGTGTGTTTTTATACTGTATAGGTAGTGGTAATATTATAGAACTTATACTATTAGTAGATTCACACATTCCACGCGATAGAGGGGAGTTTTCTGTAAATATCAAAAGTCTATCTAACATTTATATTAGTTGTTTAGTTGTAAGCCTCTAGCTAAACTAAATTTATCTACATTAAACTACGCACTATACTAAAAGCCGCTACTTACTAAATATCCCCGAATATAATACACGAAAGTCCTATACCTGCAGCAAGAAAACACCCGCCGATTAAATAAGCGGGTATATACTTTAGGCTAGGTTGTTTAAATATAGTATGGGGTTTAGGTGGGTAATGACTTGGTCTATCAGTATCTATATCTCAGTGTTCGTGGTTGTTTGGTAATTCATGCACCCAATCAAAATACTCACCTATATTTGCGTGATGTTTTTCAAAATGTTTTCTCCAATCTGATAAGGGAGGGTTACGCACATACCGCATATAATTAGCAGACGTTTGGTGACGCTCGTTTTTTATATTAAATATGTCGTAAGGTTTGTTGTAGCCATTAAAATGCTGCATAAGATAGTCTGCATCAAAATAAGGGAGTCCTAAATTCGTTTTTTTAAATAATGGTGTGCGCCCGGCTAATTCATGTTTGGGGTCGTCAAGTTCACTACAGTAAATAAACTGTGAATTTTCAATTAGATGTGGGTACTGTAAAGCCATAATTGACCTATAATGATCAAATGACCTATAGCGATTTTCAAATTGAAAATTAACCGTATATGGTATTTTGCAAGAATCCTGACATGACATTCAACAACCAGTGCCATGAAACCAGTGAAAGTAGAACGTAGTGTTTGGTACTCAGTCGAATCGAGTCAAGAACAATTGGTTCCCTATATCTAACCAGTTAATCGAAAGTACTATTAATAATATCATAATATATATTTGTCGTTACTTGTAAAATCTATAAGAGAATAGTGTGGTTTCGTACGATAATAAGTCTAGTTGGTTAAGGGTTTTATTTGGAGTATTATCCATTCTAGGGCTTGTTAATCTTAACATATGAAATGACTTACGTTGTATGAAAGATAAACGATTAATTTCAAAGAAATAGAAATTTAAACGAGTATTAAATCGTCCAACTCCAAAGTTATTTCTAATTGTAGGTTTAGCTTGTCTAACACTATCATAGATCATCATGAAAAAAGCTAATAAAGCAGTAACACTTAATAAATGTCCGGCTGAGGCGATACTATGTCAACCACCAAAGGCAGCGGGATAATCTAGTACACGTCGTGGGTGTCCACAATAACCAAGTCATAACATAGGTATAACAGTCATTAATTGACCGATAATATAATAAACATAGTGAATGTAACCGTAAATACGGCTATACTTGACACCATAAATTGCTGGGAAATAGAAATAAAATGCTGAGAAAATACCTATCATGGCAGAACCTGCAAACATTACATGGAAATGTCCTATTACATAAAAAGTATCATGAAATAATATATCCATTCCAGTATTAGCGACGTACATACCTGATACTCCACCACTAACAAAAAAGTATACAAATGTAAATGTGAATAAGAAAGGTAATTCCATAACAAAAACACTATTTACGAGAGTAACACATCAATGCATTAATTTAGTAGCTGCAGGTACTGAAATCATAACGGTTAAAGTACTAAATAGCATACGAGTTGTATGGGATAAACCTACCATATACATATGATGACCTCAAACAAAAAACCCTAAGAAGGCAATAGTATACATGGAGTAAAGTAAACTTCCTCTAGCGGATACACGTTTACGTAAGTAGAATGACATTATAGTATTGGTAAAACCAAATACAGGGAGCATAATTACATAAACTTCTGGGTGACCGAAGAATCAGAACATATGTTGGAATAAAACTGTATCTCCACCTCCAGAATAATCGAAGAATGAGGTTTGTCAATGACGATCAAATAATAACATTATAATACCGATAACTAACATGGGGTTAGCTGCTACCATCATTCAAGAAGCTGTAATTAAACCTTCTGAGAAGAAAGAACGTGCATCACGCATTTTACGGTTATTAAGTGTTGATAAGTAACGATAAGTAACTAAGAAATTAGCGGAACTTACAATAGAAGCATTTAAAACTATTAATACACCCATTAAACCTATATCAGTTTTACCTATGGCAGTAAATCTAGTACGTGCAGAAAATGGAGTTATCATAGCTCAACCTGGTAATAAATCTTTAGCATTACGTTCGATAGATCAAACTAGACCTTCTTCACCAGTAAATCGACGGTAAAGAGTGTTTTGGTGTCTAGCAGCAAGTAATTTACATCTTCAGGCTTCTCTAGTGAATTTTAAATCACGTCAATTAGCTAGGATACGTTGTTGGGTTGAACTAGAATTAAACATTTTACTAAACTTTTGGTTTAGGCTTGGTAATGAGATTCAACGTGAATTCATAAAACCGTTATTGTTTTCTAATATTGAAAAAATATTGAAGAAATTATCCATAGGTGTAACATGTGCAGAATATCAATTATCTACTTCAGCGAGTTGTAATGTTAATTTATTAACAAAATGGCTATTATAGTTATTAAAAGCATTTTTTAATAAATCATTGTACTGGTCTGAGTAAAATCATGGTGCTTTTCTAATACCTCTAGCTACTTCTATATATGATAGAATTAATGAAGGGTATAATTGTTCTCAAATACCTAAATAATTTCCACATTTATAATCATAACTAATTAAAGGGTTACTAAAACGTAAGAAACGTCCGTAAGTTGTAGAATCAGAAAATTTATCTTCATCAGTAGAGGAGTTAGGGGTTATTGATGAAGTTTGAAATTTGACTGAGGTACTGTTATTAGATAGGGTTGTATATAAACTATAACTAGGTAAGTTAAAATTTATATTCATATTGAAACTAACTATTGTTAACATATTTGGTAAGACATTTAATAAATTAGTTACTGAATTTAAAGTTAAACTTATAGTAGAGGTAACTAAGCTATGTAATAATAAAAATACGTTATAATCTCTAGGTAGTAGATAGGTTACTTCATTAGATAAAACTCAATCAACTAACTTAAAGTTAACTAAATAGTTTCATACAAATGTTAAAGACAAGTTTGGTAAGTAGTGCATAAAGTTTATGGTCATAAAATAATTGGTTAATTTATCTTCAAAGAAGTTTAAATTATATGATGACATTAAATTTTGTGACTTAAATTTAGATACGTCAGTTGTACCGAAATTATAAAATGTAAATATATCAGGTTCAATATTATGGGTATTATTTAATTTAAATCTAACACCAATCATTGACTCATTAAGGAGAGTATGATGATCATTTGAGTTAACTAAATCGTTGAAGAATCTTCTTTTTAAGATACCTTGTAATTCACGAATATTGAAACAGTTCATACGTTGATAACGTCTATCAACACAAACTAACTGACATAACATAATTAGTCCACCAGGTAAGAACCAGAAAGCGGCACTATTTAACCTAGGAAAGGCAACATCATGTACTCCTAATTGAGTTGGGAGTAAGAAATTACCGAATGCACCGAAAATAACTGGCATTATCATAAAGAAAACCATAATGACTCCGTGAGCAGTAGCAATACTTAAGTATTGTAAACTATCACCGGCTAAAACACCTACTCCTGGGTAAGCGAATTCAAGTCTTATTATGGTAGCTAAACTCATTCCAGCAGTACCTGCGACTAATACGAAATTAAAATAGTTAACAGCGATACGTTTATGGTTTGTTGTATAAATTCAACTATTTAAAGCGTAGCTAGTTCTTGTTTTAACTCAAAACATCATAACAATTACACTTTGTGTTAAAGTTTTAGTTGATGTATAGTTTGAGGTCATGGTATATGTGTTTTTAAAATTTAAAAGAGGTTTTGAAAAAAATGAGTTGAAAAAATTCATTAAGTTAAATGAGGTACTAAATTTCATAAGTTATGTTTTATTAATAGTATTTAGAGTTGGTATTATTTAGTTTTTGTTGAAATTTAGTTACGAACTTAAAACTGTTCTGAGTTCAATCATTTAAGTTGATTGAACGTAATAATACATTTTGTACTAAAATAATAACTAAACCTAAGCCAAATTCTACAGCAGATAGTATAAGGAAGAAGAATGTGAGTGATAAGAGATTTAAATTATCAAAAACTAAACCGCTTATTAGAGTGAGTATATATAAAGTAATTCATAAAAACTCAGCTGTAAGGAGGAGATGTAGTGAAGTATTTACATTAATTGTAATACTTGCAAAAAGGATAAAAAATAAAAGAATAATAAAGTTTATATCACCGAAAGTCATAATATATATTAGAAACTTATTATATTAATTTCTTTAAGAAGTACTGCTAAATGTGGTGTATAATAAGATGGTAGTTCAGAAAATATATAAGGAGTAACTGCTGCTATGAAATTACTATTACTCTCAACTATAATACCTAAATTTAGTAAAGTGTTATACAAAGTAGCGTATAAAAAAAAAATCATCGAAATTAGTAAGGCAGTTTTAATAAGTACTGAGTATTTATTTACTTTAGTTTCAGTTTCAACCTGAGGAGTATACTTTAGTTGAAACAAGGAATGCACACAAACTTTATTAACATATATCGGAGTTACTTCAAATTTAATTTTACCTATTTGTAATTGTTCCTGTGTTTTTCTACGACGTTTCATCGAGTAATATAAACTTTTTAATATACTTTTAGATTCCATAATATATATTACAGGTTAAGTCTTTTATTTGTGAAATATACATCTTCTTTATAAGATTGGTTAACTCCATGAATTTCAAAAATTACTAAGTAGAAAATAAAGAAACCTAAAGCAATTCTTGGGACAATTTCAAGAAGATACACAAAGAAAAATACGAACTTACCTCATAAAACAAAGTAAGTATAGAATAAATCATTTGCGAAATCATTTTCATCTTCTAATAAGAAAGAACGATCATCTTGATTATCTAATGTAAAAAGTAGAGTTCCATGTAAAGATAAAAATAGTTCGTTTAAATATTCATCGTCGTCAAAATCACCTATAAAAATATAGTAAGTATCTAAAACATCTTCGATAAAATCATATACATTTACTCTAAAGAATAATGCATAAAATCTAATAACAACTGAAAATGTATTTAAGAAATCAGATTTAAACTGTAAAGCTACGAATTTTGAGGTACGACCTCCACCTTCAGAATTTGCAAGGAAAGCGAAATAATGAATAGAGTGTTTGTATATAAAATATATAAAAACTATAGAAAAAAAGTAGAAAATACTTGTATCTAAAAATTCAATTGCTTCTTCTTGATCATCATCAAATGTTAAAATAACTACAGATCAATATAAAGCTACAAATACAATTGTTTGTAGTACAGTTTCGAATTGTAAACGCATGTCTTTAGCCATAGAATAAAAATAGTAATAAAATCTAACAAAATGAAAACCCATGGGAGTTGTTCATTTTAAAAGTAAATTTGTTAAAAAACAGTAAACTATGTATCATATATAAACAATAAATAAAAGATAATAAACAATACCTTCACCATAGAAGAAATTTAAATTGTTTGTATAAGAGTCAAATACTGATACAACTGAATAGTTTAAAACATTATTAAAATAATAAGTAGTAATATAGTCATTAAATAGTGTTGATAACTCAGGTGCAATTAAAAAGGTAGTACTTAAAGTCTCTTGATATTCGGAGTGTAAAAGTGTTGACAAGGGTAAAAAACATGTAGTAAGTTGTAAAAAAGAATCATTCATAACATGTAAGTATAATGTACTTGGTAGTGTTGTAAGTGTGTTAGTGTATAAAAGTAATACATCTAAGTGTGAGAATTTTATAACTGTATCAAAAAGTACATGTTTATTTACAAAGGAGGATTGAGTAATGAAGCTTGGTAAACTTCAGTCCATAGTAATTAAACTTGAGGTTTTTTCTCAGTTTAAAGAGTCAGTTAATCACATTTGGTTTGATGATTTATATGTAGATACTCAGTTAATTTCGTTAAAAGCGTTAAAAGTTTTCATAATGTATATTAAATAAATAGTGTATAGTAGTCCATTAATATAGTCAAGAAATTAGATAATCAATTAGGTGTGTTTATAGCAAAAGAATACTCTATAGGGTAACGTAAGTAGTGGGAACCGTAACTAAAAAATATAAAAGCGTATATCATTAAGAATAAGTAAAAAAATTGTTTTAATGATGAGACACAGTAAGTTGTAAAAGTTAAAGGAACTTCACTCATCGAGTAAACTCTTCTAAATAGAGTTATTCAGTATATATATAAGAAGAAGAGAGATAAAAAAACATATAAATGGGATAGTAAAAATGCTGAAGCATAGGGACCATCATTTTTAAATCAGAATACAGTTTTTACGTTATGGTAAGTGAAATGATCTTTTTTAGCAGTACCTCAACCTCAACGAGATGGTTCATGACTTAACTGTATATAATCAATTGGTCTAGATTGTTGATACCATGTGGGGTTTGTGAAATAACCAAAAAAAGCCATAATAAAATGTGTATAAAGTAAGTATCCTAAAAAAATATTAATTATGATTATATGTACTAAAGATTTTTTTCAAAATAACCAACGTACACTAAATTGAAGTATAATAGCGTACATTAATATGATTGAGTAAACAGATATAAACTTAAAGAAAAATAACCTAGTATACCAATGTCATCAAGATACAACAAAAGATAAATTGTAATTGAGTTCATAATAAAATGGTACAATTACCAGTATAATAGCGGCTCCAAAATTGATAATGTAGTATAACTCCATTAATCAGAAAGTTTTATATCAAGCAAATCAAACTCTTTTATCACGACCTGTATAGCTTCCATAACGACTTACTATAAGATTTTCAGCAATTCAAGCGAATGTAAATAAAAATAAAATTCATGTTTGTACTAAACTTCATTCAATAGGTTCTCAAATGGGTTCATCATCTGTTAAACAAGCATCTATGTACATGATGAATGTTGAATAATATAAATAAAATAAACCTACACCAAAAAAACGTACAAAAATTTGATTTAATTGATGGGTTAAATATGTTTGGTGAAAATTTATTAGTACATCACGACCCAGTGCAAACCATTGAGTAAACATAAATTTATCAACGCTACTGGATGTAGAGGATGTTAAACTTATTGTATTACGGGTTAGTGCAGTTTTTTGAGTTTTAGTAACTAAAAAAGAGTATAGCTTTATTATACTGAATTGATTACTGGAGAAGGAAGTATATAAATTAGTAAATGTTTTTACTGTGTTTACATAAGAATTGTATATGTGTAGTCAAATTGAATATAACATTTATAAAGAAATGGGAAACCTATAATATACAATTCTAACTTAGAATAAATAATAATAAACCACCGATACGTTTTTTTAATGCATCTGTGTGGGTTACTAAACCAGTAGATGTACTTAATATAATAGTGGATGCCCCTACCGAGGTAGATAGAATACGAAGTGCTTTATATGAGATAGTGTAACGTTTTGAAGGTGTCGAAAGTAACCTAAACGATTTAAAAAAGGGTGTGTTATTATATAAAAATATAGTTAGTCAAATAGTATAATTACTGTGCTTTAACTGTTTATTATTCGTAATTATAAATCTATGTACACAGCCTATTTCAGATAGCATTTGGATGATCATTATTGTTTTGCGGGTATAAGTTATTTTACTTTGTGGATTTCGTTGCGCTAAGGCAAAATGTACATGATTTTGAACATAAGATGGGGAGTATACATGCATGTATTTGAGTACACAGGGCTCGAACCTGTACTCGCTAGGATCAAAGGCTAGTGCTTTACCGATTAAGCTAGTACTCATAGTATATAATGTGAAAGTGTTAACACTGTTGTTGTCACTTATTTGAAAGCATAAATCAATAACCTTCTGAGTAATTAACTGTTGTTCATTTTGTAAGTATGCCACCAAAAAGATTTAAAGGTGAAATGTATACTAAATAAAATTGTGTATTGATATAAAGTTTATGGGACAATTTTACTAAATATTGAATTCAGGTTATATTTTTAAATAAATGTAATATATGTTCAGTAGTCAATAATAAATTGATTAAAATAAGAATATTAATAGCATTGAGGAGAGAAATATAGAAAGTATTAAACTTAAGAATTTAATTCATCCTATTTTTGTTAAAAAATCGAATCTGTATCTTGGAATACCTCCACGTACAAAAACTAGTAAAGCAATTAACAATATAAATTTTATACCCATGTTAAAAATGGCAGAATTTAGATATTTCATATTGAACATAACTCATAAGGAATTATATAAGAACATAAACATAGTTATGAGAGTAGAATATAATGATACAAAGAGGGATTCAATAAAATTAAATAATTGAGGGTATTGGTATTGTATGTAGAAAAGAGAGTCTTGTATGATATCAAGAATATTAGCTGAGATTAGGTAGTCGTAAATTCACATAATTTATAAATACATTATAGGTTTTTGAATAAATAAGAACATAAAAGAGTATATGGGTTAATTAATTTAAAATTACTTGTTTTATTGTTTTGGCTAAAACGTAAAACAACTGAAGTTACTGTAAATCCACTAAGAATTAATCCGCTAATTAGAATAGTAATTCCAAAACCTTCTGCAAATTCAACTAGAAGATGAGCGAATGATAAAAAGTAAAGATTTTTAGTAATACAAAAATCTAATAAACATAAAGTTGGGTATACGAATTCTGTTAGTAGTAATAAAGAAAGGTCGTTAATAAGGTATTGAACGTGTATCAAATAGATTTTTTATATTAAAAAAACCTATATTAATTTTATCAACTCGCACGTTGAAAACCGGGTATAACTGATTTATAAGACTCTGACCTTAAAGTAAATCGTCCGTAACGTGTTTTTTTGTTTACACTCCAAACACGACCTGATATGACACAGCGGTTACGAACTTTATTAAGAGATTTATTTTTATGGAATGTAGACTGATAATATAGTGCTTGGTATCTTTGAGTATATGGTACAAATTTATTTTTCTTTACTGATTTAAAAAGTAATTGTTTAACTTCATTTTTTAAAAATAGGTGACGTTTAAGGTTATCTATATTTTTTCATAATTCATGACGATCCATAATGTATATATATGTAAATTAACGATCAACATCCCCAAATACAATATCTTGGGAACCTAAGACAGTAACTAAGTCGGCTAAATAGTGACCTTGTACCATACGTGGCATAATATGCATATGGTGGTACGCAGGTGTACGTATTTTACATCTATAAGGTTTAGAAGTTCCATCGGATATTATAGAAACACCGAACTCACCTTTTGGTGCTTCAACAGCATTATAAGTAAAACCTTTAGGAATTCTTATACCTTCACTATAAGTTTTAAAATGGTTTATTAGTGTTTCCATGGAAGTATATTTAGTTGTTTTGTTTAATTGATTTTTCTTAACTTGATGTAAGAAATCAAAAAATGAGAAAGTATTTACTTTCTGAGAAGAGTTAGTGAATGATGTATTATTAGTTAAATTACTTAGGATTTGAAAGACAATGTTTACACTTTCATACATCTCACGTACTCTAATTAAAAATCTATCGTAACTATCTCCACGCTTTCCTAAAAAACTATGAATAGATAAAAACCAGTAAGAAGCATAAGTTTCAGATTTATAAAACCTCATATCCTTTTTTATACCAACACTTCTAATTACGGGACCTGAAGCTGAATAAGCAACGGCATCGTTTATATTTATACTACCGACACCTATTAGTCTAGTTTTTCATATACTATTTGTAGTAAGTATAGCAAATATTTCTGTTAAAGACTTAAAACAGTCTCGAGCAAATAAAGCAACATCTAAAAAAAACTGATGGTTTAGACCTGTTCAGTCTAAGTCATTAGGTCTATAAAAAGCTGCATGCATTCTGGCACCAGATACACGCTCATAAAACTCCATTAAACGCTCTCGTTCTTCAAAAGCTCAGAATAATGGAGACATATTACCTACATCTAAAGAGTGACATGACAAAGCTAGTAAATGATTCATGATACGGGTAAGCTCGTCAAATAAAACTCTTATCTGTACATATAAAGCAGTGTGGGAGGTAGTCTTTAATAAAGATTCGACGGCTAAACAAAAAGCATGTTCTTGGGTCATCATAGACACATAATCTAGTCTATCAAAGTAAGGTATTGATTTTAAATAAGTACGTTTCTCTATTAGCTTCTCCGTACCACGATGTAAAAAACCTACATGTGGATCAGCTCTTTCTACGAGTTCACCACTAAGTTGTACAACTAGACGTAAAACTCCATGAGCAGCGGGGTGTTGAGGACCAAAATTTAAAACGAAACTTTTTATTTTTCTTTCAGTATAAGAATTTTGAGGAAATGGTGGTTGTCAAAAATTGAAGATTGATGATTTCATAAGTTATTAGGTAATATATTTCCAGTTATATAATATGTAAGTGGAATTACGTAGATCAGGCATATCATCAACTTTATGATAATACTGAATATATGTGTCAGTTAGTATAAATGTGGAGAGAGTAAAAAAGTCTACTTCTAAGTAAGGTTTGATATCAGTATTGTCATACCTTGTTTGGTATATCCAATTGGGCGTATAATAACTTTGTTGCTTTTTATTTTTCATTATTTTATACTGAAGTGGTTTATTTTTACGGTAAACTAATCGCTTAAACTTACGTATTCTTGCGTTTGTCCAGTTTAGAAATCAACGTGTTATAACATAATACCATAAAGATACTACTAGTTGTAGGAAGTCGTTTTTTATTAAAATAGTGTTAGTGTCCGTTGATACTTTACCGTTTACATAGATGAAACCGTGCGAACTGAAAAGTTCTACGGTTGATACGTCAGGGAGTAATTGAGAGTAGACCACTATTTTATCTAAAGTAGATTCAGAGTAACTTAGTAAATACTGAGATGATAAATGGTAAAATTTCGTTAAATATTTAGTTAACTGGTGTTGATACTGAAACTTTACATTCAATGAGATTTTTAAAGCTGACCTAACCTGACGTCAAATACGTTGGTAACCTGGTTTAAAACGTACTCGAGGTATTCTTACTTCTGAGTGTATGTATAAATCACTAACATCGATACCCTTAGTGTTGTAATCAAAGGAATAATAAACATTACGTAAATTATCATTGTAAGTTAGTACTGAATGGTTGATGCTTTTTTGTAACATGTTTTTTTTCTTTAGCATGAACTGCTCTGTAGTAAATAATTGGTAAAATAATCTATATGAAAATTTATCAAGGGATGAGATTAATTTTACAGACTTACTTAGTAGTCTAGTAAGTACTTGTTTTTTACGTCTTATTAAGACATTTTTCTTTGATTGACCTGGGTATACAAAAGAAAAGAGTTTTTTTTTAAATTGAGATTTGAGCTTATGTGGGAATTGATTTTTACGTAAAACTTTAGATATTATGTTAAATCCGTTATTTTTTCAAATGAAGGATTTTATCGCTTTAGCGGGTATCTGAAGTGGTGATTCAAATACTTGAGTATACTCAGATGTTAGAACCTTTAATTTATAAGTTAAAGGATTTTTTTGTTGGTAATTAAGTTGAGAGGTGTTTGCTTTAACGAGTGGACTATATAAAACGTTGTAACTATACGACACTGATGGGACATATTTCTTCAATCAAAATTTTTTCTTATAGAAACGTAACGCACGGTTTGTGAAATATATCCTTATTAACTTACTTATAGATCTACGAGATTTGTCATAGTCTGTTCTTATGTTGAAATTTAGTTTAAAGTTAATATTAAGTTTTCTGGAAGTTTTAAAGGATTTATATGAATTAATATATTTATAACTAACATTTTTTTTACGATAATTTGGCTTTATAAATTGTAAGTTTTGGGTAGGTATATGTAAGCGGGTTAAGGGCGAGAAGAGTAAACTTGTAGAACTCTTCCCTACTATAGGTGTTATAAAATCTTTGTTTTTTTGGTTTATTGTGTTTTTTTTTAATGTACGCACTTTATTTCTACGGATAAACTTCGTTTTTTTTTTGGTGATGTAAGGTACCGATTGTATGAGTGAGTTCTTAACTGAAGATATATATAAATATGATAATCTTTGGATGTAATTACGTTTATTAAAACCTACACGCGTGTTAAGGAAGTTGTAATAACTATTAATATACTTGGAGGTTGCCTTAGTTTGTACGTAAGAATTAAAAAGAAAGGTTTTAGGCTTTAAGACTAGTGATACCAGTTGTAAAGAAGTTAATTTAGATTTACCTAAATCTATACTTACAAGTTTATGTAAATTAGATTTAATTGTGTAAACTTTTTCTTTACGGTAATTTAAGGGTATAAGTTTCTCTCACATACTATCCATGTAAGTAAGCTGTAAATCTGAAACGTGACTACTAATTAAGTTATACGTTCTGTTAAAAAAATTGCTACGATAAGTGAAAAAATGTAAGTGAAATCAACTATGGACAATATGTAAAAGGGGTAAACTAAAGCGTAATTTTTGGGGAAGGATTCTTACCATGGAGTTTAAATTTTTTGAAGTGCTATTTAAATTCTGTAACATAATATATGATTAAAATCATTTAGATTTTATACGAATTTCCTTATCAGAGGAGTTTTTTTTCTTCGAAGGGTATTTTTTCTTTACAACTTTATAATTAATTTTTTCTAAAGTTTGAGATAAGTTAGCTTTACGTTTAACTTCAATCAGAAAGTATCTAAGTACTTTATTGTAATTATAACTATTCCAACCGTTAGATCAAGTACGTTGACCACGTACAGGTTTTCCAATAGCATGACATCGACCTCTGTAAGATCTTATAAGGTATAAACGCATTATAACTAATCTTAGTAAATCAGTATACTGATTGTTAACTGTATGTACTTGTGACAAAATTATATTTAATGGTTTGAGTATTATTTTAGAGGTCTCATTTTCATAATCAGGGAGAAGTTTAGTAGGTGTAGGTAATAGTAGTGTTAATTCAAAACGTTGGTTTAATAATTTCTTAGTTTGAGTTGATAAACCGGGTGTGTTTAACAGTAATGAGGGTATAGATTGGTTTGTATAGAAAAGTGTTCCACCAAAAAAAAAACCTTTAGTTCAGTAAATTTGTAATACATGTTCAAATTTCATTTATTTTTTCTTTTTTTTAGCTTTAGATTTGAAAAGTGCGTACTTACGATTCCACGTAAATTCACCAAATTTAAATCCTATATTTCATATATTTATATTCCTAGTAGATCATTTATTTCCCATATGGATTATTACTTCGTACGATAAAAAAGTTATAGGTACGACAGAACTTCGTGTTCTAATTCGTTTTTCAGAAGTATGATGTACATTGTTTGTTTTAATTAAATACATTATACGTCATATTTTTGGAGAGAAATAGTTAAGTTTTAATTTTTTTGTAAAATCTGTTTTATTAAAATAAATAGCTCCCATAATATATGATTTACTTAAATTTAGTTGTTTTACCCCAAGGGGTACGCTGATACTTGATTGATTTAGCTCGACCACCATGAGGATGATCAGTTGGGTTCATAGCAACCCCTCTTACAATGGATTTGTAACCTTTATTTTTTCTAAAACCAGCATGATTGTTTTTAAAATCTCGATTTACCGGTAATGCTATTGACCCTACAGAACCTAAAGAGTGAGTTGAGAATATCTTACGTACACCTGAGGGTAATTTTACAAGCGCTGTGTGAACCCTTAGGTCCATCTTTAGTACAACCCCGAATACACCCGTACTACGTATATACTGAACACCTTTGTAAGGAAGTAATTCCATTAGAGAAACTGGTTTGTTTTTGGGTAAATACATAATTAAACCTATACACTTTAGTAAAGGTAGTATGTTATAACCATTTATGTAAGGTTCTAATTTACTAAAAGAGGAGTGGAATTGATTTAAACAGAACAATTTATGTTGAGAAGTTGATACTAAGTGTGTAATTATACCTGACGATAAAAATACAACAGAAACTAAACGGTGCATATGGTTATTAAATATAAAACTAGATATAAAAAATATATTCCTTAATCTTAAGGAGTAATTTACTGTCTGTAAACGTAGCTTAGAGTTACGTTTTCCTCTAGTACGTAATACTTTTCAACCGTGTCGACTTCTACCAGCATTTCATTTTTTTGAATATCATAAAGATTTATATTGAATTTGTAGAGGAAGGCGTGCTTGATACTTTCAGACTTGAGAAGATTTTCCTTTGGACGAGTTTACTCTTTTAAGATTATATAAGTTATTTACGAAAGGGGTTGGTTTATTTAAATTCATAATATATTAGTTTTATACAAGGATAGTAAAATTAAAATTTTGTATAACTCAGTTACTTGTTTTAATGAACTTGTATACATAGTTAAATATAATAGATTTATATTTTCTTGTTTATAGTTAGACAAGGATTGAAGTTTAGTAAAAAGTTGATTGTCATGGACGTAACCACTAATATTAACTTCTTTAAGAATTTCTAATGAATTTGTATTTGAGTATAAAGTGTTTGAATGTTTTATTTTACTAAGGGTGTTAACTTTAGTATTGTTAAGAGTATAAAGTAATTGATTTGTTATTGTTGATGTAGTAAAAGACAAATCTGGATTAAATAGGTTTAATTTTTTACTAATAACAAAAATGTTTGGTATAGCGAACTGGTATTTATACAAACTTAAAGTTTGGTAATAACGTAAGTACTGTCTATATTTTATATACTGTAATGACCATTGAGCAAAGATACTAAGTAGCGTTAATCAAGATGTTTGTCGTTTACGGCTAGAATCTTGCTTACGTACAAAAGATGTACCATTTCTTTGGTATTTTTTGAACCTGGTTGTCATTCTAAAAACTTTAAAAGAGTAACATTTTGTTAACTCACTTAAAGATTTATTTACTAAAAGTTCTTTTGTTGGTGTTAAATATGATCATTTCCGTACCATTCAGAATTAGTACTGAGTTCTGATAAGGAAAATCCAATACGACTTTGTAGTTGGATTAAACCATACAGTAATGCTTCTGCTGTAGGTGGACACCCAGGAACATAGGTATCTACTGGGAGAATACGATCACAACCTCGAACTACTGCATATGAATAGTGATAGTACCCACCACCATTAGCACAACTACCCATAGATAAAATTCATTTAGGTTCTGTCATTTGATCGTATAAACGGCGTAAAACGGGAGCCATTTTGTTTGTTAAAGTACCTGCAACTATAATTAAGTCTGATTGTCTAGGTGAGGCTCTAAAAATAATACCAAAACGGTCCATATCGTAACGACTAGTTGCTGCATGCATCATTTCTACTGCACAACAAGCTAACCCGAAAGTTAAAGGTCATAAAGATCCTGCACGGGATCATCCAATAAGTGTTAATGTTTTTGAGGAGAGTCATTCTAATATCATAATGTATATTAACGTCGTAAAGAACGACGTATGTGTCGTGAAAATCCACTTGGTCGAGAGACTCCGTATACTGATCTACGTTTAATTTTACCAACCATAGGTGAGAAGTCGTATACACCCCTTATAGCTGTATAACCGACTCCAGGGAGATCGTTGGCACGACCTCCATGAACTAAAATTCTGTTATACTTCGTACATAAATAACCTTTTCCTGGTAGACGAGCTGTTAACCTAAGTGTATTATTAAGGTTTATTTTTGCCACATGTCTTATTGCTGAATTTGGTTTTTTTGGTGACATTGTTACTACCCTAGTAACAATACCTTTAACCTGTGGTGACCTTTTTAAAATAGGAGTTCTAGACATAACGGGATTTTTATATTTTAATCCTGGTTTACGAAATTTACGTTTACGTAGTGCTGATTGCTTACATGTTGCCATTTATATGTTTTCTAAATTACGAATGCTTGTCAAGAGATACCTAATCAGTACATTAATAAAGGTACTCCAAAAAATAATAAACTTTCACGTGTTGTTAAGTCAATAGGTAACCGATGCATCAAGCTTGTGGAGTAACTAAACATTATATTCATTCATGATCTAAAAAAAAATGTAGGACCTATTAAGTAAAGTAGAACTAAAAGGTAAAGGGCTATTATTGGAAATAGATCAAAGAAAAAACTGAAAAATAAGAACTCTGCAACAAAAAAGATAGAACCTGGAAAACCTAGAAATATTAAAGTGTTTAATAATATAGCTAAAAAGAGTTTAGGGCATAAAAAGTTTAGACCACTAATCTCAGTAATTAAACGGGTTTTAAAGCGGCGTGCCACAGCATCAACAAGTAAAAATGAATTTGTTGATAAAAGTGCATGACTTATAAGCATACAGAAGCTAGATAGCATTAAATTAGATTGTCCACTAACTACACATATAGTAAGTCAGTGCATTTCAACAACAGTTGAATATGCAACTAGTTTTTTTAAGTCTATTTGGTAAAATAATTTAAAAACAGCATCACTTACACCTATTATTAAAAATGGGTAGACATATAAACAAGTAGGTTCTAGTTGTAAAGTTAGTAAACACTTAAGTAACCCGAAGAAGGCGAATTTAACAAGTACCCCACTTAGGAAAATAGAGAAATTCGTAGAAGCTTCTACGTGAGCTTTAGGTAACCACCCATAAAAAGGTCATATAGGTAATTTTACCCCGAAACCAGCTAGTCAACATAGGAATAGAAAGTTTACCTCAAACGAAGACAAATAATAATAAGATATTACAGAGAATTTAGAACTGTTACAGACCATAAAAAGATATAATAAACCAAATAGTAAAAATAAAGCCCCGAATTGGGTCCAGAAAAACATTAAATAAGCAGCTTCAACACATCGTCTAGTTTTTGCGAATTTATAAAGTATAAAAAAGGAAGGTACTAATAACATTTCATAAGCAAGGAAAAACAAAATAATTGAATCTGTAAAAAATATTGTATAACCAGAGGCTAAAATCAATTGACAATAAAACATAAAACTCATTAACTCGTCTTTATTGTATGACAAACAAAAGAGTATTGAGAGTATAGTTATTAACATAAAAACATAAATGAATGGGTAATAATAAACTTCAATTAAATTTAACGATAGGGAAGTTGTTGTAAAAAAATCATTATTAGTGAACAAAGAAATTAAAGCAATATCTATATCAAAAGAATTACTAGATAATAATATAGTGTATTGATAAAAATCTAAAGTGTAGTTTAGTAATAAAAAAATTACTAAAAGTATGAATAAAGTGTTTGTTATAAATAACTTAGATACTAAGATGCTAGTTGTCGTTCTATATAAAGCTGATAACGAAAACATACGTAATAAAAATAATATTAATAGAAAAGTAAGGGAATTAAATAGAAAATAGTATATATAACCATATCATAACATAATTTATCAGAAAGAGTAGTAGGAGGTTTGTCTAGATAAAGATAGTGGAGTATTAACTTTACGTTTTAACCTAGTTATAAACCTTGTTTTAGCTGGTAAGCGGTGTTGTATTTGACGTGCAAAATAGTATGCACGACCAGGACGTAAATTTCTAAATTCAAATATACTAACACCTGCGGGTAACTCTATAAATCAACTTGCTAGTTTTCCTACACCTTTACCCATACGTGAACCTTCAACTTTTTTACTTAAAGGTAAATGAGGGAAAAGGTTGAATCACACGTAACGAGATGTTTTATCGAATTTACGTGAGGACTTTTTCAGGAAAAGTTTCATACGGAAAATTTGTTTATTGTTTAATCGTACAGGTTGTAGTAGTTTTAGGCCACACTGCCCATAGATAATTTTATTGTTCTTAGGAGTACGGAAAGTACGTCTTTTAAATATGTTTTTATATATAAACTTACGGGGTCGTAATAACACTTATAATATTAATTTAAAATCCATAGAAATACTAAAGATATCTCATCAAAGAGTATAAAACCACTAATTAATATGATTAGTAGAAAAATAGAGAGGTAGAAAAAAGTCAGTATTAAACGCTCATTACCGATGTAAGGAACTTGGTTAGTTTGGTAATTAGTGGAATGTAAAAACCGTATATTCTGTATATAAAAGTAAAGACTTAAGAAAACTATAACAAAAAATAATGTATAGAATAAGAAAAAACTATTTGCTATATTTAAGATAAATACTAAAAGTTTTGTAAAAAAACCCGCAAATGGTGGAACTCCTGATACAGAGAATAAAATCACTGTTATTAAAAATATATTATAACTAGAGAAACTAAAGTTATTAAAGGCGTAAAGAGTTTTTAGTTTTAGAGTTAAAACCGAAAGCATGACTCAGAATAAAAATGCTAATGTGAAGTTATACACACTTAAGTAAGTGAACATAGAGTGTAAAGGTATAATAATATCTCATGTAGTTAACATTTATAAATTTCATAAAGTTCAATTATTTAATTTTCAATTTATACGGAAGTAAGGGCTTAATTTACTACTTGAGTAGAGGTTTTTTTTAGAGGTTTTTTTTGTTGGTAAGAAAGTAATTGGTTTATTTTGTCGTTTTATAGATTGTACTCAATCTTGTTTATGTTTTTTATTTTTAGGACTTTTTACAACTGCCACTTATAATACGAGTAGGACATCAATATAATGGGGTGTAGCCAGAGCTAAGAAGACTAATAATGAATTTAGTATACTACTAATTGCTAAAAAGGCTTTGATATAATAAGTTTCACAAATAATGAAGAATAGGAAAAAAAGACCTATGAGGATTAATAATCAGAAGAAAATGATATAAAAATAGAAAATTTCCGATAAAGATGATAATAAGAAATGAATAATAAAAAGATAAAAAGAAGAGTAAAAAAACACTATGTAAAAAAATAATGTGTATAAAGGTAAACCTTTAAAGAAAGTAGGCTTTCAGATAAATAAAGGTGCTAATCCACATTTCACAAATATAGAAAAAAGTAATACAAATCAAATTAAACCTAAAGCGAATATATCACGAGTGGTATTAATATTAATAAAAAACAGGAATATATACTCAACGATATATCAATCTAATGTTAACATTTTGAAATAAAATAATAGTAAAAAAACAAATAAATTTAATGAGGATACAAGGGATATTCAGAATATATATAAGATAGATTGTAGGTATGTATGGGGGGTTGATTGCTGGAAAAGATGACCGTAATTCAAATTTAAATTACGGTAAAAAAAGGTAGAGGAGAATGTTGAAGTTATTACTAGTATAAAAATTAAAGCACCTATAACTTCGATTATGAAAATAACCGTAAATATAGTATTAGCGTAAAATATAAAAGTAAGTCAGTATAAAAAATGAAAAGTTACAATTGTATAATCATAAATTTCACGTGAAGTAAAATAACTAGTAGAATTAAAAATCAGTGAGTATAACCAGAATGTTATTAATAGTAAATAGGTGATTTTTAATTGAAATGAGGTAAAAACTAGGTGACCAAATCATACGGAAAGACTAGGCCCAACTCAAATATTGTTTAATAGAATCAATAAAAAAATAGGAGTTGATATTACTCAAAATAAATCGAAAGAATTAATAAAGCTAAAGTAACTTTTAGATTTACTAACTGTATACTTTGTAAATGAATGAAAAATAGGTAATAAATAGGTGATTAGTGAAGTAATTAATAAAATATAACTAATTAAAAAGAAGAAAGAAAAGCTTCATATATTTGAGAAAGTTAGAAAAATCATAAATTATAAGTACTAAGAGGTGTATCTATAAATACTTTGTAGTAAAATGAAAATAGTTAGATATATAAATAATATATGTCAAACCCAAAAGCTTCATATACCTGAAGTACTTAACGCAGGTATATAATATAGAAGTTGGTATGAGTGCCCAACACTAGTATAAAGTTGATTGATATACACGAAGTAAAGTGTTATTGTATAGAAAAAAATATACCTACGCCTGGACTTGAACCAGGACCCTTAAAGGACAAGGTTTTAAGCCTTGCATGTCTACCAATTTCATCACATAGGCATATTAAAGTTTTTATAGTTTAAGAAACTTTATATCTTTAGAAGGTAAAACCATTCTAAAGCGTTTCAATAAGAAAAAATTAGTTTCTACAAATGGTATTGAAGTTTTTAAAGATAATATTAAATAAAGTAGTTGATTAACACTTAATAACTCAAGAGACTTTACAAAAGGTATAGTAAAGGAAATAACAAGATTAAAAAACTTAAATTGGAATTGTTCTTGTGAGAAGGTTTTATGGGCCATGGGTGATTTAATTAAGGTTGTCTTATGTACACTTGTAGGTTTAAACGCGAAGGAGGGTTTTGAAGCTGAAGTATGATTTTTTTGAATATACCATAACCATGTCATAAGTAAGTAAGATTGTTTCGTAAAAATTTTTTTACTCTTTTTAGATTTAAAAGGTGTTAATGGGTTATTAAGTAATCTTATATTCGTAATTTTATGCGGAGTGATTAATGAGGTAAAACAGAAAGTGTATTTAATTTTAGGTTGTTTATTTTGTATTGAGTTAAACATTAGTTTATTTTGTACCGATGAAATTGCTCCCATATTTATCAAGTTAGAAGGAATCGAACCTACATTATTGGAGTGAAAATCCAATGTCCTAACCGTTAGACGATAACTCGTTAATAACTTACAGATTAGATAGCGAAAACTAAAGCAGTTCCTCCAAAACAGAAGAAAGCAAAACTTTCGACGAAAGCAAACCCTAAAGCAGCATAAGTGAAGAGGGTATCTTCGTAGTCTGGTGCGTAAGAAACACTTTTAAGTAAGGAAGCAAAGATTAAACCAGTTCCAATAGCACAACCGGCTAAAGGTAGGAAGGTAATACTAATAGCGATAACTTTAGCAGCTTTAACGAATAACATTTATAAACAACATACACTAAATAAATAAAGTTATAGACAAGAACAGTAAAGAAAAACTTAATACGTAAATATAATTAGATCAATTAAATCTTACTATTTCAAAGCTTAAATAGGAAAAAATCAACTTAAAAAGGTGTTTTGATTTATAAATAAAAGAAGTAAACATCATAAAATATCTTAGAGCTGAAGTGTAACAGGGTTTTGTATTAAAGTATCTTTTATAGGATCATAATACATCTCTTGAACTCCTATTGTTGGGAATGACTTTTGAAATGGTGCAGTTGAATCACCGTACTGTAGTAATAAATTACGTAAGTCTTGTTTACCTGTGAATACAACACCGTGTAACTCAGCAACTTCCCTCTCTAGTCAATTAGCTGCGGGGAATAGTTCCGTAATTGAGAAGAAATTCGAGTTTAAGTTTGTACTGGTTGATTTTTGACTTCCAAAATTATTGATAACAAATAAATAAAAGCGGTCACAAGTTTGTAACGAATGGAAATTATAAACTGTTACAATTGACTGACTTTTAGATAAATTTTGACTAAAGATATTATTTTGATTATGGTTAGCTGAGACATTTGAGTTTATTTCGTAAGCAAATATATCTACTAACTGACTAAGGTAGAAAGGGGATGCTAATTTTAGATGTAAGCTCGTATAATATAAAAAGTCTTTGTGTAGTAATATATTTATATTTTTAGATTTATTAGTAAAGTTATTAATAAACGTAAAGTTTATTTTATCGAATAAATATTTAAAGTAGAGCTTAAAGTTAAAAGACATATTGTGTTTTGGACTGGACTTGAACCAGCGACCCCAAGGTTTTCAGCCTTGTGCTCTACCAACTGAGCTACCAAAACATAAAAATAGGTTAAAAATTATTTTAAATAGTTATTACTAACTTTTAAAGTTATTGTTGTTATAGTTACGGTTTAAACATAACTTACTTGCTGCATTAGTTGAGGCGTTAATTGTATTTAGAGCCTGTAAATCACCTTGCTGTAATAAATCTGTGAAGGATGTTGGGGTGAAAAAGTTACGAATAGTACCTTCTGTTGAAGAGTTGTTGATTAAACTGTGGGCTTGAGGTCCATTGTTTAATAAGCTGGGGTTTGAAGAGTACAGAGAGGTAGAGAATGGTAGATTACGTAAAAAATAAGATTGTACTAAAGTTAATTTTAGGGTAGATGTTTCAGGGTTTGAAATTGCGGAACTTTTTTGAGATATGTTAGGTGAGCTTGTAATAAATTGATTAGGTAGTTGATTTAAAAAACTGTAACGTTGATTTAAAAAGAATCGACTCGTATCAAAGAAATTAAATACGGAGAGTAGATCGTAATTTGGAAGAAGTTTATTAAAAGTATTACTTGTTTTTTCTGTTTCAAGACCAGATAACTTATTAGAAAGTCAAATATTACTATCGATACTCGAGTGAGATAATAAAGGATTTTGTATAAAAGTTTTAGCTTGTGTTATTTTGTTTGAGTCAGAAACAAAATTTTGATTACTTCAGAAATTTCTGGTAAGTCAACGTTGTTGTTTAGCTATATTATTGAGGTTATGGGTTAACCCCTCGGTTAACATGGGGTCATTTTTAAATGAGGATTCATTACTATACAAATTTTCAAGAGTAGTTGAGAGTGTTAAAGAGTTAGAAAAGTCTGGATTCAACCTAGCGCTTAAAGTGTACGAAGATTCTGTATTTAAAGTTGAGTTTGGTGTTGTGAAGGTTGAGTTACTAAGGCTCGTAGACAAGAAATTTATTTTATTGGTAAAACTTGAATTAATTGTAAGGTTAGTACTTGAATTATCTTTAAGTAATAAAGTACTTTCGACGAAATTTATATTATTAAGTGAAGATAGTGTTTTTTGTAAAAAAAACAAGTTCTCGTTAGTATTAGTATTATTAGAAGATAATGTATTTACTGGTAAATTCGTACTAACTTGTTTAAAACTAGGTGTTTGAGGGGTAGAAACTATGTTAGTTTGTTGATTACTTACGAGTAAAGTACTGATAAATAAATAAAGTTGGTAAATAACACAACCAACTAAGTAATAAAAGTTTGTAATAAACTCATTCAAGGTTTGTTTAAAATAAAAGAAGCTTAAATACGAGGCATTTAAAGTTACGCCTGTATAAGTTATGGTGTAAAAAAGAGTTAACATGATAATACAAAAAAACCATAACCACTGCTTTATGAAAAGTTTTTTAATGTTTTGAACTTGCATGTTACTTCATTTAGAATTTCGAAAAACGTTACCAAAAGAGGAAACGGTACTGTCGATTTTATTATTTCTTTCAAAGAATATTTTTAAGAAGCTATACATACTACTTAAAGTACGAGAATTATTTCAATAAGATGATAAATAGTAATTAAAGATTTTTTTAAATTTACCCATAAAATATCCAATACTTAGTTGTTACTATTAGTTACTTAGTTGTTACTATTAGTTACTTAGTTGTTACTATTAGTTACTTAGTTGTTACTATTAGTTACTTAGTTGTTACTATTAGTTACTTAGTTGTTACTATTAGTTACTTAGTTGTTACTATTAGTTACTTAGTTGTTACTATTAGTTACTTAGTTGTTACTATTAGTTACTTAGTTGTTACTATTAGTTACTTAGTTGTTACTATTAGTT
>Ga0209302_10000453_pt1 | contig 24525 bp, 19 predicted proteins | sample ArcOceMetagenome_2_FD_187445 | JGI IMG/M metagenome (GOLD analysis project Ga0209302, IMG submission 187445) | Marine eukaryotic phytoplankton communities from Arctic Ocean - Arctic Ocean ARC135M Metagenome (SPAdes) (version 2) | ecosystem: Environmental > Aquatic > Marine > Oceanic | place... | reverse complement strand
CATGTTCTGTTCTGCAAGTTTTCTAATGAGGGTGCAAATGCGCGCGTGAGCATACTGAATATAATACACTGGGTTGTCTTTGCTCTCTGACTTAGCAAGCTCTAAGTCAAAATCCATATGTTGCTCTGCTTTGCGAGTAACATAGAAAAACCGTGAGGCGTCTTTGCCTACTTCCTCTCGAAGTTCGCGTAAGGTGACAAAAGAACCACTGCGGGTAGACATGGGCACTCGTTCGTTGCCACGATACAAAATAGCAAACTGAACCAACTTTACCACTAAGCGTTCTGGGTCTATACCTAGGGCTTGCAATGCAGCCTTCACTCGAGTGATGTAACCGTGGTGATCTGCGCCCCACACGTTAATAACCGTATCCATGCCACGCTCAAACTTGTTTAAATGATAGGCAATGTCAGATGCAAAGTAGGTAGTTTGGCCGTTGTCACGCTTTACTACACGGTCTTTGTCATCACCAAAGGCTGTAGAGCGGAACCATAAGGCCCCACCGTCTTCATAGACATGCCCTTGCTCTTGTAGTTTAGCAATGGCGCGGTTAATCTGGTCACCCTGATCCAGGCTGCGTTCAGAAAACCAGTGCTGGAAGTCCACACCAAAGCCGTGTAAATCTTGCTCAATGTCATCACGAATAGAGTTAAGGCCAGCATTAAATACTAAGCTATAGTCAGCTTGTCCCAGCAAACTTTGAGCCCGCTCAATCAAATCATCAATGTGCTTCTCTTTGTCACCCTCTGGAGCATCTGCATGCAGCCTGCTCATTACCTCAGGTGCGCTGTGCTTGAGACGGTCACCTACCTGTGTGCGGAGGTGTTTGGCGATATCGTTAACATAAGCACCTTGATAGCCATTACTGGGGAAGGTGATCTCTTCCTCAGCTTGTTGTAAATAACGCAGCCACACACTTGCAGCCAAAATGTTCATTTGGCGGCCCGCATCGTTAACGTAATATTCCCTTTCTACATCATAGCCTGAGGCTTCCAGCAGATTAGACACGCTAGCGCCGTATGCTGCGCCGCGGCCATGGCCAACGTGCAGGGGCCCTGTAGGGTTGGCAGATACAAATTCAACTTGCACTTTATGGCCAGCACCACTGTTATTGCGGCCAAACTGATCGGCGTCTGTCAATACTTTACCGATGATAGCCTGAGTGGCATCTTGGCTGATAAAAAAATTGATGAAACCTGGGCCTGCAATTTGTGTTTTAGTGACCGATTTTGATGCAGGCAATTGACTACAAATTAGTTCAGCAATGTCACGCGGTTTGCGGCGTGCAACTTTAGCCAAAGTTAGAGCGACGTTGCATGCAAGATCTCCATGTTGCTTGTCGCGGGTATTGTCGATTTGGATGTTAGCGACTAGATCAGCGTCAAACTCACCTGCGGTTTTAAGGGCATCGATAGCTTGTTGGATAAGGTCTGCAATGTGTTGCTTCATGGTGGCGTATAGGCTTCTAAAAGGTTTAAGTGCAGCCTCAAAAATGAGGCCGTAACAACTCGGTGTGGATTAGTGGTAATTATCCCAGTTCTTGCGGGTCTATGTCTAGACTCCAGCGTATTTTACGGGCTGCTGGATGTTGATCTAATAAGTGGCATAATTGCTGTAATAATTGCTGTAATTGTTTACGGTTTGGGTGCTGAAGTTGTAATTGAGCACGATAATAGTGTGCTCTGCGAGCCATAAAAGCAGGCATAGGGCCAAACATGAGTAAGGACTTAGTAAGTGGCTGCAGCACGGGGTTTTGTACCTGTTGCCCTAACCAATTCAGCAGGGCAAAGGCCTGCGTTGCATCTTTGGCTTGCGCATGAAATAAAGCCATGTGGCCAGTAGGAGGCAAACCGCTTTGCTGGCGACTAGTGAGCTCTTGCTGAGCAAAGGCGTTGTACCCTTTATTAACTAAAATATTAATAGTGGGGTGGTCTGCTTGATAAGTTTGAATCACTGCTGTGCCCGGTATCTGAGCACGGCCAGCACGGCCAGCAGTCTGCACTAGCAGCTGTGCTAGTTTTTCTGGGCCACGAAAATCACTACTAAAAAGGCTGGCGTCAGCATCTAAAATAGCGGCCAAAGTAACATTAGGGAAATGGTGGCCCTTAGCCAGCATCTGTGTACCCACCAATAAGCACGGTTGGCCAAGATGTACTTGCTCTAACATTGTTTCTAAACTACCTTTTTTGCGGGTAGTGTCACGATCTATGCGATGAACTGGGGTGTTAGGGAAGAGCGTGTTTAGCTGCTCTTCTGTTCGTTCGGTGCCTTGGCCGAGGGGTTTTAGCTGAGAGCTGTGGCACTTTGGGCAATGCAGATGTATGGGTTGTTGGTGCTCACAGTGATGGCAGTGGAGCCTTGGGGGACGGCGGTGTAAGGTCATGCTGGAGTCGCAGGCAGGGCATTGTGCGGTTTCACCACAAGCCTGGCATTGCAGGCTAGGGGCAAAGCCCCGTCTGTTGAGCATTAGCAAAACTTGATGGCCTAAATCCAGCTGGATTTGAACCATTGCCTGCAGCTGTTCAGAGATACCAGCCTGTTGCGGTTGGTTGCGTAGATCAATCACCTCGTAACTTTGGCTACTTGCCTTTCCTGCCCTCTGGGTTAATAGCCATTGGCTAAACCGCCCCCGTGCCACATTTGCCAAACTCTCTAATGAGGGTGTGGCTGAGCCTAATAATATTGGAATTTTAGCGTCGGCAGCACGCTTTATGGCTAAGTCTCGGCCATGGTAGCGAAAACCTTCTTGCTGCTTATAAGCTTGATCATGTTCTTCATCAATGATAATTAGGCCTAGGTCTGGTATTGGGGTAAATAAAGCAGACCGTGTGCCTATTATAATATCAGCCTGCCCAAGCCCTGCTTGTTGCCAAGCGTTAAGTCTCTGATGTTCTGTAAGGCCCGAGTGAAGGGCCAATACTCGGTTGTTAAAGCGTTGTTTTAGTCGCTGTAGTAGCTGTGGTGTAAGGCCTATTTCGGGAACCAACAATAGGGTGCGTTTACCTGCCTGCAATTGCTCTGCAATGGCATGAAAATAGACTTCAGTCTTGCCGCTGCCGGTAACACCATTTAATAGGCTGCAACTAAATACATCCTTTACCTTAGCTAAGTGTTCAACAATATGTGTTTGTTCTGCGTTAAGAACCAGGCCTTGTTCAGCCAGTTTTAAAGTTACATTTTGAGGCTTAGGGTAGCTGGTAGTGAGCCATTTTTTGTCTAAAAAAGGCTTTAGTTGGCTAGGTTTTATGCCTATAGTTTGGAGCTGACTAAGATTAAACACGGGTGCCAAGGTGCTAATTTGTTGCCAAAGGAGCTGTTGTTTTTTTGCCCTGCCAAACTCTGCCTCTACATTAGCGACCTGCCAATTGAGTTGGATGAGTTGATTAGGTATGGGTTGGCGCAGTTTAGCAGGTAGTAGGTGCATAAGTGAGTCACCTAATGGGTGTTGGTAATACTCAGCTGCCCATAGCCCTAGCTGCCAAAGGTCTTTGGGCAATAGTGGTGTGTTATCTAATAGTTCAATAATAGGCTTAAGTTTACTAAGGTCTAAGTCTGTGGTTTGGCTTATGCCCACAATAAGCCCTACTCTTTGGCTACGACCTAAGGTTACATGGACACGTAAGCCAATTGTCGGCAAGCAAGAGTCTTTTGTTGTGTCTGGCGCTAAATAAGTAAACTCTTGGCGTAGACCAGTGGCGAGGGCGATTTTTAGATACATAGGCACTGGAAAATAGAACATTTAAGGCAATTGAGTTATGAGGTTATCCTACACCAAAGTGCCTTTGTTTGTGGTGTTTACAAAGATAAACTGCTCATTTGGTTAATTGTAACGTTTGTGTTGTCAAAAAGGCTTGCTTATCTTCAGGCGTCTGGTAGAATTTCGCCTCTATTTTTAGGGCCTGCCGGTTGTCGGTTGGCTAATTTGAAAGAGACCTTATAAAGGTCTCTGTTCGGTGCGGTGCTTGGCAATAGATCAAGTGGCGGCGCCATAACCTTGAGGTTATTCCCCATGCAAACAGATATCCATCCTAAGTACGAAGCTATTAAAGCGACGTGTTCTTGTGGCAATGTTGTAGAAACACGTTCTACGCTATGTAAAGACATGCACATTGACACATGTTCAGCCTGCCACCCGTTCTATACTGGCAAGCAGAAAAATATTGATGTTGGCGGCCGTATCGATCGCTTCAACAAGCGCTTTGGTAGCCGAGCTAGTAAGTAATTGGCATAGCGTTAAGCGCACGTTAAAAACCTGCCCTGGTTACCCAGCGCGGGTTTTTTAGTGCCTCAATATTCGCTTTTATCCTTTAGCGGTTCTCACAGCCAGCGCAGCTATGGTCACTCAACTTAGCGTCAATAGTGCTTAGCGCTAGGGCCTTGGTAGCAAAAATGTGACGCTTACCTATAGTGCTTAAATGTCCGTTACGAATAATCGGCTTAATCACCCGGCCATTAACATTACAAAGGTATAAACCTCCACCTTTGGCAGCTAGCCGTTTAGCTTCGTTGGCTAATAACTCTGTGCCCGCTAAATCTATAAAATTAATGCCACTAGCAACAATAAGCACATGTTTTTGTGGTATCGCCATCAATGTGGTTTGTACATAATCTACTGCACCAAAAAATAGCGCCCCATCAATACGAACAATTTTGATAACGTCACATTCAGGTAGGTTAGAACGTTGTGCGTCTACTAGTTTTTTAGCACCTCTGCCACTAGCCAAAGCCGTAATGTTGGGTTGTGATGTACGGCGTAAATACAACACCAAGGACAAAAGCACACCCAAATAAATAGCAAATTCCATTGGAAGTAACAGTGTAGCAGCAAAGGTTACGCTAAATACCATAGCCTCGTTTTTACCTGCGCGATAAATAATTTTTATGTGGTGCCAATCAATTAGGTTCCATGCCACCATTAATAAAATAGCAGCCATACTAGGTAAGGTGATGTAAGCGGCTAAGGGAGCAAAAAGTAACACGATTATGGCTAAAAATACTGCTGCAAATAATGCTGCTAAAGGGCTAGTTGCGCCTGCTTCATAGTTCACTCCCGTGCGAGTAAATGACCCTGAGGTGGCATAACTAGATGAGAAACTGCCCAGAATATTAGACAGCGCTTGGCCAATAAATTCTTGGTTACCATGGATTTGTTGGCCTGAGCGTGTGGCGACTGAACGAGCAATCGATACAGCCTCTACCAAACCTAATAAACCCAAAGCCATAGCACCTGGCGCCAACTGCCTTAATAAATCCCAAGTCATTAGGGGCGTGGATAAAGGGGGTAATTGTGATGGAATTTCTCCCACTAAGGCAATTTCGCTAACCCCTGACCAAGAGGTTAATAATAAAGCCTGAGTGGCAGCGCTTCCAACAACCATAGCAATGAGCATATTGGGCCATTTTCTACGCCAACGTTTTATTACAATCAAAGTAGCTAAGGTAAGTGCTGCAATCACTAAGCTGGGTAGGTGTGTGGCTATAATGTTATCTGCTACAGCAATCCAGTTAAGAATAAAGTTACCAGTAGACTGAAGGTCTAGTCCGAGGGCGTTTTTTATTTGGCTAGTGGCAATTACCACGGCAGCGCCAGAGGTGAATCCAACCACCACCGAGTGAGATACAAAATTCACCAAAGAGCCCATACGAGCAAGGGATAATATAAGCTGAAAAAGTCCGGCCATGAGGGTTAAGGTAAGCACTAGGCTTATATAGGCTGCCGTGCCCACCTGGGCTAAAGGGCTAATAGTAGTAAAAACAACAATAGAAAGAGCTGCTGTCGGGCCAGAGATAAGGTGCCAAGAAGAGCCAAATAAAGCAGCAATTATGGCTGGAACGATTGCAGCATACAGTCCATATTCTGGCGGTAGGCCAGCAATTAAAGCATAAGCCACACCCTGGGGAAGAACGATGATGGCACCTGTAAGTCCGGCCATAGCATCTTGCCGAGCACTAGCTGGGGTTGTGTGTTTAGCCCAGCTTAGAAAAGGCAGAAATTTTAACAAATAAGTCAGTGCCACCGACGACATACATTACCTAATAAAATGAACTTAATTACCCTATTGTAATGTATTTCTTTGTTGTCGGTGGTATTTAAAACTGCTGTGGTGAGCCCCTTTTAGTTTACTCATGAAATAATGGTTATGTTTGCCGTAGTGTTCTAAGTGGTGGAGCCGTTACTACTGAGCGATTAAACCACCAGCCGCAGGAGCCAATGATCAACATGCCAGCAAAGGGCGTAAGCACCCAAAGGGGCCAATGAAATTGCAGTGGCAATTGAAATAATTGGTTTTGCAGCACGGCAACTAACGCTTCTGCACTCACCCCTGCAATAAGCCCTGCTACAAATCCAAGGCTTGCATACTCTACTAACAAAATACTGCGAATCAGTGATTTGCTTGCACCTAAGGTTCGTAGAATAGCACTTTCGTGCCGACGCTCATCTATACTGGCTTGTATACTGGCGACTAACACTAATACCCCCGCACCTAAAACCATCACTAAAATACTCTCCACGGCAAGAGAGAGTTGAGCTACAACCTGCTTTACCTGTTGCAAAATTTGGTCTACATCAAGCATAGATATAGTGGGTTGTTGACGCAACAAAGGGCCAAGTTTGCTTCGGTCTTCGGGTGAAACATAAACACTGGCCATATAGCTTGCGCTGTTGGCATCAATTAAAGGTTGTGAAAAGACAAAAAAGAAGTTGGGCTGCATAGTACTCCAGTCCACTTCTCTGAGGCTGGTTAAAATAGCTTGGCGTGGGATGCCGGCAACATTAAACGTAAGGCTTTGTCCCAATGCTAACCCCATTCGCTGCGCATAGTCTGATTCTATCGAGACTTCTAACGGGTTAGCATTGCTATCATCCCACCACTGGCCTGCGCTAATGCTGTTTCCTATGGGTAGAGTTTGGCTCCAAGTGAGATTAAGTTCCCGGTCCCCGCGGGGGTCTTCTACCTTAGGTTCGGTGAGCCTAGCTCTGGCGATAGGGAAAAAAGTTAACCCTTGGGTAGCTAATCCTTGCTGTTCCATTGAGGTGACTAAAGACTCACGCTCCTGTTGATAAATATTGAATAAAAACAAGTTAGGAGTGTCTTGGTTTAACTGCTGTTGCCAATCATCAATTAGGAAACTTCGTACAGAAATTAAACTAAATAGAAGCATTAGTGCAAGCCCAAAAATAGCCACTTGCAGGCTATTCTGGTGTTTTCTACGTGATAAATTCGCTACACCTATCTTGCCCCCTTGGCTTAAATGGGGGCGTATTTTGTTGCCTAACCTGATGAGCAGGCTAGCGAGCAAAGCCAGCAAAGCCAGAATAATGGCCACACCAACGATCAGAGCAGAGGTGATTAATATAGATTGGCTGTGCCAGTACACTAAAGCAATTACGGCGGTAAAACCTATAGTCAGGTGGCCTATGTTGGTTTTGCTCTGGCTGGAAGATTGGCGCAGTACCTCTGCAGGAGCCACCTTAGCTAGCGCCAACATGGGGGGTAATACGAAAGCTAACAAGCACAATGTGCCTGTTCCTGCGCCAAGTATAAAGGGAGCAAGTGGTGGGATGATAGATGCGGCTTGAAAATAGTCAACGACTAATAACAACAGGCCTTGGTAAAGGCCCCAAGCAAGGGGCAGGCTTACTAAAAGAGCCAATAACGCTAGCAGTGCCATTTGGCTTAGGTATAAAAAGCGTAATTGTTTAGGTTTAAGACCAAGGCACTTAAGTAAAGCCACGTGTTTAGCTTGGCGCAGGCTATAGCGCCGGGTGGAGAGAGACAGGGCTACACCAGCAAGAACCACTGCTAGCGACCCTGCTAGTAATAGAAACTGTTCAGCTTTGTCTAAAGTGGCCGCCACATTTACATTACCATCAGTGGGCGATTGCCACTTTTGACCATTTTTTAGCAAAGGGTTAATGTCTTGTTGCAGCTGAGTTAGTGCGTTATTTTCACCCGCTAATAACCACCGGTTTTTTACTCTACTGCCTGTCTGTACGGCCTCGGTTGCTTCAAGGTCGGACAGGTGCATCATGGCACTAGGAGCGAAGCCTGAAAAACCGCTAGCCTGATCTGGTTCAGACATGAGTATCTGGCTTATTTTTAAACTAAGTTGACCGACATCAATAGTGTCATTTAATTTAGCATTTAGGCTGGCTAATAGTCGAGAATCAGGCCATATTTCTCCCTGTATGGGACCATGTTCTATAACTGTACCCAGCTCAAAAGCAGCAGTGCTTACAGTGATTTCACCTCGCAATGGGTAATTTTCTGAGACAGCTTTAATGCTGGCTAATTGCATACCCTGTGGGGCAAATACCATAGCCTGAAACTGACTCAGCTGTGCTTGTTGTAAGGATAAAGCCTGGGCTTTCTCTAGCCATAGTTGAGGCACAGGTTGGCTGGTGTTAAGGCGTAAGTCTGCAGCGATAAGGTTTGCACCTTGCGCCACCATCGATTGCTTAACTTGTTGAGTAAAAAGGCTAATACTGGTAACACTAGTAGTGGCGAGAACCAAAGCGACAAACAGTAGAGAAAGTTCTCCACCGCGCCAGTCTCGCCACGCTAGGCGGGCGGCTAGTTTAAACATCTGTGAGTTCCGTAAGTTGTCCAGCTGTTAGGGACAACCTTCGCTGGCAGCGTTGTGCCAATTCTAAATCGTGGGTCACTAATACCAGTGTGGTGTGGTGTTGTTGATTGAGTTCAAACAAGAGCTCAATAATATGGTGGCCAGTCTCTGTGTCTAAATTACCTGTAGGCTCATCGGCAAACAAAATAGGCGCTTGTGCGGCAAAGGCGCGAGCAATGGCGACACGTTGTTGTTCGCCACCAGAGAGTTGGTTGGGATAATGATGGCCACGCTCAGCCAGTCCGACGTGGGTTAAATATTTTTTTGCCAGTGCGTCAGCATCACGGCTACCTTTCACTTCTAGCGGCAGCATGATGTTTTCTATCGCAGTAAGACTTGGCAGGAGTTGAAAATTCTGGAATATAAATGCAACTTGATGTTTCCGTAGCTCGGCTCGATGTTCTTCATTAAGTTGCGTGAGGTCTTTATGGGCTAAAAACAGTTGTCCATGGCTAGGGCTGTCTAAGCCTGCCATCATGCCTAATAAAGTGGTTTTTCCAGAGCCAGAAGCACCAACTATGGCAACAGATTGGCCAGCTTCTATGGTAAAATTTACGTCTTGTAATATATGTAAGTCGTTAGATTGGCTGGCTTGAGGGTTAGCTACAATTTGGCTGACGTTATGGGCGGCCAAAAAGGGCGTAGAAGAAGGCATAGGGACAACTCAATAATTTAATAGGGGCCTATTATGGCGTCTGCCGAGTCACTAAGGAAAGGATATGATGCAGTTTTTCAAAATATTTACATTTTACTTTTGCAGTATTGCTAGCCTTTTGTGGGTGCCTGGGGGCTGGGCTAAGGATCAGACCATATTGGTCATGGGGGATAGTTTGAGTGCTGGTTATGGTATGTCGCTAGAACAAGCTTGGCCAGCTTTGCTGCAAGACAAGTTAAATGCTAGTAGAACTAATGATCAGTGGCGGGTGATTAATGCCAGTGTGAGTGGTGAAACAACTCAGGGAGGGGTTCGCCGATTACCTGCGTTGCTGCGTCAGTTTCAACCTCAGTGGGTATTGTTAGAGCTGGGTGCTAACGACGGTTTGCGAGGGTACCCCGTCGTCAACATCACCACTAACCTGGGAGCTATGATTGAACAAAGCCAGCTGGCTGGGGCCCAAGTAGTTGTTATGGGAATTCAGTTACCGCCGAATTATGGAGCGCGCTACACAGCACCTTTTTTTGCTCAATATGAAACCCTTGCAGTGCAGTATAAGACCGCTCGAGTGCCTTTTATATTAGAAAATATTGCTATTCATAATGATTTAATGCAGCCTGATGGCCTGCACCCAACCCCCGCAGCTCAGCCTATTATTGTTGATAATGTATGGCGTAATTTAGCAGACATCTGGGTGCCCTAAAATAACAAAACCCACACTCGGTGGGTTTTTGGGATGTCTAACTAAGGTTCAGCTAGGTGTTAAAATGCGTAAGCGCCTTCTCCATCTGAGTCCATGCCAACACTCATTGCCGCTTTTAGCTTTTTCATAGCGTTCTTTTCAAGCTGGCGAATTCGCTCTGCAGACACTTCGTACTGGTCAGCCAAATTGTGTAAGGTGGCCTTAGAGTGACTCAACCAGCGCTGCTGCAAAATATCACGGCTGCGAGGGTCTAGGTCACCCATGGCGGTTGCTAAACGTGTGTTGGAATCTTCTTCCCAATCACTCGCTTCCAGCTGCCTAGCAGGGTCACCCGAGTGATCTTCAAGGTAATAAGCTGGCGCCTGATATGCGCTGTCTTCGTCACCCTCTGGTGCATCAAATGGGGTGTCATGAGCAGACATGCGGCCTTCCATTTGCATTACAACTTTAGCATCAACACCTAAGTCTGCTGCCATGGATTGAACTTCTGCATGTGTCAGCCAAGCTAATTTCTTCTTGGAGCTGCGCAGATTAAAAAATAGTTTCCGCTGGCTCTTGGTCGTTGCTACTTTGACAATGCGCCAGTTGCGTAAAATATATTCGTGCATTTCAGCTTTGATCCAATGCACAGCGAAAGAAACTAAGCGCACGCCCACCTCTGGGTTGAAACGCTTGACCGCTTTCATTAAGCCTGCGTTACCTTCTTGCACTAGGTCAGCAATAGGTAGGCCGTAACCAGAGTAGCTTTTGGCAATATGAGCAACAAAGCGCAGGTGAGACATAACCAGTTGGCGTGCTGCATCTAAATCATTTTCGTAATACAGACGTTCAGCCAGTGCTCGCTCTTGCTCAACCGTAAGAATGGGGATGGTGCTGATCGTTTGTAGGTAAGCCTCGTGGCTTTGGCCTGGTGCTAATGCATCAATAGCTGATAATGATTTGGTCATAACAATCTCCGTAGTCTTTGAGTCCACTCTTAAACTTATTCTAAGCATGGCCTTTTTTGGCCATTTTCTAGGACTATTGCCGCAAATGCATGCATTTCCTCGCATACATAATATTTTTCTAATATTAAGATTTGGCTTACGACGGCAAAATTAAGAGTTGTATTTTAGGGCTGAAATGGCGAGAGTGCAAGTCTCAGTTGGGGTATTTCCCTGTAAAGCTTTGTAAACCCCTACAAGGACCTTATTTGGGCTCAATAAGGCGTAGTTGGCGGCCCACAGTTAAGCTTGCCCCCAATACCGATAGCCCGCAGCTAGCAACAAATAGATTAAAACTCCCCATCCAACTTAAACCTTGCAGTTGCCAGTCACTTTGGTAGCTTTGCGCCAATGATAATAAGGGTGGATGCAAGTAGGCTACTCCCACCTGGAGAATGACCCAAGCAATTAAAGCTGAAAATAACCCAGCCCAAAGTCCGGCATATAAAAATGGGCGCCGTAAATAGGCATCAGTTCCTCCCACTAGTTTAATAACCAAAATCTCTTGTTTTCTGCTTTCTATTTGTAAACGCACAGTGTTGCCCACCACAAGCAATACACCAAGTGCTAGTAAAAGCGCTAAGCTGTAGGTAAATCGCTCGCTTGTATCCAACAGTGCTTGTAGGCGATCTAACCACTCCATGTCCACTAATACTTGATCAATGGGGTCTTGCTGTCGTAACTGTTGGGTAAGTTTTGCGACAGCTTTTGGGCCTAAGGAGGTGTTGGCTGGCTCTATTAGTATAGTTGCAGGCAAGGGGTTATCAGTGAGGCTTGTTAATATATCTTCTAGCCCACTACTGGCTTTAAAATCAGCTAATGCCTGCTCGGCCGAGATGTAAGTTGCCTGAATAATGTCTGGCCTGGAGCTTAATTGACCAGTGATCAATTGACCTTGTTCAAGGCTTACATCTGAAGCCAAAAATACGCTTATGTGGCTACTCTGATTAACCTGCTGACCTAAGTGCTGAGCTTGGCTTAAGAGTAACAATAACGCCGCTGGCAAAGCCAATGCTATGGCTAATGTTAGCCAGGTTAATAGGTTAGCCAAGGGCGACTGCCATAGCCTGCACCAACTATTAATAGCGACATCTTTGTGTTCTCTAAGTAGCCGTTTAGCAGGACTTTCAGGTTGAGAGCGGCTGGCGTTATGGGCAGGGCGACGCTTAAAAAAAGCCATAATTACGGCCCCATTACTGAAAGTGGTCCACTAATTCGGCCTTGGTTAAGCTGAATAACGGGGTGCTGTAGGCGCTGAATAAGTGCTAGGTCATGGCTGGCAATGAGCACAGTGACGCCCACTTGGTTGAACTGTTGAAACAGATGCATAATTTCAGCAGACAAGGCAGGGTCTAAGTTGCCTGTGGGTTCGTCGGCCAATATAAGTTTGGGTTTGTTAACGATGGCGCGAGCTATACCAATACGTTGTTGTTCTCCACTGGATAGTACTTGTGGTGATAGTTTCTCTTTATCTAATAAGCCAACCTTGTCTAAAGCAGCTCTGACACGCCGGCCAGAATCTCGCTCATTATAGCCACTGATTTTAAGAGGCAGGGCCACGTTATCAAATACAGAGTAATCCATTAGTAACTGGTGATTCTGAAATACAAGGCCGATTTTTCTGCGATGCGCTGGAATCTGTTTACGGCTAAGTTGGCTTAAGTCTTCTCGGTCAACAATAACTTTGCCACTTGTTGGGCGCTCCATAAGCATGATGAGTTTTAGCAGTGTACTTTTTCCAGCACCTGAGTGGCCAGTTAAAAAAGCCATGTCACCGCGCTGTAAATGAAAGTTGTTGCTCACTAACGCGTTCTTTTCATGATATTTTTTGCCCACCTGCTCAAAACGAATCATGAGGCACTTTTTTGCGTTAGCTTAGTTTCACTAAATAGTGCGTCAATAAATACATCAGCTTCAAACGGTCGCAGGTCGTCTGCCTGCTCACCCACCCCAATAAACCTAATAGGGAGTTGTAGCTGCTGCGCCATGGCAAAAATAACGCCACCTTTAGCAGTACCGTCAAGTTTAGTGAGGGTTATTCCAGTTACCCCCACGGCAGCACCAAAAAGGCTAGCTTGGCTTAAGGCGTTCTGTCCGGTGCCAGCATCGAGCACTAGCATGACTTCATGGGGGGCATTAACATCTAATTTTTGCATCACCCGCACAATTTTACTTAGCTCATCCATTAAGTGAGATTTGTTTTGTAAGCGTCCAGCTGTATCTGCAATCACCACGTCGATACCTTTTGCCTGAGCAGACTGCACTGCATCAAAGATTACAGAGGCGCTATCAGCTCCTGTATGCTGGGCAACAACGGGCACATTGTTGCGTGTCCCCCACTCTTGCAATTGTTCAACGGCAGCCGCACGAAAGGTGTCGCCAGCGGCCAATAAAACTGTTTTCCCTTGGCTTTGGAATCGTTTGCTCAGCTTACCAATGGTTGTGGTTTTGCCTGCGCCGTTAACCCCGACCATAAGGATCACAAAGGGGCTATCTTGTTGAGGAATCTCTAACGCTGCTTGGCTGCCTTGTAATAATGTTGCTAGCTCTTCTTTTAAGGCCTTATAAAGTGCTGGAGGGTCTTGTAGATCTTTGCGGGCAACCCGGTCGCTGAGCTTTTTGAGCAGGCTTGCAGTGGCTTCTATCCCCACGTCTGCAACTAATAGTTGGGTCTCTAGCTCTTCAAACAAGTCGTTATCGATTTGTTTGGCGCCTAAAAATAGGTTAGAAAGGCCATCACCTAAATTGCCACGAGTGCGACTAAGGCCACTTTTTATACGTCCAAAAAAGCCCTGTTTTGGCTGAGACTTTGTGGCAACAGGGGCTGGCTTTGGATCAAGTGCTGGCATTGTTGAGCTGCTAGCCTGCTGCTGCTCAGCAGTATCCTGCAAAGTTGCAACCGGGTGCTCTGCTGCAGAAACATCTTTTTTCTCTGTAGGGGTTTTGTTTTTGCCAAATAAATTAAACAGGGCCATGATGTTGGGTGCGTCTCGGTATATGCGGAATGAAGAATAACGAAGTCGTAAATTTTAGCATAGCTTTTGCCTAGGTATGCTTCTTTTCTGCAGCGATTGCCTTAGAATAGGAACTACACTATTTCCACTCATTGTTATCCCTAGGCATATTTATGGCCCGCAAACCGAGTTCAAAATCTTCTCGTCCGTCACCTCAGCTGCGCTCCTCTGGAACTGCGACTAAGCCAGGAAAGGTTGTTGAAATTGGCCAAGCGGGGCGCCAAAGTTTACGTATCATTGGTGGACAATGGCGTGGACGAAAAATTCCATTTGCTACAGTCATAGGCCTGCGTCCTACTCAAGACAGGGTGCGAGAAACCTTATTTAATTGGCTTGCTGGCCCCATACCTGGCGCCAGGTGCCTCGATTTATTTGCCGGCACTGGGGCCCTAGGCCTTGAAGCCCTATCCCGCGGCGCCAAGCATGTAACCTTTGTGGATTTGTCTAATATTGCAACGAGTAGTCTTAGGGACAACATAAAGCAGCTGACTTTAGCTGCAGACCAGACCACTTCAGTGCATCAACAAAGCGCCTTTGATTGGCTGAGAAGTGATCACACCGCTAGCCCAGATCAGCCTCAGCAGTATCATTTGGTGTTTTTAGACCCCCCTTTTGCCCTTGCTCTCATGCAGGACATGCTCAAGGCCCTATTTGCCAGCAATTGTCTTGCCGCCAATGCTATGATTTACGTGGAGCAGCCGCAGCCCTTGGAAGAGCTAGATTTGCCGCCAACATGGAAATTGCATCGCAATAAAAAAGCTGGCCAAGTACATTATGGACTGATTAGCCAGTAAGCTAAGGCCTCAATTAAATGACAACTGGCGCAGTCAAATACCCTCATGGCAAGTGCTTAGGATGGCACATTGGATGGTGTATTTGGGTCACTGATAATGGGCATGCCCACTTCTATAATGCCGCTGCCAATGACATCCGCTCGAAGTCCTCCACTACCCAAAAAGGCATGGATCACTTCGCTTCTTGAAACCTGCAGATTCTCTAGTAGCCGCCCCAAAACATTGCATGGGTGACACAATTCGACGCCTCTGAACTGTGCTGAGCCAATCGAAAACTCTTCGCCAACTAAGGCATTCAGATCAACACCCCGACTAATGATATTTCTGCGTGTTTGTTGAGGGGCAATAGACTGGCCCAAAAGTGCGTTATACCCATCAACGGCTTCAGCTTCTATAAGGGTAATATTTTGGCCTTTTTTTTTGGCTTTTTTAAAATGCCGATCGCCAGTAATACCGCACCCAACAACCACCTGCACTGTATGGGCTTGCTGCAGTGCCTGCCTAGATTTTTTTGCTACAAAAATAGCTTCAATCATTCAACTCACCTTTAAGCTTTACTTGAATATTAACATGATGAAAATTGATCTGTGTAGCCAAAGCATGGTCATTATAACGTTCATGGGATGTGGCCATCAGGCTCTGCTCGCCGGAATGCATATAAACGGCGCAGCATAGGCTAGTCTGGCAGCACTGTGTTGGTGTGCATTGGAGACCAATTGGTATTCATATCAGGGTATGCAAATACGAAAATTTCGCTCGCCATTTAATGCAGCGCCGAGCGTCACGTTCTTCATACATACGCATGGCCATAGGCAGGTCTAGGTTAAACGTATCTTCTCGATCCTCCGCTAAAGCCGTTAAACGCATGGTGTACCATGCTGTTACGCCACCTTCTGGATTGGAATCGAATATGGGGAACTTGGGATCACCCCCTTTTTTGGTCAACCAGTCATTTGCAAGTTGAGGATTAAGGGTCATGGCCCGCGCCAGCCCCACCATATCAGCAGCTCCACTAACGATGGCATCCACGGCTTGTTCTCGTGTCTTAAACCCACCTGTCAAAATGACGGGCACTTTAGTAACCTCTTTAACTCGACGGGAAAAATCGAGAAAGTAGGGCCCCTTAGTCAAACTGTCAGAACTAGCCTTCGCTCCAGGAAAATAGGTGCCCCCGCTGATATCAATTAGATCCACCGAAGTTCGATCAAGAAGCCGGACGACCTCTAAAGCATCATGTTCTGACAACCCACCCTCCAGCATATCTGTTGAGTTAATTCTGATCCCCACTGGGAAGGCCGAACCAACCGCGCGCCTGACAGTGCGGATCACATCGAGCACGATATGGCATCGTGCTTCGATAGAACCGCCATAGGCGTCAGTCCGATGGTTGAACAATGGTGATAGGAACTGGCTCAGTAAAAAACCATGACCTGCGTGAATAAGCACACCTCCAAACCCTGCACTCTTTGCATGCAAAGCCGCTGTGGCATACATGTGTGGTAATTCTAAAATGTCTTCAATACGCATGCTGGCGCATTGAAAGCCTTCAATCGCCAGCGCCGATGGCCCTTGTGGCTGGCTTATCGGCAAGAAGGAAAGCGCTCCAGCATGGCCCAGCTGCGGCCAAAGATGAGCCCCATCAATGGTTCCCCGTTTAACTAATTCATGGATCATTGCTTTACTTGTATCTTCGGCGAGTACTAAATTGCCCGGCCGTTCTGGAAAGCGAGGGTCGCCTTGTACTTCACCGATGAACGATACAGCGGCGCCACCCTGAGCCCATCTTTCATAAAGCCTAATCTGTGCTTTGGTGGGATCACCGTCACCGTTTGCCAGTGAGTCTGACATGGGGGACTTTGCTAGTCTATTCTTAAAAGTTGCACCGCACGGCAATTCTAGGGCGCGTCCAAGGGCCAGAATAGGGTTGGTCTGCTCGATCATGGTTACTCTCTTTGCAATGCTAATGCCCTATTAATGGCTAAGTTTAGCGGGCATTTCTTCTAATAAAAAATCAATGAATACACGTGTTTTTGCTGGCATAAATTCTTTTTCAGGGAATATAGCATATATAGGGAATCCACCGATCGGCTTATACCCAGTCATTAGTGGGACCAACTTTCCTTGGTCAATGGTATCGCCTAAAAGCCCTTTATCGATCAGTAGGACACCTGCATGCTCTATCGCTGCAGTGACCAGTGCACTGGGGTCATTAATGGCTAATGGTCCTGACACGGTGACGCTTTCCTCGCCTGCTGCACTGCCAAATGTCCATGTATTCATGGACCCGGTTGAGTTTCGATAAAATAAGCAACGGTGGTTTAATAAGTCTTTTGGAACCTTCATCGCCGGAGCATTGTTTAAATACTCCTTGCTTGCACAGAGTAACAAAGAAAAGGAGCCCAATTCTCGGGCGATCAAACTTGAGTCAGGCAAGAACCCAATGCGAATTGCAACGTCTAAGTTTTCGGCCACCATATCAACAAAACGATCTTCCAATTGCAGGTTAACTGTTAGCTTGGGGTAACGGGCTAAAAATTTCGACATTAAAGGTACCAGATGAACGCGCCCGTGGGCACTAGAACAAGATACTTTTAGGTCGCCTGCTATTTCAGTCTGATGATTATCACTGATGTGTTCAATGGTCTGCAGTGCTCGTTCAACCTTATGTGCCTCGTAAAGCACCTGACGACCTACGTCTGTGACCATGATTGTTCGAGTGGTTCGATTCAATAATCGCGAACCAACCCTCCTCTCCAAGGCAGACAACTGCTTACTGACAGATGATCGACTCATACTCAATAGCGTGGCTGCAGCTGATAAGCTACCTAATCTGACGATGTGAGAGAAGAGAAGCAAGCCCCTCATATATTCGTTTTCAAGGGCCATGGTTCCACCTATTGTTTCTATAGAGGAAACAATATAGTTGTAAAAAGGTGACTAATCAAGGCATAATTTTTGGCGTACCATACCCTCATTATCAGCCACCAGCCCATTTAAAAGCTATGACACAGGCCATACTTTAAAGGCCCATAAATGATCAGTACGCAACCCCGTTGATAGGGTAATTTGTTGAGGTAATACCTCAGCTCAGGTCACTCACGGTGATTAACTAACAGGAAATATTATGTTTAAGAAATTATTAAGAATCGCTCCTCAATTAGAAAGTGATGGCTCTTATAGCCCATCAAAGTTGGCGTTAAAGTTAGCGGTATCACCCACCACCGATTATGAACCTATTTCGTATCAGCCTTACGAGGGTGAAAAATGTAAGATTGCCGTTATTTTTACTGAACAAAAAAATATGACGATGAAAAATGGAAAGATGTTTTCGACGGGCAACCACCCAGTTGAAGCTATTTTGCCCATGCTACATTTAAAAGAAGCAGGCTTTACGTTTGAAATAATTACCCCCACGGGTAAACCTGTTGCGTTTGAGATGTGGGCGATGCCTGATGAAGACACACATGTCATTAATTTTTATAATAAATATAAAAAACAGTTTCAAACACCCACCCGTCTTCAAGATTTTGTGGATCACTCATTACGGCAGGATCTGTCATACGCTGCTGTATTTATACCTGGAGGGCACGGCGCAATGCTGGGCATTCCAGAAGACGTTAATGTGGGTAAGGCACTCCATTGGGCGCATGATAAAGGGTTGTTTACGATTACCTTATGTCATGGACCGGGTTCATTATTGTCAACCCAGCTAGATGGAAATGAGTTTATCTACAAAGGTTATCAAATGGCAGTATTCCCCGATTCTGTGGACAAACAGACCCCCATGATTGGCTATTTACCGGGCTCAATGCCTTGGCAGCTAAACGAAAAGCTCATCGACTTAGGGGTGGTCATCGTTAATAAGAAATCTGACAAGACAACCTGTGTTGATCGAAAACTGATCACTGGGGCAAGCCCATTAGCGGCTAATGAATTAGGAAAACTAGCGGCCAATACTTTGTTAAAAGAGTTTAGTTAAAGTTTCTAGTTAAAAAGGCGCTTGATAAGCATACTTTCAAGCTTATGAGAGTAACTACTGTGCTGAATAGTCAGTTTCTTAAACTAGTCGTTCAGCTACATAGTGGAGGGGATGTCAAAGGCTCTTCATGAACATAGATGCGATAAGCCCATAGAATAACGTCTCAACAACATCAATTACTGCACAGGCAATACATGAACAACTTAATGAAAGCGGTCCAAATCAATAGGTTTGGTGATCGATCAGTTTTAGAATTAAACGACATTGAAATTCCTACGCCCACGGTTAATGAAGTCTTGATTAAAGTAAAGTCGGCAGCGGTCAACCCTGTGGATTGGAAAATTCGCCAAGGCTACCTACAATCCGTACTTAATCACCCATTGCCATTAACATTAGGTTGGGATGTGTCGGGTGAGGTTGCAGCCGTCGGTGCTCAAGTGACTCAACTTAAAGTAGGTGATGCCGTATACAGTCGGCCTGAAATAAGTAAAAACGGCAGCTTTGCTGAATACATGACGGTTACTGCGGATGAAGTTGCGCTTAAACCCAGTGCATTCACTTGGCAAGAAGCTGCGGGTGTTCCGTTGGCAGCACTCACTGCATTGCAGTCCCTTTACGAAATTGCGAATCTGCAAGCGGGCGAGCGAGTGCTAATACATGGAGGTTCTGGAGCTGTAGGGCAGTTTGCTATTCAGCTAGCAAAGTTGCGAGGGGCTTATGTGTACACCACTACGTCAGCAAAAAATACTGGTTTGGTGCAAAGCCTTGGCGCAGATCAAGCCATTGATTACCATCTCGAGGATTTCTCAAAACTGAAAGATATAGATGTTGTGTTTGATACGATCGGTGGTGAAACACAGGCAAACAGTTGGCAAACCCTAATAAAAGGTGGGCGCTTAGTTTCTATTAGTGCAAATCCAGATGCAGATACGGCTACTAAGTATGGTGTTTCGGCATATTTTTGTTTTGTACAACCCAACCGTGAGCACTTAGATCACCTGTCTGGGTTAGCCAATGCTGGTAAGTTAACAGTTAATATTGACAGTGAATTTGGACTGCATGAAGTGGCAAAAGCACATGAACGCAGTGAAACCGGCCGTGCACAAGGCAAAATTATTATTAACATATCAGAGTAGGTGTGTATAAAAGCTAACCCTAGCTTTGTGGCTTAACTTTCTGAGGGACAATACCGGCAAACCTTAGGTGGGTCTAATTGGGCCATAATGCCTTCGCTAAAGGCTTATTTCTTGCCGTGGCATACCATAGTGCTACGGCACCTTTTCTATACGCCTGCAAGCCCACAGAGCTGGAGCGTGTTAATGTCCTGTTATGACTGCTCTAGAAAGCCTCATCATCACTATAAACACGCACCAAAAGCTCACCATTAACACTTTCAGACACTACAAAATTGATAGGCTGGCAACACACTTGGCAATCTTCGATATACTCCTGATCTAGGTCTGATGGGTCCACTAAAACGCCAATGGTCTCACCACAATATGGACAGCCAATAAAGGTCTCAGTTAAATGATTCAATGTCTATTATTCCTCATCTCGGCCAGCCTCTGCAAGCCCATTGCAGGGGCTATTAGAGGGCCACTTAAGATATTTTTAGAGCCTGCTCAGCTAAGTTTAGCATGAGTCATATGATTAGCCATTAAAATTGGAAATCATAGACGCTGCCTAAATCGAGTATTTGTGTGAGTTCATCCAAGGCCCTGTGACTTTCGGTGATTAGTTGTGGGTCAGCTAAGTCGGACTCAGAAAGAGTGTCGCGGTAGTGCTTTTCTGTCCACGCCATCAAGCCAGAGAATAGACTGTCGCTCATAATGCACGCAGGGTTCACTGCGGCTTGTTCAGCTTCATTAAGCACCACACGAAGGCGCAAGCATGCAGGGCCACCGCCATTGCTCATGCTTTGCTTTAGGTCAAATACCAAAATCTCTTCAATTGCACTGTCACTGGCAATGAGCTGGTCTAAATAAGCCGAAACCTTTATGTTTTCAAGGCATTCTTGCGGAACAACAATTCCCATTTTGCCATCATTTAAGTGAGGCAGGCTTAATAATTGACTGTTAAATAAGTAACTGGTTACGGCATCTTGAACAGACACTTGGTCGTCTGGCACCTCGATGAACTGCATCTTACCGTTACCCATGTTAGTCATGGCTTGCTGCAAGTTGTGGTTTACTTTTTGAGTATTGAGAAAGGCGAGCTGATGGTAAAAAGACACATTACCGTTGCCCACGGCAATCACGTCATTGTGGAATACCCCAGCATCAATTACATCTGGGTTTTGTTGAGCAAATACCACTTGCTCATCTTTTAGGCCATGTAAACGTGCTACAGCTTGAGACGCTTCTAAGCTCTGGCGAGCAGGGTACTTAGTGGGTTTTGGAGCTTGGCCATTAAAGGCATGCTGGCCATAAACGAAAAATTCTACTCCAGTCTTACCGTAGGATTGGCAAAAACGGGTGTGATTGGCAGCACCCTCATCACCAAAATGGTCGGAAGACGGTAAGGCCTGATGATGAGAAAAATGGTCTTCGTTGGCGAAAGTAGCGCGTAATATAAGGCCTGTTGTGTCATGTTCAATAGAGCGGTGGAAGCGATTAACTAGGTTTGCAGGGGTAAAGTGTAAACGTCCATCAGGACAATCTGAACTAGGTGAAATAGTGGCGGCATTGGCTGTCCACATGCTTGACGCAGAGTAACAAGACGCAAGTAGTGCAGGGTCTTTTTTTGCGACTTTTTGAACCACTTGGCTATCACTGCCGGTGAATCCAAGCCGCCGCAACGTATTTAAGTCGGGGCGCGATTGGGGTGCTAACACCCCCTGTAACATCCCCAGATCATGCAACGATTTCATTTTTAACAAACCTTGTTGAGCGGCTTGCTTAGGGTTGGAGGGTCGTGCGGAGTTGTTACTTGAAGCCACGTTCCCGTAGGACAAGCCACCATAGTTATGAGTGGGCCCTACTAGGCCGTCAAAATTAGCTTCTAAAGCCCTGATAGAGACGCTCATCATCAACTCCTTACAGGTCTAGACCGGGGCTTAATAGGGCCGGCATGGTTAGCGAGTCAGCTTCAATAGAAGCCACTGGGTAGGCGCAATAGTCGGCCGCATAAAAAGCGCTCGCACGATGGTTACCACTGGCACCAATACCACCAAATGGCGCTGCACCACTGGCGCCAGTAATTTGCTTGTTCCAATTGACGATGCCTGCACGGATGCGAGGCAGGAAGTAATCATATTCCTCTCGGGAATCACTTAATAATCCAGCAGACAAACCAAAGCTGGTGTTGTTAGCCATGTCGATGGCTTGGTCCAAGTCTTGGTAACGCACTAAGGTCAAAAGAGGGCCGAAGTATTCCTGATCGGGTAAGTCCTTGGTGTCTGTGACGTCTATTAAAGCAGGGCTTAACAGTCCGGTGTCTTTTGCAAGTAGCTTCATGGTAACCAAGGGAGTGGCCCCTTTATTAATTAAATACTGTTGTGCGGCCAATAATTGCTGGGCAGCAGCAGATGAGATCACAGAACCCATAAATGGCGCTGGTTCAGCATCGTAAAAACCAACGCGAATTTTGCCAATAGCGGTGACTAGCATCCCCACTAAATGATCGCCTTGTGCTCCTTTAGGAACATACAAACGACGAGCACAGGTACAACGCTGGCCAGCTGAAATGAAGGCTGATTGAATAATTTCATGCACTGCAGCGCGAGTGTCTGCTACTTTGCTCACTATTAATGGGTTGTTACCTCCCATTTCTAGCGCCAAAATCTTGTCAGGACGACCTGCATATTGCTTATGCAGTAACATTCCCGTGCTTGAGCTACCAGTAAAGAATAAGCCGTCAATACCACTGTGATTAGCCAGCGCAATGCCCGTTTCACGAGCCCCTTGAACAAGGTTAATTACGCCTGCAGGGAGTCCTGCATCTAACCAACACTTTACCGTTAGCTCAGCCACCAAGGGTGTTTGTTCACTCGGTTTAAACACCACAGTGTTACCTGCCAAAAGAGCTGGAACAATATGACCGTTTGGCAAGTGACCAGGGAAATTGTAAGGACCGAACACCGCTACTACACCATGGGGCCGGTGGCGCAACCATGCTTGAGTACCTGTCGGTGCAGGTTTACTCACAACACCTGTTCGCTCCTCATAAGCCTTGGCAGATAGATCTATTTTGCCAGCCATAGCGGCCGCTTCTGTGCGTGTCTCCCACAAAGGCTTACCCGTTTCTTGAGCGATGGCAATGGCTATTTCTTTAGCATGTTCTTTCAATTGTGTTTGAAAGGCTTTAACCATAGCAAGGCGGTCTGTGTAACTCGCTAAAGACCATGCAGGGAAGGCAGCCCGGGCAGCAGTGACGGCGTCATCTATTTGTTGAGAATCAGCACCTTGGCCTTGCCAAAGGATGTCGTTGTTGGCAGGGTTAAGAGAATTAAAAGTGGGGCCATTGCCAGTTAACCACTGGTTGTCAATTAAGTGAGTCATAACTATTCCTTATGCTTTAGAGGCGTGGGACAAATAGAGGCACTATGCGTATCGGGTCGCCAGTAGTCAGGTGCAGGGCGGTGGCTAATTCAGTACTAATACACAAAGGGCCAGATACTGGGGGTTTGATATACGCCATAGCGCACCGATAGCCAGTGAGGCTTGTGTTACTGACCAGATAAGGTGTTTCGCTTAAAGGCTGGTTATCCTCGCAATTATCTTTGATAGTAACGGTGTAATGTCTGCTGTCTCTGACCGCACGAATATCTTGCACTTGTGTTTCTAGGGCAGGGCCACCATCAAAAATATCGACGTAACCTTGATAGCGAAAACCTTCATCTTCCAGCATTTTTCGGGCTGGTCGAGTGCTAGCGTGCACTTTACCAATGACGTCTTGAGCCTCTTGGGGTAATAAATTTATATACAGAGGGTGTCGGGGCATCAGTTCAGCAATAAATTCTTTTTTACCTAAGCCGGTTAAATGATCTGCATCAGCAAATGGCATATCGAAGAAGTGAGCGCCTAAACCATCCCAAAAAGGGGATTGGCCATCGTCGTTAGAAACCCCTCGCATTTCAGCAATAATTTTGCTTTCAAAACGTTCTGGAAATTCTGCTAGGAAGAGAAAGCGGCTCTTTGATAATAAGTTACCATTCTTGCTGTGGCGGTAGTCAGGGTCTAAAAATAAGGTACAGACTTCGGCGCAAGCGGTTTGGTCATTGCTTAAATACAAGGTCGGAAAAGTGTTATGTACACTCAGTTCCCGGCTGGAATGCACTAAGGTGCCAATACGATAGCTGTACCAAGGACTAGATAAGCCAATGGAAGATTCAATGCCACAAATACCCACAACTTTGGATACCGAAGTGTCCTCTAGCACAAACATATAACTTTGTTCGCATTTAAGGTTTACCTGGCCACTAAAGGCGGCCAAGGAGGCTGCAATTTTGCTGGCAATGCGGTCTGGATCCGCAGGTAATGATGTAAAACCAATGCCCGCTTTATGGGCTAAGTTGAGTAGGGCGTCAGCATCGGTCTCCATTAAGGGACGGATTATCATCATGTGGGGCCTCCAGGCGGGCGTTTACAACACTTCTTTGCGGTAAATAGTACCTGTGTTAGTGAGCGAACTCTTTTGTATTTACACGCCTAGGTTTAGGTATGGAGACTTTTTTGGAACACCCGTTGCGGCAAGCAGCCGTCCATTAACTAATTATAGTTGGCAATAGGTTAAGGTGTTGCCAGTGGCTACGTGTAAACCGTCAACTGA
>Ga0209302_10000448_pt1 | contig 24695 bp, 21 predicted proteins | sample ArcOceMetagenome_2_FD_187445 | JGI IMG/M metagenome (GOLD analysis project Ga0209302, IMG submission 187445) | Marine eukaryotic phytoplankton communities from Arctic Ocean - Arctic Ocean ARC135M Metagenome (SPAdes) (version 2) | ecosystem: Environmental > Aquatic > Marine > Oceanic | place... | reverse complement strand
TTATACAGAGGTTATAGTTGCTGGTACTGGAAACATTATATTACTTGATGGTATAGGAGGTACTGGTGCTTTTACTGGCTCTATTACAAACATTTCAGTAATAGAAATAACAGACGATACTAACCTTCCGAGAATAAACTACGAGGGGTTTAGTTATCAAGATGCTTTAGGAAGTGAATTGATTACTAATGGGGATTTTGCAACGGATACGGGTTGGAACAAAGGGGCTGGGTGGTCTATTAGCGGCGGAACTGCTAATTGTAACGGAACAACAGCTAACATAGTAAGTAATATACCCATAACACCGTCTATAGGTAAACAAGGGAAGTTAAAATTTGAAATAACTAACTATGTAAGTGGGCAAATAGCTTTAAGTTTAAACGGAACGGGCGGAAGTGATACGGGAATTTTTACCCCCGTAAATGGATTTTATGAATTTGATTTGTTTGGTGTAATGACCGCAACGTCTACATTTATCACTATATATTCTACTGCGTTCATAGGCTCAATAGACAACGTATCTGTAAAAGAATATCTCGGGCAAGAAGTAGTGCCAGATAGTGGGTGCGGAAGTTGGTTGTTTGAACCGCAGAGTACTAATTTTATAATACAATCTGAATTATTTAGTGGTTGGGCTAAAGTAGCTACAAGTGTATTTGGCAATAATATAGCATCTCCAAGCGGAGAAATAAATGCTACAAGGATTGTAGAGAGTGCTACAAATTCTGTGCATTCATTAAGTTTAGGCGGTGTAACAACTGGCAATCAATATACAGTTTCTGTTTTTGCAAAAGCAAAAGAAAGAAGTATTCTCTCTTTTGGTGGTCTTGGCTTATATAGTAACAATGAATTTGTACAATATGATTTAATTAATGGGACTGCTATCAATACGGGAACAACAAACAACGCATCTGTAGATATTAAGGGTTATGGCAATGGTTGGTATCGTTGTACCGCAACATATACAGCAACTGGTGGCTCGGGTTTAGTTATAGCAATGCTTGACCAATTATATACTGGAAATAGCAGCACGGGTGCTGGTCAATTATATCAAGGAGATGGAACAAGTGGTTTATACATTTGGGGCGCACAAGTCGAGGCTTTAAGCTATCCTACATCTTACATACCAACAGAAGGCTCAACAGTTACACGTAACCGAGACTTTTGCAACAATGGCGGTAGTTTAGCAAGTATAAATAGCGGCTCTGGTACTTTCTTTGTTGATTTTAAATATTTAACAGATAACGATTCTTCAAATGCTAATTGGTTTGGTATAGAGTCAGCTACTGGAAATAGCAGAGTATTGTTTTATAAAAGCGCCAATAATAATCAAAGACTATTAATTATAAATAATTTAGATATTGTTTTTACTAATACAAGTTTGTTTAATATAGTAAAAAACCAACAATATAAACTTGCTGTTAGATATGATAGCGGGAATATATCTGTGTACCTAAATGGCACAGAAATTGACACAAGTACAAATACCTATACTTCGCCAATTGAAAATTTAGTTACGATAAGTTTAAACGAGTCAAATCAGGATTTAGGGTGTAAACTTAAATCTTTAGTAGTTTGGAAAGAGGGATTAAGCGATGCAGAACTTGCGGACCTTACATACCCAACACCAACTGATCCAACGTTTGCTTTAGACTTTGATACGATAGCAACTGATTTCACATTTGCAAGAGGCTCTGAGGCTACATACGTAGATGCACAAGGGTTAATACAAAGTACTAATGAGCTAGGACCAGAATTAATTACCAATGGCGATTTTGCTACAGATAGTGACTGGGCAAAACAAGAGGGGTGGACAATAAGTGGAGGTACTGCTAATGCTAATATGATATTAGGTGGTAATGGTAATATATATCAATCTGCATTGGTAGTTGGTAAAACATACGAACTTACTTTTACTGTTTCTAATTACGTTCAAGGATATATTAGAAATGTGTCTCAAACTGGTTCAATACCTTTATACCAAAGTAATGGTACATTTACAGAGACATTTGTCGCAAACAATTCTAATCTTTTTATGAATGCAAACGCATCGGCATCAACACAACTTTCAATAGACAACGTATCTGTAAAAGAATACATAACTGCAACTAACACTCCTAGATTAGATTACTCAACGGGAGCAGAGGCATTTTTACTAGAACCGCAGAGTACTAATTTAGTTTTAAACTCTGATAGTGGTAATTTTAAATCCCCTACACCGCCTTTAACAAATACACTTGCGCCTGATGGCACAAACAACGCTGTTATACCTAACCCAACATCTAATGCTAATAGGTATGAATATTATTTAGCAGGAGGTGCTTATTCAAGTGGTCAAAAAGTTACATACTCTTGGTATAGAAAAAGAATATCCACACCCGCAAACGATACTATAGTAGGAGATTTACAAATACAAGCGCTTGTTAATTTAACAATATTTGAAAGCACTACACAGATACAATCAAATATTAATGGATATGATAGGTTTCAAGTGGTTGTTCAAGTAACAGACGGCTCTTTGTCATCAACATTTAGAGCATACTTTGGCACTGTTATAGGTGTAGGCAATTCAAGTGTAGCTTACTGGGGGCATCAGTTTGAGGCTGGAGGTTACGCTACAAGTATAATTCCAACAGAAGGCTCAACAGTTACACGTAACCAAGAAACTTGTATAAACGCAACACCAGAGATAAACAGCGAGGAAGGGGTATTGTATGCTGAGATAAGTGCGCTAGCAAATGATGGAACTTTAAGAATGATAGTTTTAAATGATGGAACGCAGAGCAATAGAGTAGGTTTGCAATATTCAAGCACAAATAATTTAATTACTGCTGCTTATGATATTGGAGGTGCTGGACAAGCAAGTTTAAATTACACTTTAACTGATGCTCAATCTTTTAATAAGATAGCTTTTAAGTATAGACAAAATGATTTTAGCTTATATGTAAATGGAATTGAGGTCGCAACAGACTTAAGTGGAAATGTTTTACCAGCAAACACTTTAAATAATCTAGAATTTGAATATGGAGATAATAGGTTTTTCTTTTTCGGTAACACTAAAGACGTACAAGTTTACACAAAAGCACTATCAGATGCAGAACTAATAAAACTAACAACATGATGCAAATTTATAAGACTGTATTTGATACAGAACAACAAGGTAAAGACATCCTAATATCCAAAGGGGTATGGGAAGAAGTAACCGAAGAAGGTGTAACAACCATGCAGTTTACAAACGGAACAGCAGCAGTAGTAAACATTGGTAAGGTGGTTGAGACACCTGGGACTTACGGTCCTGATGGTCACGAGATAACACCACCAGTTTATTACCCAGGGTGGGCGTATGATGTAATGTCTAGCGATCTACTTGATTTTGGAACATACGAAGTATTCCCAGGGGATGTAGCAGCACATAGTTTTATGGGTTGGCCAAGAGGTGCAGAAGTGCCTCCTGTTCAGGAACCCGAAGTAGTCGTTATCGAAAAAAAAACAGAGCCAATAGGAGAAAGCGTAGAAAAGCAAAGCGCAGAAGAAAACGAAATAAGGCTAAAGTAAACAAATAATAACATGAAAACCTTTAAGGCAATTATGAATATAGAAGAATTAAAAATATATGGAATAAATGCGCTTGCACTTTTTTCAAGTTTCACTGCCTTAAATGAATTTTTAAAAGTAATATTATTATTAGCATCTATTGTGTATACTGTAGTAAAAATAATTACAATATTAAAAAATAACTTTAATAAAAAAGAGTAATGAAATATTTTACAACATCAGAGTTTGACTCCCCAGATAAACCTGGTAGCGGCTCGTTAATGAGTGAAACCTTACTTGAAATGCTAGACGAGGTTAGGGATAAGTTAGGGAGTCCTATAAAAATAAACAGCGGATATCGAACAGAAGAGCATAACGCTAAAGTTGGCGGTAAGCCAAAGACAGAGACGTCTAAGGGTTCAAGCCATATGTATGGACTGGCAGCAGATCTATCATGCACAAACTCTACGGACAGGTATAACCTAATATTTTTATTACAGGAAACAGGATTTCAAAGAATAGGGGTAGGAAGTACGTTTATTCACGTAGACATAGACTTTGATAAGGCTCAATCAGTAATGTGGACATACTAGTATGGAAGACAATAAAAGAAAAAATAACGGTAAGGGAACTAACGTAGGGAATGCACTTCGTTGGCTAGTTAAACAGGGTAAGAGCGTTTCTCCTGAACTTTTAGACCTAGCTGGTAACATAACAGGGATAAAGCAATTAAACTCATTAGGGACAGCTATACGAGGCGACAAGAATCTTAGTGAGCCAGACAAGAGTATTCTCCTACAGGAAATGGAGAATGACATGATTGAAATGGTTGAGGTTACCAAAAGGCTCTCCATGGATAACGAGCATGCCGTAACAAGGTTAATTAGGCCTGTACTTACTGGTTCTATGTTTATTATGTTTTTAGCTTGTGTATTCTTTGATGGAAACCTAGGTGAGTTTACAATAGACAAGGCATACGTTCCTGTAATACAGTCGCTGTTTGGTACAATGACTATATTTTACTTTGGTTCAAGAGGAATAGAGAAGGTAATGAAGACATTTAAAAAATAGAAAAGAATAATATGTATCTTTGTTAAAAGAATTAAAATAAAAAAAATGGCAAAGATTAGTAACATTTCATCATATCCTGTAAAAACAGATGTTAATGCTAAAGATTATTTAATTGGTACAGATGGTGTAACTACTAATCCTCCTTTACAAACAAAAGTATTTACGCTCGCTGATATTGCTGAGTTTGTTCAAAATCAAACAACTGTAGATACTTCTAATCCTTTTTTAGTAACTGCTAGTTCAGGAGGTTCTTCCTCTTACTCTTCAAGCAAAAACACAATATACGCCACTTGGACAGGTAGTAATGGAACTTACGAATTAACACTACCATCAGCAACAAGTACTCCTTATAGAATAATAAGACTTGTAACAGATGGAACTCTAAATGCAAGTGATAAAATACATGTATTAGGACCTGGAGCAGAAACTGTAAATGGTGCTAGTTTTTATAATGTAAACAAAGCTTATAACGGAGCGCAATTTTGGTCTGATGGTTCAAATTGGATTGTAATACAAGCAGTATCATAGTATGGCAAAAATAAGTAACACAAATAGTTATCCTAATCAAGATCCAGTAAATGGAGATGATTATGTTATTGGAACACATGGAAGTTCATCTCCAACCCCTTTGCAAACAAAAACATTTAAATTTGATGATATAGCAGAGTTTATTGGAAATTCTTCTTATGTTGGCGGTATACAAATACCTACACCTCAAATGTGGGTGTATAAATCAGGTAATCCAAATCCATATCAAGCCGCTGGTGCTACCCCACTATTAATGCAAAGAGCTTTGTGCATTAGTGTGCCTACTCAAATTGACAAAAGATGGTTAGATAATAACCCAAGGCTTTTTTTATTTAGATACAGACCGTCAAATAATTTAAACACTTATGGTACTCCTAACAAGCGTGGAAATTATGTTCACCCTTCTCATTTAAATGGTGGATATATACAAACAAACTTTCCAGGAAGCAATTGGTGTTCTTCGCCTCAATATAATACAGAATCAGGGAACATTTATTTATTATCTCCAATTGTTACGGAATGGAACTTTAACGGGGATTTAAAGTATGTACAAAAAAAACAAAGTTCACCGCTTACTCCAGGAATTCCTATTACGGATTTTAAAACCGTAAACAGCACAGCTTATGTAGAAGTGCCTTTAAATCCACTACAATTTTTATACGATAAAGACCCTGGCCAAACTCAAGTCCCATTTACTTCGTTTCCTGTAACTATTAATAACGACCTAGGTTTTAGGTGCTTGTTAAAAACAGGGATTGACCAAGTTAGATTTAATACAAATACTCCTTGGAATGGAACAAGCAAGTCGAGAAAAGCATATTTTAAGTTTGCTATAGGAATACCAAACCCTACTTGGACAAATACAAATAAACAAAATCCATACATAATGGGGGATTTATCAGACGCAATTACATTTCAATACCAGAGCGACCTGAGTGGGACATCAGAAATACAGGCCTATCAAATAGCTCAGGGACATAGTTCTATGATTTCAAGAACTGTAAGTTAACATAAGTGCAAGCAGTGGTTTGAGCCTTAGCTAGTCTAAGGCGTGGTTCGCTCCTTGGATAGTCCAAGGACTGGTTTGCTGCTTGCTTCTAACAAAGTACCTCTGTTGATTCGGAGGTATTTTTTTTTGCTTATATTTGTTGTAAATTAAATTAAATGGAACAAATAAGAAAAATATCAATAGGTGCTGATTATAAGTCAGGCGCTATGCATTATATTGTAAATCAAGAGATATTTGGTGGTACTCATTTGATTCATTTAATTAAAAAAAATGAATCAAATCAATCACTAACTATTTTTATTGAAAACAAAAAGGGAGAAATATTTCTTTGGAAAGAATTTAATCCTTCTATGCCTGTTTCAATTGAGTACAATATATATTTTGAATGAAATCACCTTTTTATTTTATAGTAAAACCTAAAGACGATAGGAGATACGACAACACCAAAAAGATTGGTAACATAGACTTTATTACCAGCACTTCAAAAGAAGACCACACTGCATCCAACAGATACGCAATAGTCATTGAGACTCCAATAAACTATAATGGTCCTGTTCAAATAGGAGATACTCTTTTAGTTCATCATAATGTTTTTAAATATTATAATGACATGAAGGGTAGAGAGAAAAGCGGAAAGAGTTTTTTTAAAGATGATTTATTTTTTATAGACAACGATCAATTTTTTATGTACAAAAATAATGATACTTGGAATTCACATTCTAAATATTGTATGATTAAGCCTGTAAAAAAAGAAGACTACTACCTAAAAAGCCACGAAGAAGAAGAACCATTAATGGGTCTAGTTAAATACTCAAACAAATACTTAATTAGTAAGGGTATTAACAATGGAGACAAGGTTTCTTTTAAACCTGAAAGCGAATATGAGTTTATGGTAGATGGAGAAAAACTGTATAGAATGTTTGACCATCAAATAACTTTAGCTATATAATATGGACGTAAATAAAATTAAGTTAAAGATTATAAAAGCAGGGGAAAAAGCAGTTAATGAATTAATAAAGGTTGCTGGAGAAGATATTATAAAATACGGGGAAGATGATGAGTTGGCAGCAGACAAGCTAAAGAATGCAGCGGCTACAAAAAAGCTGGCTATATTTGATGCTTTTGAAATACTGAGCAGAATAGAATTGGAAAAGAATGAAATTGAGGGAGTTAGTAAAGAAATAAAAAAACCAAAAAGAGGATTTGCAGAAGGAAGAGCAACATAGCTTAATTAAGGAATTAAATAATTTTATTCCTAAAAGTGTTATAACCACTAAAAACAAAGGTAAGGCCTGGGTTTATGGTTATAATGAAAAGTATGACTTTATAGTTATATCAAAGACTGGTCAGATTCAAGACATAGTTGAAATTGAAGGCTTAAAAATAGGACTGCCAAAGCCTCCTGAAAAAATACATTCAAGAAGCAAAGAAAAGAAAGAACAATACTGGGAACCTTTTGACTACCCTAAAGTATTGCATAAAATTAAATCTATATTTCAATGGCATAACACATCATTATCTTTTAAGAATGAATGGGTAGATTACATTGAACAGGAATTCGACAGAAGAGAAGATGGCTTTTGGTTTATGAATAATGGTGTTCCTACATATATTACAGGATCTCATTATATGTATATTCAATGGACTAAAATAGATATTGGGCTTCCAGAACATAGAGATGCTAACAGAGTATTTTATTTACACTGGGAAGCATGCAAAGCAGATAAACGAAGTTTTGGTCAAGACTACCTAAAAATAAGGCGTTCAGGATTTTCTTATATGGCTAGTGAAGAGGCTAGTAACATAGGAACAATAAGTAAAGATGCTAGGATAGGTATTTTGTCTAAGACAGGAGCTGATGCTAAAAAAATGTTTACAGATAAGGTTGTTCCAATTGTAAATAATTACCCTTTCTTTTTTAAACCCGTACAAGATGGTATGGATAAGCCTAAGACAGAACTAGCGTTTAGAGTACCTGCTTCTAAGATTACTAAAAAGAATATGTATCAAGAAGACGAATCAGTTGTTGAGGGATTAGATACATCTATTGACTGGAGAAATACAGGGGATAACAGTTATGATGGGGAAAAATTAAAGTTGTTGATTCATGATGAATCTAAGAAATGGGAGAAGCCAAATAATATTTTAAATAACTGGAGGGTTACAAAAACGTGTTTGCGTTTAGGTAGTAAAGTTATTGGAAAATGTATGATGGGTTCTACCGCTAATGCATTAGAAAAAGGTGGGGACAATGGTAAAAAATTATACTTTGATTCTAAAGTCAATAACAGAAACCGTAATGGACAAACTAAGAGTGGTTTGTATAGTTTGTTTATTCCAATGGAATATAACATGGAAGGTTTTATAGATAGATATGGAATGCCTGTATTTAGAACTCCAAAAAATCCAATAATGGGTATAGATGGAGAATACATAAAACAAGGCGCTGTTGATTACTGGGAAGCTGAAGTAGATAGCTTAAAGAATGACCCTGATGCATTAAACGAATTTTATAGACAGTTTCCAAGAACTGAATCTCATGCGTTTAGAGATGAGAGTAAGCAATCATTGTTTAATTTAACTAAGATATATCAGCAAATAGATTACAATGATTCTTTAATAAAAGATAGGTTTTTAACAAGAGGTTCTTTTTCATGGAAAGACGGTGTAAAAGATACTCAGGTTATATTTAGCCCTAATCAAAAAGGAAGGTTTTTAATATCTTGGACTCCAAACAAACAACTACAAAATAATTACAATACAAGAAACGGACTAAAACTTCCTGGCAATGAACACATGGGTGCTTTTGGTTGTGATAGTTACGATATATCAGGTACTGTTGGTGGTGGTGCTTCTAATGGGGCGTTACATGGACTAACAAAGTTTCATATGGATGAAGGGCCTATTAACGAGTTTTTTCTAGAATATGTGGCTAGACCTCAAACAGCAGAAATGTTTTTTGAAGATGTATTAATGGCTTGTGTTTTTTATGGAATGCCCATACTTATAGAAAATAACAAACCTAGGTTATTATATCATTTTAAAAATAGAGGGTATAGAAAATATAGTATTAATAGACCTGATAAACCATATAATAAACTATCTGTAACAGAAAAGGAATTAGGTGGGATGCCTAACAGTTCTGAAGACATAAAGCAGGCTCACGCAGCAGCAATAGAGTCTTACATAGAAAAGCATGTAGGATTTGATATGCAAGGAACTTACAGAGATCCTGATGCAATAGGCTCTATGTATTTCACAAGGACTCTAGAAGACTGGGCTAGATTCAATATAAACAATAGAACTAAGTTTGATGCTTCAATTAGTTCTGGATTAGCTATAATGGCTTGTCAAAAAACACTATATCAACCTTTAAAAAAGAAATCAAAAATAAAACTTAACTTTGCTAAATATGATAATAATGGAAGTTACAGCCAAATTTTAAGATAAATGAAGGACGTAAAAGTAAATATTAATCCTACAGGATTCCCTAGTCAATTTGTTTCTGACGCAGAAAAAAAATCTTTTGAATTTGGATTACAAATAGGTCAAGCTATTCAATACGAATGGTTTAGAAAAGATGGTGGTCAAAGTAGGTTCTATAATCAATGGGCTGATTTCCATAGATTAAGACTTTATGCTAGAGGAGAACAGTCTATTCAAAAGTACAAGAATGAATTAGCTGTAGATGGAGATTTAAGTTATCTTAACTTAGACTGGACACCAGTCCCTATTATTCCTAAGTTTGTTGATATTGTAGTTAACGGTATGGCAGACAGGGTATTTACTGTAAATGCGTATGCTCAAGACGGAATGTCTTTGGATAAAAGAAGTGAGTATCAAGTAAATCTAGAAAAAGATATGCTTGCTAAAGACATGATGAAGCAGGTTCAAGAGCAGTTTGGTGTCAACACTTTTGCTATGTCTGAAGAAGAAGTTCCAAATACTTCAGAAGAACTGGCGCTTCATATGCAAATGAAATATAAGCCTTCAATAGAAATAGCTGAAGAAGAAGCTGTTAATACTGTATTGGCAGAAAATAGATATAACGAAATACAAAAAAGATTATACTACGATCAAACTGTTTTAGGAATACAAGTATGTAAAAATAGTTTTCAGCCTGGAGCTGGAATAAAAGTAGAGTATGTTGACCCTGCTAGTGTAGTTTACAGTTATACTGAAGATCCTAATTTTCAAGATTGTTTCTACTGGGGTGAAATTAAAACACTACCAATTATTGAGTTGATGAAGATTGACCCTAGCTTAACTAGGGCTGATATGGAAGAGATATCTAATTATTCACAAAGCTGGTATGACTACAACAATACAGCTCAATATTATAATAATAGTTTATTTAGCAAAGACAGTTGTACTGTTTTGTTTTTTAATTATAAAACCACCAAAACATTTACTTACAAAAAGAAAGTGAATGCAGCAGGAGCTGAAAGAGTAATTGAAAAAGATGACACTTTTAATCCTACAGAAGAAATGATGGATGAAGGGAACTTTGAAAAAATCTCTAAAACTATTGATGTTTGGTATGAGGGTGTTATGGTTATGGGTACTAACATTTTGCTTAAATGGGAAATGTCAGAAAACATGGCTAGACCACAATCGGCATCTCAAGACGTATATCCAGAGTTTGTAGCTTCCGCGCCAAGAATGTATAAAGGAGCTTTAGAATCTTTGGTTAGAAGAATGATAACCTTTGCTGATTTAATACAGATTACACACTTAAAGCTACAGCAAGTAATATCTAGAGTTGTACCAGATGGTGTGTATATTGATGCTGATGGATTAAGTGAAGTAGATCTTGGAACAGGTCAAGCATACAATCCTGAAGATGCGTTAAGAATGTTTTTTCAAACGGGTAGTGTTATTGGTAGAAGTTACACTCAAGATGGAGATTACAACCAAGCTAAAATTCCTATTCAACAATTAAATAGTAATTCTGGTCAAGCAAAAATTCAAAGTCTTATAGGTAGTTACAATCACTACTTAGCAATGCTTCGAGATGTAACTGGTTTAAATGAGGCCAGAGATGGAGCTACTCCAGATTCTTATGCATTAGTTGGATTACAAAAATTAGCAGCTTTAAGTAGTAACACTGCAACAAGACACATATTAGATGCAAGTTTACAAATGTCCCAAAGACTATGTACAGCATTGTCTAGTAGAATTGGAGATATGCTTCAGTATTCTGACTTTAAAGAAGAATTTGTAAATCAAATAGGTAAATTTAATGTTGGTCTAATAGAGGAGATTAAAGATTTATACTTAAGTGATTTTGGAATCTTTATAGAAATAGTTCCAGACGAAGAAGAAAAAAGAATGTTAGAAGCTAATATTCAAATGGCTCTTCAAAGAGATTCTATAAACTTAGAGGACGCTATTGATATTAGAGAAATAAGAAACATAAAATTAGCTAATCAGGTATTAAAACTTAAACGTAAAGCTAAACAAGATTTAGAACAGCAACAAAAAACAGCAGCAGCTGAACAACAGGGACAGATAAATATGCAGTCTCAACAAATGGCCGCGCAAACTGCAATGCAGAAAATACAGATGGAGACTCAAGCTACTATGCAAATAGAAGAGGCCAAGGCTCAATTCTCTGTTAAAAGAATGCAAGGTGAGGCAGCAATAAAAGCTGAGTTAATGAACTTAGAGTTTGATCTTAACATGAAATTAAAAGGTGTTGAGGTTGAAGGTTTAAAAACTAGAGAAACACAACGTGAAAAATCCAAGTCAGAAAGAATAACTCAAGCTAATACAGAGCAATCAAAACTAATAGAGCAAAGGAAAAATAACTTACCGCCTGTTACTTTTGAATCTTCTGAAGATAGTTTAGATGGATTTGACCTAGCTCAATTCGAACCAAGGTGATTTATTAGAATTAAATTTAAATTATATATATAACTTTGTAAAAAATCAAATCAAATGGAAATTAAAGTATCTGAAGTAAATCCTTTAGAATCAAAATCGGTTCAAGAAGTAGAGAGTCAACTTTTAGAAAAACATGAGCAACAATTAAATGCTGAAGAGTCAGTAGATAAAGAACCTGTTGAAGAAGTGTCACAAGCTGAAGAGGCTGAAGTTGGTCCAACTATAAAGGACGAAGACGTTCTTTCATATATTAACAATAGATATAATAAGGATATATCATCTGTAGATGATTTGTTTACTCAAAAAGAGATGAACGAAGAATTACCAGAAGATGTTTCTAAATATTTAAATTTTAAAAAAGAAACTGGTCGTGGATTTAATGACTTCGTAAAAGCTAATAGGGATTACGATAATTTAAACGAAGACCAAGTGTTAGCAGAGTATTATTCTTTAACAGAAACTGATTTAGATAATGATGACATTCATTATTTAATTGAAGATAAATTTTCATATGATGAGGATTTAGATGATGAAGGTGAGATTAAAAAGAAAAATATAGCTAAAAAAAGAGAACTTTCTAAGGCAAAAAAGTATCTTAATGATTTTAAAGAAAAATATAGTGTTCCTCTTGAGTCAAGTGGGAAAGCTGTTTCTGAAGAAATGAAAAAAGAACTTGATGCTTATAAAAGTTATATTCAAGAATCTAAGACAGTTCAAGAAGCTAATCTTAAAAAGAATGAGTATTTCGAGAAAAGAACTAACGATGTTTTTAATTCTGAATTCAAAGGTTTTGAGTTCGAGATAGGAGATAAAAAGATAGGTTATTCTTATGGAGATGCACAGGAAATGAAGGCAAAACAAATGGATCTAAATAATTTCATAGGTAAATACCTAGGAGATGATGGATTGATTAAAGATGCTAAGGGTTGGCATAAAGCAATTAGTGCTGCGATGGATCCTGACCGCTTTGCGAAATATTTTTATGAGCAAGGTAAAGCCGATAGTGTTGGAGATATTTCTAAAAAAAGTAAAAATGTTAACATGAACATGAGAAGTACTCCACAATCAATAGGCGACACAGGATTTAAAGCAAGACAGGTTGATACTGGAAGTGGAAAAGGTTTGAGAATAAAAAGTAAAAATAAATAAATAATTTTAAAAAACTAAAAAAATGGCAGTAGATGCAGTACCAGGGTTTGACTTACAGCCAAGCTCAGAACAAGTCTTATTACAGACAAATTATATTACTAACTTTGATTTCTTAAATCAGTATCTTCCAGATACTTATGAGAAAGAATTCGAACGTTATGGAAACAGAACAGTAGCATCATTCTTAAGAATGGTAGGCGCTGAAATGCCTTCTAACTCTGACCTTATCAAATGGGCAGAGCAGGGAAGACTACACACGAAGTATACAAACGTAACTTCAGCAGCAGCGGCAGAAGCTGACACAGCAACATTAACAATTGGAGATGTTTTAGTACCAGGCTCTGGTTCTATCGCAATTCGTGTTGGACAAACAATTATGTTATCTGACAGCACAGCGGCTTCTACAAATAGCAACAAAGCTATTGTAACAGCAGTTGATACAGCGGCAGGTACAATTGATGTAGCTTTCTATGCAGCTGGAGGTCAGACAATGGCAGCAGGAGTTGTATGTTCTTTATTTATCTATGGTTCTGAATTTCAGAAAGGATCTGTTGGTATGCAAGGACAGCTAGAAGCTGATGATTCTATCTTTGAAAATTCTCCAATTATCATTAAAGACCGTTACGCAGTATCAGGTTCTGACATGGCTCAAATTGGATGGATTGAAGTAACTACAGAAAACGGTGCAACTGGATTCTTGTGGTACATGAAATCAGAACACGAAACTCGTTTACGTTTTGAGGATTACCTAGAAACATCTATGGTTGAAGCAGTTCCTGCTGAAGCGAATGGTGGAGCAGCGGCAATCGTTGAAGGTGTAGCAACTGGAGTTGGTAACAAAGGTTCTGAAGGAATGTTTTATGTTATCGAAAACAGAGGAAATGTATGGTCAGGTGGAAACCCTGCTGCATTAGCAGATTTTGATGCTATTATCTCTCGTTTAGATAAGCAAGGTTCAATCGAAGAGAATGTTATTTTCTTAAACAGAGAATTTGGATTTGATATTGATGATATGTTAGCATCACAAAACTCTTACGGAGCAGGTGGTACTTCATATGGTCTTTTTGACAATGACAAAGAGATGGCTTTGAACTTAGGATTCACAGGATTCCGTAGAGGTTATGATTTCTACAAGACAGACTGGAAATACCTAAACGATCCGACAATGCGTGGAGATATCGTAGGTGGAGCAATTAATGGTGTTTTAGTACCAGCAGGTTCAACTACTGTATATGACCAAGTATTAGGAAAGAACGCAAAGCGTCCATTCTTACACGTTCGTTACAGAGCTTCAGAAACTGAAGACAGACGTTATAAAACTTGGATTACAGGTTCAGCTGGTGGAGCTGCTACATCGGATTTAGATGCGATGGAAGTAAACTTCTTATCAGAGAGAGCTTTATGTACTTTAGGTGCTAATAACTTCTTTATCTTTACAAACTAGAAGTAAATTATCAAAAGGGAGTGAATTAAAGTAGCTCCCTTTTTTTTATTATAAATTAAATCAAAATTAAATCAATATGGCATTAAAAAACAAACCAGTATTTGTAGACAAGGTTTACAAATTAACACAAAACAGAGCGCCCTTAAGCTACAGTATCCCTTCAAGAAACACAAAGAGAAGGTCATTACTATGGTTTGATGAGGAAACTGGAATAAATAAAGCATTACGTTATGCTAGAAATTCAAAAAGTATTTTTGAAGATGAGCAAGACAAGAATGTTATCTTAGAACCTATCGTCTTTGAAGATGGTATGTTGTTTGTATCAAAACAAAATCAGATATTACAAAAGTTTTTAGCTTATCATCCATCAAACGGACAGATGTTTGTAGAGGTTGACAAAGAAAGAGACGCAAGTGAAGATGTAGAATCTTTAGACTTAGCTTTAGAGTCTCAGCTTATAGCAAAAGATTTAGGTATTGAAATGCTTGAAACTATAGCTAGAGTTGTAATAGGATTAAGAGTTGAGAATTTAACTTCTTCTGAATTAAAAAGAGATGTTAGATTATTTGCTAAGAGATATCCAAATGACTTTATGGAGGCTATGAATGATCCTTTATTAAAGCTTCAAAACAAATGTGCTAATTTCTTTAGTGAAAATCTTTTAACATTAAAAAACAAAAAAGATGTTTACTATAATCTAAAAGGAAACAAGAAGAAACTACTTACTGTTCCTTATGGTGAAGACCCATTATTTATACTAGCATCATTTTTACAGAGTGATGAAGGGTTAGAAGTTTTAAAAATATTAGATTCTAAAATGAAATAATATTAAATAATAACTATACAAAAGAGGCTTCAAAATATGAAGCCTCTTTTTTTGTATCTTTGTGAAAATAAGTTTATAAATGGCATCAATAATAAATACAGTAAGAGCTACTGTTCTTTCAATTGCAAACAAAAATAATTATGGGTACATAACTCCTAATGATTTTAATTTATATGCAAAGCAAGCTCAATTAGATATATTTGAAGATTATTTTTATCAGTATAATAGTTGGATTGTAAAGCAAAATGCAAGAGTATCTGGAAGTGATTATGCTGATATTATAAAAGGGTTGGTGGAAGTAATAGATAGTTTTTCTTCTACTAAAGGACTAATTAACACAGGTATAAACTTGTTTGATTTACCTGATGATTATTATTTAATAGATAAAATTAATTACTATCCAAACCTTACAGCTACAGGTACTTTAACTTTTGGTTCAACAGGAAATACATTAATAGATTCAGCAGCAACTTTTGTTACAGGAGGTCAAGTAGTGGCAGGTCAGTTAATAGTCAATACTACAGGAGGAGGAATATATTCTGGAGGAAGCGCATTTGTTGTAAGTGTAGATAGCGAAACTCAATTAACAATATCGACTAATGATTTTTTTACAGGAACTTTTGAAGGCACATCTTATTCAATTTTAAGTACAAAAGGAATAACAGAAATAGAGAGAGTATCTCAAAACAAAATATTTTATTTAAACTCTTCACCACTTACTACTCCAGGGCTTTCATTCCCTGCGTATGTTTTAGGAGGGGCAAACAATGTTAATACAGGTAATACAATTACAGTTTATCCCGAATCTATTGTTACAGCAGGAACAGTTGTTTCTCAGTATATTAGATATCCTAAAGACCCTAATTGGACGTATGCTACATTAGCAGCAGGAGAACCTTTGTTTGATGAGTCAGCACTTGATTATCAGGACTTTGAGTTACCTTTATCAGATCAAGTTAATATTATAAACAAAATATTGCAATACGCAGGTATGTCAATACGAGAAATAGCACTAACTCAATTTGGTCAAGTACAGGAAAAAATGGATGATAGTCAAGAATCACCCAATTTAACATCATAAGATATGGCATATATAACAGATTATCAGTACTACGAAAATAATGGAAACCAACCCGAAGATGCTAATTGGGGTTCGTATCAATACATATCTTTAAATGATATAGTAAATAACTTTATGGTTATGTATGTTGGAAACGACAAACTAATTAATAATGTTGAGAGGTATAACATTGTATTTCATGCAAAGAGAGCTATACAGGAATTAAACTATGACTCTTTAAAAGAAATTAAGATACTTGAATTAGAGGTTTGTGATACATTAAGATTTGTATTGCCACAAGACTATGTTAATTGGGTTAGAATATCAATGTATAGAGATGGAACATTGTTTCCATTGACTGAGAATATTCAAACTAATTGGAGTGATGCATACTTGCAAGACAATAATTGCAGGATTTTATTTGACCAAGATGGTAATGTTTTAAAGCCTGAAAACTCTACATTAGATCTTGATAGAATAACAGGAAGTAATAAAACTATATACCTAAACCAACAAAGCGCATACAATGGACAAGAGGGTTATTTTTATAATGGCCTATGGTATTTTGAATATCCTGTTGGAGCTAGGTATGGTTTAAATACAGAGACAGCAAATGCTAACCCTACATTTAAGATAAACAAAAAAGGTGGTGTAATTAATTTTAGTTCAGATGTTGCAGGAGAGTTAATAGTTCTTGAATATGTATCTGATGGAATGGAGAATGGAGACGACTCTGAAATAAGCGTAAACAAACTATTTGAAGAGTTTGTATACTCTTACATGAAGTATGTAATACTATCAAGTAAATATGGTGTGCAGGAATACATCATAAACAGGTCTAGAAAAGAGAAATCAGCGCTTCTAAGGAACGCAAAACTTAGAATAAGCAATATGCACCCAGGAAGATTATTAATGAATCTAAGAGGTCAAAACAAGTGGATAAAATAATATGGCTAAGATTCAAAAGAATTTCATAAAAGGGCGAATGAATAAAAGCGTTGATGAACGATTAGTTCCTCAAGGTGAATACATTGATGCTTTAAATATACGACTAGGTTCAAGTGAAGGAAATGAAATTGGAGCTGTAGAAAACTCAAAAGGTAATGAGCTACTAGTACAGGTAAAGTTTAATGGACAGGTGTTGAGTGATGACGCTAGATGTATTGGCGCTTATGATGATGGTGCAAATGAAACTATCTACTGGTTTATTAGTGATCCTAGTAATACTAATTCTATTGTAACAGGGAAAGTTGATTTAATAGTATCATATAATACTAAATTAAATTTAGTTTTTTATCATGTAATATCTACTTCAGTATTAAATTTTGATAAAGATTATATAATGAATGGCATAAACCTAATTGATGGTTTATTGTTTTTTACTGATAATCTAAATCCTCCTAGAAAAATAAATGTAAACAGAACTTATTTATCTCCTGTATCTGGAGTAGATAATATTACCGAACAAGATATTGGGGTTATACTAGCACCTCCATTAAACTCACCTATTATAGAGCAGTTTAATTTAGGTGGTGGAGAAAACTATATGGAAGAGTTATTCCTGAGTTTTGCTTATAGATGGCAATATGAAGATGGGGAATATTCTGCTATATCTCCATTTTCACAAACAGCATTTAGCCCTGGTCCTTTTAGATTGGATTACAGTACTTTTGACAATGCTGCAATGGTTAACACTTTTAATAGTGTAAAAATAACTTTTGAAACAGGTGGAAGAAATGTAGTTTTAGTTGATGTTCTTTTTAAGTTTTCTACAAGTCAAAATGTAAATGTAATAGAAAGGTTTAACAAATCAGATGAAGGTTGGTCAGATAATGATTCTGAAAACATTACGTTTACTAATAAAAAAATATTTACTGCATTACCCTCGGAGCAATTGCTGAGGTTATTTGACAATGTACCAAGAGTCGCACAGGCACAAACATTAATGGGTAATAGATTAATGTATGGTAATTATGTTGATGGGTATGATGTTGCTAATAGTGTTGGAAAACAAATAGACATAGATTACGACTTAACCCTTGTTTCAAGTAGCTTAAGTAACGAAGAAATAGAGGCAGATATTGTTCCTATTACAAATTACAATATAGGAATATCTACACCTATTGATGACGCTACAATAACAATAGACTTTGGAGGATTAGAACTTATCCAAGGCGCTCAGATAGGTGTGGAGTTTAATTACAGAGGAAGTTTTTTTAATGGAGATGCATCTTATGATGATGGAACTCAACCTGAAAATGAATTTGTTTTTACATTTTTATTTAATTTACAAAGAGACTACTTAGATGTTAATGATTTAGCAAGTAGCGCAGAGTTTGAAGCCGCAGTAAGTGAGTTTGTGCCACCTAGTGGTTCAAGTTGTTTTGATTCTTCTTTAGTAAGTGGAATAAGAGGTTCTTCATTAACTGATATTTACAACTGTCAAATAGTTAGTAAAAATGAATGGGTTTTTGATAAGTTTGGTATAACACAAACAAATCAAGGATTTGGAATTGGTACTTCTGTAGGCAGCGACAGCATAAGCTTTACTATACCTGCTTTAAGATTTAATAAGCTAAACCTTGCTGATCCTGCAAACCCTGTATTTTTTAACCCCCCAGTGTTAGCGTATGAGTATATTTCAGCTATAGATGGAGTGGGGTTATATTCTAAAGACGCTTCTAAACAATCATTACATAGTAATAGAGATTATGAGATTGCTATTGTTTATATGGATGAGTATGGGCGTAGTAGTACGGCATTAGTAGACACTGATAATACTGTTTTTATACCATGTGAAAACTCAATTGACCAAAATAATATTAGAGTTCAGCTAAACAACTTACCTCCTTATTGGGCAACAAAATATAAATTTGTTATAAAAGAATCTGAAGGCGAATACAGAACTGTTTACTCTCAAATATTTTTTCAAGAAGAAGAAACAGGCGATGTATGGTTTAAAATTGAAGGAGACAACAGAGACAAAATAAAAAATAATAGCATCCTGTACCCAAAGAGAGATACTACAGGTGCTGTTTTAAATTGTGCTACTACAAAAGTTTTAGCTTTTGAAAGTCAAATAGAAGACTTCTTATGTGTTAAACAAGATGGAGTGGTTACAAGTGGTACTTGTGGTCAACCAGCTGGAACATATATGAAATTAAGACCGTCAGGGTTTAATGCGAGTGCGCCAGAAAACTCTTTTATACAAAGAGAAGGTGCGGATAGAGGTAGTTTTGGAATAGCAACAGTGTCTACTAGTCTTGAAGATACAGAGGTTGATCCTTCAGTGTTTGCTCCTTACGATATTCCTGCTGGAAGTATTATTCAGATAAAATTAGATACAAGAAGAAATAAAAGAGGTAGTAAATGTGGTGGTCGTATTTATAAATACGATAAAACTTTTACCTCTAGTAACGACTATGATAACCTATACGATTGGGCAGTAGGGGATAATATAGACTTCACAAATGGTGTTACAAGTGGTTCAGATGATAATCAAAATACAGTTTCTTTTGACGAATTTATATATGACTATCCTCAATCACCTAGCTTTGGGCCTGGAGGCGATGGTCAAACCGTTATATTTTTTCAACAAGGATTTATCTCTCCAGGTGTGCTTGACGGAAAACAATATATGTCTATTCAGACAGGTACTCCCGCATGCGGTGGTATTGATAAAAGAGAATCATTTACGCAAATTGAAACAATAGTTACTAGAGCATCAACTTTAATGGTGTTTGAGACTGAGCCAATACCTGCTAATGATGAGCTTTATTACGAAAATGAGCAGACATTCGATATTGTTAATGGGTTTCATTTATCAGGAAGTGAAGATGCTGACCAAGACCAAACAGCTAGTTTACCAGCTATAATAGACTTAACATTTTTTAATTGCTACACGTTTGGTAATGGTGTAGAGAGTGACAGGGTGTTAGATGCCTTAGTAAAGCCATCTCTATCATTAGGAGAAAAAGTAACTTCGGTAGCTGAAGAGCAATACAGAGAGGTTCATCGTTTTTCTGATATAACCTATAGCGGTAACTTTAATCAAGAAACAAACCTAAATAAGTTGAACCAATTTAATTTGGCTTTAGCAAACTTTAAGACACTAGAAACTTCTTATGGTCCTATTAGAAAAATGCACGCAAGGCAGACAGACATACTTATACTTCAAGAAGACAGAATATCTTATATTTTAGTTGGAAAGAACTTGCTTTCTGATGCGTCAGGAGGTGGAGCATTAACGTCTGTACCAGAAGTTTTAGGCCTGCAAGTTGCTAGGTCTGAAGAGTATGGTATTAGTAATAACCCTGAGAGTTTTTCCTCATATGGTCCTGATGTTTATTTTACAGACGCAAAAAGAAGTAGTGTAATAAATTTAAAAGGTCAATCTGAAGGAGGTCGTTCAGATAAGCTTTCTGTTATTTCTCAAGTAGGAATGAGAAGTTGGTTTAGAGATTTATTCATTGATTCTTTTGACACTCAAAAATTAGGTGCTTTTGACCCATACATGAATGAGTACGTATTAAATTCTAATGAAGTATTAATACCTCAAGTTCCTGTAATTAGGAATTGTGGATATACTTTATTGCAAAATAATTCTACATCTGTTGTCACTTTTGATTTAGATTGCACAAACTTAATTGGAGATATATCTATTGATTATGACTTTTCAATAGGCGGTGCAAATATATCTGTTGTTTATAATGGAGTTAATGTATTAAATACTAATGTATCAAATTCAGGTTCTGTTTCTTTTACAAAGTCACAAACAAATCCTATTATAGCTCAAGTTACAGTAACGCCTATTTTAACGGCTACTTACGAAATGACATTTGGATGCCCTCAAGGAGAGCAGCTAACGGTTACTCAGATTCTAGTTAATTTTGAAGGGGATATTGGTTTAACAACCACTACAAGATACAAATGGGAATTAGCAGGAGACTCTAGTCCATACAACACCAACACTGTAGTTTTTGAAAATGACGGTATTTCACTTTTTGAGTCGCAAACAAACCAAGAGTCATTTGGCTCAATACCTACGGAGGGAGCTACTGTTGTAATGCAAAGCATACAGGGTTCAGGGCAAACGTTTGTTTTTGATCCTACTAGAGATAAATTTAAATACTTAGTTTCTAATGTTCAGTATACTGAGGCAACTATAAATACTTTATTACCACTGTTAAATACGGCTATTACACTAGATAAACAAGCTTCTTTTACTTACAACAACCCATCTAATGATAATTATTTATATCTTGTATGGGATTTTAGGTCTCCAATAGCAATTGAATTATGTTACGACCAAACAAACCCGATAGATGCTTGCTGTGATTGCGCACCTTAAAATTTAAAAAAAAATGAGTTTAGTAAATAAATATATTAATTCAGATAATTTTTTAACTGCAACTGCTGTTTATGATGATGTGGATTTAACAATACTATCTACAGATGGTTATTATCAGTTTGGAGGAAATTATAGACGGCAATTGTCAGGTGTTTTAAGTTCTTCTGTAATTTGTGATGATTGTAGTACTAGGTCATTATATAGAACAGATGAGGAAACGAGTGTTTGTGACAACTACTGTACTAGTTCAGCTTATGACATGGACATTGAGTTCACAACAAATCCTGCAAGAGATTATGAAAATTTAACAAATGGTGATGTAATTGTAGGTGGACTATCGTTTGACGGTTTCTACGCTGTTTCTCCATATATAGCAACTACAGGTGCTGATAAGGGTTTATGGAAAATATTAAGAATACAAAACAATATAATAACTAACATTAGTGAATGCGGAGCTACGCAGTGTCAAGATTTATAAAAAACAATGAGAGAAAATTATACCTTAACATATAGTCAGTCTGTAAATGGATGGCCTTCATTTTACAGCTATTTTCCAGATTTTGCTTTGGGAATGAATCAATATTTATATTCTTTTAAAGGTGGAAATCTTTATAGGCATAATACCAATGAAACAAGAAACAATTATTATGGAGTTAATTATGACTCTACAATAACTGGTGTTTTTAATGAACAGCCAACAGCTACTAAAGTGTTTAAGACCATTGAACTAGAGAGTGATGATGCCTGGAATTGTGAGCTAGTATCTGATCTTGGAGCAGGGTATATGCCAGATAGTTATTTTGTTGAAAAAGAAGGGGCTTTCTTTGCCTTTATAAGAAGACTAGATGGGGTTGATAATTTAGCGTTAAGGTCAGCTCAAGGATTAGGTACACTTTTAAGTACAACAGGTGTAGGTCCAGCACCTATAACATTAACTTTTTCTTTTGTTATTAATTCAATAATGAGTATAGGTGATGTTGCATATACAAACTCAATTATCGGACCTGTAGAAATAGGAGCAATAACAGGTATAAGTCAAGATAGAAAAACAATTACAATAGCAGCTCCAACATATGCAGGTACTGTTCCTGTATCATATATATTATACGTTAAAAATAGCGTTGCTGAGTCTTATGGCACGTTGGGTTACTTCTTGCAGTTTAAACTTAGTAATTCAAATACTAGTGCCGTTGAACTTTTTACTGTTGATTCAGATGCATTCAAAAGTAATCCTTAGTTTTTTGTATCTTTGTTTTAATGAAATTTGAAATAAGAAAATTAAATCAAGAAGATTACGATTCTATTTTAGTTGATTGGTGGAAAGATTGGAGATGGACACCACCACCAAAAGATTTTTTACCAGAGGATGGTGCAGGAGGATTTATTGTTTATGATGGAGATATTCCTGTATGTGCAGGATACATTTATATTACAAACTCTAAGGTAGGTTGGTGTGATTGGGTTGTTTCTAATTTTAAATATAAAGACAGGGAGAAAAGAAATACAGCCTTAGTTAAGTTGGTATCAGCATTAACACAGGCTTTGACTATGCATGGATGTAAATATTCTTATGCCTTAATAAAATCTGATTCACTAATAAATGTTTACAAGGAGATTGGATATAGCGAAGGGGATAAGTACACAAAAGAAATGATTAAAAAATTATAATATGGGCGTAGTAACATCAATAGCAGCGGCAACTGTAGCAGTAGGGGGGTCGGTATTAAAAGGAGTGTTAGCAGGAGATGCTGCTAGTTCAGCGGCTAGAGAAGCAGGTGACTTAAGACTACAACAAGCAGAACTAGAAAAAGAAGCTGTAGCTCGTTTAGAGCAAGACTTTTTTGAAGGCGTTAGAGCCAATACAGATATATACGACAAAGCTTTAGAGATCTCTAATGTAAAGGGTGCTGAACTCGTACAGGCTGCTCAAGAAGGAGACCAAAGAGGTGTTGCGGCTACAGCAGGAAAAGTGAAGGCAATAGAGCAAGCTGGATTAAGCGCTTTGTCAGATCAATTTTCTAAAGAAAAACTAGAAATAGATTTAAATAGAGCGAAGGCAAATGAGTTGTCAGCAGCTGAGATAGCTGCTATGCAAAACGATAGAGCAGCAGCAGCAGGTCTTAGGTCAGACGCTTTAATGGCTCAATCTGATAAACTAAGAGGGGATGCTGTTGGAAACTTTATTGGGGCTGGTGTAAGTGCAGTAACGATGGGTATTGATATAGCAACTGAAATATCAGCAGGTAAAGATAAAGCCGCAATAGATAAATTAGTTGCAGGTGGAAAGACGTTAGGAGAGGCTCAAACAATTGTAGCAAATGCATCTAAAGGTGATAGACAAGATTATATGGGTGGAAACGCAAACGCATTTGGAACTGGCTCAAAAACAACAAGGGAAAGTCAATTTGATGCGTTTAAAACACCTAATATTAAAATAAATCCTCAGCCCGAATTAATACCTCAAGGACAGTCTTTTTCAAATCAATCTAGAAATCCATTTTTAGGAAGTGCAGGTCAAAATATGTTTGCAGGTATTTTTGCTGCTACAGAAGATTATAGTAATTTCAATCAAATGATGGGATTCAGTGATCCTTTAAACTTTAACAATTAACAAGATATGGGTAGTGCATTAGACGCAGCTAAGTTTTCAATACAGCAGGGATTTACAGGTGTAAGTGACCCTTCGTCAACATTTTCAGCAATTGATAAAGGAATTAAGGACCTTACTGATTGGCAAACAAAAAGAAAAGAAGATAAGGAAAAGCTAGAAACCGATACTGCTACAAAATATAGAGAAGCAGAAAAACAAGCATATGAGAACTTACCTTCTGGTAAAAA
>Ga0209302_10000441_pt1 | contig 24883 bp, 5 predicted proteins | sample ArcOceMetagenome_2_FD_187445 | JGI IMG/M metagenome (GOLD analysis project Ga0209302, IMG submission 187445) | Marine eukaryotic phytoplankton communities from Arctic Ocean - Arctic Ocean ARC135M Metagenome (SPAdes) (version 2) | ecosystem: Environmental > Aquatic > Marine > Oceanic | place... | reverse complement strand
AGGAACAGGATCTGGTAGTGTTGCTCCAGCACCTAATGACGGAAGAACACCTGCGGCTATTGCTCTAGCGGCTGCTAAAAAAGCAGCATCTGGAATAGGCTCGCTTGATGCAGCAGCAGCGGCAGCTACTACTACAGTTGTATCACCGACTGTAGTTACTACAACAAGAGCAGCAGCTAATGGCACTGCGCCAGCACCCAACAACTCACGCCCACCAAACGTATACATATATAAAGCAATGGAAACTGGTTTAGACAGATACGACTTTAATACTGGTAAAAAAGTTTTTACTCTAGATTCTGGACCAAGTATCGAAGCAGTAGAGCCAACACCAACTACTGCACCTAACGCTAACGCAACAATAGGACCACAATAAACATGGCAAATGGTAACTACACAAGAACAACTAGCAGTAGTACATCTGGTTTTGCAGACAGAGGACCGTATGAAGCAATTGTAGTTAATAACCTTGACACAAAATACATGGGCGGCATGACTGTTGAACTATTACGATATACAAGCGCAGGTAGCACACCAGAGAAATCTGGACAGTTATTAAATGTAAAATACCTTTCTCCATTTTACGGAGTAACCCCAAGTTCTGCACTTACAGCAAATGAAGGTTACGAACACACACAAAAAAGTTACGGCATGTGGATGGTGCCGCCTGATGTAGGAACAAAAGTTCTTGTAATATTTGCAGAAGGCAATGCAAACTTTGGTTATTGGATTGGATGTATACCTGCAGAAAATATGAACTTTATGGTTCCTGACGGCCGAGCATCGACACAAAACACAACTGCAAATACCCCGCCAGGACTAAGAGGAAGAAAACTTCCAGTAGGCGAATATAACAAAGCAATAGAAACAGGTGCAAGAGTCGATCCGACACTATTTGCTAAACCGTATAACAAAGATTTTACAGAAACACTTGAAATACAAGGTTTGTTAAATGACGAATCCCGTGGCACAACTACAACTAGTTCAAGGCGAGAAATGCCTAGTATGGTATTTGGCATTAGTACTCCTGGTCCTAAAGATCGCAGAGACAGATCTCCAACAGCAGAGATTGGAACAGCAGGAAATAAGATAGCAGTTCCTTCTAACAGACTAGGCGGAAGTTCATTTGCAATGGATGACGGTGACGAAAGATTTGTGCGCACAACACACGCAGAAGACGGTCCTCCGATTTATAAAAATAAAAGCGACAACGAAGCGGGCGGTGACAGCACTATCCCACAAAATGAATTACTGCGTTTTAGAACTCGAACTGGTCATCAAATATTAATGCACAACAGTGAAGACTTAATTTACATAGGAAATTCTAGAGGAACTACTTGGATAGAAATGTCCAGCGATGGTAAAATTGATATTCATGCACAAGATAGTGTTAGTATTATGACCGAGAACGATTTAAACATTACTGCTGAACGCGACATTAATATGGAAGCTGGTAGGAATGTTAATATTAGAGCTACAGGCAGAAACCAAGACGGCGAAGGCGAAACAGGCAGAGTTCAAATTGAATCTAAACAAGACTTTAATTTGCATGTTGGAGCAAATAGTAAAATTACAGTAGGTAAAAATCAGCACATAAAAGTAAAAGAATCGCAATATATTGACACAACAAAATCATTACATATACATTCAGGTAAAGACAACAGATTAACAGCCGCAGGATCGACACATATTACTAGTGCTAAAGAGCATAGAGAAACAGCAACGTATGTTCATATGAACGGACCAAAAGCAGCGCCATCAAATGTTGCTGAAGAAGTAACTCCTTTGACAACAAATACATTACCCCGTATCGAATCAGGCGGCGCGATAAGCTCCTACGAAAGTATATTAGCAAGATCTCCCCAACATGAGCCTTGGCCGCATCATGAAAACTTAGATCCGTTATCGTTTAAGAAAATTTACACAGATAGAGATTCACCTGGCGCACTTCCTAGTGCAGACCGTATTGTTACTCCAGACACGTTTGATAAAAATTTACAAGGCAGAAAATCGAGTGGATATGTACAAGGCAGCGGCGGTAATATTAGTACAGGAAATTCTAGTCGTCCAGGTGGTAGCGGACAAACACCTGTGCCTCCAGGAGACTATAACAGTGACTATGTGTTTGATGAAAATATAGGAGCATTAAGTGAAAAATACGAATCTCGAGGCAACCCTGCTATTATTGGATGGGATAGTACCGGTGGATGGAGTTACGGAAAATACCAACTAGCAGCAAATACAGGCGCACTAAATGAATTCCATAGTTGGTTAAAAAAGACACACCCTAACATTGAAAGTCAACTAAAGACCGCAGGCGGACCAGCAGGAGGAAGAGCAGGCAGTGCAGCATATAAAGAAGCTTGGTCTTTAGTAATGGGAACGGCTGCAGGAGGAGAAATACAAAGTCAGTATGCTGGAATACAATATTATGTTCCTGGCGCCAGACGAATCTTAAATGGATCTGGAGTTAATCTTGCACTCCGGTCTACGACAGTACGCCAAGCAGCATTTTCCACAACAATACAACATGGTGCCGGCGGAGCGTCAAAAGTTTTCCGAAATGCATTAGCTGGATTAGGATATACACCAGCTGATATAACTGCAACAGTGCCTACTGACGCAGCGTTAATTAGAGCAATATATTCTGAACGCCGAGCTAAACATGGTGGCAAATATTTCCCTAGCAGTAGTGAAGGTATCAGAAATAGTGTTGTTGACAGATTTCATAATGAAGAGGCAGATGCAATTAGAAGTTTAAACGAAGAAATTCTAATTGCACAAGCAAATCCTCCGACATCAGATCCGACAGATAATAGCGCAGGCACAGAAACAGTAGCACCGCATCGCGGCGCTGTTTAATTAAGGTAAATATAGTATGAGCCAATTAGAAAAAAATCTTTATAAACGTGTTACCGTAAGCCAGCCTACTCAAACAGCAAACACTGGCAGAAAATACAGAGGATTTTCAACAGTTGCAGACGCTAAGAGCTTCAGTGTGTATGACTACGAGCTTATAAAGCAAGATTTAATTAACCATTTCCATATACGCCAAACTGAAAAATTAAGTGATCCTACATTTGGCACCATTATATGGGATATTCTATACGAGCCATTTACAGTTGACGTGCAAGAAGCAATTATCGAAGATGTTACTAAAATTATTAACTACGATCCTAGAATAAAGGCTGAAAATATTGTTATTGATACGTATGAGCAAGGCATACAAATTGATTGTACTATAACTGTACTTCCTTTTGGTATAACTGATGAATTGCGCTTCAAATTTGACAAAGACAACGGTCTACTCCAACAATAAAAATTAAATACACACATTATCATTTCAGGTAAATACATTAGTAAACAAGGAAAATGATATGTCTTCAAATGATAGACAGTCCAGGCTATTAGTAGCAGAGGACTGGAAACGAATTTACCAAAGCTTTAGGAACGCAGATTTCCAAAGCTACGATTTTGATAACCTAAGACGCACAATGATTAACTATTTGCGTCAAAACTATCCAGAAGACTTTAACGATTACATTGAATCGAGTGAATATCTTGCGCTAATTGATATGATTGCTTTCCTTGGGCAAAACTTATCATTCCGCATTGATTTAAACGCTCGTGAAAACTTCCTTGAAACAGCAGAGCGCAGAGAAAGTGTATTACGTCTAGCACGTATGCTATCTTACAATCCAAGACGCAATCAAGCAGCTAACGGCTTGCTTAAATTTGACACAATTAAAACAACTGAAAACATTTTAGATAGTAACGGTTTAAACATGGCAGGTATTACTGTTAAGTGGAATGACCAAACTAACTCAAGTTATTTTGAACAGTTTGTTAAGATTATGAATTCGGCATTGCCGTTGTCTAACTCAATTGGTAATCCTTTAAAGTCTGCATTAATTGCAGATGTGCAAACACAAAAATATCGCTTAAATGCTACAAACACTGGGCAAGCAATTTACCCGTTTACTAAACGTGTTGAAGGGGTAAGCACACGTTTTGAAGTAGTAAGTACTGACATATCAGGCGAAAACGTGTTAGAGGAAGCGCCACTGCCTGGCAACAGTCCTGCATTTTTGTTTAGAGATGATGGACAAGGAGCTGGTAGTAATAACACTGGATTCTTTATGCATTTCCGTCAAGGTAAACTTGAGACAGGAAACTTTGCAGTAAGTAATCCAACTCCAAATCAAGCAGTACAAATTGATGCTGAAAATATTAACGACAGTGATGTATGGTTATTTGCATTAAATAGTGCAGGCTTTGAAAGCAGTGAGTGGACAAAAATTGACTCTACTGAAGGCAATAACGTTATCTATAATAGTTTGTTTAATAAAACTAGAGACGTATTTGCTGTAACAACACGCATTGGCGACAGAATTAATTTAAACTTTAGTGATGGTGTGTTTGGAAACTTAGCTACTGGCAACTTTAGATCGTATTACAGGACTAGCAATAATCTACGTAGTGTGATTACTCCTAGTGCAGTAGGAACAGTAAGCATTGATATTCCGTACCAGTCGAGAAACGGCTCAGCGCAAACACTTACAGTTGGTCTTAAATTAAATTACACAGTTAGTAACGGTACCGCATCAGAAACTAGTGCAGAAATTAAACAAAATGCACCAGCAACATATTATACACAAAACCGTTTAGTTACTGGCGAAGATTATAACATTGGTCCGTTAGCAATTAGCCAAGACATTATTAAAACTAAAAGTTCGAATAGAATTTCAAGTGGAATAAGTCGGTTCTTTGACTTAAAGGATGCAAGTGGCAAGTATTCAAATACTAGTTTGTTTGCAGATGACGGCATAATTTATAAAGAAGAATTTGCCGAAAAACAATCATTTACTTTTGCAACACAAACTGACATTGAAGGTATTATATATAATACTATTGAAAGCATATTAAGTAGTGCAACTGCACAGAACTTTTATCTAGCAAAATATCCAAAAATTATAGTAAGTGATCTTAACGCAACTTGGTCTCAATCTAGCACAAGTACAAATAGATCATTAGGTCTATTGCAAGATACTGATAGTAATGCATATACTGTAGGTACGTTTACTGCTAATAGTTTGCGATTATTAGAAGCAGGCTCGATGTTGAAGTTTGTTGCTCCTACTGGCAAGCACTTTATGCCCGACGGCACATTAATGGAAGACAGCAGTAGCGGAGACCATTTAGGAAAAACAACATACAAATGGTGTAAGTTAATTTCTGTAACAGGAGACGGCACAGTAATAGACGAAGATGGCATTGCTCCTATTTCAGTAAACGATGTTATACCGACAGGCGCAGTACTACAGCAAGTTATACCAAATTTTTCTAAAGTATTAATTAATGACATAAAGACACAATTAATTGACCAAACATTTGAATACAAGGATTTTGCACTACGTTACGATCAATATGACAGACAGTGGAAACTAGTATTAGCACAAGACATTAACACACTTAATGCATTTGCTACTGGTAAAGCAGGCGACATAACAGGTGCTAATTTAGATTCAAGCTGGATGCTATACTTTAAAACAGACGGCGAAAAATATACAATTACATATCGAAATTTAAGATATGTAATGGAAAGCGCAGACGAAATTAGATTTTTCTTTGACGCTGCTGATAAGATTTATGATCCGTCAACAGGACAAATTGTTAGAGACAAAATTGATATATTAAATATTAACCGTAAGCCTGGACAATTAATTCCGTTCACATCAGACTATAACTGGACAATTACTGATGCATATAGAGATTCTGAAGGATACTTAGATAGTCGTAAAATTCAAGTTCAATTTATTGACCTTGATGATGACGGTGTAGTTGACGATCCTGATATTTTTGAACAAATTGTCGGCGAAGAAGATACAACTATTCTTACAAAAGACAAATTAATATTCCAAAAGAAATACACCACAACTGACGGTGTAGAAGATTTTAAATATTTTGCAAACACAACTGCTGAAATTATTGTAGTACAAAACGAAGCAGCTATTGCTCCGTACAGTGCTAGAGTAGAAGGACAAATATTTTACTTAATTAACGAAGGTATTTTTAGGAAGCTTAATAAACTACTAAACAATACAGAAATTAATACAGACTATAAAGCATTCTTTGGCAGAGCAGATTTAAAGTTCCATTATGTACATGTTGCAGACAGTGGCTATAGAATTGATCCAAGTGCAAGTAACATTATTGATACTTATATTTTATCTAAAGCGTACGACATGCAAGTAAAGCAATATGTTGCTGGAACACTTTTAGTACAGCCTAAGCCTCCTAGTAATGATGAATTATTTAGAAGCTATGGCAGAGAAATAAACAAAATAAAAAGTTTAAGTGACGAAGTTATCTATCACCCTGCAAAGTATAAAATCTTATTTGGCGACAAAGCCCCAGCAGATCTGCAAGTTAAATTTAAGATTGTTAAAAATGCTGGTGTAGTTATCAATGACAACGAACTTAAATCAGACATTATTGAAGCTATTAATAAATTCTTTGATATTGAAAATTGGGACTTTGGAGAGACATTTTACTTCCAAGAACTTAGCGCCTATATTATAAACCAGCTGTCACCAAAACTGGTAAGTATACTAATAGTACCGCGCCAAACAACACAATCGTTTGGTAGTCTATTTGAAATAAAGAGTGAGCCAGATGAAATATTTGCAAGTGCAGCGAAGGTGAGTGATATCGAAACAATTGATCAATTAACAGCAACTAATTTACAAGCTAGCGGAACAGTAATTAACACTGTTGCAACTAGCATAACATCAGGAATAACAAGCAGTGCATCGACACCTGCAACAACGTTGTCACTAGGCGGCGGGCTAAACACAAATTCAAGCGGTTCGGGATCAAGTGGTTCAGGATCAAGTGGTTCTAGTGGTGGAGGATATAGTTACTAATGGCTAAAAATGATCAGAACGAAAGCGCACTACCTGTTCCAGGACAGAATAATAAAATCACTGCAAGTGACTTTTTACCTAAGTTCTTTAGAACACAAGCTAACAAAAAGTTTTTGCAAGGCACACTTGACCAACTTATACAACCTGGTGTTGCTGAAAAGATAAATGGTTATTATGGTAGAACAACTGCTAAAGCATATAAAGTAACTGACAACTATATTGATGATGTATCAGCTAATAGAACTAACTATCAGCTAGAACCAGCGACAGTTATTAAAGATAACTATGACAATATAACTTTTTATAAAGACTACAATGACTACATAGGGCAACTTGGTGTATATGGCGCAAGCGTAGATAATCACAGTCGTTTAAACAGCCAAGAAACATATGCTTGGAATCCAAGCATAGATTGGGATAAGTTTGTAAACTTCCGCGAGTACTACTGGATGCCAAACGGTCCACTTAGTGTACAAGTTAGAGGACAGAGTAGAGATGTTGTTAGCACATACACTGTAACTACTGAAGACCAAGGCGATAATATTGCTTACATATTTAACGACGGATTAATACGTAACCCAGAATTAAATCTTTACCGAGGACAAACATACCGTTTTGAAATAGATGCCCCTGGACATCCTATGTCAATTGCTCTTAGTAGAACGTTTACTCCAGGTGCGACAGTTGACACTAATGTTAGTACATTGTATACTGACGGTATAACTGTGTATGACAAAGATGGTAATGTTACAACTCTTAGTTATATTGAAAAGGGAGCAATTGAATTTACTATTCCATCAAACGCTCCTGACGTACTATATTATATTAGTAAAAATGCTATCGATACAAGTAACTTTATTAAAATTTATGACATTGAAGAAAATACATTTCTTAATATCGGCGAAGATGTATTAGGTAAGAAAACTTATACTAGTGCAAACGGCGTTGCGTTATCTAACGGAATGAAAGTTAAATTCCAAGGCGATGTATTGCCTGCTGAATATAACACTAACGATTGGTATGTAGAAGGAGTCGGCGACAAAATTAAATTAATTAAAGATCAAGATTTAATTATTCCAGCTGCATACAGTGATATTAATCGTATAGCATTTGATGCTGATAACTTTGACACTATGCCATTTTCTGATGCAACTGCATATGCAACTAATAAAGACTACATTGTCATTAACCGCGCAACACCAGACAGAAACGCCTGGAGTCGCTACAACAGATGGCACCACAAAGATGTAATTTTAAAGAGTTTTGAACTTAATAATTTAACAAGAAATGTTAACGAAGAAAATAGAGCGAAACGTCCTATTATAGAATTTGAAGCAGGCTTAAAGCTACACAACTTCGGAGCATATGCTAAACAAGATGTTGACTTAATTGATACATTTACTACAGATGTGTTTAGTACTATTGAAGGACAAATAGGATATAATATTGACGGCATTAATCTTGCTGATAATATGCGTATTTTGTTCACAGCAGATACTGATGCATTAGTAAGCGGAAAAATATACCAAGTTAAATTTGTTAACATTGGAAATAACAGACAGCTTAGTTTAATTGAAACTACTGATACATTACCTATCGATCTTGAAACAGTGTTAATTACACAAGGTGTAAAAAATGCAGGTAAGAGTTATCACTACCATAACGCTAAGTGGACTACTGCACAAGAAAAAACAACACGTAATCAAGCTCCTACATTTGAATTATGCGACACAAATGGTAACAACTACAGCAATGAAACTTATTATGGATCAACTACGTTTAACGGTACTAAGTTATTTTCATATGCTGTAGGCACAGGAACGGTAGACACTGAATTAGGATTTGCACTAGATTATAAGTCTATTAATAACTCAGGTGATATTGTATTTGATTTTAACTTACTGTCAGATACATTTACTTACCAAACAGATGATAATTTATACACACAAAAAATTAATGGCGGCTATTTAAAGAAATATAGTTCACTTACTAAATTTGCTTATGTAAATGGATTTAGTAGCAAGCCTACTATTAGTAAACAGTATGTTATAAACGAATATGCTGCAACTGCCATTCAGGTTAATAACTTTGAAATTAATGTCTACGATAACTCGAGTAGTATTGCAGATTTAAAAGTAGTTGTGTTTGTCAATAACAAATTACAATTAATAACTACTGATTATACAATTGATAAAACTAAAGCCAATGCAGTTATTACATTTGTAAAAGATTTAGTAGCCACTGATGTTATTAAAATTAAGACAGATAGTAAAGCTATTAAAAATTCTAATGGCTATTACGAGTTTCCGTATAACTTAGAACGCAATCCTCTAAACGATGATGTTAACCAATTCACACTTGGTGAAGTAATAGATCACGTTGATAGTATGCTAGAAGATATTCCAGGATATGCCGGTAATTACTTAGGATCAAGTAACTTGCGTGATTTAGGTGACCTAGATGAATTTGGTAAACGCTTTGTTAAACACAGCGGCCCAATTAACTTACCGCTATACCACGTAACTAATAAAGATTACAACATTGTAAAAGCGTTAAAATATTCTAAAAAAGAATATTCAAGATTTAAGAAGACTTTTTTAGACACCGCCGCAACATTAGGATATGACGGTCCTATTAAAGAACATGTTGACCTTATATTAAAAACAATTAATAGTGATAAATTAAAGTCGCAGCCTTTTTACTTCTCAGACATGCTGCCTGCTGGCGCATCTAATAAAATAGCGTATACTATATTAGATAAAAGAACAACAGAGTATCCAATTACTGGAACTTTTAATTTATCTAAACTGAGCGCAGCAAGCACAACTGTATATTTAAATGGTACACAGTTAACTTATTTGAAAGATTATAATTTTAATATTGCTGGCTATGTTACAATCAAAGCTGGACAAATAGAAAACGATTTAATTGAAATACACGAATATAATAATACTGATGGTAGCTTCGTTGCTCCTACTCCTAGTAAACTGGGATTATTTCCAAAGTATTATCCTGAGCTAACTATTGACGATACTGTACTTGCTGCTGAGCCAACAACTACTGGCCCATTTAAAGTATATGGCGAAGACAGTGCAACTGGTACTAGAGGCTGGTTTTATCCTGTGTACACAGCTAAAAGTGCAGCAGGCGCAGGTACTGCATCGAAATCCCATGTATTTACAGGAATGAATAAAATATTTTATATTCCTACAGCTGGCGCAACACTTGGCGGCAATGACAATATCGAAGTTACTGAATACTCAGTTGGCGTTGCTTTTATTAAGGGCCATGACGGCAGCTATATTAAAGCGTATAAAGACTTTAGAGACGAGTTACTATTAGAACTAGAAAAAAGAATTTTTAATAATATTAAAGCAGAATATTCAACTGATAGGTTAGATGTTAATACTTTCATCGGTGGAGAATTTAGAGTTAATGAATTTACTAAAACTGAAATAGATAATACGTTGCTTGGTGATTTTACGCAGTGGTTGCAGCAAAATTTAAACAATCAAACTTATACAAACAATACGTTCTACGACAGAACTAATAATTGGACATTTAACTATCAGGATACTACTTCACCAGCCGGTAATATAAACCCGGGATTCTGGAGAGGCATGTATTCTAGAGCATTTGATACTGACCGTCCTCACAGCCATCCGTGGGAGATGCTTGGCATCTCTACTAAGCCATCTTGGTGGAACACAGTTTACGGACCTGCTCCGTACACTGGCGACAACTTAGTTTTGTGGAAAGACTTAGAAGTAGGTCGCATCGCAGATCCTCTTAATACTAGAATTGATCTCAACTATGCTCGCCCTGGATTAACTAACTGTATACCAGTTGATAGTAACGGTAAATTGCTATCGCCGATAAACAGTAAGTATGCTAAAGATTTCCAGATACAAAGTGCAACACAAAACTTTAAATTCGGCGATCATGCACCAATCGAAAATGCGTGGCGCAGAAGCTCCGAGTATCCGTTTGCTGTACTAACTGCAATGTTGTTAAATAAACCTGCTAAAACAATGGGCTTAGGATTTGATGTTTCTAGGATATCTAAGAATTTAGCAAATCAATGGGTTAACATAGATACAAATGCTCCTATTGTTATTAAAGATTTAACATTGCCAAACACATTTGATTCAGCTACACGAATTAATACAGCAGGGTTAGTAAACTACATTTATAACCTTGTAGCAAGTGATATATTATCAGTATATAAGAGTTATAAAACTGACTTGTCGCTAATTACTAACCAAATTGGTGTTAAGATTGCTGGATTTACTAGTAAAGAAAAGTTTAATTTGATACTAGACAGCAGATCACCAACTCAGTCTTTAACACAAGACGGTATATTTGTCCCACAAGAAAACTATCAAGTATTTTTAAATACAAGTAGTCCTACTGAACTAGCAATATACAGTGGTATTATTATAGAACGAGCTGAACTAGGTTATATTGTAAGAGGATACAATTCAGAAAAGCCATACTTTGAATATTATGAAGCACTAACTGGGTCGTCTGCAAATATTGTAACAGTTGGCGGCATATCTGAAAAGATAGTTCCTTGGGATACTAATACTGCCTACATTAGCGGTGAAGTAATATTGCATAATAATGCATATTACAGAGTTATTACTTCTTTTACTAGTGACACAACGTTTAACACTAACGATATAGTTAAGCTTCCTGCACTTCCTCTTACTGGCGGAAGAACAGCAGCATTTAAGAAAGATTTTAATACTGTATCCCTTAAAAGAGTCCAATATGGAACACGCTTTACTACAGCACAAGATGTCGTTGACTTTATTTTAGGCTACAGTGTAAGACAACAAGCGATGGGATTTAGTTTTGAGAATGTAATTGCTGGATCTAACGAAGTTGAAAACTGGAAGCAAGCAGCAAAGCAGTTCTTATTCTGGACAACACAAGGTTGGGCAAACAACTCACTGATTGCATTAAGTCCGGGCGCAAACTTATTAGAATTCCAAAAAGATTATGTTATAGTTGATAATATTAAAGACGATTTCTACGGATACAGTATTCTTAAAGCAGACGGTTTATTTTTAGATTCAGAATTTAATAGTCTGTTAAGAGATCAAAATAGTTTTGGTATCGAAACTATTGGCACTGACGAAGGCTTATACCATGTGTCTTTACCGTTAATACAAAAAGAACACGTTGTATTAATAGATAATACTACAGACTTTAACGACACAATTTATAATCCAAGCACAGGTTATAGACAAGAGCGAATCCGCGTTAACGGTTACAGATCTGATGATTGGAATGGCGGATTAAATATTCCAGGATTTGTATATGACGATGCAAGCTTTACAGATTGGACTCAGTGGAAAGATTATAAGATCGGCGATATTGTAAAGTACAAGCAATATTACTATGTGGCAACAATAAATGCTACAGGGTCACAGAACTTTAATTCAACTAACTGGTATCAGTTAAGTGAAAAGCCTGAGTCACAGTTAATGACTAACTTTGATTACAGAGTTACACAGTTTACGGACTTTTATGATTTAGATTCAGATAGCTTTGATACTGAGCAGCAAAAAATGGCACAGCATTTGATAGGTTATCAAAAGCGCCAGTACCTTGCTAACATTATTAATGATGATGTAAGTCAGTTTAAATTCTACAGAGGAGCAATTGCAGACAAAGGCACAATGAATGTGTTTACTAAACTGTTTGATGCACTTGGCAATACTGCTGATAACTTAGAATTTTACGAAGAATGGGCAATACAAGTTGGTCGTTATGGTGCAGTTGATGATGTTGAGCAAGTTGAATTTAACTTGCTGCAAGATGATATCCAAGAGTCTCCGCAAGCAGTTGAGCTTGTAAACGCTATACCTGAAACTAACTTTGATAAGATTTATAGAATTAAACCAAACGAAGTATTTGACAAGCCTGCAGGATATACTCACGCACCGTTTCCTACTAAGACACTAACTAATGAATATATTAGAACTGGCGGCTATACTAACGAAGACGATGTTGACTTTATTGTTGGCAATTTAGAAGACCTTGCAACTGTTGATACTAACCAAATTAGTTTAGGTGATACTATATGGGTAACTGACACAGACAATAAGAACTGGACAGTTATGCAACTAACACAAGGAACTGTTAATGTAGTTGGTGCAGACACAGTTGCTGCCACTTTTGCAGTTAACGGATTAAGTTTAGTAGAACTAACACTAGATAAGTGGGTAACTGGAATATTTGCAGCAGGCGACTACGTTGGCGTCCGTGGCGCACAAGAGTATAGTATTAATGGATTATATGAAGTTGATAATATTAATCTTAATAAAATACAAATAAGAGTTCCTATTGACAGCACCATTTCTTATTTTACAATTGAAGATAATAGAAGTTTTGCAATGTCTGCTCTAAGAACTATAAGAGTAAGTAATGTTGCAGGAATTAATGCTGCAACAAATCAAGATATTTATAGTAAACAGCGATTATGGATTGATACTTATAAGAGTGAATGGGCAGTATTAGAAAATAATTCTGTATATTTAAATTCTCAAGCAATTACAAATCCTTCAGATTATGACAGTACTGATCAAGGGTTTAGTGATAGTATTGCTGTAAACGAAAACAATACTAATGTTTTTGTATCAGCACCAAATGACTTAAACGGCAAAGTTTCAGTATACCGTAGAACAAGAGAACAGTCTAATTTATTATTAGACCAAGAAATTATTATAGATAATAATGACTTGTTTGCTATTGCAGATTCTGACTTTGGAAAAAGTGTTGCAGTATCACCGGACGGAGAATATCTTATTGTAGGTATTCCGCAAGCTAGTAATGTTAAGACTAAACTAACTTATAAAACAGACGCAAGCACGGGCGCAAGCACATTTGACTTCCAACCAAACGCTGTGTATACTAAAAATAACATTGTACGGTATAGAGAAAGTTTATGGAAAACTAATAGGTCGATACTTCCACAGATTGCAAATCAGCCATTTAGTACTTTTGATACATATGTAAATCTTGCAAGTGCAGCAGATTCTGATAGTACAACTTTAAACTTGTTAGTTGCAGGTGATGCAGGGTTGCCAGGAAATTCGACAACTCATATGTTAGTCCGCGCTCCTAAAGATATGTATATTGGCACAACAGCCGGCGATACAATTAACTTATTCTGGAACAGACGTAGTTACACGTATCCTACATTAGATACTTTTATTCCTTTTGAAGGCTTAATTCCAGAATTAACACCAGAGTTTATAAGTCAAGATCATACGATTGTTGAAAAAATTGACCATGTATTTTTTATTGACACTTTTGTATCATTACCAGTTGTGGGATCTATAGTAACAACTGATACAGGTAGTGCAGAAGTAGCATATGTAGGATCTCGTAGAGATAGTGCAGTTGTTTATGTTAAAAACACAAATGGTGTATTTAATGTTACTGGTGAAATGTTTATTAATGAATTAGATTTTGTAGGATTTTACACAGAAGAATCGACTTATGCTACTAGTACTGCCATAGATGGCTACTGGATGATTAGCACAGGATTTAGTTATTCGAATAATAGTGTCTATTATGATACCGGCCGAGGCTTGGTATATGCCGATGTTAAACTACAAGGATCAGTAAGAGCTCTTAACGAATACTATAACATTCAAGATACTGTTGGCGCAATTGGTGTATATGTAACTAACAAGAACCAAGCAAGTTACATCGAGCAATTATCATATCGAGGAGATCCTGCAGGTGCCGACGCACAAGATGGCGTTGAAAGAGATTTACCAAGTAATAAATGGGTAGCTAGAGTAGGTAAGACATTTAGTGATTATTTAACAATTGGTGAAACACAAGAGTTCCGTTTGTACAATCTTGAAAACAGAGTAATTGATGTTGCAAGCCCCGGATTTTCATATGATATTCTAAACAAGCAACAAACCGTTGTTGATCTATGGGACGGCTATATTGACTTTACATTAACAGAATTTGACTTTCAAGGATTTGCATTTGAACCACAAATTGGTGATATTCTTGAAGATGTGCAAACACCTCGAGACGGCGCAGGAGGCTTGGCATTAACAACAATTAGTACAAGTACTGCTGAAGTTGTGTTTATAAAACGTAACTTTAACGCTGTGAGAGTTTATCTAAAAATTGCAACAGGCAGCTGGATAGAACAATCAAATATTGGACGTTTCCAGATTCGCAGAAAGGCAAGTGTTGCGTTACGTGGCGCGACAGATGCTGACCGTACAATTGGTACCATAACAGATATTAATAACAGCATTGTGCTAGGCACATCACTAGTCGGCAAATTAGTAGTATTCGAACATAGTAGTAACTTTAATATTGTTACCACACCAACAATTGTTGATGAAGAATATTGGTTCTTTGATGAAACTACAGTAGCAGGCGTCCAACGATTATCAAATCCTCCATATAGTTTAAACAAAGATTATACACAAGTATATAATATCCCTGCTGACGCAACAGGAACAAGTCCAACTGTAGCAAACGAAGGTGCTGTTGCAATTTACAGAAGATTAAATGACGGCACTTACAGATTCCAAAATGTATTAATATCAGAGTATAGAGCAGCAAATAGAAACTTTGGTGATAAAGTTGCAATAGTACAAACAGGAAACTTTTACACGCTATTAGTCAGTAGTAATAGTGACACTACTATACCAGTAACTGACTCAACAGGCAGAAGATCGCAGCCAGGCTCGATTGAAATATTCCGCCATGGCACAAAAGCAACTGACAGCTTTAAGGGCGAATACCAAATAACAGCATACGCAATTGGCGACATTGTAATATATAAAGACGATTATTATATTTGCCGCAAAGTAACAACAGTATCACAAAATGTTATAGTTGATCCAATATACTGGAATAAAATTAGCTGGCAGCACGGCAAAGATGCAAACTATCGCGGAACATTTGACAATACATACACTTATCGATCAGGTAATATAGTTGTACAAGGTAATGCACTATGGAAAGCAAAAACTAACATAGCAATTAATGCAGCAGTTCCAAGTGCATCAAATAACTCATGGTCAAGCGTTACAACTGATGTTGATTATGTAGGTTACTTGCCAAACTTAACTGCAAATGCATTCTATAATGAATCTGTATTTGATCCTATTGAAAATATAATAGAGTTTAGTAAGAGCTTCGATGTTAGTAGTGATGCGCAAGTACTGGTTGTGACTAGTACACAAACTGATAATACAAGTACAACAAATACAAAACTTGCAATTTATCGCGCAGTTGGAAACCAATTTCAGTTAGATCAAATAATAGCTGCACCAGATAATGTTACAGCATGGGCAGATAAAGTTGTATTAAATCCTGCAGGAACACAGATTGCAATTAGTTCAATGTTAGCTGATACAAATAAAGTTAATCAAGGCGTTGTGTATGTTTATACACAAGCAGCTGGTACATTTACTTTAACACAAACACTAACTCCACCAAATAACGAAGAAAGTGAAGGCTTTGGATTTGGCTTAGATTTTGGAACTGATAACTTAGTAGTATCAAGTTTAAACGGTGATCAAACAATTCCGACAACGTTTGACGTTGCTGTATTCACTGCAACTGAAGATACTACAACAACTTTTGATAGAGAGTTTACAAACTTTAGAAATATTAAACTCGACAAGGGCGTTGTTTATGTATACGAAACTATTGATAACAGTTTGATATATTCAGAGCAGTTTGTATATCCACTAACACAAACTACATTCGGCGAGAACATTTATGCTAACGGCAACCACGTTTATATTGGCATGCCAGATCAGCTAGTTGGCGCTGTAGAAGACGCAAGCGGCAATAAAGGACAGCTACTTGACTTTAGAAAAAATAAAAACACATTTGCATGGAACGTTATTAGCGAAGGCATTACCCCAGTAGATGTAGATAATATTCGAGGCATGTTCTTATACAACAAACGAGAAAACAGCATTGTAAGCTATATTGATTATATTGATCCAGTACAAGGTAAAATAGCTGGTCCAGCGGATCAAGAAATTACATTTAAAACTCCGTTTGATCCTGCTGTATATAATACAGGTAATCTTTTAGATAATTCAGTTGATCCTAATAGAGCGTGGTGTGAGACACACGTTGGTCAAGTATGGTGGAATATTAATTCTGCTAAATTTGCTCATGCATACCAAGGTTCAACTACATTCCAGAAAAATAACTGGAATAAATTAACACCTGATGGTAGAATTGATGTATTTGAATGGGTACAAAGTAACTTTATTCCTAGTGTGTGGGATAGTATAGCAGATACTCCAGACGGACTTGCAGCTAAAATTAGTGGCACAAGTTTATTTGGCGATGAAAGGTATTCAACTAAAATAATATATAACGAAGTTAGTAAAACGTTTAACAATGTATATTACTTCTGGGTAGTTAATAAAGTTACTGTACCTATAATGGAAAACAGAAAGTTAAGTATCCGTGATGTTGCGGCACTTATTGAGAATCCAAGAACACAAGGTTATCCGTTTGTAAGTTTACTTTCAGATAGTAAGTTTGTACTTAATAACTTCGACACGTTTATTGATAGCAATGACTTAGTTTTAAACATTAAGTATTCAACAGGACCTAAGAAAGTACAAAATGTACACAGCCAGTATAAACTAATATCAGATGGATTAGACACAAGTAAGCCTGATGCAGATATTGAACGCAAATGGTTTGATAGTTTAATTGGGTTCGACAGCAATAATAGAATTGTTCCAGATCCAACTATATCCGTTAAAAATCGTTATGGTGTACAAAATCGTCCAAGACAAAGTATGTTTGCTAATAGATTTGAAGCACTAAAACAGACTATTGAAAGAATAAATTTAAAGTTAGCTGAAAATCTTGTAGTTGACCAATATAACATTTCTAAATTAACTCAACTTGATGTTGCACCAACTGCAATATCACAAACTTATGATTTAGCAACAGACACATTGTCTGAACTTACATTTGTAAGTACAAACAAAATTACACCTGCCACGCTAACGCCTGTAATTACTAATGGCAGAATATCAAGAATTAACATTACTGATGCAGGCAGAGGCTATAAAGTAGCTCCTAGCTTTAAGGTTAATGGTAAAGGTACTGGAGCAGAATTTAATATTACTATTAATAACCTAGGCCAAATTACTTCAGCTACTATTACTAATGCAGGCAGCGGATATGATGCAACTGCAAGTATTACTGTACGTCCATTTACTGTGTTAGTTAACGCAGACGAAAGTATACAAAACAAATGGGCATTGTATTCGTGGAACGGAACAGCATGGTATAGAAGAAAACTACAAAGTTACAATGTAGCATCGTATTGGAATTATGCTGACTGGTATGCTACAGGGTATAATCAATTCTCAAATATTAACGACACTATAGCAGGTTCATATCAACTGCCTAGTCTAACAAATAAGATTGGTAATATTGTAAAAATTGAAACAGTAGGAACTGGCGGCTGGGTATTAATGATAAAAGTAGATAATCAAGATACTGAAGACTATACAATTAATTACGATACTATTGGACGTCAAAACGGCACACTCCAATTTAAAGATACGTTGTACGATTACAGTAAGAATACAGTAGGCTTTGACAACCGTAGCTTTGATAGTAATTTTTATGATAATAACCCAAGCGTAGAATTAAGAATTATACTCGAAGCTATTAGGGATAATATTTTTGTAGGCGAGTTAGAAGTTGAATATAATAATTTGTTTATGGCTGCATTGCGTTATGTAATGTCAGAACAGCAATCAGTTGATTGGATGTTTAAAACAAGTTTTGTTAAAGCAAAACATAACAGAGAAACATTAAATCAAAAAGACATAACATTTAATAATGATAATCTTGCAAGCTACCAAGATTTTGTTGAAGAATTTAAACCTTACTCAACAAAGCTAAGAGAATTTGTTAGCGAATACAATGCAATAGATCCTACAAATAGTAGTGTTAGTGACTTTGATTTACCTCCAGTATATAATAGTATTACTAACACAATTGATCCGAGTAGAGCAATTATTGTAGACGGCACAATTAAAAGAGCAAACTTAGACACTACAAGTTATCCTAGAAAAAACTGGAATGATAATCATGGTTATCAAATAACTGGAATTAAAATAGGCAATGGCGGCAGCGGATTCACTTATGAACCTGTTGTTACTTTAATTGGCGGCAACGGAACAGGCGCAACAGCAAAAGCATATTTAGGCTATGGAAAAATTACTAATATTAAAGTAACAAATTCTGGTACAGGATATACAAGTGCGCCAACAGTTGTTATAACAGGCTCACAAACAGCAACCGGCACGCCTGCAATCGCAACTGCTGTTTTAGGTAACGGATTAGTAAGAAGTCCAAGTGTTAAAATTAAGTTTGACAGAACAAGTGGAACATTTACATTTACTACACTTTTAAAATCTGAAACATTCTCTGGCACAGGATTTGAAAATAGATTCTTCCTAGAGTGGCCAATGGATTTAGATACTAAAAAGGTTAGTGTATATGTAGATAATATTTTACAGCTACGCAGCAAATACACATTTGCGAATATCGAAAATACTGACAAAACTTATATTAGAGAGCAGGGTAAGGTATTATTCACAACTCCCCCAAAAGTAAATGCAGTTGTAAGAATAGACTATAATATCCCTTTAAGTATGCTAAGTGCTGAAGATAGAGTTAAATTTGCTTACAATCCAATTGCAGGAATGTACGGTAAAGACTTAGCACAGTTAATGACAGGCGTAGATTACGGTGGCGTTGAAGTACGTAGCTTTGACTTTGATGGTCCAGCTGGATTTGACACAGCTGGCTGGTATACAGATAATTGGGATGAGTTTGATAGTACTTTTGAAGATGAAGTATTTACAGCAGACGGCTCAACAATTGCAGTACAGTTAAGTGCTCCGCTAGTAGCCGGAGTTGTTTATAACCTTTATAAAAACGGTGTAAGAATTGACGATCCTAACTTTAGTTTAGGAACTGCAACTAATGTAAATGCTATTACAAATAGTATTACAGGCGATGGCGTAACCGACATAATATATGTACAAGACTTAGAAATAACTTTGTTAGACAACGATATATTTGTTGTAAGAAAATCAACAAGTGATGGTAGTGTTATTCCTGATACTAACAGTTATGATACTGCACTAAGCGGAGGAAACTTAGCTTACTCGACTGCAAAAGGTATTAGTGCAGAAGAAATTATTGTAGATGGTGACGGATTTGTTACTCCTACTACAAGTGGCGGCCCTGAAGAAGTAGTTCCTGGACAGATTCTTGACACACTAGACATTAAAGTGTTTACAAGAGATAGTGCAGGACAAGGAATTATTCATAGTCAAAGTTATACTATGGATAGTACATTAACTTACGACTTAGGTGTTACACCAAACAGTAAAGATGCAGTTATTGTAAAAGTTGCCAATGTTATATTACCACAAACTAACTATACAATTAATTGGATTAATAAAACTATAACATTAGACTCTGCAACTATTGGAGCAGAACTTAATATTGTAACAGTTGCACAAGGTACACAAAACATACTAGACTTTGGACAACTGTTTGGAGATGATTCAACTACTGATTTTGAAACAACAGTTGATTGGGAAGTAGGCACAAATGTTTATGCAAGCATTAATGGTGTGCAACAACCAGTTGTAGCATTTAAGTCAGAAACAACTCCTAAGACAGTTATTAGATTTGCAGAAGTTGTTGTTACTGGTGCAGTAGTTAATTACACTGTATTCGCAGCAGATACGCAAGTTAATTATAGTCAAATTACTAAAGATACATTTGCTGGCAACGGCACTGACACTGTGTTTACACTGGCAAATGCACCATTATATGCTATTCCTTCAGAACATAATATAATTGTTAAAGTAGACAATGCTATATTAAATGCAGGATATAATATACAGTATACAATCCCAGCAAGTAGCCAAAGAGAATTCCCAATGGAGATATTCCAAATCCCAGCAGGTAGTCTTGATGTTTCTGATGTTAAGGTATTCTTAAATGGGGCTTCAATTACAACTCCGCTACAATGGCGTTTTGAAATTGCAAACAGTAGTATTATACTTGCAGACGAAATTGGTGCTCCTGGCGACTTACTTGAAATGTATGTAATTACAGATGGAGATTACAGAATTGACGGAACTACTGTTACTTTAGATACTGCACCTGCAAATGGCGCAGTTGTTGAAGTAATTCAATTTACTAATCATGATTTACTAGGTCTCGAGCGTATTAATTATGAAGTAGTAACAAGAACTACTTTAATTGAAGCAGATGTTGATTATATTACATATAACAGATTAACAGTTGGCGAAATTGCTTTACGTAAGCCTGCTGTTGATGCACAGTATGTATGGGTAAGTGTAAACGGAGAGTTGCTAACGCCTAGCGTAGACTACTATGTAACTGATGATAAATTAAAAGTGCAGTTAGTTAGTCAGCCAGCAGCAAACGATGTCATAGACATTATTCACTTTACTGCACCAGTTAGTACATCTAAGTTTGCATATAGACAGTTCAAGGATATGTTAAACAGAACACACTTCAAGCGTTTAGATACTGCACCTGCTAAACTAGCACAAGATTTAAATTATTATGATTTAAGAATTGAATTAGACGATGCAAGTGAGTTAGCAGAACCAAACAAAGGACAAAATTTACCGGGTGTAATCTTTATTAACGGCGAACGTATTGAGTATTTTGTAAAACAACAAAATACATTGCGCCAGTTGCGTAGAGGAACATTGGGCACTGGTGTTAAATCGTCACACACAATTAATACCAAGGTGTACGATCAGAACATAAGTAAAACTGTTCCATATAAAGATCAAACTTTAGCTTATAATGTACCAAAAGCTACTGTAGACGGTCTTACAGCAACGTTTGAGATTGGCTACCCAGTAGCATCGATTAATGAGATTGAAGTGTTTGCGGCAGGTGTACGTATGCGTAAGACTACGTTAGATGTGTTTAACCCTGTAACAGCATTAGATAGTCCAGAAGGAGATGCTATAGTTGTAGCAGACTTTACATTTGATGCTAATACTAATGCAATTACATTACTAGCAACACCTGCAGAGAATACAAGAGTAACAGTAGTGAAAAAAGTGGGCCAAAGTTGGACTACAAACGGTACATCATTAGGTGATACAGAAAATAGCATTGCAAGATTCTTACGTGCCGGAACATCTGAGCTACCTGAATAAATACAGTATAGGAAAAAACATATGAGCGATAACATGCAAGACACAAACGGAGTATTAGTTCAGGGACATATTAAGATATTTGACCCTGAATCACAAAAGGTATACATTGACAAGCGCAATGCAATTCACTATGAAAATATGAGTCTTGCATTAGCAGAAAGCTTGAGCAACGCAGGCTCAGGTTTTATATATGAAATGAGCTTTGGTAACGGCGGCACAAGCGTTGACCCAACAGGCATTATTACGTATCTAACACCTAACAGCACAGGAACAAATGCAAGTCTATACAACCAAACCTATACTAAAGTTGTTGATGACAGAAGTGTAAACAACACCGATCCTGCAAGAAATAAGCTAGAAACACGTCATGTGAGCGGAACAAACTACACAGATATTGTAGTAAGTTGTTTACTTGATTATGGTGAACCTAACGGACAAGATGCATTTGATACCGCAGGCGCAACTGATAGTCCGTATGTATTTGATGAATTAGGGTTGCGTAGTTATAGTGCTGCTGGAACAGGCAGATTAATTACACACGTTATTTTCCACCCAGTACAAAAGTCACTTAACAGATTAATACAAATTGACTACACTGTGCGTGTACAAAGTTTGGCAGGGTAAGGGATAAAATATGTCATATACAATATACTACACTGACAGGGTTAACAAAGGTTCAATTACTGTTGTTGACAACACGCTTAATGACGAAACTACTTTAAGTTTTCCAGGTAGACAGCGTACTGATTACGGTTCTGCTATAAACGAAAACTTTTTACATCTACTAGAAAACTTTGCAAATACTTCGGCACCAGAGCGTCCGGTAGAAGGACAGCTTTGGTATGATTCAACTCAAGGAGTTGACCAACTTAAAGTATATGACGGAACTAACTGGGTAGCAAGTGGCGGTCTTAAAAAAGCCAGCGCAGCTCCGGCAGTGGCAAATTCAAGCGCAGGCGACTTGTGGGTTAACACAGAAAGTCAGCAGCTATATTTGTTTACAGGGAGTGCTTGGGTATTAGTAGGACCAGACTTTAGTGACGGACTACTAACAGGAGCACAAGCACAAGCAATTGTAGGCACAGATGATGTAACATATAATGTTCTTGCTATTAAAGTTGAAGATCAACCAGTAATTATTATTAGTAGCCAGAGCTTTATTCCAAAAGTATCTATTAAAGGATTTAGAACAGGTATTAAACCTGGTATGAATATTGCTGATGAAGCAATTATAGGTGTACAAGCACTAAAATATTATGGTACTTCTGAAAAAGCTGAAGCACTAGTAGTAGGTGGCGAAGCAATACTTGCAAGTAACTTCCTAAGAGGTAATGCTGCAAGTAGCACAGATTTCCAATTAAGTGTTAAGAGTAACGATGGTGTTAAAATTGGCACAGGCGGCCAACTAAGTTTAGGCATTGATGGAGAAACTGGAGTTATACAGCATAACACAAGTGGATCTAGTATTGATATTAGAATGAGTAGCGGAAACGTTAAACCAACAGTTGTAAGCATAACTAGTGACGGCAATGTAGGGTTTAATAATAATGCTCCAGAACAAACTGTTGATGTAAAGGGTAACATTAAAATATCACCTAAAACTGGCGAATCAGAAACAGGTGTATTACAAATTACAAGTACTATAGACTCGGATAGCCCATCATCAGGTAGTATTATTACAACTGGCGGCATTGGAGTTGCACTTGATGCGTATATTGGCGGCAACGTTGATATTGGTGGTATATTACAAACAGGTAATATTGCTCCAGACGGTAACAGTATACGAAATATTGGTACATCAATTAACAAATATGCAGAAATATATGCTACTACATTCTTTGGTAATATCCAAGGCAACGTAAGTGGCACAGTTAGCGGAAGAGCAGGCAGTGCAAACAGACTAGCAAGTGCTACTACTTTTGCAGTAAGCGGTGATGTTTCACCAACCAGTTTTGAATTTGACGGACAAACAGGCGGCAGCACAAAAACTTTTGCAATAAATATTGCTGATAGTTTTATTAGTAACAAAGATGTTACTTATGATGCTGGCAACGCAGACGAATTACTACTAAATGTAACTACTGGAACTACTGGTGTAAAGAGGATTACAAAGCGTAATTTCTTAAAGACAATACCACTTGTACCAGCAGGCGCAATGATGCCATTTGGTGGAGAAGAAGCGCCAGAAGGTTGGTTACTGTGTGCTGGACAAGAAATTAATAAGTCCGAATATAACGAATTATGGATTGCTATTCAACACAACTTTAAAGATGCTAGTTTAGTTAGCGACAACGGTGTTTCTAAGTTTACATTACCGGACTTTAGAGGAAGATTTGCACTAGGTCTTGACAATATGGGCGGACCAGCTGCAAACAGAGTGACTAATATTGCTGCTGATGCTATTGGCGGCAACGCAGGAGTAGAAACAACATCAATTGCTACTGGCAACTTGCCAGAACACGAGCATGATTTAGAAGGCGAAAGTGGCACACAGTTTTATGGTATTAGAGTCGGGGGCGGCGAGCCAGTTGACGACAATGCAATTTCACTTCCGGTCAATGCTGTTGGCGGCGGTACACAAGGCATTGCATCAAGCGGTGGTATAAAAACAGATGCAACATTAGGTGCACCATTAAATGTTATGAATCCTTTCTTAGCAGTCAATTACATTATCTATACTGG
>Ga0209302_10000440_pt1 | contig 24955 bp, 34 predicted proteins | sample ArcOceMetagenome_2_FD_187445 | JGI IMG/M metagenome (GOLD analysis project Ga0209302, IMG submission 187445) | Marine eukaryotic phytoplankton communities from Arctic Ocean - Arctic Ocean ARC135M Metagenome (SPAdes) (version 2) | ecosystem: Environmental > Aquatic > Marine > Oceanic | place... | reverse complement strand
CAACAACAAGCGCCAACACAGCAACAACCACAATCAGCTTGGCAACAACAACAAGCGCCAACACAGCAACAACCACAATCAGCTTGGCAACAACAACAAGCGCCAACACAGCAACAACCACAATCAGCTTGGCAACAACAACAAGCACCAACACAAGCATCAACACAGCAACAACCAACAAGTCCGACATATTCACCAACCAGTCCAACATATTCACCAACAAGTCCGACATATTCACCAACCAGTCCAACATATTCGCCAACCAGTCCAACATATTCGCCAACCAGTCCAACATATTCGCCAACCAGTCCGGCATATTCCCCAACCAGTCCGGCATATTCGCCAACCAGTCCGGCATATTCCCCGACCAGTCCGGCATATTCCCCGACCAGTCCGGCATATTCACCAGGACAAGGGGAAACTGTATATGAATCAAGTGCAGAAGAAAGTCCACCAAAACGCTATAAAAAATGAATATAAATACACACAATACAAAACAATAATGTCTAATAAAATCGTGATGTGCGACTCTCGTTCTTTAACATGGTGTGGACGAATCGCGTTGTTATTTACTTTTTCAACTGTACTTTTCACAATGATGTTTCAAATTTGGTCTTATTATTTTTCCCTTGTGTCACAAATGGACACACTTACAATTGATACGCCACAGGTCGGTGGTATTCTTCATTTTTGCAAAGGAAATGTAGTTAAAGCTTGGAATGTGAAAGAATGTGTGTCAACGTCCTCCGTAGTCACTTGTAATATACCATTCATTACGGGTAACGAATATATAGATGTGAGGGGTCATGGTAATGTGTCAATTATGGATGACAAGTTGTTGCTTGAACCAATTGATGCTTGTGTGGAGATTTTTTATTGGATTTTACCTTGGTGATATATATTCATATTTAATTGTTACCTTTTAATCCTGTATTTGAAATGGACCATGAAGTGATAGGACTTGATTTGATAGTACTTTTAATCTTAATTTTAATCATTATTGCCTGGGAGAACAACCAAAATGTAAATTGGATACCTGGGTCTGTCGTCGGTGTCACGATGGGTATGTTGGTATCTATATTCTGGTCAGATACGACCAGTACTCCGTTTGTATTTGCACCGGAACTGTTTTTATATTTGTTATTACCTATTATACTGTTACATTCATCGTTTAAATTCAATATCACATCTTTGCGTAAAACATGGATGTCTTCATTTGTCTTTTCATTTTTCGGTACTCTTGGTAGTATCGTCATGATAGCATGGGGTATCGTTATTATCGTTCCCAGTATGACATTGGTGGATGCTTTAACTATGGCTTCCATTTTGGCCCCCACTGATACTGTTGCGACGATGATGTTGTCTAAATCACTGGACGACTCTTTTATTGCTGAAGTGTTGGAGAACGAAGCAGTGATGAATGATGCTATTGCTGTGGTGTTTGTGCGACTTTTTTCAACAATGTCTATTGAACACACAACGTTGAACCGTTGGGTCCCAGTGCGTGCTGTGGGTATTTCGGTCTTGTTTATGTGTATATCCGCGTTGTTTGGTGTACTGAGTGCGTTGACTATGCGCGAACTGGCTATAAAGAATGTATCGATTCATTTTGTTGTTGCGTTAATGGTATATGCCGTTTGTGAGTATGTTGGTATTTCTGGAATAGTGGGATTATTTATGTATGGTTCTCTGGTCAATCCACCAAAGGAGGTTAAATTGTCGGTCAATAATATTTCTGTTGTTGCGGAGGCGTATGTTTATTTGACAATTGGATTGTCATTACGTTCATACGATATCTCTAAATTCGGGGCGTCTTTTTTGATTTTAATCATATGTATTACGAGTCGTACATTGGTGATTTTCTTGTTCGGTGGATGTTTGCGTATCTTCGGACGTCACCAATGGACTATTCGTACGTTATTGTTTTTTTCAATGTGTGGGGTGCGTGGCGCTATCTCCTTTGCAATGTGTATGGGTTTACGGTCTAAATGGAGTTCGTTTATACAATCTACGTCGTTTGTGGTTATTGTGTCGACGATTATATCGATGGGAACTCTCCAAAAATGTTTACAAAAAATGTTGTTAAGTGATATAAATCCAAGAATAACAAGTATATAATAGATGGTTAATAAAAAAAACATGTACAGTTCTTTTGATACTTTACTTATGAATATATGGCGTTCCCTCGATGACATTTTTCTCTGTATTGGTGTCTTTATCGTAGCACGTGTCGTCGCTTATAGTTGTTACTGGTGTTTGCATATTTATTTCAATGTCGACGAATATGAAAGTGAGTTTATACAATATGGTTTTTTGGGAACAATTTTAGTTTTTTTGATTTCACATTTGTTCGGTGAAACAGCAGTAGCCTCGTTATTAGGTGGATTTTCTATTGGAATTGGTTATGCGTTCCAACCATATATCATTTCCTTTCTGTCCGGTTCAACGTTACGTGCAACGAACACCCTATCCCATGGTACGGTTATTCTTTTTACAACACCTACTGGTATAACACGTCTAACAGTTCGTCAACTCGGTTTATTACACATTTGTGTCAGTAATGGCGACACACTGACTTACATTCCAAATTCCTATTTCCAAACGACACCGTTGACGATAGAAAACCCTGTTTTATAGACTGGTTTGAAATTGGCGAAAAAGAGTGCCATTTGTCACGTGTTCGATAGATTCTTTGAATGCGATGTTCCACTCTGGAAGTCTGTCTAATTGTGTGATTATCCAGACTAATGCCCAAATGTAAGTTGCTACGATTAATTTACAAGACCAAAGACATAACATGCGTCCGTTTTTAAAGACGATGTGTGTTAACATGAGAATTAAAACAAACACAAGTAGCATTGCGATATTATATAACGTCATGTTCATTGGAGGGTAATTGTGTATAAATACGGTTTTGTTGAAATCCAATCATGAAATCCACCACAATTAAGAATAATATAATACCTTCAATGATGAGAATATATTGGCCCCAATCTGAAGAGGATATTTCACCAGAATGATGTAAAATACTTCCAATGAGTAGTAGTAATGATAAAAGAAAACAGGCAGAAATACGCCATAATTGTCGACATCTTTTTTTCCCACTTGGTTGTACTTGACATGTATACACCAAGTAGACAATATTAAGTAAACTAATGATGATGCAATTAATAGTGTAGACGATTACGGCGGCATCGGAAAAGGGGTGGAAAGCACTACATATTGTTATAAATATTGCTAAGGACCAAATATACCAATGTAGTCCTGGTTCTGTTTTTTTTTCAGCGTGACTGGTAATACACCAGGCGAACGAAGCAATGATTGAAAATACTGTAATATAGACATTGATGAAGACATCGTCTATTATATTTAGTGTGTATAATATCAACCCGATACATATAACGCTGAACCAGGACGACATCCAGAAAATTGTTTTTGTATATTTGACAACTTTTTCAAAGACCAAGATGGTACTACATATGATGTTTGCGAGACATAAGATGACGAGTGGGATTACTCTTTTGGTGGTCGAAAAATCCAGATATGTAAAATAGGTATAGGTAAACAATTGTGACCAAATGAAAAGAATCCAAATAAGCAAACGACAGGAGAACATTTTTACAAATAATATGCTTTTTATATACTATATTTACAAATACATGTTCATGGGTGGTGGTTTTGATTGAAAAACCCTTGCGTGTCGCGTAAATGTTTTCATTCCATCCTCTAAATCTGTTAACCGAATAATTTGTTCAATTTTGTTAGGAAATTGTCGGACGATGGATGATTGTTTACTATGGAAAATAAGTTGGTGTGTTGAACCCCCACCATGTGTCATTTTTTTGAAATTGGCACCAAAAAATTCTTTACAATGTTTGCGGTCCGTTTTGGCAACTCTCCAATTTGATTCTTTTAATTGTTTCTGAAAAATATGTTCAATCATGAGCGAGGCCGGTGTGTCGAAACGATACACATAACCAAAACGTCGTTCTAACCCAGCGTTATGTGTAAATAATTGCTTCATATCATTTTCATACCCGGCCATGATGAATATCACCTGTTTATCGATATTGGACATGGCTTCAACGATTTCGGTCAGGACCTCTCTTCCATACATATCATCCCCATCTGTGGACGAAATAATCGAATATGCTTCGTCGATGAAAATAACACCACCTTTGGCCGATTCGATTAATTTTTTTGCTTTTGCCACTGAATGACCTTGGTATTTTCCAACCCAGTCCGAACGTTTTGTGATTTTGAATCGACGTTTGTCTATTATTCCCAACGCGTCCCAAACATTCACCAACAATGTAGCAAATGTCGTTTTCCCCGTTCCGGGTTTTCCTAATAGTAAAGTGTGGACAAAATGACCTTGTAACACGTTTAATCGTTCACGACATTCCGCTACGAACGGTGGGTCTTCTTCAGATTCTTCGTCAGAGGAATCGTCCTCTTGTTGTTGTAGCGAATGTGTTAATAGAGCGATTAAGGCCATTTTGGCCTCTCCACCTGGTGAATATTCTTCGTCTTCGTCTTCTTCTGAGTCAATCCGATGGCGTTTATTAAGGGCATCCATCGATGTGGTCCTTTTTCTTTTCGACCTTCGCAAAGGTTTTTTGACTTCATATTGTGAAATAAAATACAAGACCATTTTTGCAACGGTTTCTTTGATTTCTTTGTGTCCAACAAATTCGGATAATTCTTGTAAAGCAGGTACTAATTTTGGATAATGTGCTGTGTGTTTTGCGATGTAGGAATTGAGTTTATTAAATTGAACTGGCATTGTTGTCATGAGTAACCTATTTTGTCCTATTTTATATTTCATAAATAATAAAAATTATATGTGCTAATTATGGATTTTTTTTTGACGTCTATTTTTTATTATATTAATATTACTTCGTTTTTTATCAATGTTTTCAACCTTAGTATAATGATGCCTAATTGGAAATTCAGAAATTCGCATCCATTGAGAAGCTCGTGTCTTCTGTATTGTTTCCGACGGACGCCATTGTATATTCAGCAACGCGCGCTTCGAAAAAATTTGTTTTAGAATCAATCGAAATCATATCCATAAACGGTAGAGGTTGAGATGCTTTCCAGGGTAATTCGTGTGTTCCTTTCAACATGGTAAGTAATCTTTCCGCACAATGTCGAACATAACCAATGACATGTTCTGTTGCTAATCCAGTGAGATTTTCCGGCAATGCTTTGCGTATAAACGCTTCTTCAATGGCCACTGCTTCTTTCAGAATCGAAACAGCACGTTTCGAATCGATATTGGTCATATTTAACATCTCGACCCCAAATTTGGCATGGAGTGATTCGTCACGTTGAATGAGTTCGTTTGAAAAAGTAAGACCTTTGCATTTGTTTTTGGTGCGTAGCCAATAAAGAGATGCGAATGAAGCGGCGAATAACACCCCTTCAAAAATACAAAAAGCCCAAAGTCGTTCTTCGAAAGGACGCGTTTGGTCCATGTATTTTTGAGCGAACGCGCCTTTTGCTTGAATGGTGGGTTCTTGTTGGAGAGCATCGAATAATTGTGCGCGGCGTTCCGGGGGGGAAAATTTCTCCAAGGCAGTGGCGTATGTTTCGGAGTGTATCGTTTCAACATAAGCCTGGAGAGTGTAAAAGGCCCGACATTCGGCAATAGTCACTTCCGATGCAAATTTGTCCATCAAATTATCAATGACAAGCATATCACTGGATGCAAAAAAAGCAATAATATGGAGTAAAAAGTTTTGGGCAGGTAAATCTAACGTGTCCCAATCTTTTTTATCGTTATCCCAATTGATTTCTTCTGTTGACCAGAGTACAGATTGTTGTTCTTTGAAAATTTTCCAAAGATTTTCATGACGAATTGGTTTTAGAACATATCTTTTTTGTTGTGGGTCCGTAAAAAACGACATCAATTATTATCTATAAATCTCTATATATAGCATAAAAAAAGTAACTAAATGTCGGATTGTCATCCAGACGAATGGCTTTCAGGACTCTGGTTTATTGTCACTGGTAGTATGTGTATTCTTTCGGGATTGGTCTCCCTTTTCGCAATTGGTCCATTACTTCGCGACACTTGAAGTCGCCATTGGCGCATGTAATGTCTTTTACACAATTGTTTCGCAAAAGAAGGACGTTTACAGTGAATACAAGTTCGTTGTATAAAATGATAAAAACATTTTCTGTTCATGTAGACATTTTGGGTGCAAGTTGTACATTTTTGTAATGGTGGTATCGTTCCTTGACGATAATGGTAGGAACAGACCTGTTTACAAAAAACAGGTCGTCGACAAATGTCGACGTTACATTTAACATTGGCAGCACGGTAGTGTGTCCGACATAAAGTGAGAGAAAAAATAGGATTAATGCAAGATTTCCAAGTACAATGATATTTGGAACGACGTAAATCTTTCCAGTGTTTATAACAAAGATGTTGACGGTGTATCGGTAGTGTACAGCGTGAACAAAGAGACATAAAAGTATTCAATAAAAGTATTCAATAATTAATGTAATTTAAATAGGATATTTTATTATTTTTTTTGCTCAGGCTCGACCGTTGATGGAAATTGATAGTTCATTTGCAACTCGACACAAACTTTGTACATCCCACCTTCGCCATCGGGATGACTATCCACATAATGTGAAGTTGGTTTGGAAGTAAATTTGGCACGAACATCATTCAAATTAGTAAAGGGCATTCGTGCAAGAACGTGAGACTGTAAATCGTTAATCACACGGTCAAATACATGGGCTGGGACTTGGACATACTTACCGTTGAAACGAGCTTCAGAATCGACGTTAATACCGAGCTGTTCCCAATTCTGACGGATGACATTCAACACGACATGATTTTGCGACACCAAATAATACTGCTCACCTGGGAATGCAACAACACCATCATACAAATTTTCGGTGGAACAATTACCATATTGTTCAATGTATCGGTCAGAGGCAATTTCGTTGGGTTCGTAGACATTCAATTCTGAACGAGATTTTTCGTAAGGCATGACAGCCAACAAATTACGGTAACCTTGGTCATCGCTGGATGTGGCTTCGGTACCGAAATCAGTTTTTTGGGGAGTGTGCAACCAACCTTCGTTGTTCTTAATCGACGGTTCCTGTTCAGATGCATTGAACAAATTCAAAGCAAATGTCACTGGTTCTGAACAATCAGAATAAATTGATTTCACATTAATCGACGTCAGTATTCCTTTACCAACGTCAACTGATTCCTGTGAAGCAGTAAACACATGCGAGGCATTTGCCAACTGAACAATGACACCATGTTCCATTTGTTTCGCAGTCGCATTAGCTTCAAAAACGACCCTCGTAGTGTACGTTTCTTTGGGAGAATCTCCAGTCACTGGAGAAGACATCGTCGTTGTAAGTGGGGGTTCAACAGCATCTTTCACTAATGGAGTTTGGACGGCATTTGCAGGGCGTTGGATTTTGGACATTTTTTTAATTATCAGAAATATAGCTCCTTATATAAGTAACAAAAGTTAATTCATGCAGTACTCATATATGTTGCGCTTTTTGGTTGAAGACATTACACATCACATAAATCACAAAAATGTTCTTTACACTTCACAAAGCGATAGAAAATTGCTCCGAAAAACAATGCATTATGGCTGAGGACATTTCGGCTTCCGGTCAAAAACAATTTTACGTTGGTACTCTGGAACAATTACGACAACACTATGACACAAAAAAAGACCACCATTGGTACGAATGTTTGTTGGAACGGCGACCATCCAGGTTGTTTTTAGATATTGAATCAACACAACCCGTATCAATTGAGGAGATTGTTCAATTTTTTAGAAGAGCCGTACAAACCAAATACAACAAAACGTGCAATTTTGAAATTATCGATTCATGTTCGACAGAAAAAATATCCTATCATGTCATTGCCACCGACATTGTCTTCAAAAACGTCTACCACGTCGGTGCATTTGTAAGGCGGACAGTCTTGGCGATGGGAGAAGACAAGATGTCATTAGCAGTAGATACGGCAGTCTATACCAAAAATAGAATGTTTCGACTGGTTGGTTCCAGGAAATTTGATTCTAAACGAGTACTCATTCATAAGAAACCATGGTGGGAATTGTTGGTACAAGTGTCTGAAACCGAAAACATTCTGGAATGTTTAGAAATCAACCAAACTGAACCAAAATCAACATCAATGCATCCCAAAAATTTATTTAGGCGGCTTGACGATGGTTCATGGGCCGTTAGTGTCCAAACTGGCTCTTCCGTCGTGTTAGAATGTGTCATGTTGAATCCGATTTTAGACTGGTTGGATTCCAAAGAGAATGCAATGGTGATACGTCATAAACTGAAGATGGTCTCCAGTGGGTTTTATATTGTACCCGCCAAATCTCGACGTTGTCAGATATCAGGAAGAACACATAAGGGTAATGCGATTTGGTATATGATAGACGTAACACGTCATCTCATTATTCAACGATGTCTCGATTCAGACTGCGGACATCAACAATACGTAGTACAACACCCATCGAATATTTGGGACCGGTGGACATCGTCATGGATGGGAACAGAACCAACACCAAACAACCAAAATGCCCTATATAATATGTACAATTAATATCAAATGCCAATCGTTGTTGAAAAATCCCCAAATATACTTTTTGACAGTAACACTACCGCTGCGTTAGAACACGTCTTAAACACGTTAAATCGTCAACCTGAACAAGTTAAGTCCGTATCAGTACTTGCCAACTTTTCAGTTGACACCGAAGCAGCCCTTGTTCACAATTTACCTTTAGTTGTTCAAGGTCTTGTTGTACAAACTACCAAAGATTACATATTAAATGAAGAAGACCAATCTTGGTTTCATCCACATGTCTCTAAAGGTCGTTCTGTATATGCGGTAGATTCACCAATTGGAAAATCAGCTCTAATGCAATTGAGTTTTAATACCTCTGGTAATTCTGTAGGTGAATATTCATTGACGACACATGATGAATTTGGATGTGAACAAGTGCAACACCGAATTGTTGTCGATGTTTCCTCGGAAGATACATTTAGAGATTCATATCAACAATGGCTTCAGACCGGAATAACTGCGGGCGAACTGGACGCAGAGTGGAAACGCATGAAAATTGACAATACCTATTCGATTGTATCCCATACAGAAGGAGAAAGACAACGTATTATGGACACACTCACATCGAATGCATCATTGTTGCATTCAGATATGACGCATGGAGTACTCTCTGACCTCGCAAGTGTCTATTTTGTGAACGCCGCCGTCAAACATTCTTCTTCAATTCTCATGAATTCATCCAGTTTGGCAGGCTATCGGATGTACAACACTCATGACAAAAAGCATAAGTTTTACCCTTCAAACTTGGGTAAATCCGAATCTTATTACGCCTGGGACGAATTGTCGAAACAAACTTGTGCCAAAATTACCGACACTTGTTTTTGGAAAGGAGACTTAAAAGCCAACGCCCAAGTGATGCGAACACCTACCGTTAAATCTCCCAAAAATATGGAATCGAGTTGTAATATTTCACTCACTGATTCGTTCAAAATGAGACATTGTGTATTTTCACCATCCGACAATTTTATTGATAAATTAAACCCCGTCGACATACTCCGTATTACACCCAACTCCACACAGGACAGAGACGCGTCAGACAGTATGTCTGCACCTCTTAGTATGGAACATCCCATTTTACAAAAACTAATGCGGAATATTGAAGATATTCAGACAAAATTCCCAGAATTTGTTTTGTTTAACCCAAAAGTGGTTTCTGGAGGACGCATCGTTTTACCCCGGGAGATATACAAACACGTACTCTAACCATATTTATATAAATAATTGTTATTCATAATATTCTACACATTTGTATTTTTGTAATTGACGAGGAAGAGGAGATAACCAATGACAGACCAGTTCTACACAACAGTTCCTGTTGCAAAACAATGTTATCAACTACTATTGTCTAATGTCAATATAGGAGATTATGATATTATTTTGGAACCAAGTGCAGGCACCGGTTCATTCTTCAATTTATTACCACCCGAGAACAGAAAAGGAATTGATTTAGAACCGAAATGTAAAGACGTTCAGAAACTGGACTTTTTTGATTTCAAACAATCCACAAACAATACATATTTGGTGGTTGGTAATCCACCATTTGGTCGTATCTCTTCATTAGCTATTCGCTTTTTTAATAAAAGCGCCACCTTTGCCGACTGTATTGCTTTTATCATCCCGAGGACATTTAAACGTACGAGTGTCCAAAATAAACTTAGTTTGTATTTTAAATTGGTTCTGAGTCAAGATTTACCATTAACACCTTGTTGTTTTAGGCCAAAAATGTCGGCAAAATGTTGTTTTCAAATTTGGAAAAGAACAGAGTTTCCAAGGGAAAAAATAATATACAAAAAAACACATTCCGATTTCAAATTTATAAAACACGGACCAAAAGACGAAAAAAACCAACCAACACCACCCCAAGGTGCAGATTTCGTCATGAAAGCGTACGGTTCCAATTGCGGTGAACTCGTCGAGCAAAATTTACAACATTTGAGGCCGAAAAGTTGGCATTGGATTAAATCAAGTATTGACGTCGAACTCTTAAAACAAAGATTCAATACATTGGATTATTCAATATCAAAAGATACTGTTCGACAGGATAGTATCGGCCAACAAGAAGTAATATATCTATATACAACGAAATACAATGAAAATTAAATATAATTTACAACATTTTACCATCCCATGAGAAGTCGGCAGTCCATTGGTCTGGGTGGAAAAGATTAACATTCACCAACTCAGCATTGTCTTGTACACCAACCTCCTCCAAGATGGATGCTCGTACAATTTCAAAAGTATTCACAGAGCCCGTCAGTTCGTGGTCAGGGAGATGTGTTGCCAATAGACTGTGAACAACACTATGGTTGGCTATAATATGGAATTTACCATGTAGAGTCGGTTGACCAGCAGTGTGAGCCTGTTCCACGTTGAGTACGATTCCGTTGGTGTGTTTACCTGTCCCGACGAGTAGTGTATTGGCCGGAAATCCTGTGTGAAAAGCCGAATTTTTTTTTAAAGACATTGTTTAAAATCAAAAGTATTTATACTTCCCTTTTTCAACATTAATAATATTAATAATAATTTTTATCATAAGGTGTTATGTATGTTTGTAATTTGTTCCATAACTGTTGGCGTTTAGCTTTATGTTTTGTGTTGGGGTTTATAGTGAGTGAATATTCACGAAGATGACCCTTCATGTTTCCGGTAGTAATTGCAGGCAATTGACCCTCTTTTGAACCATGACTATACCCTCCATAATCGGCAACCATTTGATACAAATCTGACGAAGGTATTTTGAAATTATAAGCTTTACCCAATTCATCGACTTCCAAATTATATCCGATTAGAATGTAGAAATCGATATTGTGGTCAGGTCTAATTTGACGCCAATTAAAAGTCGATGATTTGTCATGGATTGAACATTTGATTTCATAATTTCGTCCATTTTTAAAACCATCTCCGCTTGTTTTGTTGCGCGCATTTTGGATTTCCAAATCCATTTTGACCACTGTTTCCATAAATGTGGAGTTTGGGCTCATGTTTTTACGTGCTGTTGCACATTTCTCAATTAGTGTAGTGCAACAGCGCATCTTTTTAAATAATTCGTCCTTCGTTATACGTTTATTGGCGCGCAGTTCCTGGACAATTTCGTAGACCACAGAACGTCTTGCTTGCTGATTATTCCATTTTCGAAGTAAATATTTATTCAAACCTTTATTAAACACCATACATGTCTTTATTTTCGGACGTAGACTCGTTTTAACACGACAGTGTGTCGTTTTGACACGTGTTATGTTACCACGGGTTATATTAGAGGCAACTTTGGAGGTATGTATTAACATTATATCTTTTGAATAGGTATTTTTAAATAGGTATTATCTGGAAGGTCTCGTCCAATCTCGAACCGGAATATTGACACGGCGCAATGCTTTGAGAACCATTGTTTGTTGCTGGTGGACACGGACATAACTATGGTTAAAACCAGGTTTTTCAGACAATATGTTCGACAATGTCATCCGAATTGCCACCAAACGAGCGAATAGTGTTTTGTATTGTTCGTGTTCGATTAATGTTTTCAAAAGTATAGAACTGTTTAATATTTGCTGCGCTTCTTTAATGTGGCCATAAACAGAAGGGGCTAAATAAATGACACCGGAAATTTCTGGTTCTTGCATCCAATGTTTGATATCTTTTTGCACTACAACTGCCACTATATTGTCAATATTACCAGTATCGCCGGAACCTGTTGAAGAAACCAGTTTTCCCAATTTACGGTTCGAAAAAGCGGATACTAACATTAAAAATTTATAACCAGGGTCTTCCCTTATTTTGGACTCTAATTCGAGACCCGTTTGAAAATTGTGAATCATATGTCCAGGTGCACCCACATCCATCATTCGTTGTGTCTGTGCATCTTTTTGTGTCTTGTCATCCACATCGTTATCGAGAACTCGGACGGATGTTTCATTTTGTTCCAAACCTTCCGAATTTTGAAAGGTTATTTCGTGTTCATCCCAAGCATCCATTATACAACCCGTTAGAAATGTCTCTTTATACTACTAATCGACATGAAGAGTATTTCCAATATTTCGCATCATAGGTAATCGCATCTTTGTATATAATATATCTCTTTGATGTTCCACATATTTGAAATAAATCATCATACTAAACACACAAATCACTAATACAAACCAATGAATATTACCATAGAGCCAATCAGCAAAATTATCACAACGACCATGACCACAAGGATACCAGTCATTTAATATGTCATAAAATGCGGCCTCCGTCGGTCTTTCATTCACTATGTGTTCAGCTTTCTCACATAAATTAAATGTACCCAATTGTGAACGAGTCAACGGGTCTACACACACGTCCGAATTCAAATACACATAAGCTTCATCGTGTTTTCGTCTCCTTTCCACACGGTATTTATTAAAATTGCGAAACTGAAGTATACAACAAATGGCAGCAAAACTACTTAAAAACAAACGGAGATACATTTACTGAAGGGTTATTATTATTTATAGTAATTGTTCACTTTGAATCCATTTGAATCCATTTGAATCCAAATTCTTATTCCAAATTCTTATTCAAAATTCTTATTCAATACCACACTGAATACCACAATGAATACCACACTGAATATGGTCGATTGTTGGTCGGAGACATTCGAACTCGACGAAGAAGTCAATGAACCATCCTCATATTGGGACGAAAACATGTGTATGTTGTACGACGAACCATTAAGCCAAGCCATGCGTCTCTATTGTACATGGAACACCTATTGTGACCGAAAATTAGGAGAATGGATTTTTTTTGCACCAAATCATATTTTTCGTTCACCGACCGAACACGAGTTTTTGATTGCCCAAAATAAAAAAAAATGGTTGATGTTCAATTGTAACGATTCCAAATTGCATTTATTATATCCTAATGGTCAAGACGTTATTTACGACAACATTGACCAGGTTCTATTTTTGAATTTGAAGTGAACGAACGCAACAACATGACGAACGCAGTTAATGAGTAATCAAAAACAACAATAGAATTATTGACATTCATGCGTAACCGGAGCAACGACGTTGTAAAAAAAACAATTGTCCACAAGACAATACATCTGTTCTTTCGTTGATTCGCGATTGTACGATATAATCCAGAGTACCAATTGGAGTGTGTTGAATAATATAGTAAAACGGTTCATTCTGCCCATTAACAGCTATCACAACGTACGAATGTAGTAAAGAATTAATAATACCAAATATGATAATAATACCTCTCTTCAACTGTGGTCTGTGTTGTGTAACAATTGGTTCGTATTCTTCACGACACAATTCACATTGTGAAGCACCACTGTACTCAATCCATTGTTGAACACATGCCAAATGAACCGAACCATGTGTCCCTTGACATTTGCAAACGGATATAGTATTTCCTCCCTCAAGACAGATTCGACAAGTCATTCTCATTGTAATCTATTCTTGGTCACAAGACGTTGCCATGGTTACAGATAAAGAGATTATACAGTGTTTTTTTGAGTAACGGCTGGGCGTTCAGGCGAGTCATTGTTATGTATAAAAACATCTCGTGAATTTATGTGAATTTATGTGAACAAAAGATGTTTTTTCGACCATCTTTTTTTCATCTCGTTATAGATATTGTGAAACGAGACTAATTCCATGAACTGACGTGTTGCCGTTGTTTTGATTATACTCCAAAAAATCTGGTCACGGTTTTTCTCATTCGGTTGGAATGAGAACGGTGTAATAAAAGGTTTTATTTCCTCTACTGGACGTATTCGAGTGTTCCACATAGTGGTGAAATATTCCTGAGACCCCCATTTAAGAGATTGATTATCACTTGGTGATAACTGACGAAGATATTCCTTTTCTGTTGAACATTGTTTGAATTCATGCAATATCTGTTCCATTCTGAGGTGAACTTCTTCGGTTATAATAGTTTTAATAGCGCTCAAAATCCCGGCCCTAATTGTTTTTATATCTTGTACGAATAGACTCATTTTTTTGAAATGTTTTATTCTATATATACTACTTTGTTTACAATAGGACATTTACAATTTCTGGGACAACATGAATAGGTATACAAAAAATACCCTATTTAATGATACATTGAAAACTCAAATGAGTGACGATGACGAATGGGTCAATTCAGGTGAGTATAAAGAGTTGTACGAATGGATGAAAAACGAAACAATTCCGTCGAATGAAGCAACACCGCCGATTGCACCAAGGCCAGCGGTTAAACAACCCGTACAGTCTACACGGACAAGTGACCAAGACCGTATCTTAGATTTTTGTATAGATTACAGCGCTGGACGTGTCTTGACATCACTTGAAGACAACGACTTTTACAAAAACGCTGCAGGATTAGTGGCGTTGGCAAATTTTTTGTTCACAAACGACAACCGTGGAAATGCCGTCTGGAAAGCGTTCAAACCTTATCATGCAAACCTATTAGCCTATCAACTCGCGGCAGGAATTCGAAACGGAACCATCACCGACGTCGGAATGGTCAGTGGTTGCTATCGAATCATTGTCAATGTCTTTGAAAATTCTATTCCTGACAATCCGGATATGTACAAACATTACCAAAAAGTCGTGACAAAAGGGGTATATATACAATGGGTTTCGAAGGAAACTCCGGACGAAATGGGAAATTTGACGTTAATATTCCGCTTTCTAATGGAAAAAGACACTGGTAAGCAATATTATGCTGTCGGTAAATTACCAAAAGAATGAAATCCCGGTATAAATAGCAAAATAATGGTTGGAAATGCCTTTCAAACAACTGACGAAAAAAAAAATACAACCAGAAAGTTCACAATTTACAAAAATTGAATGCGAACGGTCTGGTACCATCTATTATGAACACATTGTGACAAAACAACAACATTGGTCATTAAAATCCATAAAATATAACTAAAAATAAGGTATTTGTTGAATTTATTTTTCTGTATAAAATGTCTCCGTTAATGTTGTTTTATTTATGCTTAGGGTTTACATTCCAATTTCCTTCTGTTGCAATGCGTTATTGGATGATGGACACTGTACAAGTCTCACCTTCACAAATGGCGGCAATATTTGGCATAGTCAGTGTCCCATGGTGTCTAAAACCGGTATTTGGTTTTATATCAGACTCTAAACCGCTGTTTGGTTACCGTCGTAAACCATATATGATTATATCCGCCTACGTGTCTTCGTTTATGTGGATACTCCTACCGTTTTGCCCCCATGATGAATTTGTCATTACCTTTGTCATGACATTGTCTTCCGCAGGCTTGTGTTTTGCAGACGTCATGGCAGATTCCTTATTAGTTGAGGAGGCACGATTGGAAGATGATAATAATAAAGGTAATATCCAATCATGGGCTTGGATGATGCGTTTTGCCGGTGGTTTCTTGGCATCTATTTTTGGTACCATGGCGTATGAAACATGGGGTTATTCAACTGTTTTTTTAATCAACTCGATGGTTCCTATTGTTATTGCCAATGTGGCATTGTTTGTTCACGAACCCACTGTGATTGAAATCAAAGATTGGCGTAAAACAAGCAAAACGTTGTTCAAAACGATACGTCAACCTGGTATTTACAAACCGGCTCTATTTATTTTTATGATTTGTGTCACCCCAGGTTATGGAAGTGTCATGACGTTTTTCTATGAGGGTGAATTGGGGTTCACGCCCAAGGAATTTGGCGCACTCGATGTGATGGGATATACGGTTGCAATCATCGGTACCTGGATTTACAAAAAATGGTTAACCAAAGTGTCCTTTCGTAAAATGTTTGGTTGGTCAATCTTCATTTCATTTCTATTGGAAAATACATTGTTTTTTCTCATATTTCATACAAATCGTCAAATTGGGATTCCAGACTTTGCATTTGCATTTGTCGAACGCGTTGTCATTACATTAGTTGGGCAATTTATCACGATGCCAATGGTAGTACTTGGTGCACAAATATGTCCTCCCGGAATCGAAGGTTCATTATATGCATTGTTAATGTCAATCACTAATATCGGCGGTGTCTTTGCAGAAGAAGGAGGTTCACTATTAACGAACATGTTTGGTATTACCGGAACAAATTTTACAAATTTATGGAAATTAATGTTAATTTGTCACCTATTTGATTTAATACCATTAAGTGGATTGAATTTACTTCACTCATTAGAATCGACATCCTCGTCAAAATCAAATAATGGCGGAGATGTCTATTTAGGAAACGACATATCCACAAACAATGCCGCCGAAAAAAAAGAAACGGCTTAATGAACATCCACATGTTGAATGTTGGTCCAATATATCAACATTATCACAAACAATATCACAACTTACAAAACAACAACACCAATACAAAGCATTATTATTACAAATTTCTGAAATAACGCAACATAACACGAATGTTCCAGATAATAAATGGACAGACAAACACGTCGACTTTACAGACATTACCGATTATTTACTTTCATGGTTAGACAAATGTGATTCACGGTTGATAAAACAGACTGAACAACGAGACGACGCCCTTCGGTCACTACGAGAAGCTGACACTGACGATGACGAACTCTTAAAATCAACAGCAGCGATATTAACAGACGCAGAAATGACTTTAAAAACGATAGAATTATTAATCTCTAAATGGAAAAAAATAGTACGATATTCAAGTCGGACAATAACATTACGAGAACATACCGAACTTTGGACGAAACGTTGGCTTTCACAATGGAAAATAACCAATGACTCTAAATCAACCCATCTGACTCGATTTCGCGGTGTATTAACTTACATCTCTCAGGAATCGTTATTGGTTCTTTCAGAAAATACATAATAAGACAGGACGAAATGACACCACAAATCATACAATAAGAAGACAATATGTACATTAACAGTGTCACTGGGTGTGACAATGATGCAAATGTTACCAATAATAAAACACCCGTCAGAAACACACCGCCCGCAATGTACAATAATAATTCACGCATTCATTCTTGTTTTATATTCTTTATATCTTTGTCTGAATGTTCAATGTTGGATTTTGGGGAATGTTCAATGTTGGATTTTGGGGAATGTTCAATGTTGGTAGGGACAGATTTAATATTGGATGGTTTGGGGAGGGGTTTATATGTGTACAAGTATTTACAACAGACGGAACTATACTTCAAACATGATTTTGATAGACGATAGGTCAGTTTGCACATTTTACGTACAAATCGATACGGAGTAGCGCAGAGGCAATACCAGACTCGAATAAACCACAAAAAACAAAACAGAATCAATACATACTGTAACATTGTCATATAGATAATTAAGGATTTATACTCTTTTTCGTTCTTTTATTTTCTTTTCCGTTTGTTTTTTCGTTTGGTGATTGTTGTTACTTTAGAAGCACCTTTTTCTACCCAGTATAAAGCTAATAAAATAGCATCCGCTACATCGTCGCGTTTACCAACTTCCAACGAACTAAACCATTGTTTATTTCGATTGGTAATATTTAATGTTGGTATGATTTGTACCGAAGCTTTCTTATTTTTGACATAATTTCCGGTCGAAATGTCGAAATGACATCGAACCGACCTGGGTGATAATAAGTACGATTTGCCCCAGAAAAAACATTGAAATGCTGTTTGAATAATTTTATATTTAGCCACCATCTGCATTTCAATCACCACAATATCTGCAATATCAAACACTGCTTTTGAAGCTTGGACAAAATCATAGACTAATTGTGGATATTTTGTATGCATTGTTTTAGGCTGGTCTTTCAATAAATTATAACGTCCGAAACTAACAAACTCACCTTTCGTTGTATTATACACCGACCAACCCAAATTTTTAATACCCGGGTCAATAGCCACAATAATCATATATATTCATTTTCCGTAACTTTATAGTATAAAACACATAATACGTTTGAATCCGTTTGAACTATAAAGGGTCTTTCACTACTTGAACAAATTGAACAACATGTCGTCAATTATACACAATCCCGATTGGTTTACATCCAAAGAAATGTCGACATGGTTGTCAGACATACGTTTTCCCTACACATCAGTCGAACAAATGCTACAATACGTTCGTCTTCGATGGTCAGACGCTTTTAAACAGATTGTACTTATCGACAAACAATTACCACAATCCTATGCACATTGGTGGTGTCATTGTAGGGTCAACTATAGTCAGAACAAACAAGCGTCTCCACAATACAATACAATCGCAAAATGGGAACAGACGGGAAAAGAACAAACGACCATTATCTCAGACATATTAGTCTGGTTGGATATGCTCTATATCGACATAGCAATGTTACCCGACGAAATGCATCGTGAAGGAGTACCGCGATTATATGAAAATCAAATATTAGTTTCGAAAGGGGACCCAAAACAACGACATTCCAGACGAGAAACGGTAGTCTATCTTATCAACGCCGGACATGACATTTTTAAAGAAAGAGGGTTTACACAAGGGTTACAATGGTGGGAAGAACAATGTCAATTTATAAGTCATTTATAATTATTTTTTTATCGACTGTAATGTAATATTAATATCCAGTAGGTGTAACGCCAACATAAATCCAGATAAACATCCAATGAAAAAGAGGATTGTCAGTAACAATATTATACGCATTTCACCATGGTTATTACACATCACCATTAGCGCGACCAGTAAAATATAGACAGAAATACCAATCGACGACAATAGATTTTCAGCCATAAAGACATCTGAAAACGTCCCGTCCGATAACACCAATGCTAAAATACACCCGAGTGCAAAAAAACACATCACCACCAACCAATATATTTTGGATATAAACGTTTGTAAATCACGTAATCTCATTAATTCGTAGATAGTATCTGATTTCATTTTACCAGATTCTATATCCGAAGTCAACATAGTGTCCGTTTCATCACCACCTGTACCAGCTCTTCGTGACATATTATACAAATGTTACAAATGATTAAATACATTAAAAAACTATGTCGAATTTGGATTTTCACGGTCTCTTAACATGGTACGATATCTCATTATGTCCAACTCGCGTTTCAAATTATTGTTTTGAGTCATCATTGATAAATACGCCGTCTGAATTGTACCTAAATGTTGTTGCAATGTTTCACATTGTTGAGCCGTCGACTCCACCTTTAACTGCGACGACATGTAGAGTCGTCGCATGTTAAGTATAAATGGTAACATGAACGCTATCGTTTGTTCAGCAGTAGGAATTGAAGCTCGCATTCGTTTATGTAAATGTTCAAATTCGTTGTCAAAATCATTGTCAAATGTCCTTTTACGAGATGGTTCAGAAGGTTCTACGCGTGCACGTTTAACATAATCCGCCTCAAAACAGTCGCGCTGTCTCTTAGACCCTAATACACTGGTTGCATTGTTACAAATTCGTTTGTTTTGTAATAGAATTGGTCCATCTCGTGTTCGTTTCGACATTATTTCAATTGATTAATTTATACTTTAAATAGAATTATACTTTAAATAGAACAGAATTTTAAATAGAATTTTGAATTGAATTTTGAAGAACATATGTGTTTTGTCAAACGAAGTTTTATTCAGAGATTAAATGACATCTTTCAAAATATCAAGTCGGTGGTTGTCCAAATGTTTAGGAACAAAAACGGACAAACAAAACATGCTACCAGTGTTAACTGTTTCAGATAATATATTAAAACTTGCACTGCTTGAAAACGAAGGATGTTCTATGCGTGTACATAGACATCACAACGTTACCGCCACCAGTTGTGTAAAATCTACAATCATTCGAATACCAAACTGTGTCCGTGATTTTGTCAATAAACTGGGAAAATCCGAACTGATTGAGTTCTATATAAAACAAACCGATGTGATTATGACAGTCGAAAGACCCCACTCCGCATTACAATATCGATTTAAGAGTATTAAAAACAACACGGAGAATACCATTGAGGATGATATAATGGATTTGAAAGTTTATGTAAGAAACCACGAATTTTTGGATTTAATAAAAACGATGCCCGGAAATGGTCAAGTAACCATTGCTCTTGACAAATCGAGGTGTTCAGTCTCATTCAAACATTCTGGACTACATTGGGGAGCAGCCATTCAATTAAAGTACAAATCTCCACAGTCTAAATCTGTCACATATGACGCCCTAAGTTTACAACAAATATTCGCATCATGTACTCCACAACATAACTATTCAATATTGACAATCATGCATTCGGGAGTTTTTAAATGGTCACCATCCGAACCATCCGAATTAGACGAATCTGTGGTGATATATATCGCACCGTCAGTGCAGTAGTCTATATATAGCACTACTTATCTTCCAAAATGTCAGATATTAGACAAATACAAAGATTAGAGCAGGCTACATTACATCAACAACAACGTGAAAATATTAAATTAGGAAAACAATTATTCGAACAAAATCGTAACAACATTCACTTACGGTTTGAGTTTTTGGAGAAAAAAATGGACACATTATACCAATTGTTAACAGGAAAGGAGGACCTTGTGGTCAACTATCCACAAGGTTCATTTGAGGATGAGATAATAAGGTCTATTTCAAGACGAAATTAAAAAAAAATATATATAATTATTCATGGTACATTTCGTCATATTTATCTATAATTTTATAATCAATGTGTGACAAATAATGTTGAGTACCTCGTGTTGAGATTGCCACATACATAGAACCATGTCGAGGTGTACTCGTGGACGTTTCTGCTTTCACACGTAATTCTGCGATTTTATGTCCATTTTGATTGGCAGAAGAATTAATTAATTTTTCCAATGTCAACGTCGACAATTCCATACACGTTATATTGGAATGGGTACCAGGACGATGGAAATTTACACGCAAAGTCAAGTCATTGGAGGACATTTGTTCGACTATTTTTTCAATCGAAAGTGCAGTTCCATATGTTTCAGTTGTTTGATATAATAATGTATTCCCACTTTGGACTTTCCGCGTTTCATTCATATCAAATAAATCCTTGGCTTGACCGCGTATTGATGTCAATGCGGCAGATTGTCTCTCAATTGGAATCGAATCGGAATCGTTGTAAGCTACCGGCTTAACTGTAGCTTCTAAAATGACATAATGGTTCTTTTTAATCGGAGTTGAAACCATTTGGACTGGCGATGTGGTTGGTGAACGGAAAGCAAGACGTGACATATTACACAGAGACAATTCTTTATATACTGATTTTTTTAAAAATTCAAATGGTTAATTACATGTTCCGGCATAATGTCTCGCGTATTGCTTTTCGAGGTTAACACTTTGTTTTTCCAATGATGTAGTTTTAATTTGGAAACACAACCAATGGAAATAGCCGTTATGAATAAAATGAGCTGTGTCAATGTACATTCCATATGTATCGTGCCATTACCAACGATATTCGTACCCGTCTTTACTTTTAACATTGACATCACAATGGCGTAAACAACTACTAAAGAAGATAACATTGAGATTATACACCATCTATTCGACATCTCTGGAGCACAACACGAAACGTTCAGCGACACGGACCAATTATCAGTAAAGTAGGACTGTTGTAAAATTACCACAACAATATGCCAAGATAACATGGACAGGAACACGGTGCGCCATTCGGAGTCATCTTTGTCGTCAGACAAATCATACAACATCGATGATAAATACAACCAAAATATACCCAAGACAACATCATGCAACAACCATACAGTCACACGTTTTCGAAATGTAAATAATTTATAATTGAGACCAGCAGCACACTGAATCAAACAAATCATGTGAGGTATTGTCGAGACCAACCACAAACAAACAGCTACACTCCATGCTATAGAAATGGGCAAATAATGACCATCGTTCCAAAACCGGACACGATTCGACCACGATACGTAACACGCCACTATAGCAAATACACCAGCGAGTGTTCGGAAAGCACATGTCAACCACAACACTGAATCTGACGTCGACCAATCAAAAAAAGAAACACAACATTGTTTATTACGCGGCATATGTTTATAATGTCGGTTCAGAAATATATCATTCCACAATTCGTAAATATTGACAATTGTGAAAGAACCAATCGAGAAAGCAACTGAACTTAAAAAATAAACACTGTCTGCGTTATACCAAGCGATGGCCGAACTGATTAGAGATAGACATGTTATTACCCAACTAAGTATTGGTATAATCATCAACAATAAATATGGGTGATTTATAGTGTATTTTTCGAAAAATATTTGGAAAAAACTGGGCCTTTCACACTTGGTCCATTTGTCGTACTCGATGCGCCCAGAGGTGTTTCACATTGGGTAGTAGTTGGACCATCATCTTCATCGACTTCATCAACTTCATCAACTTCATCAACTTCATCAACTTCATCAACCACTAAAGGAGGAATAAATGTCTCATATTGTGCGGTAGTTTCTTCACTAAATAATCTATTTTTACGAAGACGATTCAATCTTGTTTTTTCAGCATGACAACCCGGACAAAGTGCTTGTAAATTAGTCGAAACGTCATCACCACCGTCCTGTAATTCAATAATATGGTCAACTTCGAAATTGGGTGGTATCGGAAATGTGGCACATTTATTACAGGCGTAGCGTTGACGAAATGCAATTTCGATGCGAAGTGAACGACTAATTGTCCGTTTGGATTTTTTTTTACAATACGATGATAAATCCTTCAATACACCATGGACATTTACAGACGAACCATACATCGAATCGATAGACCATTTTATTAATGCAGAGGCATTTTTACAAGACACATAGTCACTTGAATCATATTTAATACGTACAAACGCATTAGAATTCAAAACGTATTCTTTTACACACCTGACAAAGACATTCAATGACATTTCAAGTAGTGAACGAACATCATCTGTGGATATATAATATTCATGATTGAACAAAATCAGCTCCATTTGATATTTATATCTTGGTTTAAGAAGGATCGATTTATACGTATATAAATGCCATATTTAATAAACAATGAATGAATGAATACAGAGACGGACTCATAGATCCGACTATGGTGAAACGCCAACGAGTTGACAATCCTGATATTATAAACACGCACAACATCATAAATTCAAAGGCCAGCATCATTACAGATTCAAAGACAATCATTACCACAGATTTAAAGGCTTCCATACCAGTTAAGTCCGCAGTAAATACAAATAAAAAACAATCACTACGTGAACAAAAATGCGCAGCCATCGTAGAAGAAAGATTCAATAGGTCGTTGAAATCAAACAATATAATGTCAATGTTGCAATGTTTAGAATCCGGATATCAACCATCGAAATCACAATGGATACATATCATAGGTAAAATGCACGTAACTACAGCAATCAAATGCGTTAAGACTACGCGGGGTTTAGACACTATTTGTATCACTTCAGCACTTCGAAGACAACATCGTGCTCTATTCGAAGAAGTTTTATCTCGTGTTCAATGTGTCCCTACCGACCAAATCGAAATCCTCATGTCTTCACCAGCCTATTATCTCAACGCGTGTTTGAAAAAGGGTATGGACCCAAATATACCTCTTAAAAATAAACGCCTACCATTAGAACACGCATGTGCACATTCACGCATCGCACTTGTTGAGATTCTTCTACACGACAAAAGAACAATTGTATCACAAAACGTCTGTCGTTTCATGATACGACAACCCAAACAACAAAAATACGCCGAAAAAGCTATCGAATTGTGTCAAGATGTTGTACCAAGTATGATATTAGAAGCTGTTATCACGAACACAACACCGGCATTGTGTTCCATTATGAAAAAACTGGAACCGATTTACGAAAAAAAACCAGGCTGGGAGGAAATTACACACATGATGATGTGTCCAATATTAAATGACTACACCACAGACATTGTCAAAACACCCATAAATGACCATTATTATGACAGAACTTCACTATTGCAATGGGTAAGAGCAAAAGGTAACGACCCATTGACACGGGAAGAATTACGTGAATCAGACTTATTATTGAGGTCCGAATTTCTGAAAGAATATGCTATCAACTTACAGAATAAAATCAAAAAAATAATCGATATAACAATTTGACCGTATTTAAACAGATACCCGATGACAAATAGTTATATGGTACGTAAAATATTATTATTATTATTATGTATTATGGTTAGTAGTACACAAGTAACTGGATTATCATCGATAGCACCTAAAGCGGCTACATTAGTAAAGACACCCCAATCGACATACAAAGCAGTATCTAAAGCCGCACCAAAAGCAGCACCAAAAGCAGCACCTAAAGCAGCACCAAAAGCCGCACCAAAAGTAGCACCCAAAGCCGCACCAAAAGCAGCACCAAAAGTAGCACCCAAAGCCGCACCAAAAGCAGCACCAAAAGCAG
>Ga0209302_10000438_pt1 | contig 25069 bp, 16 predicted proteins | sample ArcOceMetagenome_2_FD_187445 | JGI IMG/M metagenome (GOLD analysis project Ga0209302, IMG submission 187445) | Marine eukaryotic phytoplankton communities from Arctic Ocean - Arctic Ocean ARC135M Metagenome (SPAdes) (version 2) | ecosystem: Environmental > Aquatic > Marine > Oceanic | place... | reverse complement strand
TCTGCTGACGTTCAAGGCGACGGTTCAACTCCAGTGATAGCGCTTCGGCATCCATCCATTCCAGTGTTTCCGGATCGGGCAGGAGCGTTGAGCCATGATCGGCCTTGTGTGCTTCGATGATTGCGCGAGCGGCGGTAATGCCGTCCTGCATCAGTGTCGCTTCGGCCTCGGCCGCTTCTGCCATGGTGTCGAAATTACGCTTGCCCTTGATCGCAGCTTCGATGCGTAGGATGACGGCGCCCTTTTTGATTGCTGTCACCTGAGCGACTGCATCGATCACGATCTCCTTGCGCCGAGCTGCCTTGCGAGCACGAATCTGCGACTCAAGCTTCAAGCGAGCAGTGCGCGAATCGCCGTTGATGTCGTCGATCTGGGCGAAGAGTTCCTGCACTTCCTGCGCTTGCTCTAGTGCTTTCTTCTTCGCTTCCTCCAGTGCCTCCTCAGTCTCTTTGAGCTGCTTCACGTTCGCTTCTGCCGTAGTGAAATCGGCATCCGTCTTCAGTGTGTAGACCAGTGAGGCGATGTGCTTTTTCAACTCAGCTTTGAACTCGGCGAAGTTGGAAGAAACGATCTCCCCCTTGAGGGAGATCGCGAGTGTGGTTGGTTTCTTGGTAGCCATTACGCGATGCCTTCCTCAGAAGATTGGATGGAATGAAGAATGAGGCCCTTGTCGGTTTCCTCATAGTCGGCAATCGCTTCTTGCCCCTGAAGGCTTTTAGCGAACTCGCCAATCGCGCCGTCCATTGTGCCAACGTCGAACTGCTTCCCGTCACTGGCAAGCGTCACAACGTAGGCCTTCCACGGTTTCTTTGCGCCTGGTGCGCTTTCCTTGACTGTCACGTCCATGACGTAAACGGCAACGCCTGCAGATGCGGCGGCGATCTGTTTTGCGGGAGCGACATCGAGGGGAGTCTCACGGACATACGACTCGGTGACATTCTTCGCCTCCTTCTTAAAGTCCTGCGCTTCATCCTCAGCGATGATGCCGAGGATTGCGGAAGCGGCATAGGCACGACCCCATTCGCGAGCGCCACGATAACGGAGTTGACGTTCGTTCGCGCTCTCTCCCTTCCAAGGCGAGCCGTTGCCTGTCGTCTTCCAGTCGCCCACGGTGCCAGACACGGTAACCGCTTCTGTCTCGCCAGATCGTGTGCCAGATACGACCACTCCAAGAGCATCGCCAGTCTGACCGTTGAATGTATATGTGAGACGCACTCCCATCTGCGCCTCAATGACCGCATTAATCAGCTTGCCCTCCCACATGAGGCGACCATGCACCACACTGGCGCAAGCAACCGCAGCAAACGGAGACATTGCCCAACGGTGTGCCTGCTCGACGACGAGGAAGCAATTTGCGACACGTTTCTCTAGCGGAAGCAGTTGCCCCTTCTCTTCAACTAGAGTGGTAGGGACAAGCGACGACTCAGCCATAAGGCGGGCGACACTATGGAGAGATTCGAAGATCTCCGGATTGAATACGGTAGCCGCGTGGCCGTCCGTGGTTACGAGTGCGGACGGTGCGCCTGCTGTTTGTGTTGATAGTTGGTCGGTCATTATACTGTGATGTCGATATTTGGTGTGATGTAACTTCCCTCGTAGTGAGGGATTTGTAAGGTGTTGAACTGCGCCTCAGTTGATTTGAAGCGGACGACGAAATCGCAGAACCCCGGCACGCCATCGGCGCTATGGAAGTCGATGCACGCCACGGAACGCCCGCGCTTGCCGATCAATGGCTTGCTGCGAAACGCGACGGTGTTCGGTGTTTTGAATTTGGTAATGAACTTCACGGCCGACTCAAAAGAGCCCGCGTTGAATTCACCACGGACGCGGATCGGAGTTGCGCAAAACGCCTCAAGTGAGATCACCTCACCGTTGGAGTTCACTAGAAACGGGATACCGTTACGCTCCTCCGTGGTGTAGCTAGGTGTCGCTTGCGCTCGCCCCGCATCGATCAAGTTATCTGAGTCGGTTCGGCTCATGCTGGTTCGGAGGCGAGTTCGAGTTTCTCCACGGGAGCGTTCGCTTTCTTCGCAGTCTCAAGCAGATGGACGCGGCCAACCAAACTCTCGATGCGACGAATAGCAGAGTCGAGTAGGCCACGTGTGTCGATGAGATCGTCGCGTAACTTTGTGAGTTGCTCCGACTCAGGCTCCGGAGTAGGTTCGAATGTTAAACACGGCGCCCATCCATTCTCGACTAATGGATCGCGGTAGTAGCGTATCTGCGAGGTGTCGCAATCAAGATCTAGCTTCTCGTTGATGAAAGCTCTGAGCTCAGCGATGAGCATTGGTTCCAGCTCTTTGCGATTGAGGTATAGCAGTTCATAGATGCTAGCTTTCTGTTGGCGTGATAGGTTCATATTACTCGGCGGTGTCTGTTGGGATTTTATTGTTAGTACGGATGGTAAGGAGCGGAGTCTTAGATTTGACCCAGACGTTCCGCTCCTTGAAGAATTTGGCGGTGATGACTTCGCAGGCCTCGCCGATGGTCTCGACCGGCATACGGATGCCCTTCGCTGTGGTGTTGAATTCGTGAGCGGCGCTATGAATGCGGCCAGTCGTGGTTGAGGTGTCGTCGTCTTCTGGGATCTGTGCGATCCAACCGACGATATCTTCACAGCCTGCTCCCTTGAGGGCGGCTTCCTGCTGTTCGCTGATACTGAGGATGATGACGTTTTGCTTTTTAACGACGGGCGGGCGAAGCGCCTTCTCTTCCTCTTCGGCTTTGAGTTCCAGCTCGACCTCCTGCATGATAGCAGCAGTGATTCTAATATCCGGCTCGTTGCGTTGGAGGATGAACTTGAGTGATTCGAGGTCTACTTTTGGCATGACGGTGACTTTGTGTTATTGGTTTGTGTTGTGCCCGAGTGGGCGAAAATTAAACGCGTGTGCGCTTTGGCATCTTGGCCTTGCGCGACTCTTTATTGAGTGCGGCCTTTAGATCTTGCCGTGCGTAGCGAGCGTGGTCGCGTGGGCGAACTCCCCACTTGTCGCACCAGCGGCGGAAGCGATCTATGTTCTCCGAGCAGGTGAAATCGATTGCCGCGCTGAGTGCCAGCATCGGGGACTCGAAGCGCACTTGCTTACTAACTATTGCCGACGCGAGCGCATCGACGTCTCCTGGAGTGAGCGCCATTATACTTCTCCCTCCGCTGTTACCGCCGTGGCAGGCTGTGTTACGGCTTGGCGCAAAATAAATCGAACCTGCCCTGATAGAGTGCGGTCCGATGCGTCTGCTTGTTGTTGAAGACCCTCTTTAAGACTCTCTTCAATGCGTATATTCATGTTTGGTTTGTCTGACATGAATGGGGTTTGTGCCACGTCGTGACACGGAAGCAAGAAATATGTTTACAAATCGTCACAATAACGCAGAGTGTGTTATGTAATCCAATAATACATACTTCAACCAAAGGAGAAAAATGGCAGCATCAAGTAAGTCTCATGACCGCGCCGCAGGGCAGACATCACTAAACATCTCAATGCCAGAGAGCTTGAAGGAGCAGATCCGTTTAGCCGCGGCAAGAGAACACCGCACGATGTCCGGTTACATCGTGCACCACCTCAGTTTGTTTGTCTCGGACGCATCGGCAACTGAACAGGAAACGGCACGGCAGAAGATAGTTCGAGATCACTCTTAATATCTAGCATCTGTTGTTGCTGGCTCTGCGTGAGCTGATCAATCAGGCCATTGGCGAGCGTGAGCTTTCCAGTGGCCATTTTGTATTCAATGTGCGCGACCGATAAGTATTCCATTATTACCTCAAATGAGATTGGAATATTACCAGTAGCCATTTCGCCGACGAGTATTTGTGTGAGTGTAACTGTGCTGGGATGTGAATCTTGGGGCATGGATAGGTTGGTAGCTTATCTTTGATGCGGTCTAGGTTTATTAGTTTAGTGAGTAAATCATTGTAATAATTCATTGAATTAAAAAGAAACATCCTCACGTCAAGATTTAAATTACAATACCATCCATAGTAAATTACAATATTATGCGGAGGCTAAGTAGCCGTCAGGCATGTTGCCCATCAACGGGTCGGACAAGGCATAGATGCGCGGCAGGCCCAGCGACCCAGGTTTTGCAATTATTGCATTTGCAAGTAGTTGACTATCAACGACGAGAGCCAGATTTAGGTTCTGGTATCGTAAGATGTGCGGGTTCAAGTCCCGCCCCGAGTAGGTGCTTTAATAGCAACGACATAGCCCCCCTCTGATTAGGTTCGGAGGGGGGCTTTTATTGCGCAAGCCGTGACACAACGTGGCAGAAAGGGGCAGAAAAACGCACATAATACGTTGACGCACCAGATCCCGCGTCTACTGTTTAATTCAGTATTCAACGACAAGCGACCGCACGAGACTCGGAGTCTGTCGTGTTCGATCACCGCCAACCAACACACTTATGAGAAGAGACAGAGCACTTACAGCAGCGCAGAAGGTAGATGCCCGAGGCGCACTCGCGATCCTCGGAGAATCCGATATTACATTAACGCAAGCCGCTCGATACATAATGAGGGAGGATGACAATGATAGCATATCAACCCTGCTCACTGATGCGATCGAGGCGTTCCTTAAAGACCGCATCGACGATAAGCTGCGCGATGTGACCGTTGAGTTCTACGCCGAGAGGCTTGATACTTTCAGTGACGCGCATCGCAATCGGACGCTCGATGATTTCACGCGAGGTGATGTAATGAAGTGGGCGTTGGCTCGACCAGGAGCCAAGAGCACCCGGAAGGGGTATCTCAATTCGATCCGCGCTATGTTCAACTGGGCGCACAATCAGAATCCAAAGTTAGTCAGGAAGGACATCGGCAGGGGCATGACGTTTCGCCTCCCGAAGCAGGAGCGCAACATATCCATACTCACGCCAGCGGAAGCTCGGTTGGTCATGGAGCAGGCAGGTAAGTATGCCCCCTGTCTGGCACTCATGATGTTCTGCGGTGTTCGCCCGAGTGAGGTTCACGGGGAAGAGAAGCCACCCCTGCGATGGAAGCAGGTGCATACCGACTCGTCACTGATCAGAATCAATGCCAATCAATCGAAGACGCGCTCAGCTCGGCCAATGGAAAGACTGCCACCGAACTTGTGGGCATGGTTGCCCGACGATGTAGATCCGGAAGCGTTCATTTCACCTGCTCGCTCACGTCAAGCCACCCTATGTGGGAAGGCCGCAATCGGACACTGGCCGCAAGATGTGTGCCGTCACTCATTCTTTACTTACTTCCTAGCGAAGTATGAGAACATCGACCGCGCTATGCTCATCGCGGGTCACGAAGAAAAACCCTCAGTGATGTATAAGCATTACCGTGGGCTCGCCACGTCAGCGGAGGCCGACGAGTTCTTCTCTATCATCCAGCAAGGAGCGTCCTGCGCTTACCCTAAAACCCCAATCCAGTAGACGAGAAGGAGGCGAACTGACTCTTCTTACCGCGAGCGACCTTACCTGCAAACGGGGTCGCTCCTATCATGGAACCGAATCGATTGTAGTTATTGATCATCTCTTGGATGTCCTCAGATCCTCGCTCGCCGACGACTGACAGGATGTTCTGGTAGTCTTCCGGTGTCGGTGACGTTTTGAACCCACCCTTGAGGGGGTGGCGACTCGTCCAACTGCGAGTGATGTAGTCCTCGGCTTCGTTCGGGCCAGTCTTCCCTAAGTGCTTTTTCGCCGCGTCGATAGCATCGCGATAGCTATCTTGGAACGCTTGAGGATCGTTGGCAAGGGAAGCGAGTTGCATCTGGGAGACATGCGGAGTGATTGGAGTCGGCCGGAACCCACCAGAGAACCCTCGCATCTCAAGTCCTACCATGCGCCCGCCGACCTTCAGGTAGTTGCTCGCGTTGATTCGATCCCTGCGGCGACTGACCGCGTGATCCATGTCGAGTAAGTTGGAGAACATGTCGATCTGCTGCAGTATGCCGTTACCGCCCACTAGTTGCGCCCCACGGATCAAGTCTTGGGAGGTGATATCCTTCTGCGCGTAGACATTGCCGGCTAATTGGACGGTGCTTCGGATGGTGTTCATCAGGAACACGCGCTGGTCGAGACTTGCTGTGCGCATATCACCACCACCGACGCCACTGACACCCAAGTTGACGAGCTCCATCGGCATGCCAAGCATACCATTACGAGTCACGCGCTCCAAGACTGCGAGCGATCCTCCCTTGACTCCGTCGCCAGTAAGAGGGCGAAGGTTTCGCTTCTTGCCCATGACCTCTTCATCGAACCAATCTTCGAACATCGACATCGCCATGACAGCAGGGACAAGTCCGAAAGCCAGAGTCATCGCGCCAGCCGTGACGGTGCGACGGTTCACTTCTCCGTCTGCGCCCTTGAACATCTTTGCGGCGTGGTGTGGTTGATGGATCGCCCATCCAAGGAGCGGGAAGATAAACTTGCCCATCGGGGAGTGCATCTGTGGTGACCGAGTGGTAAACACATTCGCTTCCGACGCCATGAGGTCGAGCCCCAGGCTAGAAATGATGCGATACTCGTTGTCAGTAATGGGAGAGCCCTTGCCCTTGTTGTCCCGGTGGCGAGCAACGAGGTCTTTGAGTGTGATGCCGACGCGGTATTCAAGGATGCCGTTCAACTTCTCGAACTCCAGTTGCCCGTATCCCATTTCCTTTGCGTTCCACTTGATCTTGGAGATGTCGCCCTTCGAACCTGCCTGCTTGATGGCCGCACCCACCATACGATCATACTCAGCACGCATCGCTACCATCGGAGCCTTAGATAGGCCGCCGATGAGCTGCGAGAACGGAGCCCATGGCTTGAAACTTGAGTATAGGGCGGTGTCGGACTGAGCGGTTGAGATACCTCGTTGCGCGACGAGCCTGTTCAGCCTACGCACACGCCCCTGCCATTTCCCTACGCTACCGTCGACACCCATGTCGCCAGTGTACTCGAAGAACCCGTTGATCTTCTCGGGGTCTAGGCCGAAGAGACGTTTCTGGGTTTGGAATGCCTGGTCGTCCTGCTTGATTGTGACCCCGATCGCTTCAAATAAGCTGCCGAACATATCCTGTGCGACGGTGCTGAACTGCGCCTTCATGATTCGGGCAGTTGTCTTGCTGAGTCCGAAGTGTAGCAAGGGCTGGTAGAGCTGATTGAGCTGCACCATCGCTGCTCGCGGTCCATTCAGCACCCCTTGAACTAGAGTGCCCATGATTTCCATGCCAAGCTTCATGTCCTTGAGCGGCCCCATCTGACTACCGAGGACTTCCTGCAGTTGACGCATTAAGCGACCTTGGATGTCGCTGTATTGGTCGCCTGCCCATGCTGCCTTCTTCACGTCATTTTCTCTGAGTGCCTTCTTTTTGACCCCGTCGAAATGCTTCAGCAGGCTCCGTTGTTCCGCCTCAAGGCGTTCCTTGTTCTTACCGAATACGGATGCGATCACCACTTCATTGATCATGAGGTGGTTCGACGTGGCGCCGCCCGAACGGAACTGCACCCATTCAGCAGGCCAGCCCTCCGTCTTCCGGGCATCCATCCCTAAGTGGTTCTCGCCGGTGATGCGCTGCTTGCCGACCATCTCATCTTGCTGCTGGACGGTCTTATAGACCTCGGCGTAGATGTCGCGCAGAGAGCGGAAGTTCTTATTAAATGCGTCAGTGTCTCCACCAGCGATGCTTCTCAGGAAGTTGGCTGGGCTCGTCGATGACTCGTAGGCGTGGATCGATTCAGCGCGCTCAGTGAGTTCGCCGTCCTTGCCGTAGAAGAATGTAACCTTGTCTTTCCGTGCAAGTCCGCCGATGAGCTTGTCGTATGCAGCACGATCCGAGAAGAACTCGTTGATCGCTGCGTCTGCGGCTTCAATCGTAGTCTCGGGGTCCTGGATTAACTTGAGGACATTGCTGAACCCTCGGATGGACTTCAGTTCCGAGATAACTCCGATAGAGTCATAGTTCGGCGCCATCATGAACGTCGCCGTGCCTTGATTCCGGTGGTGTTGCTCTACCTTAGAGAGCCCGTTGAACTCCTCACTGGTGTAGTTCGGAATCTGCATGCGGTCATTGGTGACAACACCGAGCCCTGCTTCGTTCATTGCCTCCATCACCGTATTCTTAATGAAGGTCGAGTTCGCTACCTCAGCTTTGTAGTAGGACTTGATGAGCGCCTTCACCTCGAACTGAGACTGAGGGAACTTCTCTTTGACGAATCCCTCAATGGTCGCTCCGTCCTGCTGCATGTAGAATTTCATTGGAGTGTCCACTTGCTCATTGAACAGTGCCACGAAGAACTTAGGTGCACCAGTCAGACCGAGTGCACGGCCTAGCATTGCGCGGCTCTTGTCGGACTTCTCGCCGAGCTGAACCGCCTTATTCTTGAGTGAGGCGCTCTTCGATTCAATCTTCTGGAGCATCTGCGCAATGGCGCGGCCAGCCCGAGTGTTGGTCTTGTCGAAGCTATTAGCAAGAGAGTCGAAGTAGGATCGAGAGAGTGGACCCGCCAGTGACCCTGCCTTGCCGACTGTCTCGCGGAACGTGCGCTCGGATAAGCGCTGGACTTGAGTGACCACTTGATTGTAAAGCACTGGGTCAGTGTCCTTCATGCCCTCTGCGACTGAACCTTGTAGCCACTTCTTTTGGGCGATCAGAGTGCGAGTCACATCATCCTGCGATGTCTCGTCATACTTAAAGGTCTTGATGCTCTTGAGTAGATCAGTTCTCGATGCGTTCGCACCAGGATTAAACAGTCCAACACCCTCAACAATCGCGCCAGTGGTAGTTGCGCCGATACGACCTAGTCCCTTTTGCTTCTCAATATCATAGTGAGCTCGCGCCTCCTTCATTAGAGCCACCTTAGCTCGACTCTCGGTGGCGATCTTCTCTTTACTACGGATAATTCCACGGAGCGCGGCTCGCTGTCCAGCGATACGCCCCTTGAGTGCGCTGTATTTCCGGATGCCAGCAGTGGCCTTCTGTGCGCGTGTGATGTCTCCGTTCGTTTCGGCTACCTCAGACTCAACGATCGCCATTTTCTCCTTCATGTCAGGAAGCTTGCGAAGGATCATGGTGTCTAGGATTTGCTTGTCGGCGCGGGCGATAGCGATCACGGCCGCGAACTGCACGTCATCCATTACAATTTTCTTTTCGACGACTTGAAGCCTGAGCTTCTTCATTGGCTGGTTGAGGTTGATGCCTGATTCGGCGATGGACTCCAACAGATCGAAGATTTCAAAGTCAGGAGCGTTCAACAGCCCCTCGATGCCCTTTAAATACTTCCGAGAGATACGGTTGTCTAGGTCTCGCTTGCCCTCCAAGTCGCGAACGATTTCTGCGAGTCTCCCGAGGTTCTCTGCTGTGCTACCTCTCGCCTTGAGTGCGCGCTTGAACACCTGGAGTTGCTTCTTGAGTCCTTTGACCGCTTCACGCTCGAGCACGATAGCATCATTGTAGCGCACTTGATACTTCTCTAGGCGCTCTTTCAGCTTCACAACTTCCTTTGCTGCGCTCGTTGCTGCCGCTTCAGAGGATTCAATGCGAACGTCCAGCTGGGCAACCGCTTCATACATTTCATGGACAACGTAATCGTCCACGACTCGTTTGCGATCGGCATCCATGGACTTGCGGTCCGTGTCCTTGAGTTCGATGTCAAAGTTTTTGATGTAAGCGTCTGCCTCTTTTGGAGTCAGCGGGGTGTCGGTGAAGTCTCGGTAGAAGGATTCGAAGTCGCCCTCGTATCCGGCATCCTTCATCTTCTTGAAGAGGTTGAATGTGATCGACCGCAATTCCTTGTGAGTTGCCGCGGCGTTTTCGAGGACGATGCGCTTACCGTTCTCGACGCGACCAGTTACCTGAGGAGCCAAGGCGTCGGTGCGGATCTTGATATCCTTCTTGTTGGTGGACTTGAGTCTGTCGCGTAGAGCTGGGTTGGAGATCTGCTCGGCTTCGGCTTCTGGATCCGCTGGAGCGGAGAATCGCTCTTCTTCGGATAGTGCGCGCTGCATATGTTCAAGAAACTCCGCGTGCTTCCCGTTGCGGGTATCTCCCGATAGGCGATCAAGCGTGATAGAGGATGCTTCAATCGTGAACAATTCCCCGTTTTTGTCGTATCCATAGAAAACAGACATCCCGTTGTCATTGAACCCTGAGAGCCGCCCTCCATCATTAAGTTTCAATGGCTGCTTGAAGTCATAGCCACCATACTCGGGTTTATTTCTGGTCATGAACTTATCCCCAAAGAAAAACCTCGATAAGGACTGGATGTTCGCTGGTGCTGCAAATCGTTCACCTTCGCGCCACTCTTTAGCGGCGGCCGTGAACTCCTTGATCCCCTTTGGGCCTGAGAGCATCCAAGACTCGACGGTATCGAAGCCTGCGGCGAAGGCCTTCTGCAAGAGGAACTCACTCTGCCGGACATTATCAGCCTTGATGGATTGCTTGCGGGTGTAAGTCCCTCCGAGTGCTTCGGTGAGAGCCTGCTCCATCTCGACCGTGGTAAGCTGCGCGTCGCCCATCCAAGACCTAAATAGCTTGGTCACTTTTTCGACGTAGTTCACGATCTGATCGATGAACTGAGGCTGCATGCCTTCGCGCTTCATCGAGGCGACGACCTTTTCTCGGCCAGCCACTCCCTCTGCTGCGACGCGGTGGAACTGCATAGCAGCCCATTCGGTTGCGGCTTCACGGCTGGAGAGAAGGCTATCGGGAGACTTCGTTTCGATCCCTGTGCCGCGTGTGTATTGCTGCCATGCACTACTCCGCTGTTCAGGAGACATCGCCTGCCACTGATCCATGACGAAATCCATGCCGAGGACTTCATGCGCGAACAGGTGACCTAGTTCGTGAGTGAACACCATCGCGACACCGTCACCAGTGTTCATCTTGTTCGCGGTGTTGATGCGGATAACTCGCGATCGAGGGAGGTATTCACCCGCCTTGGCACCTGCCGAGCTGTCCTCGTAGTAAACGATATCGAGCCCTTGCAGTTTTTCGCCGGGGACGCTTTCGAGTAAATCACGGATAAAGACTCGAGACTCGGCCTCCGCTCCAAAGATGTCGCTGATCTCGTCGATCACCTTGTCCACCTTGAAGGGGGTTTCGATGGATGCTGTGACGCTCGCGGTGGCGCGGTCAATTCCCTGAGCGGAGTTGACACGCTGAGCCAATACGACGGGAGGAGCGGGAACTTCCATGATTCCAGCAACCTTGAGCACCTCGATGCTGCGCTCTCCGGAAGATAGCGTGACCGTCTTTTCTTCGCCGGCGCTCATCCTCAGCAGGGCTTTTCCGATTGGGCTGCTGCTATTGACCGCGTCAGTGTCGCCGACCTCTGGGTTATCGGTAATTGTCACCGTCTCTGGCTCGCCGCCGTCTAATACGTATGTGACCGAGTCACCTAGCTTAGCCGATGATTCCTTTTCGGTCAGCTCAATGCTATCCAGTGCGGCTAGGTTCGCCTCGGCCTGTGATGGCGCCTTGACGATCGACTCCATCTTGGCAATCGCCTCGTCCTGGGTGCCGATAAAGTCTTGAGGGTCAATGAGGTCTTCCTTCTCGGATGACTGAACGTAAAGCGTCCATTCCTTTGGCCCGCCCTCTAGCCATAGGGAGTCACCGTTGTCGACGTAAGCGACAATGCCGCCGTCGTCGCCCTGCTCATCCTCGTAGCGCTCCCACTCTAGGACAGCGTCTGCTGCAATTCTTGGTGGATTTGTTGCTGCTTCTCCGCGTTCTCGTTCCTGAACAGCGGAAGGGTCAGCGGACTCCGGAGCGGCCTGTTCATCAACCGGTCCTGGTCGTGCTTCTCCTCCAACATCGTCAACACCTTGAGCCTCAGTTCCCCCGAGTTCTTGCTCGCTGGTGCGTAGATCGCCGCCCTCGCTCGTCGCTTGGCTTTGATCTGTTCCCCCGCCTGTCTCATCACTTTTTTGGATTCCTCTTTCATAAACATGTAATACGTTGATTAACTCGATAGTGCGATCGAAGTGATTGAGCAAGTCTTTCCCTTTGAGTCCCCAATTCTCCGTGGCACTTATATATTTTGGGGCTAGGTCTACATTTTCAAGCGCCTTCTCTATTTGCTCAATCGTAGCCCGCGAGTCTCCGTCAAGCGAGTCGAGGATTGCGCGCACCTCTTCAGCTGGAAGGAAGAGGCCGTCAAGAGCTGCGTGAGTTTCTTCAATTTCCAAGCGCAGCTTCTTAACTACCTTGGTTTCAATACTGGGCTCGTCAGTAAATAGTTCGGAGGTGTCCGCGGCGGATTCCACGCCCTCGTCGTCGACAACTATGAGGTCGCCTTCGGACACTTCGCTGTCCTCAACCTCATCGTCATTACTGACGTCGGCGATCTCGCCAAGGCCGTCGCCGCTATCCTCATCAATATCAATCGAGTCGTCGTCCCTCGTGGCGAACTGAAGCATGTTCTCAGCGCCTTCACCGACTCTGAATGTCATGATAGCGCCAGACTCCATTCGCTCCCGAGCGGAGTCACGGATGTCTCCTTCACGCTCACCCGAGGTAAGTGATTCGAATGTTTCGGCGGGCATCTTGTAATAGATGCTTTTGAATCCGCCCTTCTTTTCCATGAGTCGACTGATCTGGCGTTTGACCCCTTGCGTGTAGAGCTTCTTGAGCTCCGCTACTTTCTTCTTAGGGGTGAGTTCCTCATTGGCTTGGATCTCCTTTGCATCGGCGCTGATGCCAGCTAAGTAGGCTTTCTCTTTGTCGGTCAGTTGAACGTCGACACCAGGGAAAGCAATCAGTCCGAGAACCACCTTACCTGCTTTCAGGGCAGTATTGAGGTTCTCTCCGTTCTTGTCGCCATTTTCCTTGTGGATGAAAATCGCACTGGCGCCATTATTATAGACCCCACGGATCTCGACCTCACCCGTATCAGGATCAAGTAAGGCGACAGCTCGGCGGGTCACCTTCTTGCCCTTGTTCCCTGCACCCGTATGAGTGTATGAGGATCGGCCATGGCCGTATGACTTCTCAAGTCGCTCCTTCGGGGTGTCCGCTAGGATGGAATTCTCCTCGATCGACTCCTTAGAGTAGAACACGTAGTCCCGATTCATGCTCATCGGATCGAACGTCTTCCCGTCGAGCGTGCCGATCGTGACATTCGAAGATTCAGCCAAGGCGCCAACTGCTTTCGCCTCGGCATCCTTGGGAGTGAGCAGGCTATCAAATACCTTAACGAGTTCGGGTGTGAGGCCAGCGTCCTCCAATGGGGATCCCTTAATGGACTCGTAAATCGTAGTCATCCATTTACTGAGCTTCGCGAACACTGAGCTAAGCTCTGGTGTCGGAGCGTGGCCATTGCGGAGATACACCTCGAATGCGCGAGCGAACTTCTCGCGGCCGTCCGTAGTCATCTCCTTTTCGCCAGCAACCCCGAGCCAGTCGTAGACCACTTGATGCTGCTCGGTGCTTAGGATGCCGGGTGTTTCACGGATGACGTGTGAGAACTCATGCAGGCCAGTCGAGATGTCGGCCTTGCCTTTGCGACCTTCGAGGATGGCGCGCCCACCGAGTAAACGGAAGGTGCCCTTCACAGTAGGGTCAGTTGATAGGTCGTCAGGATTCTGGATCTTATCGGCCTGCTTGAGCGTCTCCGTCAATGGGCCATCGTCGACTTGGACGTCGGTGTCGGAGAACACCACGAAGTTGTAGGTTCCGCGCTTCGGTTTAAGCGCGCCACCGTCGAGAAGTTTAACCGCTGAGGCGATCCGTTCGAATGCCTCCAGTTCAGTGTCTCGCGTATCTTCGTCCAGGCCTGCGAACTCGTAGATCTTATCGAACAGTTCTTCGGCCGAATACTCTTGGGGCGTCTCATCTAGGAACGTGACGACTAGGTTGCCATCCTTCCCCGCGGCGATGCTCGTGATGTCTAGGTCGTCGGCGTCTATCCGAACGTCGCCATCGCCACCCGCGACGTATGCCCATAGCGCTTGCAATCTCTTAATTTCCTTCGGCCCTACTGCCGTCGACTTGCGGCTAGTCGGCTGGTAACGCATGGCAGCCCCACGCGACGGAGCCGCTGTGAATCGGATGCCGTCGATGCCTGCGCTAAGTGCGAGCTTGGATACAAATCGGTTGTTAGCTTGCCCGATATCGTTTTCGCGAGTGAACACCGTTCCGTGCCCAGCTTCAGCGAATAGCCGATTGAACGCTTTCCAGCTCTGGGTTCCTTCCAGTGTGAAGCTCAATCCGCTATTGAATATGAACCGACCGTCCCGAATGACACCGAGCCCGCCCTTGGCCGCCTGGGTTGCGATTGCCGTTGCGTGGTCCGAGGTGAGCTCGTCCAGACTCTCCCCGAGGTCGATGAGGTTCTCGTCCTTGTCTGGCCAAAGGGTGACATTGTATTGGTGGCTCTGCCCATTGTCATCCGTGAACTGGCGATGGTAGCCATCAACCACATCTTCGTCGTTGCTAAAATAGAATCCCCACCCAAAGGATTGATTGCCTTCACCCTTGCCCATGAATTCCTCGAGGAACCGATCGAACTCATAGGGTGAAACGTGCGCTGCTGCCGCCTGGTGCAGACCATCCTGCAACTGCTCTGCGGATCTGACTTCACTGAAAAACTTAGTGTAGAACTCGTCGGCCGTGGAGTTGTTATTGTCTCCCCATGACTGAGCGAACGCCTCGATTAGCGTGAAGTAGGTGTCGGCCTGCTCGTCATCCAAGTTGAACGCCTTTTGGGATAACCCCTTGAACGTCTCGCGGTTTACTGGGTTTGCTGGTATTGCTGCCCCCTCGTCGATAATCGCCTGCGCTGCATCCCGACCCTCTTGCCCTACATCATCGATCTTCTTTTCGTTCTCTGCTTTCTGCTCGGCGAGCTTCGCGTCGGACTCAGCCTTACGTGCCTGCTGCTTTACCTTCGCGATGACTTCCTTCTTCTTCTCGTCGGTGAGTGTTTCGTTGGCGTTCACCTCTTCGATAAACTCATCTAAAGCTTGTTGAGTCTCTTCGGCAGTTGGGGTGACGGGAGCCTCGTCGTCACCTTCAACATCGTCTGCTTCGTCGGAGATGCGCTCGCGCTCCTCATCCACGTGACCTTCGACAGCCGCGGCATGCTCTTCCTCTGTGAGGGGGATACCGGACTTATTTAATGCCGCCTCTGCTCGGGTGCGTTCCGAGGCGGTGGGTGGCTTCTTGGTGACCTTTTGTCTAGGAGCGCCTGGAGACTCGTCGGCGACGGAGGCAACGACGGGGTCATTGATCTGGTAGACGCTGACGTTTGTGGCGCCAAGCTTCTCGTTGAACGCCTTGATGCCCTCAAGTGACTCGCCTCGGACCTTCGCCTTCACCTGCTGCCCTTCGGCGTCGGTGTATGATACGAGTGCCACGACTGCACCTGCTCCTTGATTGCTAGTGTCCTGTTCGGTGGACTGGACGTAAGCGACTAGGTCGTCTAGTGCGCTGGTCTGATTGAAACCTGACTCTTCTGGGAAATTAAAGCTGCCGTCTCCGTTGAAGAGAGGCATCGAGTCCACTCCCTCCAATTCCTTGTCCAGCTTCTCGCCCTCGATCGCTAGGTTGTAGCCTTTGACGATCTCGGCGGTATCGTATTCACCCTCGGGCGTGATCTCATTGTAGAAGGCGGCCGCGTTCTTGAGGTTCTTGTTGAATTTAGCTTGGCTATTTGTGGCGCCAGCGGCACCGAAGGCACCGAACTGCGCGCCACCGACTGCACCAGCGATAGCGGAATTGATGAGTCGCTCGCGGAACTGATCAGCGTTGAACACGTAGTCAGGGTCGGCGTATTTCCGAGCACCTTCTTGAACCATCTCTTGAGCAACTTCTGTCCACGCTTCGTTGCTGGTATCTTTAGCCAGCGTGACGAAAAACTTCCGCTTGAGTGGTGAGTAGCCTTGGAAGGCGTTGTCCAGGTTATCGCGGAGAGTGTCGAGCGCGGTCTTCTTGATGACCTTGTCTGTCAGTTCGCTTGCCACCTTCGCAGGGAACATGCGTTTCAAGACGATGAGAGGGACGGCCGCGTCGAGCGCACCCGCAATGGAGCCAGCCATCAACGATGCTGCAATGCGATCTTCGCGTGTCGCAGCGGTATCGTAAAGATCGCCGTAAGTTTCGCCGGCATTCTGCCAGACGGATGAAGTGGTGACTCCCGCTGCAGTGCCGCGCCGAGCTGCCTTGGTTGCCGCTCGCTTAACGAGGACATCAACTGACTTTGCGCGTGTCTCCTTGGCGACCTTACCTCCAGCTGCTCCGAGGAGTTCCTTTGAAATCATCTTCTTGATACGGTTCTTCGCCACCGCCTTACCAGCGACGTAGCCCACGCCACCCGTCGCGACACCTGTAACCAGCGCTTCGACTGCCGTAGGTGCAACTTCACCACCGAGCCCAGTTGCGAAACGAACCGCATCGCTGAAATCATCAACCTCCTTGTAGGATTGGATGGTGGCAGGGTTCTTCGCGGCAATCGCTTGCTGCTTATCGTAGCCCTCCATTGCCCACTCTTTGACGCCATCGAGCCCGACAGCATCGGCAATCAGCGCGCCGCCACCGAAACCCGTGCTGATCGTTTGAGCGACACCGCGCTTGAATCCTCGCTTCGCCTCGGTCTTGAGCGATGGGGTGCCGAGTTCCTTGATCTTATCCCATGACTTAGCAAACTCGGGGTCGACGTCAGTGGGATTGAACCCTTGGTCTTCAAGCGAGCGGCCGATGAAGCCAGTCAGCTCATGGTCACTGCGTAAGTCATCGGGGAATTTGGTGCGGAAGTTGTTAAGTAGTTCGCTCATTTATGAAAGTATGTCTTGTCGCTTTAAATATTAACTGACCATCAGGCTACCATGGGTTCACCTGGAGTCCGGCGCCGCCGCCGCCCCACTGCGTATCTCGGCTGCTCTGTGCGGCGGCTACTTTAGCCCGGCGATCTGGGCCGATTGCCAGTATCTTCCTCGCTTCAGCCTTCTCCTCCGGACTGTAATCGACGCCATTGATAATTTGATATAGCGCAGCTTCCTCCGTCTGGACAGAGTTCGCGCCAATGGTCCCCTCCGAGGCCCCAAGCAGGTTGAAGACCTCATCTTGTAAGCCTTCGCTCATCGCATTGAAGTCAATTCCGTCGGGTGCGACAGGAGCGGTAGTAGTAGGAGTGGTAGCAGCAGGAGCCACGGCAGCGCCGCCGCCATTTGAGGACGTCGCGCCAGCCCCCCCTGCTAGTCCCGCGATAGCGTCATGTGCGGCAGCGTCATCAGTTGTCGTGCCCGAAGTCAGCGCGTCCGTGGGCTGGCCTCCGCGGGTGCGCGAGATGCCCGCGTCCGTGGGCTGGCCTCCGCGGGTGCGCGAGATGCCCGCGCCCATCGCGACCTTCTCGGCGTATTGGTTGTAAGCCTGGATCTGCTTTTGGTATTGGGCTGCTTGCGCGCCGAACTGATTCTCGTCGCTGAGCATTGTTGCGTCGGTCTGCTGTTCAATCGATTGGATGTATCCTTTCGCTGCTGCCACCATATCAGCGTCCTTACTTGTATTCACGATATCCCGCAATGACTGCAATACCGGCATGCCGGACTCTTCGACTCTGCTTGCTACGTCGCCTTCCATTCCAGAAAAGGAACTGGCAACAGCATCCCTAGCTTGCCCACGAAGCGCCTCATATCCATTGTTCAGTTCGCCGATCTGAGCGTCAAAGCCTTCGATCTGCGCGGTGGCGACGTTCGTTTTTTCCAGTTGAATGTATGCCTCTGCGCGCTCTGGGGTGTCGGCCTGGATCCATCCGTTACGCTGAGCGATGGCATTCGCCTGAATCGTGCGTTCGCTTTTCTTGCCCGTCGCCGCACCATCTGGCGCGGGCTGTTCAGTTACGGCTGTCCTGTCAGTTCTCCCGTTTGCGGCTACGGTATCCCGTGCTGCTCCGCTGAGGCCACCGTCCCGTTCCATCGGTTGCAGGGCGTCCATCCGTTCCTGTGATGCGATGTCGTAGGCCGTGGGCTGCATTTGGCGCTTGGTCATCGCGGCCGCTTCGGGTGATGCTAAGAATTTCTGGTGCGCGATCTTGTCGGCTGCCTGAACGTCGTGCTCGTTCTTGTTCAATCGGTCTGCCTCTTCTTGTGTTGAGACTAGAACCATCTTCCCGTCTCCTCCGATTGCCTTGAATTGCCCTGAACCTGTCGGATCGCTCGCGGCCATGCCAGCGGGGAGTAATGCTTGGTTGTTTCGAGTCGAGTCAACGCCCTCGATGGACATCAAAGGATCGCCTGTCTCTGGGTTTACCATGCCGATACCGTTGCCTTCGACGGAGGGGTCGAGGTCCAAGCGGTCGATACCAGTTTCGGTGATCGGATTGACTGGTCCCGTTGGCTCGACTGGCGTTTCGGTTGGCGCAAGAGCGTCAGCGGGTAATAGTGGTAACCCACGAGCGGCGCGGTCAGCAGGGTCGGCGATGAAGCCATTGACGGCCACTGGCGCTTCAACCGGCGCGGGAGTGAAAGAGGCGATACTCTCTTGGGCGTTCGCCTTAGCTGCGATGAGCTCGGGGGATTCAGCTGGCGCTGGAGTGAAGCCGTAGTTTGCGTTCGGGTCTACTGGTGCAGCACTTGGGTCCGGTGCGATTGGGATCGGAGCTGCTGATGCGATATCAATGCCGATTGGTTGGTTGACACTACCGTCAGCGTTGTGGACTCCGTTTGGATATTGCTTATGGAAGTCAGCTAGAAGGTCATCGCCGTAGTCCGACGAGGGAGCAAGGGCGCTACCGTCTGGCTTCTGTCCTTGTCTGCTTCCTCCAAATGTTGATAGCGTTCCAGATTGCGGGTTTATCCTTGCTCCGCTTGCCATTGCATTAAAAAAACCAGTCTGCAACTCCTGCGGAACACCCACCGATTGCATTTCATTTAAGAATTCAGTATCCCCTTGTCCCATAAATCCTCCAAAATTGTTATTCCCAACTTGAGAAGAATCTACTTGCGGAGCATTAAATATTGGGCTAGGTTGCACGTTAAACCCGCCGTCGCCGTCGTTCGCCCAAGTGGATCCGTCATTGTCGATGAATGACTTTCCTGCCGCTGCGCCTTGCCGTCTCCCTTCGATTGTGTCGGGGAGTAGTGCCAGACCGGGTTCCGCTGCTGGTATGACCCCTGCGGCGGCATTAACCCCGCTGATAAACTCGCCACGTTTGTCTTTCGGGGTGCTCGCGAAGTCGTTCTGCCTTTTGGTCGCCGCCCCTTGCGTGACCTTGTATCGAGTGAGGGCATCTTGAAGTGGATTTGACATGACCTAAATTACTAGGTCATTTCAGCCACACGTCAAGAACCTGTTACGCCTTACTCGTTTGCAACTTCCAATTGAGCGGCACCTGTGCGGATGGTGATGTTGTATCGCTTGACGAACTCCCCAGTGGCCTGGTCTTCAGTGGTCGTGCGCGTGAAGTCGATCTTAGTCGGGCGATCCGCCAAGGGCAGGCCGCTGAACTTAGCGTAGAGCATTTCAAGCATGCCGTAGATAACCTTGCGAGCGTCGCCTGTTGTAGGGTCGGCCTCGGCGTCGGTAATCTCAGGGAGCAATCCCATCACGACCAGCGAGTGCGTGCCAGTGCCAGCGTCGGTGATGTCAATCACGGTGCCAAAGACTGAGCCTGCGGCCACGGTGAATGTGTCGGCATCGGGTGTGGAGATCACGAAGTAATCGGTTGCGACAGCGAGGCCTGAAGGGAGCGTAACGTCAGTATCGAACTGCACCTTATCGCCGATACGAAGGCAATGGCCCACGACGGTAATGAGGTCGGTCGCATCGGCGGTCATCGCGCCAACGATTACGCCAGTGTGCGCGTCTGCCGTGAGTTTCAACTCGCTCGAAGCGAGGCTATATCCTTTTCCGAAAAACTTCTCGGGTGTGCTGTGGTTTGTCCAGGTCATTGTATTATTATTATTGGTTTTGTTATTGTTTTGTGGTTGGTTAAAATCTCCATTTACCAGCGGGGCAGGTTTCAGTGGCAAAGCCGCGCTTGAGTTTGGTGCATCCACATTGCGGGTGTGTGCATTCTCCCATGCCGAGGTTGCCGCTTGGCTTCCATAAGTCGCAGGCGTTGCAGATGCCGCCACGTCGCTTGAGTTCGTCGGCTGATACGCGGATGGGCGCTCTTTTTATGGCGGCTTTGATGAGGCGTATGCTCGCTTGGGATACGTGCTTAACCTTGTCTGCTGTCGCCGGTGGTTTTACCACGCCAAGCTTCTCGGCGGAGGCTTCCTGTGCTCTACGGTATGGTTTAGGATCAGGTGGATTGATGTCTTCAAACATTTTAGGCGGGTTTAAGTATATACGGGCTCAATATCTACGTCTATTATTTTGTACTCGAAGCCTTCGATGTGCCCTAGAGCGGCTTCTGGCAACTCTTTCTCATCATCTGAGGCAGTAAACGTCTTTGACGGCACCGTAACATCCTCCCACTCGCCCCTATCGTCCCCGGACCCGTCTCTGGCAGTGCGCATTTGGATCACAGGCGTGACTTTGTATTTCAGTCCTACGATCAAGCCCGAACACTTGATAGTGTAATCGCTGGTCCGCTTAATCCATGTGTAGATACGTGAGGAGATGCGTTCCTCCCAGAGAGAAGAACATGCGGTTCCAGTGTACTCCTCCGCTTCCGCTCTAAGTATGGCATCCTCCGGCTTGTCTTCTACAGATAAGGTGGCGGTATATGAACTAGGGCAATCCCCAGGATAGGAGTTGCTTCCGTGGGTCGAAGAGGTGTACACGCAACCAGGACAGGTAGTATGAGCATACCAGCGCAGGTCTCCGTTTGGCTTATAAACTGGAATTGGATCTGAAGTGATGCCTAAATAATCGCAACCATTCACCCCTGCAACCTCCCACTCGCGTACGGTGGACCCCGCCATGGAATCACAGCCGTCCGCCTCGGAACCCGGCATTGATACGGTATTGGTCAGCATGAGATATTTCTTCGCGGGAATAGTGCCTACCCACCCGAAGGAACGAAATTCTTCGTAGCCACAAAGTTCTGGTTCAATTGACTTACTCACACACGTGTAAGACGCGGAAGGACAGCCGCACAGGTGCAGATACTTCGTTCCGTCTTCACGTTCGCAGCAGGAAAACATGATTACAGGTAGAGGGATGACCAGCCGTGGTTATTTCCACAACTGACGAGGTTTTGTGAGCCTTTGATGCCTTGGGCAATGGTAGCGTTGCCGCCGTCCCAAGTGATCGTTGCGACGTTTCGATATGACGCAGTTGCGGTGTCCGCGCTAGAGGATGTGACGAGGGAAGCGCCAGTGACGGCACCGTCATCGTGGATCGTAGCCTTCAGCCAAATCTCCGACACGCGACCGTAGTCCTTCTCTGCGACCGCCTGAGAATTGACTGAGCCAGCAAGCACCTTGAGCGAGTTCTGGCCGTCTTGCACGACCTTGAATGCGTAGTTCTCGCCACATCCCCCGAAGTTTGCTATTGCTGTCATTATATTATATTACCCTCACTGGGTAGATTGCTGTTTTACTCCCGAGGCAGAACTCGCCCATTACACATAAGCCACCTTCCGACAGGACGACCCAAGTGCCACTTTCATTCGTTGCGAGTGGCACGGTGAACTCAGTTTGATTGGAGCCACTGAAGGTAGTCATGTCCTCTATCGAGCCGGGATTGAACTCGTCAACGAAAGAGTGAGAGCTTACCTCTCGGTTGCTCACTGTGACTTTCAGTGATAGGCCGGAAAACCCCGAGTTTTCACTGATCTTGGCATACACATTAAACTCATCCACGTCTGGAATGTAGATTCGCCCTTGGCGCTCGGACGCGATCGGCAAGGCGCTGTCGTTGCAGGTTCGCGTTTCAAGATTCTCCTTCGCCTCGGGATCTTCATCTGATACCTCTTCTGGCTTCTTGGCTTCCTCTTTCTCTGACCCTTCAACTTCATCTGGCACTGCGACTTCATCTGGCACTGCGACTTCATCTGGCACTGCGACTTCCTCTGCGGCTTTAGCTTCTGCTTCCTCCTTGCCCGCTTCGGTCCTGTCGTATGCGGCCGCAGTGTCGACCTCCGATTGAGTTCCTTTACCCTCTGCTTCGGCCTTCCCTTCGTTCGTCTTATCGGGGCCTAACTTTCCGGCCGCGGTCGCGGTGTCCGTTTCGGTTTGGGTGGGTGCCTTGGCCTCTGGCGCAGTATCGCTGTCGCTACTGGTGGGTGTTGTGCTCGGGGCATTCCCCAGGATAGCTCGCATCGCGGTGAGCTCGGCGCGCAGCGAGGCGACTTCGGCCGATAGGCTACTGTCACCGCCATTGCTGTCACTTGGAGTTGGTGGAAGTGCAGGTGGGGACAGGGACACTTGGAGCGCTGCGCTAACATCCTGCGGCTGTATCTTGGTATGGAATACATCCTCCACGAATGTTGACAGTGCCCGGCTAGACATGCCACTACTCACGGCAACGCTCTCGGATGGAGCGGAGACGACGCGCTGCTCCCGGAGTTGGAACTCAGGTGCTTCGTCCTGCTGGATGGGCTTCATCCCTTCATCGGTTAAGTTCATAGGACAGGCTCGACTTCGATGGCGTCTTCTCCGAGTAGGGCTTCCTCGATTTCTTCGACCCAGATATTGTATTTCCAGTGCGAGGCCTTGCGTGAGATTTCAGTGTATTGCCCCCACGGTAATGCCGTGGGTGTGGTTGCGGGGATCGTGACAGAGCCAGTGGCGATATTGACGACTCGTTCAACGGTCAGGCAGGCGCGGATATTAACCCGCACGATGCTATTGGACTTGGAGGTCGAAGTCGTCGTCGAGGTGCTAGTGCCTTGGCTTGTAGAGTCGCTAGTCCCTTGGTTAGTTCCTTGGTTAGATGAAGTGCTAGTGCCGCTGTTGGTCGAGCTGCTAGTGCCACTATTCGTCGAACTGCTCGTCCCTGTGCTAGTAGAGCTGCTAGTCCCGCTATTCGTGCCGCTGCTAGTGCCGCTGTTCGTGCCACTGTTGGTCGAACTGCTGGTCGAACTGCTGGTGCCACTGCTAGTGCCGCTGTTCGTTCCGCTGCTAGTTCCGTTATTGGTCGAGTTGCTGGTGCCACTATTGGTCGAGTTACTGGTGCCACTATTGGTCGATCTACTGGTGCCTTGATTCGTTCCGCTGCTGGTGCCTTCACTGGTGCCTTCACTTGTGCCTTGATTGGTCGATTCGCTTGTGCCTTGATTGGTCGAGTTACTGGTTCCGCTGCTGGTGCCAGATCTGGTGCTGCTGTTGGTGCCACCGTTGGTGCTAGTCCCATTCGACGTTGTGGACGTCCGTGAGTTGGAGGAGCCTCCACTACTTACATTTGATTGGTTGTGGCGATGCGAACGGGTAGAATCTGGGCCGTCTGCTGTCGTGTAGGAGTCGGTCGTCGTCCCGCCAGATGAGCCAAAGTCAGAACCCGAAGTTCCGACCGACCCGCTTGTGCCTTGATTGATCGATCTACTGGTGCCTGCACTCGTGCCTTCACTCGTGCCTGCACTCGTGCCTTGATTGGTCGAGTTGCTGGTGCCTTGATTGGTGCCGTTGCTGGTGCCACTGTTGGTTGAACTGCTAGTGCCTTGATTCGTTCCGCTGCTGGTGCCTTGATTGGTCGAGTTGCTGGTGCCGCTGTTCGTTCCGCTGTTCGTGCCACTGTTGGTCGAGTTGCTGGTGCCGCTGCTAGTGCCGTTGTTCGTTCCGCTGTTCGTGCCACTGCTAGTGCCGCTGTTCGTGCCACTGCTAGTGCCACTGCTAGTTCCGTTGTTGGTGCTAGTGCTGGTGCCTGTGTTGGTGCCTGTGTTAGTGCCTTGGTTGGTTGAAGTGCTAGTGCCTTGATTCGTTCCTTGGCTGATGCCGTTATTGGTCGAGTTGCTAGTGGAGTTACTCGTGCCAATGGAAGCGGATGTAGACTCCGACTCGGATAGAGACTCAGAGCTCCGATCCACTTCGACCTCGACGCCACCCGCAAACGACTGAGCGTTGAAGGTTCTGGCATTCGTTCCCGCGGCTTCTGCTGGCCGACCCCAGTGGAACTTGCGCGTCACCTTGATCTTTAACGGACTCGACGGCGCTTCTTTGTAGTTGGCAAAGACGGCAGGTGTTTCAGTGCCCACGACAGTAACAGACGTGAGCTCCGAAGGAAAGTTGACCATCTTGCGCTCATACCAAATTTGAGTGGCCGGCACATCTTCCGCCTTGATGGTGTAACTCAAGGATCGGAACGCATCGATCGGCTCCACTTGCTTCGTGAGCTGGTCGGTGATCGAACCCTCTTCCCCAAACGGGACGATCTGCCGAGAGACGGGCACTGCCACGCCATACCGCGAGTCCACTTCAAAAAGTTCCAGTGCGGGGAAACTATCCGCTTCGTAAGCAACGAACATGCGCACACTGCGCTTGATGATGCCATCGTTGTCGGTTTCCTCTTGGCGCAATACATACGCATCGCCCTCGACTGCGGGTGTTTCACCGTCAGCGGGGGTGCCACCGATTGAAATAGCCGTGTCGTTGATGGTGCCGCGAACGATGTCCGTCGCGCTCAAAATTGTTTTACGAACTGCAGTCAGCTCGTTCTCGCTGGAGATGAGCACTAAGAAATCATCCACCTCGAAGCCCCATACCGTAGCGCCGAACCCGAGATAGTTGCTCTGTGTCGTTGAGATCAGCACATGTGCGTCGACGACTTCATCGACGGCCGCGATTACCTCGGCCTCGGTCATGCCGATTGTAGTCACTGAGACTTGCTGCTGTCCACCGACCTTGCGTGTTTCGAGCGAAAGGATACCTGGCGCTGACCATCGAGTCGCGACGCGCCCCATCATGTCGGTGCTGAGGTCTTCGATTGATGCGAGGACCAATCCGTTGACCTTCAAGGTTCCGACCTGTTCGTCGGTATAAGGGAGGGCAGTGCCACGCTTTGCCACTTGGATACGGGAGAGCTGCGCAAGTCCAGTGTCGGACGTGCTCGCCTTGTCAACGTCCTCGTTCGCCCATGCGTCAGTGAGCGTCTCGTAGGTCTGCGATAAGATCCACTTGTTGTCCTGTCCGGGGTCGGCATCCTCTTCGACCAGATGGCAATCCTTGTAGGCAAATTCCTTAGTCGCCTTACTCCATTCGCTGCCATCGGGTAGGTCAGGTAGCTCTTGAAGGTTT
>Ga0209302_10000437_pt1 | contig 25074 bp, 24 predicted proteins | sample ArcOceMetagenome_2_FD_187445 | JGI IMG/M metagenome (GOLD analysis project Ga0209302, IMG submission 187445) | Marine eukaryotic phytoplankton communities from Arctic Ocean - Arctic Ocean ARC135M Metagenome (SPAdes) (version 2) | ecosystem: Environmental > Aquatic > Marine > Oceanic | place... | reverse complement strand
CCGGCTGGGGAAGCCTCATTTGGGTGGTGAATGACTCCCCCAATGACTATCCTAACCTAAGATCGTGCGGCCACACTGAAAAAGATCAGCCAAAAATCACAGGACCCTATCGTCCATGATTTTCGGGGTCTAGAGTTGGAATCCATGAGCACGAGCAGCAGCGGCGGCGAGGACGTGCCATCTCCGGAAAGATCTCCTCCTCGGTCTGCCAGCAGCGCAGCGCGTCGATAACCAGCAGCTCGCCTGTGACGAGAAGGAAGTCGAGCTAAAAAAACGTCGCGGGTGGTCCGCTGGAAGTACCCCCCTCCTGCGCCGCGCCAAGTTCTGAAAACGCGACGGTTGGATGCACCACCGGACGCCGGCCGCGGCCATGCGCACACCGTTGAGCACGCCCAACCCCACGAACAAGTACGAGGTGCTGTATGCCACCGTGCTCAGCCATTGGCGGAGGAGCCACTGCGAGACTGCACTCGTGCTACAAGAGCTCCGGCGTGCGGAGGCCGCAATGGATGCTCGAGGCTCGAGACTTGGGCGCGTGTTGGTACTGTGTCGCGCCTCGCTCCAGCGACGTGCGCTGCAGCGTTGGGTCATCGTCTCATCGCAGCTCTCTACCGGCCATGCGGTGCAGGCCTCACTGAGGAGGGAGCGCGCAGTGGTCAAGGAGACGGCGGCACGGCTGGCTGCGGCCGAGGAGGAGCTCGAGATCGCCGCCCGCGCGCGCTCGGGGCGAGGCGAGTCGACGGCGCCTCGCTCTCGTTCGATGAGTGTGCGTGCCGAGCAGCTGTTGGCCGCTTGGAGGCAAGTGGAGGCCGCGACGTGATGTCGTTCAACGGCCGTGGTGGTGTCAGCTGAAGGGCAGGCGTGCATGGTACGCGCTGCGGGGTGGTTTTGAGGTGTCGGATGTCGGTCCGTGGATCTGTCGAGCTCGCTCCTCTACACTCGCATAGAGCGTCCACGTGCAAAGAGAGACACCCACCCCAGAGCCCAGACATGACAGATGTTCACATACTCCTATAACAAGGCGTCCGCGCATCCAGAACCGGAGAAAGTTCGCGCCGCGTTCGCGCAATATTCGTCGCGTTAAAGCGAGAGTTTCCCCTCGCGAGAGGCCTGTGCTGGCACTAGATTCGCGCTAGGACTGACGCGAATGCTGAGCAGGCACGTGCTCTGCCGCAGCACGCTGCTCCGGCCATCGGCGTGTCAGCCCTTCTGCAGACCACCGTGGCGTCGGACCCTGAGCACGGCTTCGTCATCGAGCTCGGCCCCATCATCCACGAGCGTCGTCGCTTCCACGGGCAGCCGCGCCGACAGCACCTTCCGGCAGCACGTTGCAGAGCTCGTGTGGCCTGAGAGGTGGCGGCTTGCAGGCGGCTTCGCGCTGCTCGCTGGCTCCTCGGTCATTTCGCTCGTGTTTCCAAAGGCGGTGGGCGAGGCCATGGACGTGTGCCTGAGTGGCGACGGCTATTGGACGCCGGCCCGAGCAGCAGGAGCACTCTGCGCACTCTTCACCGTCCAGTCGGTGATGATCGGGCTGCGGTCCCACACGCTCACGGCAGCGGGAGAGTCGATCTCCGCGTCGCTCCGCCGGCGCACCTTCCGATCGCTGCTAGACCAGGAGCTGGCCTTCTTCGACGTCACGCGGAGCGGTGAGCTGCTCAGCCGTCTGTCGGCTGACACGCAGGCGCTGCAGAAGGTCGCCACCACCCACTCCGTCGCCGCCGCGCGGGGCGCCATCATGGTGGTCGGCTGCGTCGGCATGATGTGTAAGATCTCGCCCGCGCTGTGTGCGGTGGGCCTGGCTGCCTTCCCAGCGGCGACGCTCCTCTCGCAGTTCAGTGGCCGCCGCATCAAGGAGCGCCAGCAGCTCGTGCAGTAGAACTAACCCCAGGCCTAGCTCTTAACCCTAGCCCTAGCCCTAGCCCTAGCCCTAGCCCCAGGCCTAGCCCTGAACCCTAATCCTTGCCCTAACCAGGAGCGGCAGCAGCTCGTACAGCAGAAGCTCGCTGACGCCTCGGCCGAAGCAGAGCGGGCCATCACCGCAGTGCGCACGCTGCGCCTCTTCGCGGCCGAAGGCGGCGCGTGCGCAGTCTACGACAGGCGCGTGCTAACCCTAGCCCTAGCCCTAGCCCTAGCCCTAGCCCTAGCCCTAACCCTAGCCCTGACCCTAGCCCTAACCCTGGCCCTATCCCTATCCCTATCCCTATCCCTATCACTAGCCCTATCTACGACAGGCGCGTGACCGAGGCGCAGGACGAGGCGGTGCACGTGGCTAAGGTGGGCGCTATACTTACGTTGGCGCTATACTTACTATGGCTGTACTTACTATGCACGTATCCTAGGTGAGCGCGATGATGGAGGCGGGCGTCAGCCTCGCCCTCAACAGCAGCTTGCTTGCCGTGCTTGCCGTGGGCGGCCAGCAGGTGCTCGATGACATACGCGCTGCGTAACAGTGGCATGCGCTGTACCCTACACACCCACCTTCGCCCCTCGCCCTCCCCAGGTGCTTGACGGCGCGCTGAGCTACGGAGATATGAGCTCCTTCCTACTCTACACCGTCTTCCTCGGCTTCCATGCCGGCCAGCTCTCCACCACGTGCGCCGCCCGCCGCCCACGCCGCCCCCCCCGCCCACGCCCCCCCGCCGCCCCCGCCTACGCGCAGCTGCTTCTGCGCAGCATGGCCCCGCCCCGCCCGCACGACGCGTTGGGAGCGTGCCGAGCAGGCTACTTGCCCCCCAGTTGCCTGCCTTCCAGCCCCCATGCCTTCCAGCCACCATGCGGCATCCGCCCTCGCCGCCGCCCCAACCCTCGGCCCCAGCCCTCGGCCCCAGCCCTCGGCCCCAGCCCTCGCCCCAGCCCTCGGCCCCAGCCCTCGGCCCCAGCCCTCGGCCCCAGCCCTCGGCCCCAGCCCTCGGCCTCACCCTCGGCCCTAGCCCTCGGCCCCAGCCCTCGGCCTCACCCTCGGCCCCAGCCCTGGGTCGCAGGTACGCGGAGCTGCAGCGCGCAGTGGGCGCCTCGGAGCGTCTCCTCGGCCTGCTGCACCGCACCCCGGCGCTGCCGCTCTCCGGAGGGATGACGCTGCCTCGCAGCAGCTGGCGCGGCGCGGTGGAGCTCGAGGGGGTCACCTTCGCCTACCCCGCCAACCCCGACGTGGCCGTCCTCCGTGAGGCCTCGCTCAGCATCAGCGCGGGGCAGCACGTCGCGATCGTCGGGCAGTCAGGCTGCGGCAAGTCGACCATCGCCGCGCTGCTCTGCGCGCTGTATGCGCCGGGTGCGGGGCGCACCACGCTCGACGGCCACGATGTGCTCGCCCTCGACGCGGCGCACCTGCGCGGCGAGCTGGTGGCGTGCGTGCCGCAGGAGCCGCCCCTGCTCGCCGGCACCCTGCGCGACAACGTTGCCATCGGTAGGCCCGGTGCGACCGAGCAGGAGCTGCGCGCCGCCGCCGCCGCCGCGGGCTGCGATTTCGCCGCAGCGGACTGGGAGCGCGAGGTGACGACGATGCGACCCTCGCGCTTGGCCTGAGCCCAAGCCTGACCTGAGCCTGAGCCTGACTCCCGACCCCACCCCCCCCACCATCACCATCACCCCTCCTCCTCCCCCTCCTCCTCACCCCCACCTTCACTCCCTTGAGCCTATATACGCAGGTGGGTGAGAAAGGGCTGCTGCTGAGCGGCGGGCAGAAGCAGCGCGTGGCGATCGCGCGCGCGTTACTACGAGACTCGGCGGTGGTGGTGCGCGCCAACCTCCCCGAGCGCACCTGCAACCCCGTGCATCCAGCCTGCAACCCCGTGCATCCAGCCTGCGACCATATGCATCTCAGGGTTCGACGAGACCCAAGTCCCACTCGCTCCACTCACTCCACTCACTCCACTCACTCCACTCACTCTACTCACCATAGGTGCTCGACGAGTTCTCGTCAGCACTCGACGCCGACACCGAGGCGTCGCTGCTGCCCACGCTGCGCGAGGCGCTGGCCGGCCGCACCCTCATCCTGATCACGCACCGCCAGTCTACCTTGCAGCTGGTGGACCGCGTCATCGAGCTGGGGGAGGGCGGCGTCATCGTGAGTGACTCCCTCACCGCACGAGCGTCACGGTGAGTTTGCGTTCGTAAGAATAAGCTATAGACCAACCCTTCACTCGAGGACTGGCTCCATTCGCTCACCACACTGCGGACAGCACAGCGCGTTCGTCTTGGACCGGTGGAGAGTGCCAGTTAAAAGAGTGCCAGTTACGAACGCAAACTGCTGTAAGAGGCACCCTCCCCCATCCGAACTTCTTCACGCGTCGCGCTGCGTGGCGTGCGTCGCGTCGCGTGCCGTGCGTCGCGTGCCGTGCGTCGCGTGCGTGCGTTACTGTCGATGATGCTGGAAGGGCTGGATAGCACACACACGCGAAGATCACCCTCGCCGACGGAGGCTGGCGCGCCACGATGGAGGCAATGGTTAGGCGTGCTGATTGTACTCGCGGTTGTCATGTGGGTCGCCGTGAAGCGGATCGGACTGGGAACGATGGACGTACTGCTGGTCTACGCAGTGGGCGCGTACGCCGTGCAGCAGCAACGGTGGAACCGCGGCAGCAGAGGGCTGCTGGGCGAGTCGGGCGACAGCGAGCCGCCGATGCGGTGGGGCGACTTCGTGTGCGAGCACCATCAGCTGCTCTCGTGCGTGGTCAAGGGCCGCGGCCGCTCACGGCAGGAGAACTTCCTGGCGGTGGCGACCTCGACGCTGGCGATGCTGTACTGGAAGGCGTTCTTCCGCTCGAAGCTCCGGATGGCCTCGCTTCAGGCGCTCAAAGACTCGATCTGGACGCTGCTCGTCTCGAAAGGGGTCCAGCAGGTGGTCACGCGGCTGACACGGCTGCTCCTAAGCTTAGCCTAACCCTAAGCCTGACCCTAGCCCTAACACCCTAACCCTAACACGTACACTCTAACACTGGCCCTAGCCCTAGCCTAACCCCAACCAGGTGATCAAGCGGCTGATACGGCTGCTCGCGAGGCGCACTGCCAACGAGCACGCGCAGTCGAGCTGGCTAGAAGTGCTCCACCTGCAGTGGCGGGCGATGCAGTCGCTCGCGATAGGCGCCATGTGGCTGTGCGTCATGCTCTTCCTCCTCGAGGGTGCGCGACCCGACCCGCGCATCTATGTAGATGCAGATGTAGATGTGGCACACGCGTAAAGTATACGCTCTTGGCTCTTCTATCGAGCTCCGGCTTATTGTACCGGTTAGGGTTAGGGTTAGGGTTAGGGTTAGGGTTAGGGTTAGGGTTAGGGTTAGGATTAGGGTTAGGGTTAGGGGTAGGGTTAGGGTTAGGGTTAGTAGCGCCGCACCGTCGCGCCGCCGTGGTGCGCAGGACGGTCGTGGATCAAGCTGATGTCGAGGTGGCTGGTGCAGATGGCGTTCTCCTTTGTAGTGGTCGACGTCGGCGTCGTCTACCTCCGCTATAACCTTTACTGTGCGTTCAAGTCGCGCTTCGTCAAGCGGGCCACTTGAGCTAGATCTAGACTACCTTACTTTAGGGGTCGGGGTCGCATGGCGGTGGCTCAACTCTGACCTGGACGTGCAACCCAGGTCGTACGTGTGTACGTGCATAATATATGTTTGGCAGAGCTAAACTAGTCCTTAGAAATAGCTCCCGAGGAGAGTTGTAGCTTCTGTAACATTTTCATATGTACTTTATCTAACATCTAAGCCAGATTGCAGATAGCCAAAGTGCGTGCGTGCACAATGGTCAATGCACCCTCGATCGAGCCGGTGCCGGTGTTCGGAGAGTCGTTTCGGAATCTGAAAATAAACTCTAAAGCAAAAGATTCTCCGAAATAATGAATACACACCTCTAAATAAAAAGCCGTAGAGTCAGTTAGTCACTAACACAGATCACAGTCCTCTATCTACACCCAGCCCGCAGCCGAACACGACACACTCTCTCGCGACGGCGTGCGCGTGGCGCGTGTGCTCACAGTGCTCTGCACCCAGTTCCCGTTAAACTACGGCTGTCCTACGGCTTTTACTACTTTAGATACTAAAGCTTTACGATTAATTACATAATGTGTGCGCGAGACGCGCCCACGCGCCCGCGTGCTCGCAGCATGCACAACATACCTATCCTACTCTGTACCCAGCGCCGATGTCGCATCACGCCGCCCACACGGTTGCCACACGGAGACCGTATCCGTATCCGTAGCGACTCAGCGCGTGCTGATGCGTGTCGATGCACACACACGCCTCGCCCCCAGCGCAACAACGCACCTCCGGAAGCCCGCCTTGCATCTGCGGGAGCCCGCCTCACACTGAGTAGAAGCTGGGGTACTTGGCATCGTCGGCCACGGTGTCTTGCTCGAGCAGCACCGTCAGGTGCACGAGCTTCTTGGTCAAGAACTTCATCGTGTCTCGGTCGAGGGTCGCCACCTGCTCCGGCCGTAACACCACCGGCTCGCTGGGCTTGCTGCCGCGCGGGGTGAAGCCGGGCCGGTGGGCGCCGTGGCCGCCGACAGGCATGCGCGGGGTCATCTTGGGGGCGATGTCGCCACCGTTGGGCACGCGCGGCGTCATACGGGCCGTGCCGCCGCCGCCGCCGCCGCCTCTGTTGGTCATGCCGCCGCCGCGCTGGCTGGGCGGCGGGTTCTGGCAGCTGCCCTGTGCCTGCATAGGTGCAGGTGCATATACGCGTGTGCGCGTGCGCGTTGCGGTGGCGTGGCTTGGTCTGCGCAGCTGGGCCGGTGGCTGCACGACCCGCACGGCTGGATACATGCACATGGTTGGGAGGGGGGCGGTGGTGGTGGCGGTCGGTACCGTAGTCGCCGCGATCCGCTCGAGCTGCTCGACTGCCTCATCGAAGCCGGCGGCGTCAGCATAGTCGATGGCGGTCTTGCCTTCCATGTCCGTCAGCTCCGGCTTGGCACCTGCCCGCAACAGCTGGCGCACTCCATCGGAGTAGCCGCGCGCCTGGTTACGGTCAGGAGTTAGGGTCAGGATTGGGGTTAGGGTCAGGGGTTAGGGTCAGGGGTTAGGGTCAGGGTTGGGGTTAGGGTTCGGGCTGGGGTTCGTCCGAGTGGCCGCGCGCCGCGGCGTGGATGAGCGGCGTGATGCCGAACTCGTCCTGGACGTTGGGATCCGCCAGCGCCTCGAGCAGCACCGAAACCACGGTCGAGTGGTTGAACGACGTCGCGAACGCCAGCGCAGTGTACCCCTGGTTATCGGCGATGTTCTTGTTGGCGCCGCGCTGCAGCAGCATCTGCGCGACCTGCGCGTGGCCGACGTAGGCGGCCTTAATCAGCGCGGTTTTGCCGGTCACCTTGTCCTCGATATCGACCGTGGCGCCGTGCTGCAGCAAGAGCGAAGCTACGTTGACAAACCCGTGATAGGCGGCACAGTTGAGGGCGCCGTTGCCATCGCAGTTCACCATGTCAACGTCCGCCTTTGCATCGATCAGTGCGCGGGCGATCTCAACGTGCCCGTACCAGCAGGCCAAGATCAGCGCAGAGTCGCCGTAGTGGTTTTGGAAATTCACATCCGCCGCACCACTCTTAAGCATGAACTCGATCTTCGCCAGCTGGCCCTCCTTGACGTTGCGCAGCAGCTGAACGCCGCCAGGGGGTGGCATGACCTCCCCCAAGGCCGGCTTAACGAAATCGAGCAACCCCTCAATCATGGCTGCCGGCCGAACGCGCCGGCGCGCGTTGTTTGTGTGGTACCTGCGCTTGTTTGTGTACCTGGGTCTGGGTACCTAGGACCAGCTTCCAGCTAGGGACTGTGCTGGGTTACCAGGATCAACTAAGACAGTCGCTAGAGCTACCAGCTACCAACCAGGTTGCTCTGGGGCACTACCAGTTTAGTCCTAGGTAGCATTCTGACAGCCTGGTACACGCCTTACTCGCTCGCCTTCCTCGCTCTTCTCACCTCGTGAGTTGGCCTTGGATCGTGAGCGCGCCCCACTGGCGGCGAGGAGCGACAGCGCCCGCCTGCGCGGCGCTGTGTTTGGCGTCGGAAGTCTGTCTGTGCAGCGCGTGTCACTCGCCTGGCGGGTGTGCTGGTGTTGGTTTGGCGTCGCTGGTGGCGCGCGTGGTAGTTTCCCCCCCCCAACCTCTTCATCGCTTCCACAATGGCGAGTGCCGCCGCCGTGACGGGGCTCGCGGAGCTGCTGAGCTCGGTCAAATCGCTCGACAAGCTCGAGGCCGCCGCGGCATGGTGCACGGATCAGGGCGCCGACGACGTCGCCGACCTCGCTGGCTACGAGGACGAATTCGCTGCCGCACTCTCACTCCCAAGGATCAAGCACGAGAAGCTCCTCAAGGCACTCAAGGCGCTCAGCCTCGGCGAGAGCGCGTCGGAACGGCCCACAGAGCACGCGCTCGCGCCCGCGCCCGCGCCAGAGCCAGCACCAGCGCCAGCGCCAGCGCCAGCGCCAGCGCCCGCGCCAGCGCCAGCGCCAGCGCCAGCGCCAGCGCTAGCGCCAACGCCAACGCCAACGCCCGCGCCCGCGCCCGCTCCCGCTGTAAAGCCGCCTCAGATGCCTGCGGTCGCAACGCCAAAGCCCGCGCCGTCAGCTTCTAAGCCGCCCGCGCCGTGGTCAGCCACTGCAGCAGTGGCCAGGGCCACAGCAGGCGATGACGACAGCGACGACGACGACGACAATCGCAGCGGTGCGTGCGACGACTATCGGATCAACATGGCTGCAGCCAGCTTCGGGGAGTGCATGTGCGGCAGGCCGAAGATCGAGCACAGTGGCAAGAAGCCGGTCGCTGCCCAGCGCAGAGCCACCGCGCCGCCTGCACCGAGGCCTACACCGAAGGCCACTCCACCGCCTGTGCTGACGCCCGCGCCGACGCCCGTGCCAGCGCCAGCGCCCGCGCCAGCGCCAGCGCCAGCGCCAGCGTCCGCGGAGGAAGCGGAGGGTGGCAGCGGCAGCGGTGCGTGCGATGACTATCGGATCAACATCTCCGGCTCCAACTTCGGCGAGTGCATGTGCGGCAGGCCGAAGATTGACCACCGTGCAAGCCAGCCGGCCAGGCCGAAGCCAAGACCGTCACCGCCGCGGGCGGCGCCCCAGGCCGCAGTGGCGCCGCCCGCGCCCCGTGTGGGGCTGGTTGCGGCCATGATGGGTGTGCGGCGGCCGCCGAGTGACGAGGACGACGAGGACGAGGATGCATGGAGCGGCGAAGACGCATCCTCGCCGCGCAAGCGTGCACCGCCCACGACCAAGCCTGCGCTGCCCAAGCCGCCAGACAGCACTGCAAGGCTAGCGGCGGAGAGGGCGGCGGCGGCGGCGGCGGAGAGGGCGGCAGGCGATACGGCGGCGGCGGAAAGGGCGGTAGCAGAGAGGGAGGCGGTGGAGAGAGCTGCAGGGGAGAGGGCGGCGGCGGATATGGCGGCGGCGGAGAGAGTGGGCACAGCAGCGCCCTCCACAGGGGCCGTGGACCCGCAGCTCAAGAGGAATATCGAGGACCAGCTGGAGAGGCTGTTGACGCAGCTCGATGACATCGAGGGCCTGCAGGACGAGCTGTCTGCTGAGGAGTATGCGTCGATGAAGCAGGCGCTGTGCCACACGACCCTCCCTCCAAATCACTCGCCCCGGCCCATCGCCCACCCACCCGCTTATCCGATCCACCTACCCGCCTATCCGTCGCAGGACACGTTGACGCAGCTCACCGAGTTCCAGGAGTCTCTCAAGCAGATGACGGCGGGCAACATGTCGCTGCAGTCGGCCTTCGAGGCGACGCGGCAGGCCGTCCGAGCGGCCATCTCCCAGGCCTTCAAGACGCCGGAGGTGATCCGCCTCTTCGCCAAGAGGGAGCCGGTGCAGCTGCGCAAGCGGCTGGCCAACATCGACCGCGACGCCAAGCTGGGCAAGATCGAGATCGCGACGGTCTCTGCGCAGGTGCCTGCGCAGAGAGTAAGTCGTGTGCATGTAGCGTGCGAGACGTAGCGCGTGATACCTTTCTTTCTTTGCTTACAGGCGGCGGAGATCCTCATCGCGCTCAAGAAGCTGGGCGAAAGGCTCGAGCCGAGCGAGGAGGCTTTCCTCGCACAGAACAAGACCGCGTCGATGGCCGACTTCGAGGCGGTCGGCGAGGGCGGCGACGTCGGAGAGGCGGCCTTGAGAGGAGTCACCAAATGATGACATGAGCGTACTTCTCCATCATGACGGCGCGCGGCGCCATAGCGTGGAGTGGAGTGCCCTGCACAAGATAAGATCAGATTCTTATCTTACTTCTCCTATGTTCCTCATATATGTTCCGCTAAGATAAGATAAGATCAGATTGTTGGGTTTCACCACACGCTATCTTGTATCATGTTCATCCCTCGCCGATAGATCTATCTATCTATCTATCTCTCTATCTCTATCTTATCTTATCTTATCTTATCTTATCTTATCTCTATCTCTATCTTATCTTATCTTATCTTATCTTATCTTATCTCTATCCCCCGCAGTCTTCACGTGTTTTTTACCCCCAAGCAAGTTTTGGGGAACATGCTCGCCCTCGTCGCCGCCCTCGTGGGCTTCGTGCCGGCCGGCCGGCCGCTGCGATGCTCGCGACGCGCGCCGGTCGTCGTACGCTCTTCCGACGACCCGACCGCCGACGACCCGAATTGGCGGTCTTGGGATGACCGTAGGCGGATGACACCGCCGAACACACCCAATGCCCCAGTGCTTCCGCGCATCGTAGTCCTCGGAGGCACGGGTCGCATAGGTTCAGCCGTGGCCGCCCATTTGATAACGCGCGCCGCGCCTGTCGTCATCCAGCTGGCTGGTAGGGATCGCACCACGGGCGAAGCGACACTTGCAGAGGTGCGAAGAGAGCGCACGGGGCGCTTCTCCCAGAGCCGGTTCGAGTACCTGCAGCTTGACTGGCGGGATCCGGACGCCCTGGCGGCCGCTCTCGAGGGCGCCATCGCCGTTATCCACACTGCCGGCCCGTACGCTGGCGAGACTCCGGACGTGCTCCGTGCGGCGATCGCGGCATCGGTGCCGGTGTACGTGGATCTGTCGGATCCGGTGCCGTACCTCCGCGAGGCGAAGACTCTCGAGGCCTCCGCCAAAGCCAGCGGTACGCTCGCGCTGTGCGCCGGCGGCGCCTTCCCCGGCCTCTCGAACGTGCTGGCAATGGAGTGCGCGGGGAGGCTCGGCAGCCGGGTGCGCGACCTCGACTTCTCCTACTTCACCGCGGGCCTTGGCGGGAGCGGCGCGGTCAACCTGTACATCACCAACGACGGCTTCGGCGAGGAGGTCAACGTCTTCCGCGACGGCAAGCTCGCGCCGCAGATGGACTCGGGCGGCGGGCTGCGCAAGGTGGGCTACTCCCTAGCCCAACCCTTACCCCAACCCCAACCCCAACCCCAACCCCAGCCCCACCCCTAACCCCACCCCTCACCCCAACCCTCACCCTAACCACCAGGTGGAGTTCTTCCTACCGGGCCGCGAGGGCGAGGCGTCGCGTGATCTGGTGGGCGAGCGCTCCGTCTGGAACTGGCCCTTCCCCGAGGGGTGCACCGTGGCGGAGCAGCTTGCGATCTCGGGCAGCTCGTCGGTGGGCATGGGCACTGCACCGGACCTGTGGAACTCGGTCATGGGCCTGATGGTGCACGTCGCCAACCCGAACCCTGAACCCGAACCCGAACCGTGAACCCGAACGTTGAACCCGAACCCAAACCCAAACCGAACCCGAACCCGAACCCGAACCCGAACCCTCACCAGGTGCGCGTCGTGCCGCGCGGCTGGTGGAAGGAGCGCGCCTTCTCGCAGGGTCTCGCCGACTTCTCGCAGCCTCTCGTGACGGTCACCGACTACTTCACCGGTAAGATCCATGCCATGCGCTAACCCTGCCCCTAACCATGCCCCTAACCCTGCCCCTAACCCTGCCCCTAGCCCTAGCCCTAGCCCTAACCCTATCCCTAGCCCTAGCCCTAGCCCTAACCCTAGCCCTAGCCCTAGCGCTAGCCCTAGCCCTAGCCCTAGCCCTAGCCCTAACCAGGCGAGACCCACGCCATGCGCATCGATGCCACGGCGGAGGACGGCTCGCGCGTGACGGCCGTCCAGGCGCACACGTCCTTCCGGCGCTGCGTGGGCCAGAGCTGCGCGGAGTTCACCCTCGCCCTGCTCGAGGCCAAAGGCGCGCACAAGGTGGCCGTGAGGGGCGGTGGCCTCGGCGACCCGCCCGCCCCCGAGGCGACGCAGCAGGCGGAGACACTTCGTGCGTCGCTCGCACAGTCGGGCGTCTTCCTGCCCGAGGACCTGTTCGCCGATGCGCAGGCGCGCGCGCCGATGCTCGAGCGGCTGCTCGCCACACCGGGGACCCTCAACGCCGGCTTCGAGCAGTGTCTGTCGGAGGAGGCGCTGTGCATGGTCGAGGAGATCGAGGCCGCCGCCGCCGCGTCCAAGGTTGCGGCTGTCGATGTTGACGGCTTTGACGACCTCATGCCCGGACTGGACGGTGATTGAGAGAAAGTATTTCGCATTCATGCAACTACGTCGTTGTAAATTTATAGGCTGACCTTCTCCCATGCCCATGCCTTCTGCGCAGCAGTGCGTATACGCGCCGCGTGGCCACAGTGCGTAGGCGCAGCTGTACCTGTTGCAGAGCAGTTGCACGCTCCAGGTCTCAGATGTTAGTAGCTGCCGCGTCTCGTCTTGCATCGTCCGCGCCCCGGCGCCCGCCGCCGCCGCGCCGTGCGTGGTGGCTGATGGGTGGGGTGGGAGGAAAGGCGGATCACTTAAATGCATTTTCCCTCCCCCCCACCCGCACCCCTACTTCGGGGGGGGGCGGTGGTGCCCTCTTAGTTAGTATAAGTATTTAAGTAACCTGCGCGTTTGTGCTTTGTCCCCACGGGCGTGAGTGAGCGTGACCGGCGGCCGGCCCGCCACCTGCAGCGCCCACCGAGCGCGTCAACATTCGCCGCCCACCCGTGCGCCAGCCTTGCTCTCGAAGTACGGCTTTATAGTCATCCGTGAAGTCGGCATTGACCATTGTGTGGATGTGTGCAGTGGGCAGCAGCGCCGCTCGCTGCTCCACAGCGGCGACGATTGCGGCAGCGGCTCGACCTCGAACACATCGAGCGCCGCGCGCGCCGCGCAGCCGGTCGGCGGCGAGCGTTGCTGCGACATGCGCTGCGAGCGCCGCCTCGTCGACCACCACGCCGCGGCCGAGCGAGATGAAGACTGCGTCGTCCTGGTTTTGTGGTTATGGTTAGGGTTACGTTAGGGTTAGGGTTAGGGGTAGGGGTAGGGGTAGAGGCTGGGGTAGGGGTAGGGTCAGGGTCAGTGTTAGTGTTAGGACTAGGGTTCGATAAAGACTGCGGCGTCCTTCATCGCGCCGAACTCCTCCGTGCTCAGGAAGTGACGCGTCTCGGCCGTCCCGGGCAGCGAGCACACCACGACGTCGCTCTGCTCGAGGAGCGCGCGCTTGTGCGCCGGCTCGATCGCGCCCTCGTATGGGCCGAGCACGAGGTCGATATCGCCGCCCGCTTCGGGCTTGCCCGCGTTGCGTCGGAGCGCGACGACGCGCATCCCGAACGCTTTGGCCAGCCGCGCGGTCGCCTTCGCGATAATTCAGTTCGCGATGTCGCCGTACCCGACCAGCCCCAGCGTGTTCCCGTGCAGCACGCTCATTTCGAACTTGTCCCACACCTTGTCCTCGTGGTTGCGCATGCAGCGCGGCACCTGCTTCGTGAAGTGCAGCGCGGCAGTGATCGCGTAAAGTACTCGGCGTACGGCGAGCGATCTCCTTCTTTTGAACGATGCCGTATTGGCTATTGGTATTGCCGTTGCCGAGAGGCGCCGCGCCCATTCGTCAGAGCGCGCGGCACTTTCGACGCACCTTGAGCTCCCGCACAAACTGGCCCACCGCGTCCATGCCGGCGTAGAAGCCATGCACCCACTGGCACGAAGGAAGGGGTGTCCGCCCACCCAGAGCTGCGACAGCCGACGTTTTAAAGTATGATGGGGTATGATCGTAAAACACGAGCGGTACACAGGTACAGGTGTGCAGGGCCTGATGCAAACCTGGCAACGCTCCGGGTGAGATCGTCAGCCAGCTCCGCACCGTTATGCAAGGAGATCGCCATGCTGAGCCAGCCAGCATGTGCCCGGGCGCGGGGCGGTACTTCTTGCTCTGTGGACCTTAGCGTGGAACCCCAGCTGGCCTGTCACACGGACTCCTTGACGTAGCGCCACATGCGATCGAGCGCGAGCTCGCCCTCGCCCACACCCTTGAGCTGGTGCAGCCTGTGGCTATGCTCGCTCTGCTCCTCCTCCTTCTGCGTTGAGCCGTCCACCATCAGCAGCTTACCTCCCGGAAGGCGGCGGAGCGCACCCGGCGGCATGTCTGGCTCGACCGCTCTCTGCTTGTCTCTGTACGTGTTGATCGCGTGCAGCGTGCCCACAAAGGTCAACAAGATCCAAAACTTCCTGCGACGAGAACGCGGCGGGGATGAGCTCGGGACGCGGCAGCGCTCTGGAAGACAGTGCTATTCGAGGGCGGCAGCAACACGCACCGGTCGCCGAAGCGGATGCCCGCTTCCGGCACCCACACCTGCCACACGGCCGCCTGCACCTTTGCGTTCTCTCCGAGACGCTTCACGGTCTCCGCGTCCGGCCGCGCGTCCGCCTCATAGCCGAGCGACCCAGACGATACTCTCATTTTGCTCGTGTCTTTGGGTGTTTGCGGAGGTGGTGGTCGCGATGGCGCGCCCGTGCTGAGGCGGTAGCAGCGCACAGGCGGAGGTGGAGCAGCGCGTGCGAGCAGCCTCGGCACTGCAGCAGCATTTCTCAGGGACGACAGTCGACGCAGCGCGCGCATCGATTCGACTGATGTTTGCGCGGACGGGTGGGGAATATCACCGGTTCGAAGAAGATGCGCGTCGCCACGACGGCGTGCAGGTCGTCGAAGCAGGTTTGCTCCGAGGAGGTGCTCGGATCCGCCGCGCGGCCGCCGAGCCGTCGATGAAGAGATGCGAGTGGACTTGGCGTTGTGAATTTGGTTGGTGCATCTCACGGTCGGTGCATAACGCGTCGTGGAGACTCCGGAGAGCCTGGGATCGTCCCAAACAAATAGCCCAAGTCGCTACGCAGTCTCTTATGTGCAAAACCAGTCAAGAGTATAGTAAGACAACCATCATACGTGTAGGTCTCACCCGACCGCTGTGTCACTCCCCGATTCCTCGTGTCAGTCCTCTCGTCGTCCCCAATATTTTCGTTAGACATCACGTGTGCGTATGTAGTTCACTACACTAGTAGGTACGATTGTTCAATTGGTTTTGGATCGGTAGGGTAGAGCTTATTCGGGTGTGGATCCAAACCAATTGATTTGTTCGCGTCGGCGAGCTTCGTTAGTGCATTTTCCGCGTCGGCGAGCTTCGTTAGTGCCTTGATGCGATTCGACCTAATCTTCTCGCACTGCTCGGGCGTGAGCGTTACGTGAGCGATCGACAGAGTACTTTGTCAGCAGGCGAAACGACTCCTTTCCCCTTGACCAGATACCATGGATGCGTGTAGCCTCCGCCCGAGTCCACAAACCCCTTGGAGATAAGACGGGCGATAACCTTGTAAGCCCAAAAGGCCCACGCCGTTGTCTGTCTCCGTCGGAGCCGGGGCCATGCGCCGACCGAGGCCGCCGAGGGGCATTCCAGGTCCGGTCAAAACCGGCGACCGCCTGGCGATTAGTCTCGTGTTCACCCTCCCGCCCCTGTGTGTGTGTCTGTCTGTCTGTCTGTATCGTATCTCTTATTTTAACTTACTGATCTACGTATCTCTATCAGAGTCGCGCGCTTTGGTCCTTGGATTCCTCCCCCCCCCTCACCCAGATTAAGATAAGAGGACCTCACCCAGGCTTTGCTCCCCCCTGTTCGCGCGCTCACCATGGCGCCTGCTGATGGCTTTCGTGTAGCAGAGGCAAAGACCCGGGCGCCGGCGTACGCCGCGGCGACGGCGTCGGGCACCTGCGCCTTCATGACGACGGCAGCGCTGGCGCAGGCCTTGCAGCTGCGGCTCGGTGTGCACACTGGCACCCGCACGCTCGGCCTGTGCGTCTTGCCGTCGCTGCTGGGGATGTGCACCGTGGCGGCAGCATCGATTGCATCCGTGGAGGCTGCTGCGTGGGGCGCGGCCGCGGCTGCAGCCGCAGCGGTGGGCGAGCGCGTGCCGCTCCGTCGCGTGCGTGCCACCCACGGCACCACCCATGCGTCGAGCATCTTGCTGGGCGGCGCGTGCTTCCTCGCTCTGGGTGGCCGCTTCTGGGGCCTCAGCCCTTCAAGCCTCTCCACGCTCGGCGCGTTTGCGAACACGAAGAAGGGGTCGCTGCCGGCGACGCTCGCGTATGCGACAGCAGCCAAGCGCTCGGAGATTCAAGAGCTCGGCCGCCGCTTCGGCTGCCACACGTGCGGCGCTCGGCCGTGGCCCTTGTGGGGCCGGGCGCAGCTGCGCTACAATGCGGACCACATGCCGCCGCTCGCCGAGGTCAAGGTGATGAATAGGGAGCTGTGGCGGCGGGTGCTCTCAGCTCCGGCGCGCTCAGACCCTCGACCCGCTATATAACTTTGAACCTTCTGACCCCAGAAGCTGACCGCATCCCCGAGCCAGGCTCCAACCTCAACCCCAACTCGCTGGCCGTACCCAGGCGCGGCAGCGCTTCTACCCGCAGTGCACTGGCTGCTCTTCCAAGCAGGCAAGGCTGCTCGCCGAGCGCACCGCACTCGCCAGGAAGCTCGGCTCCGCACGCCTCACCTTCGGAGGGGCCGTCAGTGCGAGCGCGGCCGTCTTCCACACGCCGTCGCTACGGAGGCCGGCACAGGGGGTCGGGGCGGTCCTCGCGATCGCGTCGCTCGTCGCCCCGGGCGCCTTTGAGGCTGCCGACGAGCTCGCGGTCGCCACGGCTAATCTTGTGCGAGCTGCGATGCGCAGCCGCAGGGGCGCCGGCACGAGCCTACCAAAGGAGGTGGCGGGGCCGTAGTCCAAGTCAGCTCGTATGCTGTGTGTATGTGGGTGGGTGGGGTGGGGTGGGGTGGGGGGGGGGAGCTTTTGTCTGTCATTGGTGCACTTCAGGTGCGCTTACTTTTCTAGTTAAGCCGTAGCGCAACGGGGCAACAATCACAGACTGATTCTCAGACTCTTCTACACTTGCAGACCCTAAAGTAGCTGGCCGTGCCACGCGCACGGGCGTGGCGCCATGGTGGCGCCCCCCGAGCCGGCTGGGGCGGGGCGGCGGGCGGGGGCCCGCGCCCCCCGCGCCGGGGCGCCGCGTCGCCGGCGGCGCCGGCGCGCGCCGGAAGCAGCGGCCGCGGGCCGGGGCGCCGCGACCTAGAGAGACATGCGCTTGGACAATCATATGGTCTTGGCACTTGGGCAAGTTAACGCGAGCAACACCAACAGACAGCAACACTACTTAAAGTATGTCACCCGGGGGTCCTAGACGTAAGGGATCGGTCGGACTTTAGCAGAATTTGACCCCCTCGCCCGGAGAGGTCCCACTTTAGCAACTTTGGTCCACCCGCCCCCGGCGGAGCGAAGACTTGTGGGGGGGGGAGGGGGTCTTCGTTGGACGTTCGTTGCGCAGAAAGAACCGACGTAAAGCCGTACTTTAGCAGAGTTGCCGGCAAGCGACCGACTTTAGCAGGTTTCTTGGTGCCCATCTGCGCCCGGCGCACTAGATAGAGACTAGTGTTGGTGTTCGGGTGTTCCCACATGCACATCCCAGGGTGCAGGGAGGACTTTTAGATAGCAGCGTGTGACAACGGTGTGATTCTAATTTAATTCAGTTCAGTTCAGCACTTGTTAGAAGTTACTAGATTTTGGGACACCTTACTCTTTACAGATTACACACTTTTTAGTCGCTACACACGACCCCCGCGGGGTGAAGTCTGGGTGAAGTATGTGTGTACGACTACGGCTTTTTGCCACTTCCTTTATAAAGTATTCACGCGACTGGCACTGCCACACTGAGTCGTTGCGGGGAGAGCGAGAGGAGAACTCGTGGACACCTTGAAAGCACCGATGTGCGTGGCGCCTGGCGCGTGCTCACGGAACAGCGTCAAACGTGCTATGTCGGGCAGCTTCTCAGCGCGTGGCGCCACCGCCTTCGGCCGTGGTGGGAAGCTCGGGCTCTCCGGAGGGCGGCGTCACCGCGGGGGGCAATGAGCCCCAGGACATCTGGCACTGCTGGAGGCTGACGAGGCTGCTGTTGGAGCTGCCGTTGGCTGGCGGGCGCGCCATCTGCGCAGTCTTGTACCACGGGTTGGGCTGGCCGGACGCTGCGCGCTGTTGCAGTTGCGGCTGGTTGAACCACGCCCCCCCCGGCGTCGATTGCGTCGAGCCGTATCGATCGGGGAAGGGCGTGTCGATGGGGGCCATCGTGGCGAACTGGTAGGACTGGCCCGTCCCTGGGTTGCCGTAGGGCGAGGCGACGTGCGACGCGTACGCGCTTGCGGGCAGCCTCGGGCCCGAGTGCAGCGGCGGCTGGGCCGGCATCTGCATCGAAGGGTGGTCTGACGCATTTGGCGGCGGCGTGGCCTGTTGCATCTGCTCCTCGTGGACCTGCTGCATCTGTTGCATCTGCTGGTGCATCTGCTGGTGCATCTGCAGCGGCGGCGGCTGGTAGGTCTGCTGCTCGTACTGCGGAGGCTGCGCGGCCTGCAGCCGGTGCAGCAGCGTCTGGTGCTTCTTGAGCTCCGCCTCTGCGTCGCGGTAGTCGTCCTTGAGGAGTGCCATGCGCGACGACAGCGCGGGCGCGAACCCGTCGCCGCGCCCGTGCGCCGCCGCCGCCGCCTCGGAGTGCGAGTGCGCGCCGCTGCCACACGAGTGGCTGTGCACCTTGCAGCTCGAGCCGGTGCGCGGCGAGATCCCATCTCCGGGCAGCTCCGGGATGCGTGCTCCCGCCTCGCCGCCGCCACCGCGGTGGTGGGCGGGCTCGCTGCGCGCAGGGCTCGCGAAGGCGACGGGCCGCGGCTGCGCGCGCCACTGCGGCTCGGCGGCGCGCGGCGGCGAGCTAGACGGCGCGGCCGCGGCGGCGCGCGCGGCGGCGGTGGCGTTGGGCGTCGGGTTGACGGCGAGCTGCGTGGCGAGCTGCATCTGCAGCATGCGCGTCGCCTCGGCGGCGCGCGCCACCGTGGAGCGCTCGCCCACCAGCTCCTTGCGCGCGACGGCCGTGTCGCGCCGCTCGAGCTCGAAGCCTCGCCGCTGCTCGTGCAGCTCACGCGTCGCCTGCTCGGCGCGCGTGCGCTCGGCCTCCGCCGTCGCGCGCTCCGACCTCGCCTGCTCGTGCAGCTGGCGGGCCTCGGCGATCTCTTGCTCCGAGATGCGCGCCGCCTCCCGCACGCGCACCGACTCCTCGTTGACCTTCTGCGCGAGCTCGCGCAGCGTCGCCACCTCCTTTTCGAAGGCCTCGCGGTCGCGCCGCACCGCCTCGCGCATGTGGCTCACCTCGGCCCGCTCGTGCTCGGTGCGCGCCGTCGCCTCCTCCACGAAGTTGCGCTCCGCCTGCAGGTCGGCGCGCTCCCGCGTGAGCTGCCCGTCCTTGGACGCGCCGAGCGTCGTGAGCGCCGCGCGCTCCTTGGCGATCTTCTCGCGCTCGCGCATCACCGTCGCCGCGTCGGCGCGCACCTCGAGCCGCTCGGCCTCGGCCTCGGCCGCCTGCTTCTGCAGCTCGAACAACCGGTTCTCGCGCAGCTCCTCGAGGCGGCGCCGCTCCTCGGCGAGCTCGGCCAGCGTGTTCGATCGTTCGCGCTCGAGCTGCTGCTGCAGCCGGTTGAGCCGCTCGTGCTCGTCGGCCAGCCGCTGCTTCTCCTCCCCCTGCCCGCTGCGCAGCTCGCCCACCGACGCCTGCAGCGTCGCCCCCAGCGTCGCGAGCTTGGCGCGCTCGGTGCTGCTCTCGTGCGCCGCCTCCTGCAGACGCGCCTCCTGCTGCTGCAGCGCCGCGCCGCGCTGCTGCTGGTACGCCTGCAGCTGGTCCCACGTCTGCGAGCGCTCCGAGTCGACCTGCTTCTGCATGCGGCCCACCACGCCCACCGCGGACTGCACCTGCTCCGCGAGCTGCGCGAGCTGCGCGCCCTGCTGCGCCGCCTTGTCCGCCGTCTCGAGCTCCATGGCGGCAAGCCGCTTCTGCGACGCGAGCTCGTGCGCGTGCTGCGATCGTGCCGAGCCGAGCTCGGCCTCGTGCGCGAGCCGCAGCGCTGCCATCTCGTCGCGCAGCTTGCGCAGCTGCAGCTCGGCCGCCTCGACACTCGTGCGCTGCGTCACGCTGCTCGCCGCGCTGAGCTCCTCGCGCATCTCCGCCTGCTGCCGCAGCTGCGCCTCGGCAAACTCCTTGGCCGCGAGCGCCGCCGCGACCTTGGCCGCCGACTCGAGCCGCGCGGCCTCGAGCGCCGCCTCCGCGCGCTGCGCCCCGAGCGCCGTCTCGGCCTGGGCCGCCGCCAGGCTGCTCTGCAGCTTCTGCGCGTGCAGCGCGCCCTCGGCGCGCGCCCGCTCCACCCCGATGGCCAGCTCCTGCTCGGCCAGCTCGGCCGCGGCGGTCGCGCCGCGCAGCTTCGCCTCGCACGCGCGCAGCGCCTCCTCCGCCTCGCGCAGCCTCGCCTCGAGCTGGTTACTCGGGGCGGAGTACCTGTACTCGCTGGCGGGCACGCGTATGCCGCCGCCCGTCTCGCGGGCTGCCGAGAGCGCGCCCGCGCCCGCACCCGCGCCTGCGCCCGCGCCTGCACCCACGCCTGCGCCCGCGCCCGCGCGAGCCGCCACGCCTTCCCCCAGCGCAGCGGTGCTGGCGGGCGGCGACCTGGCGGGCAGCCCAGGTGCGGGTGGCGGCGGCTGCGTGTTGCGCGGCAGCGAGGCGGAGGGCACGAAGGCGGCGGGGGAGGGCAGCGAGTTGAGCGGTAGCCCGGGCGCGCGGGAGGGCACACCGCCGCCTGCCGCGGCCGTGGGCGCGACCGAGGGCGCGTGGGCGGCGGGAGGGTTGGAGGCGACGGCGGAGAGCATCGGCGCGCGCGAGGGCAGGCCCGGCGCGCGCGCTGGCATCGCGGGCGCCGGTGCCGGCGTGGGTTCCGCTGCGGGCGCGCGGTCAGGCGAGCGCTGCGACGTCTCCTCGAAGCCCTCCATCGAGTACTCGGCCGTGTTGGCGGCGTCATCCGCATCGAGCTCCATCGCCAGCTCTCGCTCGAAGGAGTCCTCGAGCGTGGCGGTCGCCCTGCCCTCGGGCTTGAGTGCAGGCTTGGGCGCGAGCTTAGGCGCGCCGCCGGCCCGCGCCGGCATCGTCGCCGCGAGGCTGCCTGTACCGGGGCCACCCATCAGCTGCCGAGCCGGCTGCAAGCTGCCGCCGCCGCCGGCCACGGAGCCACTCGCCCCGCCTACTCGGGCGGGGTCGCGAAGTGGCGGCGCGTCCGTCAGCCCCTCGTCATCGTCACCCTCCATCTCCAGGTCGTCTCCCAGATCCGACATGCTCAGCTCGTCGTCATCGCCAAAGTCCATGGACATCGGGTCCTTGAGGCCTCCCGGCCGCGCGGGCATCGAAGCGGACAGCGGCGCGGCGCCTCTCGAGATTCCGCCCATATTCGGCGGCAGCCCCCGCGCACCCACGGACTGCTGCAAGCCGGCGCGAGGAGCTGCAGCCGCTGGTGCCGCCGCCTTGGCAGGCTTCTTCTTGACCTCAGCGCCCTTCTTCTTGGCCTTGGTCTTGTCGCCTTCCTTCTTTTTGGTCCGTTTGTCTGCCACCATCATTATCCAAGTCAGGATGGGTGCTATGGTGGAGCTGTGGCCGTGCTGTGGTGCGCGCGCGTGTACCAGGCCCGTACGGGCAGGGCGTACCAGGCTCGTCATCGTCCGAGAAGTCGAAGTCTAGGTTAGAAGTGGCTGGCTTCTTGCCGACACTCGGCTTCTTGGCGTCGCCACCTGTAGGCTTGATGCCCTTGAGGGTGCCAATCGGACCCAGGCCCAGCATGCCCAGGCGCTCGCTCCCGGATTCAGCACACTCGTTCGAACTCCGGAAATGGTGTGATATTTAGGCAACTGGTTCAGGCGCGTACAAGTTAGCTCCTACAGCGTGGAGGGTTAGTAGTCAGGGGTATGTCGTCAGGGTCAGGGGTCAGTGTCAGTCGTCTCAGTAAAGCTAATTTCACCTGTCACCGTCAATAAAGAGGGTAAGTTCACCAAAGGTGTGACGCGGTTTCGCCTCTTCGAGAGTAGAGCGGGCTCGAACCTGCGTAGATGCATGCCCGTACATGCTGCACATGTTAGACTTCGTTTACTTATATTCTCTTAAAACAAGAAAGAATGCCCGGTACTTTTTTGCCCCCCCCACAAGTAAGGTAACTACTTTGCGGACCCGTCGACCGGCGAGGTCGCTGGTGAGCGCGTGACGGCCGTGCTGCTCCATGTAGTCGCGGAGCAGGTTGGCTGCGTGGAGGTGGGTGCTTGAGGTGAAGCGTGAGGTCATCTGACAGCAGCAGCCCAAGCATGAAAAGTGCATCGCCTAGGTAGCGGCATGCTGCGAGACATACGTCTCGAGGATGGTGGGGAGCGGTGGGAGTCGCATAGATCATCGTGCGGTGTGGGTCTGATGGCGCGTGTACGGGCGAGTCGGGCGTACATGTGCTCGGCGTCGTCCTTGGTGACCACTATCTGGTCGGCAGTGTCCTTGGAATCGGTGGCAGGGGAGCGGTGGGCAGTCATGGCGGACATTAATCGGAGGGCTCGTGCGTCGTTCAAGAAACTGGGATCGTTACTCGGACCAGCACAGCGCTGCAAGTTCCTACGGCTACAGGCTAACCTAAAGACTAACCTAAAGACTAACTTACACACACTCGGTAACTGGGTCCGGGTCGCTGGGCGCTCTCGCGTCGCTCTCACTCTTGCGAGTGAACGGCGAGCGCGCAAGGCGTTCTATTGGTGTTGTGGTGATAGTTCCCCGGGGGGGGGGAAATAAGGTAGGGAAGAGCGGGATGCGTCTCGATTTTTAGATCGAGAAGACGACGGCCCGACCGCCCCAACCTCACGTACGGGCTTAGCTTTAGAAGCAGGTGGTGCATAGAACGTGACGGTTAGATAACACGCGTCACGTCACAAAGCACGCTGCCCTGCTGCCAAACACGTGCCAAACTTTTGTAGACAAAGTTTACGTTATTACGAACTGTTCGTACGTTATTGCTAGCAACTACTCGGCTGCGGTCAGGGCATCGATTAGTTCCATCTCGCCTGCCGTTAGCAATGTCTCCTGTGCAACCTTCCGTTTCCGCCGACCTGGTGTTGGTCTCGTCTCTTTGAAGAAGAAGCTCGCCTTCATCAGCGGGGACCCTCCTCTGGCTATAGGCACGCTCTCGTGCAGATCATGCGAACGGAACAGCAGCGCACCGCCCGGCTTCGACGGGTACTCGTGCACCTGTTGCCATGCGGTGCACATATGCATGCACATGCACATACATGCACAACATACATGCACATGCACATGCACATGCACAGCATGTGCATGTGCATGTGCATGTGCATGTGCATGTGCATGTGCATGTGCATGTGCATGTGCATGTGCATGTGCATGTATGTGCATGTGCATGTCGCTCGCATGTGCACATGTCACATGCACATACTATGCCATGTGACACAGTATGGGTATGTGCATAGTATGTCAGAGGGGGAGCGCCTGCGCCCTCGGTCCCGAGAGGCCGAGCATGCGCAGCTGTGACGGGGGCCTGCCTGCCGTGCTACACAGCTGCACGACACACGTGCGCGTCAGCTGGGAGGCGCGAGTGTTGGCCTCCTCGAACATCGCCTGCTCGAGCGCTTCGTCACTGGAGGTGCGTCTGAGGTGCTCGTCGCGGTAGGCCTGGGCCGCGCGCAGCTTCTCAAGCGCAATGGTGGCAGGGAGCTGCTTGAGGTCCGCGTCGTGGTTGTCGCGGTGTGGGCCAAACACCGCTCCCGCTCCGGAGGCATCCGTACGCGCGTCGTTTCTGCCTGGTGGGGGCCGCTGCAGCAAGAAGTCGACGTTGTGGAGCTTCGCGGCGGGCGAGCGCTCCTGCAGAGCGTCGTGCGAAGGTTGGGGCAGAGGGCTGCGCAACCCCTACCCTGGCCATAGCCCTGACCTCTAAGCCCAGCCTCATAGAGCATCGTGCCTGAACTCGCTCTTCGACTGCAGCACACAGCTCGTCGAACGGCTTCAAGCGTTGCCGCAATTGCCGCAGCTGTGATGTCTTCACGACATAAGTGTCTCGTCCCCCGCACCCGCCCACGGTCGGGTAGGATGCGTGCGGGGTGAGCTGGCCGGCGACGCCCGGCACCGCGATGCCGCCGCCAAGCGGCGCGCAGAGAGACTTCTCCTTGAGCCACTCGCCGAGTGCGATAGAGGCCTGCTCGGGCGCTTGCCAGCTCTCTACAGTGTGTGTGCTGAGGGTCTTGGCGGGGTGGGTGCGGTGGCCGGCCGTATGCGACCAAGATCGACCTTCTTGTCGCTCGACGTTGGCGGCGGCCATGTGCGGCGACCACGCCTCGGCAGCGATGGCGGCGTGCGTAATCAGGACGGGCTCCTCGTGCTCATTCCGCTGATGGGCCCCCTCCTCGTTAACAGCGCCGCGGCCAACCTCACCGTCGTCGCGCCACCTGCGCACGTGTGGTTGGTTGCAGACTCTGAGCACGCGGGCTGCAGCCTCTGCCACGCATGTTGCAGCCTGCATGTATGGGGTTGCAGTCTGCGGTGCGTAAGGTTGCATGCGCGTAAGGTTGCAGGCGAGGGCAGTTCGATCATGGCGTCGGATACTGCGCGATCACGGCCCGGTGCTCCGGCCCGAGCTGCTCGGGCCGGTGCTTGATTGTGTTGCTCACCGGCATCAACATGTATGTGATCCGCCTATTGGCGCTGATGGCCGAATGGCGCGTGGAGAGGGTGCGCGTTCTGCCCTGCTGCGCCTGCGCCTGCGCCTGCTGCGTCTGCGCCTGCGCCTGCGCCTGCTGCGTCTGCGCCTGCGCCTGCGCCTGCGCCTGCTGCTGCACGTGCGGGTGCGCGTGTGCCTGTGCCTAGTTAGGGTTAGGGTTAGGGTTAGGGTTAGGGTTAGGGTTAGGGTTAGGGTTAGGGTTAGGGTTAGGGTTAGGGTTAGGGCTAGGGCTAGGGCTAGGGCT
>Ga0209302_10000434_pt1 | contig 25114 bp, 20 predicted proteins | sample ArcOceMetagenome_2_FD_187445 | JGI IMG/M metagenome (GOLD analysis project Ga0209302, IMG submission 187445) | Marine eukaryotic phytoplankton communities from Arctic Ocean - Arctic Ocean ARC135M Metagenome (SPAdes) (version 2) | ecosystem: Environmental > Aquatic > Marine > Oceanic | place... | reverse complement strand
TTTTTTATAATCCATAAGCCCAATTTACAACATTTATTTTTTACTTAAACTATCTATAATTTCAATTTGAAACTTTTGTTCTTCTTGTTGAGGTTCTTCTATTTGTGGTTTAGTAACTATGTAAGGTAATCCTAATTGTATTAGTTTTAGTCTTTCTGACTTTGTCATAGTCTCTAAATCTAATGAGTCTATAGCCTCACTTATTATACTAGATAGCTTTTCTTTAATCTTACTAGTTAGTTTATTAGGAGTCCCTTTAGTTCTTCCTCCAAATTTATTTCCTGTTATATTCATATCTATTTTAATCTACTTTTCTTAAACAACCTACTTTTGGTGGTAGTGTTTATATATAACGTATCTATTGAACATATTTATTCTGTATTCAAGTACTTGTTATATGCTTTATAAATTTTATTTGCTGTTTGTTTAGATATGCGCCTTTGGGGGCGCCCTGTATTATAAAATTCAAGTAAAATAAACGTATTTTTTAGAAGACATCTTATTAGCATAAAGTTACAAGTTTTTTTTTTGAAAGTCAAGAAAAGTTATTATCAAAATGGGGTGTTTTATAAACAAAAATAGTTTTCTGATTTTTCAATTAAAATTGGTTAGTTAATTAGTTTTTCTTGCTTTTCAGGGCCGATAGGCATACCTTTTAGACGCTTTAAACCCGAAAGAAAGGATTGAGTTGCTTATTAAGTTAATGCCATACGCATTGCCCAAAGTAACAAGTATATCGCATAGGACTAATGAACCCTTGGGTTGGGATTAAATTGTAGATAATTCTGTAAGGGTTTTTATAATATTTTACTTAAATTTATAGTATATGATTTATAAATATAGAATACCAAAGTATAAAAAAAACCATTTTGTAACAATTGAGTTTAACGAACTTTTTATTCAACAGTTTTATAAATTAGATCCAATTCAATTAGTTTTTGAAACTAAAACTCAAGATTTTGGGTATGAAAATTATGTAAAAGATTTGTATAGTGATATTATAAACAAATATGAATATGATTTAAACTATGATAATTTGTGGTTAAACTATAATAACTTTAAAAAATCCTATTCTACTCATTTTCGATGGAATATCTATGAAAATTTTTGTGATTATTTAGTTAAGCTTAATAAAAATCAGGAAGCTTATGAAGAATGGATTTTACTTCAAGAAGAGGAATGGGGTGGTTGGGAAAGAGATTTTACATACAGGGATAGTGCTATAGATAGATTAATTTACTTTGAAGGATTATTAGAAAAAGGCCTTGTAGGAGGCTCACATATCTAAAGGATAGCAGCGAAAGGGAGTCAACTTACGGAGTTTGGGAAAAGAAATAAAAAGGAAGTTTTTTTAGTTTTAGATTTAATAATTAAAAATTCAACCACGATTAGCTATTTCGAAAATTTTTATTCTAATTACAAATTAAAAACCCACACTAAATTTAAATCATTCTATTACGAGAGTTATAAAAGCTATTTTCAACATAATAAAAAAGCTAAAAAACATTGGGAATGGGTTTTATGTAATCAATCATATAATATTTTAAAGGACGAAAGAGCTTCTATTAATCTTGTATATATGTCTATTAAAGAGGAAGCATCAAGATTGTTAAGAGAAGCGGAAAATTCATATAGATTGAATATTGGAGCCAAAAAAATTGGAGAATCTTGGATTTCTGAAACAGAACTATTCTATAAAATTAAGAATATTTATTCAGATTTAGAGGTTATTCAACACGGAAGACCAACTTGGTTGGGTCGGCAACATTTTGATATTTGGATACCAAAGTTAAATACTGCAATTGAATATCAAGGACAACAACACGATAAGCCAATTGAGTTTTTTGGAGGAATAGATGCATTTGAAAAAGGCGTAAGGAGAGACCTATTAAAAAAGGAGAAGTGTAAAGAAAATAAAGTTAATTTAATTGAAGTTAGAGAAGGTTATGATTTAAATAAAATTATAAATGAAATAGAAAAGGGATATAATTCATCCCTTTAGTTACATTATTTGGATTTAGGCCGCCATTCAACGTAGGATGCCATTGATTAGCAACTTCAGGATGTGTTTCGGCAAGGGATTTCTTTTTCATAATTTTCAAATATAATAAAACCTAAACTCTTCAAAGAGCCAAAAATAGCACATTAATTTTTCACTAAAAGATTACGAGTAAAGGGAGATTATAAATTGATTAATTAAACTACTGAATTAAAATGTCTGCCAAATGTCTGCCAAATATTTGTAAAAAGTGCTAAATGAATAAAAATTTTGCTTTAACTTTACCTGTCCTGTAAGTAATTTTAAGAACAGTACGGATTGTTGTAAACCCTTATTAACAGTAAGTTTTAAGCAACAAAAAAGCCTCACATTTCTGTGAAGCTTAAAGTGAGCCCTGAAGGATTCGAACCTTCGACCGCCTCCTTAGAAGGGAGGTGCTCTATCCAGCTGAGCTAAGAGCCCGTAATTTTAAAGTTGCTACGTACAACTGTGTCGGGGTGGCAGGATTCGAACCTGCGACCTCCTCGTCCCAAACGAGGCGCGATGACCGGGCTACGCTACACCCCGAAGGTGTTAAATATCTTGCTAATTTTTTTTGATATTCTAAAAAAAACCAACACCCGAATTAGTTGAATTTTGCGGAGAGACAGGGACTCGAACCCTGGCGACAGTCACCCGTCGACAGATTAGCAATCTGCTCCATTACCACTCTGGCACCTCTCCTTTTAATGAACTTGTTCGCGCTTCTTTGAAATTGCGAGTGCAAATGTAATATTACATTTACAATTTAACAAGATGTTTTGCGCTTTTTTTACTTTATTTTCTACTCCGGATATTCGACTCTTAAGTGGTACATATTTAAGAGTTTCTTCTTAATTATTTTTTTAATAGTTTCAATCTCTTTGAAGGTAATATCTGAGTTTAAAAACTGATTGTCTGCCATTTGTTTTTCAATAATTTTATCTATTAAAGCACTGATGGATTGTGCAGTAGGTAATTTCAAACTCTTAGAAGCAGCTTCTGCAGCATCACACATCATTAAAATTGCGGTTTCTTTTGAAAATGGATTTGGCCCCTGGTATTGAAACTTTTTAATATCTACCTCAGTATCCGGATTCATTTCTCTTTCTTTCATTAGAAAATAATACGTTGTGCTGGTTCCATGATGCGTCCTAATAAAATCAATAATCCTATCTGGCAGCTTGTATTTTTTTGCAATCTCCACCCCTTTAATCACGTGGTCTGTGATTATTTTAGCACTGTCTCTTGGAGAAAGTTCATGGTGCGGATTTACACCGGTTGTTTGGTTTTCCGTAAAATACATTGGATTGACCATTTTACCGACATCATGATACAAAGCTCCCGTTCTTACCAACATGGAATTTGCACCGATTTCATTGGCTGCCGCCTCTGCCAAATTTGCAACTTGCATAGAATGCTGGAAGGTTCCAGGTGCTTTCTCATTCAACTCTCTTAGCAACTTAGTATTTGTATTTGATAATTCTAACAAGGTAACATCAGAAACCAAACCAAATACTTTTTCATAGATATAAATTAAAATAATAGATAAAAAGGACAGCAAACCATTCAATGCAAACAGTATAAAATACTGTAGATTTATCTGTGCCGCACTTCCTTCTTTAATAATAGAGAATGCTAAATAAGTAAGCATATAAATACCCGTAATTTGAGCAACGGAAATAAATAAATTTGCTCTTTTATAAAGTTCTGAAACCGTTAGAATGGTTACAATCCCAGCAATAATATGCAAGTATATAAACTCAAAACTATTGGGAACAATATATCCTAAAAGCAATACCGTTAGCACGTGGGTAAACAAGCCTAACCGCGCGTCAAAAAAGGCCTTCAAAACAATAGGAAGCACGCTTAAAGGAACCACGTAGAGATAATCTGAATTGTAGTTTATGACCAAGGTTTGTATAAAAATCATCGAGAAAACATTGAAAAATATAAACGTAACCTTGTTGTTATTTTCATAAATTTCTACGCGGTACTTCTTTAGGAATAGTAAAAGCATCAATAAAGCTAAAGAAACTAAAATACTATAGCCTAAAATAATCCAATTGTAGCTAGACTCCGTCCATACTTTAGATTCCGATTCGCTTTTTAAAGAGTTTAAAATAGCTAGTTTTTTCCCCTCAACAATGTCTCCTTTGAGAATAATAAGCCCTCCAGAAGAAACTTTCCCTTTTGTATACGAGATATTTTTATACTCGTTTTCAATTACTTTCTCCGTAAAAACTGCATCATAACTTACATTTGGTTTGATGATTTCAGAGAGGATATTAAAAATTTTATTTCTACTATAATTGGCAAAATCAACTTCTAAATTTGCTGTAATAATCTTTAAAACTTCACTTGAAGTATAAAAATTTTTAAAAGGGATGTCTTGTACTACATTCTCTTTTCTAATAGCCACCAACATATCTTTATCGGAGAGCTTGTCCTGAATAACAGCTTCTAAAAACCCAGTTTCATAGACCTTTTCTATTGTACTCAATCCAATTTCCTGAAATGCATTTTTTTCCTGAAGAGATAAGGAATCATTGCCTATTAAAGCTGCTATTCTTTTATTAAAAGCGCCTTTAACACTGGAAACCAACGCTTTGTTAGCAGTAAAATACAGTTTTGAATTGGCAACTATTTGTGCCTTCTCTTCCTTAATTTCTGTTGCGGATTTTTGGATAGCAAAATCGAAAGGAGCATACAAGTTGTCGTATTTCCATAACTGGCTGTTGCTAAAGTCATACTTAAATTGTCCTCCTTTAGGAAACAAATAAACAATAGCCACCGTAGTAACTAAAAATAAAATCACTTTATAGATGATGGTATTCTTTTGATAGAGTTTATTTACAAAGTTGTTCATAGGTAGTGTCTTGTTATGACAAACTTACTGCAAAAAAGTGACCCTTAGAAATTCAACGGAAACAAACCGATAAAAATCGATTAAAAAACATTAATTTAGCCTACATTCTTAACAAAAAACAAACTCAGAATAGCATATGAACGAAGTCGTAATTGTAGCTGTTGCAAGAACACCAATCGGAAGTTTTATGGGAAGTTTAGCTACAATCCCCGCAACCAAATTAGGAGCGATCGCCATTAAAGGCGCCCTAAAAAAAATTGGTGTAGCACCAGAAATGGTAGAAGAAGTTTTTATGGGAAATGTAGTCTCTGCTGGCTTAGGACAAGCTCCAGCAAGACAAGCAGCAATTGCTGCTGGAATTCCAGATACAGTTCCTTGCACTACGGTAAATAAAGTATGTGCCTCTGGTATGAAAGCCATTATGCTGGCTGCTCAAACCATTGCGCTTGGAGATGCAGAAATTGTAGTAGCTGGGGGAATGGAAAATATGAGTGCGATACCCCATTACCAGCATGCTAGAATTGGCACAAAGTTTGGCGGCATCACACTCGTAGACGGCATGCAAAGAGATGGTTTAGTAGATGCCTATGACAAATTACCTATGGGGGTGTGTGCAGATGCTTGTGCTTCAAAATATGAATTTTCTAGGGAGGACCAAGATGCATTTGCAATACAATCTTACAAGCGCTCTGCAAAAGCTTGGAGTGCAGGAAAATATGCAGATGAAATTGTGCCTGTAACAATTCCTCAAAGACGTGGAGATGCAATTATTTTCTCTGAAGATGAAGAGTACAAAAATGTGAAAATAGAGAAAATTCCAGCATTGAGGGCTGCGTTTACAAAAGAGGGGACGGTTACTGCTGCCAATGCCTCTACAATTAATGACGGTGGTGCTGCTTTGGTTTTAATGTCATTAGAAAAAGCAACCGCATTAAAGCTAAAACCGCTTGCTAAAATTAAAAGCTATGCAGATGCTGCACAAGCGCCGGAATGGTTTACGACAGCGCCCGCAAAAGCATTACCAAAAGCATTGGAAAAAGCGAATCTTAAAATGGTAGATGTGGATTTCTTTGAATTGAATGAAGCTTTTTCTGTGGTAGGTTTGGCAAATATGAAACTGTTAAATATTACCGATGAGAACGTAAATGTAAACGGTGGCGCGGTCTCGTTGGGACATCCTTTAGGAGTTTCTGGCGCCAGAATCGTCATTGCTTTGACCACTGTTTTAAAACAAAATAACGCTAAAATTGGTGCTGCAGCTATCTGCAACGGCGGTGGCGGTGCAAGTGCGATGGTGCTTGAAAGAATTTAATTTTTTAATAAATATTTGTAGCTATGCTTTTTGGTATTGGTAACCTAAGTATTGTTCCCCTGAGAGCTGAAGAATGTGACGCCTCCGAAATGAGGAGTCAACTATTATTTGGTGAGCATTTTGAAATTATCGAAAAGCAAAAAAATTGGAGTAAAATCCGATTGCATTTTGATCATTTTGAGGGCTATATTGACAACAAGCAATACTTAGAAATTTCGGCTGATTTTTATACCAGGCTTTGTGATACAATACCCACCTATTCTGGGGAACTTTTAGACTTTGTCACCAATCAAAAAAGCGAACTAACTACTATAGCCATTGGCGCACAACTGCCTTTTTTTAAGGAAGGAAAATTAAAGTTAGAAAATTCCGAGTATGCATATGATAGTGCTACTTTCCAGGGCATACTGCCTAAAACTGAAATTTTAAAAACGGCATTTACCTATTTAAATACTCCCTTTTTATGGGGTGGAAAATCGCCCTTTGGAATTGATGCTGCGGGCTTCACGCAAATAGTATACAAACTATGTGGTTATCAACTGTTAAGAACCCCCAAAGAGCAATCCACACAGGGCGAAGTATTGAGTTTTATAGAAGAAAGTGAACCTGGAGATTTGGCTTTTTTTGATGATGAATTTGGTGAAATTATTCACGTTGGTATTGTTCTGAATGACTATCATATTATTCACGCACATGGTAAGGTAAGAATAGATACCCTAGACCACAGTGGTATTTTTAACACGGATCTTCAAAAACACACACACAAACTAAGAGTCCTTAAAAAAGTGATATAAAAAAGCCCAAAACTTAAAAGTTTTGGGCTTTTTTATATCAAAGTAATACCTATTAACTTCTCATTTCTTTATAGATGGGTCTCAAGACATCTGCCTCTTTCTCCATACGCAACGTATCATAAATATTTAAGAGCGTCCTTACGGTATCTATTGATCTTTTAATATTGTCTGCTTTCAATAAAAAAGGCAAAGCAGCTTTGTACAGCTCTTTTTGTTCTTCTTGTAAAGCATCATACTTTTTGAAGTTAGATAAGTTCTTATTCATCTCCTCTACCAACTCTTTTTCCTTACCCAACATGGCGATCGCTAAATTCATATATGCATCTCCATATTCAGGATTTAATTCAATTGCTTTCTTATAATACCCAACGGCCTCCTCTATTTTACCTTCATTTGCATTGACCACTCCTAAGTTAAAAAACAAGGTTGGGTTTGTAGGATCTAATTTTACCGCCTCTTGCATTAGCGCTCCAAACTTATCCATTTTGTCAAGTTTGATATATAGTTGTGCTTCATTTAAAATTAAATTCACATCTTTTGGATTTGCTCTTCTCGCCTCTTGCAAAGCAACAATCGCTTCTTCTGTTTTTCCTTGATTTACTAAAATATATCCAATATTTTTTACAATTTCGGCTTGTTTAGATGTAGATACTTTGTCAACGGGAATACTATACCCACCTGATTTAACCATCAAATCTCTTTGAACTTTTGACCCTAAATTTTCTTCAGTACCTGTTTCCTTATTCGTAGCAAAATACTCTGTACTAATGCCAGTATAACCAATCTCTTTTAACTCTTTGTAAAATTTCAAAGAGACATCGTACTCTTTTGATAAAGAAGCACTAATTGCAGCATTGTATAAGAAACTAGTATCCTTTGGACTTAATTTATACGTTAAGTAAAAATTAGCTTGTGCACCCGCATAATCCTTCGAATTGTACTGTTCTATAGATTTTTCAGAAACCTTTTGTATCAAAGCATTCAGCATTGGCTTTGCCTCTTTGCTGTATTTATTTGAACCCACTTCTTTCTCAAAGTCAAAAAGATCATTAAAACTATTGGCTGCAGCTGCGTAATTACTTTCACCTGCAAAAGCCTGTGCCTTTAAAAAATAATATTTCGACTTATACTTAGAATCCATGGTCTCCAACATACCCTCCACAGAATTTACCGCAGATAATGCTACCGAAAACTGATTTTTTTTCAGTGCCTTCTCCGCAACTCTTAATTCTTTCTTTTGACCGAATGTTATTGCAGTCAGTAAACCTAAAGAAAGTGCTAATACTTGATTTTTCATTGTAATACTTATTTAATTTATTATTATTCGTCGTTTTCGCTTGAATCCTCTTCCGCAGAATGGGGTTCACTGGACTCATTTCCAATTTCCGTGTCATTTTCGATTTCGCCTTCCAGATCTTCTGGAACTTCTTCTTCATGCCCCACTTTAGCTACAGCGGCAATGCTATCATTGTCCTTAATATTAATTAAACGAACCCCCTGTGTGGCACGACCCATAACACGCAAGTCTTCCACGGCCATTCTAATTGTCAATCCAGATCTATTGATGATCATTAGATCATTCGAATCATCTACATTTTTAATTGCTACTAAATCTCCTGTTTTTTCTGAAATATTCAAGGTCTTTACTCCTTTACCTCCTCTGTTGGTAATTCTATAATCTTCTAACTTCGAACGTTTACCATATCCTTTTTCAGAAACAACCAAAATATTACTATCCATATCATTTACAGCAACCATTCCAATCACCTCATCTTTTTCATGTTGTAAGGTAATTCCCCTTACTCCAGAAGCAGTTCTTCCCATAGGGCGTGTTTTTGCTTCTTCAAAACGAATGGATTTACCTGATTTTAAAGCGAGCATCACTTGACTATCTCCTGTTGTCAACTTCGCTTCTAACAATTCATCTCCTTCTTTAATGGTAATTGCATTAATTCCATTTGTTCTTGGTCGAGAGTATTGTTCCAAAGAGGTCTTTTTAACCTGACCTTTCTTCGTAGCCATAATCACATAATGGCTATTAATATATGCTTCATCTTTTAAATCTTGTGTAACTAAAAATGCTTTTACTTTATCATCTTGTTCTATGTTGATTAAGTTTTGCATGGCTCTTCCTTTTGTGTTTTTACCACCTTCAGGAATTTCATACACCCGCATCCAAAATACTTTTCCTTTTTGCGTAAAGAACATCATATATTGGTGGTTTGTCCCCACAAATAAGTGCTCTAAGAAATCTTCATTTCTTGTAGTTGCACCTTTCTGTCCTCTACCGCCTCTGTTCTGGACCTTGTACTCTTCAAGATTGGTCCGTTTTAAATACCCAGCATTAGAAATGGTAACCACCACTTTTGTATCCGGAATCATGTCTTCAATACTCATATCTCCTCCTGCATACTCTATAATAGATCTGCGTTCATCTCCATATTTATCTTTGATATGTGCAAGTTCTTCTTTTATGATTTCATACCTTCTTGGCTCATTCGCTAATATGTCTTTTAGATCTACAATGGTCGTCATAATTGCATCGTATTCTCCACGTAACTTGTCCTGTTCTAATCCTGTTAACTGACGCAAACGCATTTCTACAATGGCTTTAGCCTGAATTTCAGTTAGCTCAAAACGTTTCATTAGTTTTTCGCGTGCCTCATCGGCATTTTGAGAAGCACGGATCGTTGCAATGACCTCATCAATATTGTCAGATGCAATAATTAGTCCTTCTAAAATATGTGCTCTTGCTTCTGCTTTTTTAAGATCAAATTTTGTTCTACGCACCACAACTTCGTGACGGTGTTCTACAAAATAATGAATCAGTTGTTTTAAATTTAATTGTTCTGGCCTTCCTTTTACCAAAGCAATATTATTTACACTAAAAGAAGTTTGTAATTGCGTGTATTTAAAAAGTTTATTTAATACAATGTTCGGAATTGCATCCCTTTTCAAAACGTATACAATGCGCATTCCATTTCTATCAGATTCATCTCTAATATTAGAAATACCCTCTATTTTCTTATCATTTACAAGTTCTGCAGTTTTTTTAATCATTTCTGCTTTGTTCACTTGATACGGAATCTCTGAGACAATAATACACTCGCGTCCCTTCACCTCTTCAATGACAGCTTTTGCACGCATTACAATACGACCACGCCCCGTATGAAATGCATCTTTGACACCATCATAACCATAAATAATTCCTCCTGTAGGAAAATCGGGTGCAGTAATGTGTTGCATTAACTCATCAATCTCAATTTCCTTGTTGTCTATGTACGCAAGGGTTCCATTAATTACTTCCGTTAAATTGTGGGGTGCCATGTTGGTTGCCATTCCCACAGCAATACCAGAAGCTCCATTTACTAATAAATTTGGAATACGCGTTGGCAAAACCACGGGTTCATGCAATGTATCATCAAAATTCAAACGTTGATCTACCGTATCTTTCTCGATGTCCGCTAACATATCCTCTGAGATCTTCTGCATTCTAACCTCTGTATATCGCATTGCTGCTGGACTATCTCCATCTACAGAACCAAAATTACCTTGACCATCAACCATCATATAACGCACACTCCAGTTTTGAGCCATTCTTACCATAGAATCGTATACAGAAGTATCCCCATGCGGGTGAAACTTACCTAAAACTTCTCCAACAATTCTGGCTGATTTTTTATATGAACCGGTTGCTTTAATTCCCAATTCATGCATGCCAAATAAAACCCTTCTGTGCACTGGTTTTAAACCATCTCTTACATCTGGTAATGCTCTTGAAACAATCACTGACATCGAGTAATCGATGTACGCGGATTTCATCTGCTCTTCTATGTTAATCGGAATCAACTTCTCTCCCTCTGTCATATATATATTGTGTTATTATGTATCCTATTTTTAAAACAAGGCAAGATAATATTTCTACACCTATTTTCAAAGAGTATCCTCCTCTGAATTGGGGAGAGTTATCAACATTTCTTTATAATTTTTACTCCTTTTTTATGTGGTTGATTTTCAATTGTTTTAGCACTTAAAATCGAAGTCAACCTGTCAGTTTTACAGAATTGGCATATTTTTTGTATTTATTAAAAAAAAAAAGAATTAAATTTACACAAAGAGATACAGCTATATGGACGATAATTTTTCACCAAAAGTAAGAGATGTAATCGCCTTCAGTAAAGAAGAAGCGCTAAGGCTAGGGCATGAGTTTATTGGAACAGAACATTTATTACTCGGTTTAATAAGAGAAGGAGAAGGAAAAGCAATGGATATCTTGTCTGCCTTTGATGTAGATACAAATCTATTGCGCAAAAAATTAGAACAATTAAACCCTGTAGACCTTGCGTTTACAGAGACTTCTGGAAATAAAAGCCTGCATTTGACGCGGCAAGCTGAAAAAGCACTTAAAACAACGTTTTTAGAGGCGAAACTATATCAAAGTGAGGCTATAGATACCGCACATTTATTACTTTGTATTCTGAGAAACGAAAATGACCCAACAACGAAGTTGATTCAGAAGTACGATGTAAACTATGGTGAAGCAAAGGATGTATACAAACAATTGCATACAGATGGCACTGAAGATTTACCCAATAATCCAATAGCAGAGACGCCTTCAGATGACGAATTTAGTGCTGAAAAGTCAAATCCTTTTGAGCAAACTCAAAAAGGCAAAGCTATAAAAAAATCAAAAACCCCTGTTTTAGATAATTTTGGCAGAGACTTAACGGATTTAGCTGAAAAAGGAAAACTAGACCCCGTAGTTGGCAGACAGAAAGAAATCGAACGCGTATCTCAAATTTTAAGCAGAAGAAAGAAAAATAATCCCATGCTAATTGGAGAACCTGGTGTTGGTAAATCTGCCATTGCAGAAGGTTTAGCACTCCGAATTATAGAGCGAAAAGTGTCTCGAATTTTATTTGACAAACGTATTGTCTCTCTGGATTTAGCAAGCTTAGTTGCCGGTACAAAATACCGTGGGCAGTTTGAAGAGCGCATGAAGGCTTTAATGAATGAGCTTGAAAAAAATGAGGATATTATTCTTTTTATAGATGAAATTCATACGATTGTAGGCGCAGGTGGTGCCACAGGATCACTGGATGCCTCCAACATGCTAAAACCTGCATTAGCCAGAGGTGAGATTCAATGTATTGGAGCCACTACCCTAAATGAATACAGAACAAATATTGAAAAAGACGGTGCTTTAGAACGTCGTTTTCAAAAAGTAATTGTAGAACCCACCTCTGTGGAAGAAACGGTGCAAATTTTACAAAACATCAAAGGAAAATATGAGGAACACCATCATGTAAATTATACAGATGCTGCCATTGAAGCCTGCGTAAAACTTACCAATAGGTATATGACAGATCGCTATCTTCCAGACAAGGCTATTGACGCTTTAGATGAAGCTGGATCTAGAATTCATATTACAAATATTGTAGTTCCACAACAAGTTTTGGAATTAGAAAAACAACTTGAAGTCGTTCGAGAACGCAAAACGAAAGCTGTCAATGGTCAAAAATATGAAGAGGCAGCGAAATTGAGAGATGACGAAAAAAATATGGAGTCCGCATTAGATTCTGCACAACAACAGTGGGAAAATGACTCGAAACTGAATCGTGAAATGGTCACCGAAGACAATGTTGCCGAAGTGGTTTCTATGATGACCGGAATACCTGTGAGCCGCGTTGCAGAAGCGGAAACAGAGAAACTACACGAGCTCCCTAAGCTGATTAAAGGAAAGGTTGTGGGACAGGATGTTGCTGTAACGAAAGTTGTAAAAGCAATCCAAAGAAATAGAGTCGGATTAAAAGACCCCAACAAACCGATTGGTTCTTTTATTTTCCTGGGACAAACCGGTGTTGGAAAGACACAATTGGCAAAAGTATTGGCTAGTGAGTTATTTGATGCTGCAGATTCTTTGATTCGAATAGACATGAGCGAATACATGGAAAAATTTGCTATTTCGCGTTTAATAGGTGCACCTCCAGGATATGTTGGTTATGAAGAGGGCGGACAATTGACCGAAAAAGTTCGAAGAAAACCCTATGCTGTAGTCTTATTGGATGAAATAGAAAAAGCACATCCAGATGTATTTAATATTCTATTACAAATTCTAGATGACGGCTATATTACAGACAGCTTAGGAAGAAAAATTGATTTTAGAAATACAATCATTATCATGACTTCTAACATTGGTGCACGCCAAATAAAAGACTTTGGTGGCGGTGTAGGTTTTGGAACTTCTTCAAAAACAGCACAGGCAGATGCCTATGAGAAATCTGTAATCGAAGGGGCTTTAAAAAAATCATTTGCTCCTGAATTTTTAAACAGAATTGATGATGTTATTATCTTTAATGCATTAGAAAGAGAAGATCTACATGCAATTATAGATATTGAACTAGACAAGCTATTGAAAAGAATTTCAGACTTAGGATATACTTTAAAATTAAGTAAAAAGGCAAAAGATTATATTGCGGATAAAGGCTTTGACAAAAAGTATGGGGCAAGACCGCTGAATAGAGCGATACAGAAATACATTGAAGATGCCTTAGCGGAAGAAATTGTAAATTCTAAACTCTCCGAAGGTGATACAATATCCATGGACTTAAATGAAAAAGAAAATAAACTTACCATTAAAATTAAAAAAGGTAAAAAGAAGCTTGAAACCAAAACAACTTCATAAATAATAAAAAATCCCAAACGTACATTTGGGATTTTTTATTGCTTAAATCCCTTCTAATTTCCTGTTAAGAATCTAATTAAATATTTATATTTGCCTCAAATAATTTAAAAAAATGAAAAAGTTAAGTTTTTTACTTTTAATGGTATTGGCAATTGTATCCTGTAATAAGAAACATTCTAAAGAATATCTTTCACTCGTTGTAAAGCTAGAAAACAATAAAGATTCTATCCTTACCATCTTATCACAAGAAGGAACTATTAAGGTAATTAAGGTACAAGAAGATGGCATTTTTAAAGATACTTTAAAAGTACCTAAAGGAGGCGTATATACTTTACAAACGAGTCCAAAAAAAAGAGCTCCAATATTCTTAAAAAATGGCTTTGACATTGAGATTAGCGGTAACTCAGAAAAATTTATGACAAGTTTTGAGTTTACTGGAGAAGGTTCAGAAAATAACAGTTTCATACTTGCACAGATTTCCGAAAGTCAACGGATTGGAAATCCTGCCTTAATTTTAGCTTTAGAAGAAAATAAATTTAAAAATAAAATCATAGACCTAGAAAAAAGACAAGACAGCCTTTTAAAATCTTATAAGAATATTGATAGTATTTTAATAGAAATGGCAAACCAACAAACAGTGCAAATGATCAGTTACTTTAACCAAGCTTACAAAAAAAATAAGGCAATGGCAAAAGGAACTCCATCTCCTGAATTTAAAAAGTACACAAACTTCAAAGGGCGCAAAAAATCCCTTTCTTCCTATGCAGGAAAGTATGTGTATATCGATGTTTGGGCAACCTGGTGTGGACCCTGTATTCAACAAATTCCATTCTTAGCAAGTTTGGAAAAAGAATACCACAATAAGAATATTGAATTCATAAGTATTTCTACCGATGAGTCTAGAAGAAGCGGTGGCTCATGGGATGCTGCAGAGAAAAAATGGAGAAACTTTGTGAAAGCAAAAGAATTAACAGGCACTCAGTTATGGGCAGGAAAAGACAACTCTTTTCAACGCGCATATGAAATAAATTCGATTCCCCGCTTTATCTTAATTGATCCGCTGGGAAATATTGTAGATGCAAATGCACCCAGACCCTCTGACCCCAAATTAAAAGAACTATTTACTTCATTAGGCATATAACCAATATAGAAACTTGTTGTTCTATTCCGGTAGTCTCGAGACGAAAGCAAATGCTATTTATTTTAGCTTCCTATTTCTCTTGATACAACCAAAAAAGCGCAATCCTTTTAAGGATTGCGCTTTTTTGGTTGTATAATTATAAGAAGTTTATTCTTTATAAACCCCCATATTTGCGTATTTATCCATTCGCTGAGACACTAAATCTTCTTCGGAAAGTTCTTTTAACTCATCAAAAGCAATCACAATTTGATTTTGAACAGCTTTAAAAGCGCCTTCTCTGTCAGAATGCGCACCACCAATAGGTTCTTTAATGATTCCATCAATTAACTTCATTTTCTTCATGTCAGTACCTGTTAGCTTTAAAGCTGCAGCTGCCTGCTCTTTATACTCCCAGCTTCTCCATAATATGGAAGAACAAGATTCTGGTGAAATCACGGTATACCAAGTATTTTCCATCATATAAACACGATCTCCAACACCAATTCCCAAAGCACCTCCAGAGGCTCCCTCACCAATAACCACCGTAATAATAGGTGTTTTTAAAATGGTCATTTCAAAAATATTTCTAGCAATTGCTTCTCCCTGTCCCCGCTCTTCAGCTTCTAACCCAGGATATGCTCCCGGTGTATCTAACAAAGTAACTACAGGAATTCCAAACTTCTCTGCCATTTTCATTAAACGCAATGCCTTTCTATACCCTTCAGGATTTGCCATCCCAAAATTACGATACTGCCGTGTTTTAGTATTGTATCCTTTTTGCTGACCGATAAACATATAGGATTGATCTCCAATTTTACCTAAACCTCCAATCATCGCTTTATCGTCACCTACGCTTCGATCTCCGTGCAGCTCCATAAACGTGTCTCCACAAATTGCTTTGATATAATCTAGTGTATACGGCCTATTTGGATGTCTTGAGAGTTGAACACGCTGCCAAGGTGTCAAATTTTTATATATATTTTTTCTGGCTTCTGTTAATTTCTTGTTTATTTTGTTACAAGTAGCACTCACGTCTACTTCACTTTCCTTACCAATAATCTGACATTTTTGTAGTTGATCTTGAAGCTCTTTAATAGGCATTTCAAACTCTAAATACTCCATATTATAATGATTTGACTCTAGTTATTTGTAAAGACAAACATACTATAAAATTTACTTTTCAAGTAAATTTAATTTACTTTTTTCTACTTAATCTTTGAAGAAAGTTGTCTTTTAAAGGTCCTTTATTCTTTATAATTCCGTTTAATAAAACAACCAACAATACCATAAAAGCGCCTAAATAGAAAGTATTACTCATCTGTTCTTCTTCACCAAAAATAAATAAGGCTAAAATGATTGCATAGATCGGCTCTAAATTAATGGTAAGCATTACGGTATACGGCGATAAATATTTCATTACTTGCACGGAAGCAATAAATGCATACGCTGTACAAATACTGCTCAATATTGCAAGATACATCCAATCTTGTGTAGAAATTTGAAAGAAGTCTAAGGAGAAACTACCCGTAAATAGTAAATACATTGTAATAAAAACAACACCAAAGAGCAGTTGATAGAATGAAATTGTATTTGCAGTATATTTCTTGATAAAAACTCCGTTTAAAACTGAAAATACCGCACCTAAAAAAGATGCAATTAGCGCATAGATAATTCCTAAAACATACTGGCTCTCAAAATTAAAAATAATATATAAACCTCCAATAACCAGCAACCCAAGAAATATTTCTAACGCATTTATTTTTCTTTTAAAAAAAACAGGTTCTATCAAAGATGTAAAAAAAGCTCCGGTGCTCATCATTACTAAAGCAACGGAAACATTAGACTCCTTTATCGCCATAAAAAAGAATACCCAATGCAGTGCAATTATGATTCCTGTCAAAAAAAACTTAAAGAGTCCCAATCGATCTACTTTAAAAGTTTTTCTTTTCCAAAGAAAATAGAACGCAATAAAAGCGGTAGCGAGTAGCATCCGATACCAAACCAAGGGGATGGCTTCAATTGAAATTAAAGCCCCTAAAATAGCCGTAAAACCCCATATAAAAACAATAAAATGAAGGAGCAAGTAGTTTTTAAATTTATTTTCTTCCATTGAGATAGAGATAGATAGCTATAAATCCAAAAAGAATGTTCGGGAGCCAAACATAAGACAAGGAATTAACGCCAGCAACAGAACCTAAAACTTCTCCAACTTTCATAAAGAAAACGTATAAGAACATAATTCCAACACCAATCGCTAAATTCACCCCTGTTCCTCCCCTCCTTTTTCGAAAAGCCAAACCAACTGCAATAATAGTAAGAATATAGGAGGCTATTGGTAAGCTTGTTCTTTTGTAGAGCTCAACCAAATAAACATTTAAGTTTTTTACGCCGCGCTTTTTAGAGATGTTAATATACTTTAAAAGTTCCCCTGAGGGCATTTCTTGTGCAAAAGCAGATTTGTAAACTAAATCTTTCGGTGAAAAGTTAAATACTGTATCCAGCTTATTCCCAGAAAATATACTATCATTGCCTTTAAACACTAATCGTTTTCTCCAATTGGTTAGTGTAAATATACTGTCTTTCTCATCGTATTTTATATTGTCTGCTGAAAGCTTAGACTTTAATTCTAAACCGTCATAGGCTTCTGAATTAAAATCATATCCTACATTATTTTCTGTATTAAAATTCCTTATAAAAACATAGGTACTGTCTGTCAATTGTAAGCTAAAATTTGAAACATATTTTAATGCATTCGACTGTTTTGCATTATTAATGTATTTTTTTTCAAACCCTTTTCGAATCTTACTGCTTTTAGGCACTACGTAGTGATTCATTCCGAGGGAAAGTATGGTTACTAGAGACGCACCTATAAAATAAGGATATAAAAAACGTGTAAATGAAACCTTTGCATTTGTAATTGCTATAATTTCGGTGTTGTTAGAAAGCTTAGATGTAAATAAAATTACGGCAATAAATAATGCCAAAGGCATAAAAGTATTGGTATAATAGATAATAAAATTTATGTAATAATCGTTTAGAACTTCGCTTAACTGCAAGTTCGGATGTTCTAAAAAATTATCTATTTTTTCAGAAACATCAATCGCGATCGCAATTGGAATTAAGATTAATAAAGTAAACAAAAAGGTTACCAAAAATCTTTTTAATATGTACCAATCAATTATTTTCAAAAGGATATCAATCTAATTATTACAACTACCCACCAACACCAGTGGTGCCAAAAAACTTATAATCTTTTGTCCATTTGTTTCACCATTTTATCTTTCCACGCTCTAAAGTCTCCTGCTAAAATATGTTTTCTAGCTTCCCGAGTTAGCCATACATAAAAACCAAGATTATGAATAGAGGCTATTTGTTTTCCTAGCATTTCTTTTGCAGCAAATAAATGGCGCAAATATGCTTTTGAATACATGGTATCTACCCCAGTGATTCCCATGTCATCTATTGGAGAGAAATCGTCTTCCCATTTTTTATTTTTTATATTGATAGAACCATGTGCCGTGAACAACATTCCGTTTCTTGCATTTCTTGTAGGCATTACACAATCAAACATGTCTATTCCCAATGCAATATTCTCTAAAATATTTATTGGTGTACCAACCCCCATTAAATACCTTGGCTTGTCTTCTGGTAAAATTTCTGTAACCACTTCTGTCATAGCGTACATTTCTTCTGCAGGCTCTCCAACTGAAAGACCACCAATAGCATTTGCTTGTGCACCTGCGTTCGCAATATATTCTGCAGACTGTCTTCTTAAATCTTTATAAGTACTTCCTTGCACTATTGGCATAAAGGTTTGCTCAAAGCCGTATTTGTAAGGTAGTTTTTCTAAATGACCTATACACCTATTCAACCATCGATGTGTCATATGCATGGACCGTTTGGCATAATTATAATCACAAGGATATGGCGTGCATTCATCAAAGGCCATGATAATATCTGCACCTATAGTACGCTGCGTTTCCATGACATTCTCTGGCGTAAAAAAGTGCATCGACCCGTCAATATGGCTCTTAAACTTTACGCCTTCTTCATTAATTTTTCTTCTCCCAGAAAGAGAATATACTTGATACCCTCCAGAATCTGTTAAGATTGGTTGGTCCCAACTCATAAATTTATGCAAACCACCGGCTTTTTCTAAAATATCCATCCCTGGACGCAAGAATAAGTGATAAGTATTTGCTAAAATAATATCAGGATTTATCTGTTCTTTTAATTCTGTTTGATGCACACCTTTTACAGTACCAACTGTGCCAACTGGCATAAATATTGGCGTTTCTATAGTTCCATGATCAGTAGTAATTACACCAGCTCTGGCTTTACTCTTTGGATCGGTTAATTTTAAGTCAAATTTCATTGTGGGCAAATATACTATTATTTAAGAATTAACAAGTTTCAGCAGGATACCATGGCACTTTGTTGCTTACCAACGTTTCTTTTTGGCTGAAAAACTTGAGTTACTTCTTTTACTTTTTGGTGACGATTTTCTAAAAGAGGCACTTTTTTTATTAAAATCGTTTTTTGTAGGTGCTTTATTTCTCTTTGGTTTTGCTTGCTTTGGTTTTTCTTCAACCATAGAGGCTTCTTCTGTTTTTGAAGAAGTAGAAATCATTTTATTGATATCTGTCATCTCTTCATCTGTTAATTCTCGCCAATCTCCTGATTGCAGATAGCCAAGATCTACATTCATAATTCTTGTGCGCTTTAACTTTGTTACTTCGTACTCTAAATATTCGCACATTCTACGAATTTGACGATTTAAACCTTGTGTTAAAATAATTTTAAAGATTTTATCGCTTATTTTTTCAACTTTACATTTTTTAGTAACGGTTCCTAGAATCGGAATTCCGTTACTCATCTTGTCTAAAAAATCTTGGGTAATTGATTTGTCCACAGAAACAAAATATTCTTTTTCGTGATTGTTTCCTGCACGCAAAATTTTGTTTACAATATCACCGTCATTGGTTAAGAAAATTAACCCTTCAGAAGGTTTGTCTAAACGCCCAATTGGGAACAATCTTTCTGGATAATTTACATGCTGAACAATATTATTTTTTTCTCTATCATCTGTTGTAGAAACAATACCAACGGGCTTATTTAAAGCAATATATAACGTACCATTTTTCGGTTCTACTAAGCGTCCATCAAACTTTACCACATCTTTCTTACCCACTCTGTTTCCTAATTGAGTTGGTTTACCATTGATGGTAATTCGGCCTTCTTTTATAAATTTCTCTGCTTCTCTTCTGGAGCAAACTCCTGAAGAACTGATATATTTATTAAGGTTTATAGATTGTTGATTGTTAATTTCCAATGCATAATATTTTCAGCAAAAGTAAGTATAAGATTATAATTCTACAGTTCTAAAAGTTAAATTAATTCTCGGAGTACTTACTTTTGTGGTCGGCGGCAATCTGTGCAACCAATTGGTTTGCGTTCCTTCTTTCATTACTAACAAACTCCCATTTTCTAAAATAACATCTATTCTTTGCTTATTTTCTTTGTGCTTAAAGGAAAATTTACGCGCCACTCCTAAAGAAAGAGAGGCTATTGCTCCATTTTTTTTTAACATTTTTTCTCCATCTGCATGGTACCCCATTCCCTCCGCTCCTGAATGGTATAAATTCAACAAGCAAGAGTTGTACGTTTCTCCACTTTCTTTTTCTACAATTGCTTTTAATGCTAATAATTCTTCCGTAAAAATCAATGCTGTTTTCGTTATTTTAGAGTACGTATAAGAAAATTCTGCAGCTCCATACCAGGCGACCTTTCTTTTGGTAATTATCTTTTTACCAAAAATAATAGCTTCATCATTTTTAAATTGAATGGTATCCATGAGGCGCTGGTAATAAAAATCACAATGCTTTGAATCCATGACGATCCCATGATAATTTGTAAGGCCATCAAAAGGTAGTATGTTTTGAAAGCTTTCTTGGTGAAATAAATTCATATGTAAAAATAAAAAAAACTAAATAAGAAGTGCAACAATCACCGTGCTATTTTAAAACCTACCGACGCTACATGAGCCTGTTTTAAGAGACCGGTCCTCAAAAAAAGACAGCAACAAGTCTTAATGAGGTAATTTATCTTTTAAAACTCCGTACAAGAGGGTACCAACTACAGCGGCTAAAAGGACCACTAAAATAGGCAAAAAACCCGCACCTATTAAAGTAAACATTGGTCCAGGACATGCCCCTGCTAATCCCCAACCCAGTCCAAAAACAATACCCCCAAATAGATAGCGGTTAAAGCTCTTTGTTTTAGGATAAAAGTTGATTTGTTCTCCGTAGAACGATTTTATCTGGTATCGTTTTATTACTTGCACCATAATAACCCCAATGGTCACTGCTGATCCAATAATACCATACATATGAAATGCTTCAAATTTGAACATTTCATAGATCCGAAACCAGGAAGCTGCTTCCGACTTAAACATGGTAATTCCAAAAAGGATTCCTATACATAAATAGACAAGTGTTCTCATAGCTTAAAAAATTAAAGGAAATAAAATGTGAATCATAGCAAGGCCACCAATAAAGAAACCTATAACCGCTATTAAAGAAGGGAGCTGTGCATCACTTAAACCAGAAATTGCATGTCCAGAAGTACATCCACCAGCGTACCTTGCGCCAAAACCCACGAGTATACCTCCAATAGCAAGTATGACAATATTCTGAGCACTTAGCAATGCGTTGTTGGCAAAAAGTTTTAGTGGCAGATAACTCGTTCCCGCACTTTTAAATCCCAAAGCATGCAAATCAGTAATCGTCTCTGGATTTATGGCTACTGCCATGTCTGTTGTCAATAGATTCGCACCGATAAAGCCACCAATAACAGCTCCGAGTACTACAATCAAATTCCATTTTTGAGATTTCCAATCCAACTTAAAAAAAGCAACTTTATCTCCAGCACCACACAAGGTACAAATAGTGCTTAAGTTTGCAGACATTCCAAAGCTTTTACCCATCATTAGCAGTAAAAACATAATAAAAGCAATCATAGGACCAGCGATATACCAAGGCCAAGGTTCAAATATCCAATTCATTTATTTATTTATTTATAATATAGTAAGTTTTGTGTATTCTCCTTTACTCAACATAGCAACTCATGCGATGCTCTAAAAGGTTCTATTTTAAAAATAAAATGCAGTCTGCTACGTGCTCAATTATAAAGTTGAGGGACACACAAATTCAGATACTTTTATTTCTGATTCTTTTATTGCATCAAATCCACCTGTAATATTTATAAAATTATGTATTGCCCTACTTTTTAATATGGAAGCAGCAATCATAGACCTATACCCCCTTGCACAATGCACATAAAAAATTTCTTCATCTGGAAATGCTGCTAAATGATTATTTAAATACTCTAAAGGAGTATGTTTTGCGTCTAAAACGTGTTCAGATAAAAATTCACCTTCTTTTCTTACATCAAATACAGGCGCAGTAGCTACTTCTTTAAGTTCTTTAAGCACATTTGCTGTAATTGAAGTAACCGTATCATATTCTTTTGATGCTTTTTTCCAAGCATCAAAACCTCCTTTTAAATACCCTATTGTTTTATCAAAGCCAACTCTAGATAAACGTGTAATTGCTTCCTCTTCAAGACCTATTTCCGTTACTAATAAAATAGGCTGTTTTATATCTGCAATTAGAACCCCTACCCAAGGTGCAAAGCTACCGGCTAAACCAATAAATATAGCCCTAGGGATGTGTCCTTTCGCAAAGGCATCTTGATGTCTTACATCTAGCACAATTGCTTCTGTCTCGTTTGCAGCCAATTCAAAAGCTTCAGGAGATAATGCTTGCGCACTGCGCGCTAACACCTCTTCAAAATCGTCATACCCTTCCTTATTCATTTGAACATTTAAAGGAAAATATGAGGGAGGTGGCAATAAACCGTGCGTTACCTCTGTTATAAACTCCTCCTTGCTCATATCTGCACGAAGTGCATAGTTTGTTGCTTTTTGATTTCCTAAAGTATCTACCGTTTCTTTACTTAAATTCTTACCACAAGAAGAACCGGCACCGTGCGCAGGATATACAATAACATCATCTGCCAGCGTCATGACTTTGGTTCGCAAGCTCTCATATAAGAAACCTGCCAAATCCTTTTCTGTTAATTCTCCCATTTTTTGCGCTAGATCTGGCCGTCCAACATCTCCTAAAAAAAGGGTATCTCCACTAAAAATAGCATGGTCTTTTCCAAGTTCATCTTTTAAAAGATATACAGCGCTTTCCATGGTATGACCAGGAGTGTGTAGTACCGTAATACTAATATTTCCTAATTTAAAAACTTGATTATCTTCGGCTACAATCGCGTTAAAACTTGTTTTTGCATTTGGACCAAATATAATATCTGCACCTGTTTTTTGCGCTAAAGTTACATGACCACTTACAAAATCTGCATGGAAATGAGTTTCAAAAATATACTTAATCTTTGCCCCAGCTGCGTTTGCCTTCTGAATATAAGAAGTCACTTCACGCAATGGGTCTATTATAGCAACCTCCCCATTACTCTCAATGTAATATGCCCCTTGTGCCAAACACCCTGTATATATTTGTTCAATTTTCATTGTTGTTGTTTTAAGACGCATCAAATTTATAAATTATTTAGACGCTCTACAACAACATTAATTACAAAATTATAATTTTATTTGTGCTACTACTCTTTTCGAACGGGTCCTCTTATTATCACTCCTCATCTAATAATACAAAGTACTCACCTTCTCAATTATAGGAATTCGAGAAGTGAATTTATAGAAATCCTTCTGAAGAAGGCAAGTAAAACTCTAAATACGATTGCTTTTTAGTTTCCCTAGTTCAGTCCAATTAAAAAAAGGACTCTTATAAGTTATATACTATTAAAAACTCTTATTTCATATCAGTAGCAACATTCATAACCATTTCATGGTCGTACTTACAGCAACCTGGCAAATCCTCATATGCCGCCTCGTTTCCTGCTACTTTTTCAGTATCGTAACCTGATGCTGCAATTGCTGTATGAATTGCCATTGCATCTATTTTACTTTCATCAAAAGAAACTGCAATTTTCTTTTGATCTACATCCCAAATTGCATTCACCACCCCTCCAACACTATTTGCAGCTTTTTCGATGGTTCTTTTACACATGCCACAATTTCCTCGTACTCCAAAAGAAATAGCTGTTGTTGCTATTTGTTTAACAACTTCTGTAGGTACTTTTTTTGTTTCTTTCTTTGCTTCACTTTTACAGCTTACAAATACCATGGACGCCATTACAGCGATACTTAAAATTGCGTTCTTCATTATTTTTAAATTTAATTATTCTTATTCTATTACTTGTTTTATTTCTCCACAGGTAAGCATTGCATTCCCGAAATAAGGATTTATTACATTTTCTTCTTTACTTAACCAATAGGCACCTTTATTATCATCTGCCATTGGACAAAACGATACAAATACTTTTTCATGAATACCAAATACTTCAATTGCATTTGTTAAATAAATTGATAAATTCTTAAAGTGATTTCTTTGTTCTTTAAGATTTGATGTTTCTGAAATTGAAACTGTTGCCATTTTTATTTCTTTTTCTAGCGACATCCAATGCTTATGAGTCTCATCACTTTTTAAAAGTTTCATCTCTACTTTAGATATATTATCTAAAAGTTTTTTAGATGCTGCAACAACACTTTTTGAATCGTCTTTAACCAAAGCATCTTTTAGTTTTATATACTCATTAAAAACCGATTTTAATTGATTTTGAAATTCTACTGACACCTTCATTCGTTCATTCTTATTCGAATGATTTTCATTTTCAGCAGAAGTTTTATTAGCCATACCAAGATGACCCTCATGACCTGTGGTTGTTTTACCACCCGACATATTCATCATTGATTTTTTGCCTTTTAATTGGGCAGCAGCATCTATTGTAAAGGTCCCATTTGTTACAATTTCGTCTCCAATACTCAAACCCTCTAAAATCTCATATGCATCCCCAACTCTGTTGCCTAATTTGATTTCCTTCATTTCAAAAACAGGTGCATCCGCAGTTGCTTTCAAATATACTACAGAGCGCTCTCCTGTCCACAAAACGGCGGATGTCGGAATTATTAAACGCTGAGACCTACTGGAAGATATTTCTTTTATTTTACCTTCCACAAACATTCCTGGCTTAAATATATTTACCTCATTATTAAGCACCACCCTTAATTTCACAGTTCTTGTTGCGACATCCAGAATAGGGTTTATAAAATCTACTTTACTTTTAAATACTTTATTCGGATATGCATTTGTACTTACTAAAATTTCTTGCCCTTTT
>Ga0209302_10000432_pt1 | contig 25163 bp, 32 predicted proteins | sample ArcOceMetagenome_2_FD_187445 | JGI IMG/M metagenome (GOLD analysis project Ga0209302, IMG submission 187445) | Marine eukaryotic phytoplankton communities from Arctic Ocean - Arctic Ocean ARC135M Metagenome (SPAdes) (version 2) | ecosystem: Environmental > Aquatic > Marine > Oceanic | place... | reverse complement strand
TTTTTTATTTTAAACCGTAAAAGACTATTACGTTTTTCATTCATTGAGTGAAATGTTAGATATTATGTGTAATTTTAGTAATAAAACAGCATAAAAATTCTAAAAGTTTAAAATCCAATATTAAAAATTATGCTCAACGCTAAAGAATTGAATTTATTTTTGTTTTTTAATGTTTTCGTCATCTTTTTTGTAAATTTAATTTTTACTTTCAACCCCCTTACAAACAACGACTACTTTGATCAAAATCGCGGGTTTGTTCATAAACTTAGTGCCGTTAGTTTTTTGAACTAAGAAATTGTTTTTTCGCAGTACAAAAACAATCAATATATTTAAAAAGAAGAAATTATGCCTACTGTCAATCAATTATGTAATAAGATTCGAAAGTTAAAAAAGACGTTGAATCGTGCGCCTGCGCTTGAATCTTCTCCTCAAAAAAAAGGAGTTTGTTTAAAAGTGTTTACACGTAGTCCTAAAAAACCAAATTCTGCTGTACGTAAAGTGGCACGAGTGCGTTTATCTACCAAGAAACGTACGACTGCTTATATTTCTGGAGAAGGTCACACTTTGCAAGAATATTCAACCGTTCTAATGCGTGGGGGTCGTGTCAAAGATTTACCCGGTGTTAAGTATCATTTGGTGAGAGGGAAATACGATTTTTTAGGTTTGAAAAATAGGAAACAGTCAAGGTCAAAATACGGAACTAAGAAAGCAAAAAATTAATATGTTTTTTAAATGATGCGGAGTAGAGCAGTTAGGTAGCTTGTCAGGCTCATGACCTGAAGGTCGTAGGTTCAAATCCTTCTTCCGCAAAATGCTTTCACAAAAAAATAGGTTTAGTTCCAAAAAACTTGATTTTGCTTTTTTTTTCTCATTAGTTTTAAGAAAATTTCTTTCTCAACTAATGCGAGATGGAAAAAAATCTAAGGCCGAAAAAATTTTAAAAAGCGTTTTCATTAAAATTTCTTTGAAAGGATATTCGCCTGTCAAAACAGTAATTTTTGCAGTGAATAACGTTAAACCTTTTGCCGAGGTCCGTCAGGTTCGCTTAAAAGGAAAATCTTTTCAAGTGCCTTTTCCAATACAAATTTCTCGCCAAATTAGTTCATCTTTAAAAATTATTTTAAGTTCTTCAAAAAATAAAAAGAATTTTGAAGATTCGTTAGTTGCTGAGTTGATTGATTCTTCATTAAATCGGAGTTCGAGCGTAAAAACGACTTTGGCGTTGCATAAGCTCGCTAGTCAAAATAGATTATTTACACATTATCGTTGGTTTTAATTTTTTATTATTTTCGACCAAAAAATTTTAATTTTAAAAATGAATATTTTATCTTATAAAAATCCTGTAACGTCTTCACAACGCCACACGTGTTTGTTGAATCATCTAAAATTACAAAAAAAAAAAATTTTAAAAAAACAAAGTTGTTCTCTTAAAAATACGGCAGGCCGAAACAATAAGGGTCGAATAACCGTGTTTACAAAGGGTGGTGGTCATAAAAAAAAATATCGAATTGTTTCTTATGGCCGGGCTAAGTTGTCTGGAATTGTAGAATCCGTTGAATATGATCCTTATCGTTCATCCAATATCGCCCGAGTCTTTTCTACTAGAGATAACTTACATTTTTATATTTTAGCGCCAGAAGGGTTGGAACGGGGTCATTATGTCGAATCTCAATTGAATAAAATAGAGTTGAATTTCAAGATTGGGAATCTTTTTTTTTTAAAAGATTTGCCTTTAGGCGTTTTTGTTCATAATGTTGCTTTTTCGCGCGATGAAAAAAAGAGTGTTGCACGTTCTGCAGGTTGCGGGGCTCAGATAATTTCTAAAGATGAAACTCACTGTCGTTTAAGGTTAAGTTCGGGAGAACACCGGTTATTTTCGTTAACAACAAAAGCAACTTTGGGAACTTTATCTAATCCTTCGCACAAACACGTATGCTTAGGTAAAGCAGGTCGAGCCCGTTGGCTTAACAAAAGACCCTCTGTCCGAGGTGTGGCTATGAATCCCGTTGATCACCCGCATGGTGGAGGTGAGGGGAAAACGTCTGGAGGACGTCCTTCGGTTACGCCGTGGGGAAAACTTACTAAAGGTCAACCGACCGCCAAAAGGCATAATAAATTAATTATTAAAAAAAAAAACAATGGCTAAGCGTTCCGTTTGGAAGGGTCCATTTATTGATGAAAAATTTTTTCACGATATTTATTCTTCAAAAAAAAAAATTAAGACAACTTCACGTAACTCTGTTATTCTTCCTTTTTTAATTGGGAAATCTATTCAAGTGCATAATGGTAAATTTTTTATGTCTGTTAATGTCACTGAAGAAATGATTGGTCATAAATTAGGAGAGTTTGTTTCGACGCGGTTAAGACATATTTATAAAAAAAAAAGATAAAAAAGTGGGTCAAAAATCAAATCCTAATAGTTTTCATTTAATATCTAAAAAAGCGGTCACTTTTGGGGGTGCCTTTAATGTTACGGAATATGCGACATTGTTAAAAGATTATTTTAGTGTATCTTCACGGTTAATTGCCTTTTTTGAAAAAAATAATTGTCTTGTTAAAGATTGTTTTTTTATTCTTAGCAATGAAAAATCATTTTTAACCGTTTTTATTAACTTTTTAGTTGTTAAACGTGTTCAAAAATCTAGATTTTCATTAAACGCGAAGGGTGATGGGGTTAAAATTGATTTGATTGTTCATAAATTTTTTAACGTTTTGTCTAACTTTGGTTATAAATCTTCTAAGCGTTTAGTTTTACAAAATTTAAATGCGATTGCTTTACGAAATCAAAAAACGTTTTTCTCTCGTGAACATTTACGTATCAAAAAAGAATTAAATCTCTTTAGTAAAGAAATTTATTTTGAGACAGGTCTTTTTTTATTCTGTTTAATGCAAACTACAAAAAAAACTAGTTTGCTGTTTTCAAAATTTATTGCACGTTTTTTTAGGATTTTTCATCGTACGAAAAAAATTAATAAGTTTTTGTTATTTTTGTCAAAATTTGTTGAAAATATCGATAATACTCAATTTGGCAAAACCCGTATCAAAGGGTTAAAAGTTCAAATTAAAGGAAGGTTTAAGGGCGTTCCTCGGTCAAAAATACGTGTGTTTGAGAGAGGATGTATTCCTTTGCAAACAATTTCTAACAATATAAATTATTCTTTAGTTCATGTTAATACCAGTTATGGTATTTTTGGAGTAAAAGTTTGGGTATTTGAATAGATGTTATTACAGCCAAAAAAAATTAAATTTAAAAAATTAAAGAAAAATTATCTAGCTAATTGTGTAGAGATGCGTTCTTGTTGTTTACGTCATGGTATTATTGGTTTAAAAGCTTTAGGGAGTTTTCGGTTTACATCTCGTCAAATTGAGGCACTTCGCCAATGTGTTAATCGTGAATTAGGTCGTCGGGGAAAAATTTGGATTAATGTTTTTCCTCATATACCCGTTACGGCAACGCCGACTGAAAATCGAATGGGAAAAGGAAAAGGTTCTGTTTCTTATTGGTGCGCTCCCATAAAAGCGGGTACTGTTTTATTTGAGATAGGCGGCGTTCCATTACCAAAAGCTAGGCAAGCTCTTCTCAAAGGTAAAAGTAAATTACCGATTAAAACAAAAATTATTATAAGATAAAAGAATGCTTAACAAAAGAAAAAAGATACAGTTGAAGCAAAAAGAGTCGATGAATTCTTCGCTTTTTTTTAATTTACCGGAGATCCCCCGTTCTTCTTTTTTACAAACAAATTCAACTAATGATATTTTAACGGGGTTAAAATTAATTTTTCAAACGCAAAAATTAAACGAAGAAGGACTTAATCAATTTCGTTTTTCTTTTTCTTCAAATGATTTTAGATCCTACAGTTTATTAACAAAACATAAAAATCGCTACTGTCAAAAAAAAGAAAATTTTGTGGGCTCTTTGACTTTTGTGAAAAGATTGCTGCAAACACATAAACGGCATCGGTTTTTTATCTTAAAACAAATAAAAGGCGGTTTTTTAACCACTTCTTTTGGTTTTGTTATTTTTATGCCTCAAAGTTTACGTGTAAAAACTAAAAAACGATTACAATTTTTATTGCGGTTAAAAATTTTAAAAAGAAAACAAAGGTTTTCTCTTAAACGACGTGTGAAAATTAACCTTGTAGGGTCATCAAAAAAACGCAAAACTTCGGTTCCTTCTAAAACCCAACGTTTTTTTTCAAAAAAAATAAACCAAAATAGGTGAGAGAAAAGCAGCTAAGGAATCAAAAAATAATAGGTGTTTTTTATTTTAGTTCTATATTGTCAAAAGTTGAAAAAAAACTTTCAAACAAACGAATAAATATAAATTTATTATGTCAGCAAAATTAATTGGAGCAGGGTTAGCTACAATCGGATTAGCAGGAGCAGGGGTAGGAATTGGTACAGTATTTGGTGCGTTAGTACTAGGTGTGTCTAGAAACCCTTCACTAAAAGACGAATTACAACAATTAGCGATTTTAGGATTTGCTTTAACAGAGGCAATTGCTTTATTTGCTTTGATGATGGCTTTTCTTATTTTATTTGCTTTCTAAGATTAGATTAGCGGGTTAATTGTTTTTTGTACGTTTTTTGTTTCAGTGTTTCCAACACTATTGATTTTTGATTAACAAAAATTGCAAGTTTTTAGATTTCATTTCGTTTTTAAAGTGTAACTTCTCATTCAATAAATTTTATATATGTATAATCTAGATAACTTAATTCTTTATAATGATTTCTTTTCAAATACGGAATCTATTTTTGTAATGTTTATTAACGAGATATCTTTGATGGATTTTTCTGTTTTGCATGAAAATCATTTTAAAATGATTTTGCCGGAAGTTTTTTTAGCAACTTCTATTCTTATTATGACTTTACATGCGTCCTTAGTCGTGACATCGCGTCGGTTGGGGTATCCTTTAATTATGCAGAGTTTTGGCAAATTATCTATTTTAGTGTTGTTTTTAACTTTGTTACTCGTGAATAACAATTCTATTACTTTTATGTTAACTTATCAAAATACTTTTGTTTTCGATTTATTAACTTTGGGGGTAAAAGAAATTTTGTTAATTGCAACAATTTTTTGTTTATTGATTTCGGAAAATTCTTTGGTAACTCAACGAATAAATAATTTTGAATATTTTATTTTAATTCTTTGTGCTATTCTTGGACTGATGTTTTTGGTAAGCTCTTATGATATGCTTTCTTTATATTTAGCACTTGAAATGCAAAGTTTATGTTTGTATGTTTTAGCGGCCGCTAAAAAAGATTCGTCATTTTCGACGGAAGCTGGTTTAAAATATTTTATTTTAGGCTCATTTTCTTCCGCATTGCTTTTATTTGGTATTTCTATTCTTTATGGTAGTACAGGTACAACGAATTTTGACAATTTTTATTTGCTATTTGCCGAAACTGGTTTTGATAATCTTGCGTTAACTTCTTCTGTTGAAAAAGCTTTGTTGTGTATTGTTTCTGCTTTTTTTTTCAAAATTGCTGCTGCCCCTTTTCACATGTGGTCTCCGGATGTTTACGAAGGAGCTCCGACAAGCTCAACTATTTTTTTCGCGGTGGTTCCTAAAATTGCATTATTTTCTATTTTTCTACGTTTATCTCAAACGATTTTTTTCAGTTTAGAGGACGTTTTTTTGTTTGCGTTACTTTTTTTTTCAATAGTTTCGGTTATTGTTGGATCATTTGTTGCGTTACGGCAAAAAAAATTGAAAAGACTATTAGCTTATAGTTCAATCAGTCATGTTGGTTATTTACTTTTAGCATTTTCTGCAAATTCTCTTGAGGGGACACAATCGCTTTTCTTTTATTTGATCGTTTATATGGTTACAAGTCTTTGTATTTGGTCGATTGTTTTATCATTGAATACGTCTTTTAACCAAGAAAAAAGTAAGACATTGGTTGATTTAGCGTCAATTTCAAACATTAACCCTCTGTTGGGTCTAAGTGCCATGCTTGCTTTTTTCAGTTTAGCTGGTGTTCCGCCATTGGCCGGTTTTTTTGCAAAGATGGAAATTTTTGTTAGCGCTTTAAGCTCATCACTTGTTTTTGCTAGTCTTGTGGCCATTTTATCTAGTGTAGTTTCGAGTTTTTATTATATTCGATTAATTAAAACTATGTATTTTGAGAAAAAAAAAGATAGCTCTTTTGTTTTTCCAGTTACAAGAGCGTGTTCACTAACGATTGGTTTGAGTGTTTTTTTTTTGGTTTATTTTTTTATAAACCCTAATTTGTTATTATTGTTAACACAAAAGATGGCTTTGTGCCTTTTTTAATGGAATGTTTTTTTTAATTGAAGAATATTTGCCAATACTTTTACTTTTTTTAGTGAGTGTTGGTTTAGCGTGCATTATTCTAGGTGCTTCTTATTTTTTAGGTGTTCAAAGGCCAGATACGGAAAAAGTTTCGGTTTATGAATGTGGTTTTGATCCTTATGAAGATTCTCGAAATAAGTTTGATGTTCGATTTTATTTGATCGCTATTCTTTTTATTGTTTTTGATTTAGAAGCGTTATTTTTGTTTCCATGGGCTGTTTCGTTAAGTCATGTTAGTGCGATGGGTTTTTGGACTATGGTTGATTTTTTGTTTGAATTAGCTATTGGTTTTGTTTATGTTTGGAAAATTGGTGCATTAGAATGGGAATAAATTAGATGAAGTACTTGTTAATCAAAGAACGGTTGCGTAGAAGTAATTTCCGAAAAAATGAAGCGAAATATATTGCATTAAAGTCAATTGTGCATAATCAAAATTTATCGAATTCCTTTCGGTGGGAAGCTTCTTTATTGTTATCCAAAATTTCAAAAAAGCATTCACGGACGAGTCTTAAAAATCGTTGTTTTTTAACTGGGCGTGGGCGTGGTTATTCCCGATTTTTTAATTTATCTCGTATTCAAATTCGAGAATTGGCAAGAAATCGTGATTTACCCTTTGTTACGAAAAACAGTTGGTAAGTTGTTTTTAAATTCTAAAATTGCTTGATTTATTCGTTTGAAACTAAATTTTTTTAGTTGTTTTTTAATCTTAAGATTGCGTAGCTGATCTTTGATTTTATGTAAAATTACTATGCCGCAGTTCGACAAAATTACATTTTTTAACCAAATTTTTTGGCTTTTCATTTTTTTTTCAGGTTTTTACTTAATTTTTTTAAAAATCTTTTTACCGAAGTTAAGTTCTATCTTAAAAGCTCGTGCGAAAAAATTGCAAAAAGGTTCTGATGGCGTAGTTGCTTTCTCTAAAGAGCAAGATGTTGTTACGCAGTTGTTTAATTCTTCAATTGAAGAAATTGCATCTCTTGTTAAGGTGTCCGTTTCAGCGGAATCCGAAAAAACTTGTCTTTGGGTGAATACTAGTGTTGCTGTTCTTAATGAAGAAAAATTAACAAGAAGTAACCACGCGATGGAAAAAATTTTGCATTATCAGTTCATGAGCGAATCTGTTTATAACATAGCTTAAATTTATTTGTACAATTTTTTTGACGTTTTCAAATTTCTCTAATAGCTCAGTGGTAGAGCGGATGGCTGTTAACCATTAGGTCAAAGGTTCGAGTCCTTTTTAGGGAGCATTGGAACATCGCCAAGTGGCAAGGCACTCGTTTTTGGTACGAGCATTCAAAGGTTCGAATCCTTTTGTTCCATTTTGGCGGACATAGCTCAGTTGGTAGAGCATCAGGTTGTGGCTCTGAATGTCACGGGTTCAATCCCCGTTGTTCGCCTTTTTTGGTTGAATAGCATAATGGTAATGCGTTAAATTGCAAATTTAATGATAATGGTTCGATTCCTTTTTTAACCTATCTTTTTTCAGGAAATGGCGCAGTTTGGTAGCGTGTCTGTTTTGGGAACAGAATGTCAAAGGTTCAAATCCTTTTTTCCTGTAGAAATAAAAGTGTGTAGCTCAGTGGTAGAGCACTGGACTTTTAATCCATTGGTCTTGGGTTCGAACCCCAATACACTTATCTTGTTTAGATAGCTCAGGTGGTAGAGCGAAGGACTGAAAATCCTTAGGTCAGCGGTTCAATCCCGCTTCTAGACAAAAAATTAAAAAAATGCAATGACTTTATTTTGTAATTTAACAGCTCGATTAAAAAATGCTATAAGATTTAATCAGAAATTTATTTTTTTGCCGAAAACTGCTTTATGTGTTCAAGTTTTAAAGTTAATGTGTTTAGAGGGGTTTATTTCCAAGGTTGTTGAAGTTCATTCAGGCAAAACTCTAAAAATTTTTTTAAAATACAATTCAAATGGTACCCCGGCCTTTACCATGATAAAGCTTCTTTCGACTCCCGGTAAAACTTTTTATTTGTCGTATTTAGAATTAACTAAATTGACTCAAGGGGTTGGAACATTTTTCATTTCAACAAATGAGGGGCTTTTGACAAATCATATGTGCTTGAAGCGCAAAATTGGTGGTACTGCTCTTTGTTATATTATTTAAGAATGAAAAATATTTTTAAGATCAATATTAAATTGCCTTCTCGTGTTAAATTGCGGTTAAAAGAAACACTATTGTTTGTTGAAGGTCCTCAAGGTTCGGTTTGTTTAGATGTATCTTTTTTTTCGACAGGACTTCCTATGTTAGAAACTAAAAAAATGCAATATTCTTCTTTTTTCCGGTTGTTTCAAAAAGCGTTAATCGGTGTTTGTTTAGGTTTTGTCACACGTTTAATTTTTGTTGGTGTAGAATTACGTATTGAAGCTATTGAAAATGATTTTATTAAGTTTAAATTAGGGTTTAGTCATTTTGTCTTTGTTAAGATACCTTCTTCCATAAAAGTCTTTTCTCCCAAAAAGACGTTGTTGGTTTTAAAAAGTATTGATGAGCAGCTACTAAAAGAGTTTTGTTCTAAAATTTGTTCGTTCAAAGCTTTGGATGTTTACAAAGGGAAGGGTATTTTGTATAAAAATCAAATCTTAATTTTGAAAGAAGGAAAAAAAAAATAAACATGAAAACAGTAACCCCCTCTACTTTGGTAAATTCATTTGCATTTTCAAAGATTTGTTTGGGCTCTTCCATTTCGTTTGCCGATCCAAGTAATTTTACTAATTTGTTAGGATACCGTCAATCTTTATTCTCATTGATTAATCCTTTTTCTTTTCAATATTCATTAAAGACTTGTTTTTTATTTCTGAATTCGTTTGTTCGAAACAAGTATGATTTCATCTTTATTGCCAATATTAAAGATTCGGTCCTTTTTAATAAATTTTTTCAAATATGTAAAGGAAAAAAATACTCATTATTAAAAGATTCTGAGATGTCGACGGGGTTTTTGACAAATAAAAAAGGCTCAAAGACTGTGATTATTACTTTGTTTTTAGATCATAGAAAAACAGAATTAATACAAAAAGAATCTTTACTAATGAATGTACCTTTAATTTCATTTAGTGATCTAGCTTCAAATAAACTTTCAAGTACGTTATATCTTGCAGGTAATTATAATTCGTTTTTATCACAAAATTTAATTTTAACATTAATAACGGTATGTTTAGAGCAAAAGCATGAGTATTCATAAAATACGGCCAAAATTCAAGAAATATGCAAAAGCGGGAATTTTTTTGGGTAAACAAAAAAAAACCACGCGCCTTAAAAAGCCCGCTTTAAATTTTTTCTCCCCTGATTTAATCTATTTAAACTCTAAACTAAGTTACGATCTTAAAAATCATTTTCAAGTTTCGTCGATAAATCGACGAAAACTAAAGTTATTGTTTGGGTTTCAACGAACTTCACTTTTAAAAAGGTATTTGAAAAAGGAGTTAAGTGCAAATACTAGATCACAACATTCATTGAAAGAAATGGAATTTTGTTCGCTTTTAGAACGACGTTTGGATTTTTTATTGTATCGCTTGGGCTTTGCCGCAACTCTTTTTGAAGCGAAACATTTGATTTCTCATAAAAAATTACGAATAAATGGTCGATCAAGTAGTTCTTTTTCGCGTTTTTTGAAAAAAGGTGATGTTATTTCTTTTCTTCCTTCAATTGAAGGTAGAATTAAAAAACGTTTAATTGAACAATTGCACAGTCGTGACCATTTTTTTGGAACTTTTTATAATGTAGAAGTTAATTTTAGAACATTAAAAATAGTTGTTTTAACTGAAAAAGTTAATTTATCGCAACAAGTTCAACATTATCCGTTTTCATTACATTGGAACATTTTAGGAGGGTAATTAACTCAATTGGTAGAGTATTTCGCTTACAACGAAAAGGTTGGCGGTTCGAGTCCGTCATTGCCTAATTTTTAAGGTGGATAGTTCAGTTGGTAGAATAGTGGTTTCCAAAACCGAAGGTCGGGGGTTCAAATCCCTCTCTTCCTGTAAAATTTTTGGATAGGTGATCGAGTGGTTTAAGGTGTTAGTTTTGAAAACTAGTGTATTTAAAAGTACCGTAGGTTCGAATCCTACCCTGTCCGATTTTTTATTTGGGTTTTATTGATTGAAAAGTAAAAATAGCGTTTTTTGTCGTTTAACTTAAAAGATTCTGTAAGATATTCGTGCGAATAACAATTTCTTCTTTTCTATATTTTCGATTTTTGGTTTTCAAATAAGAACTCAAGTTATTTTTGTTTAGTTCATTAAATAAAAATAAAAAAGATTAAAAAAGTTTCAATAGTCAAAAATATAAATGTATTTAAATATTGTTTTTTTACCCTTTATGGGTTCGTTTTTTAGTGGTTTGTTTGGACGATTTTTAGGACCTTTTGGTGCTGGAATTTTGACTACGTCGTGTGTAATATCAAGTTTGTTTATCTCATTTTTTGCATTTTACGAAGTAGGTCTTTCTGAATCTCCCTGTTATGTTAAATTATTGACATGGTTCAACAGTGAATATTTATGTGCGGATTGGGGGTTTCAATTTGATGGTTTAACCGTTGTTATGCTGATTGTTGTTACTTTTATTTCAAGCTTAGTTCATCTTTATTCCACGGAATACATGTTTCATGACCCTCACTTACCAAGGTTTATGTCATACTTATCGTTGTTTACGTTTTTTATGCTGATTTTAGTGACTGCTGACAATTTTATTCAACTTTTTGTTGGTTGGGAGGGTGTAGGTTTGTGTTCATATTTATTGATCAATTTTTGGTTTACCCGTATTCAGGCAAACAAAGCGGCTATCAAAGCGATGATTGTTAATCGGGTTGGGGATTTTGGTTTGGCTTTGGGTATTTTTAGTATCTATATTACTTTTAATTCCGTAGAGTATTCAACTGTTTTTGCTTTAGTTCCTTTATTTGAAGCAGACGTGTTGTGTTTTTTAGGATTTGAGTGTCATCTTTTAACTTTAATTGGTGTATTGTTGTTCATAGGGGCGGTCGGAAAATCTGCTCAATTAGGTCTCCACACATGGTTACCTGACGCTATGGAGGGACCTACCCCCGTTTCGGCTTTGATTCATGCCGCAACTATGGTAACCGCGGGTGTTTTTTTATTGGCTCGTTGTTCGCCTATTTTTGAATACGCACCAAATGCTTTGTTTATTGTGACGCTTGTTGGGTCTATGACGGCTTTTTTTGCGGCGACAACAGGTCTTTTACAAAACGATTTGAAACGTGTCATTGCGTATTCTACTTGTAGTCAGTTGGGTTATATGATTTTTGCGTGTGGTGTATCTAATTACTCTGTAGGTGTTTTTCATTTGGCCAACCATGCTTTTTTTAAAGCTTTACTTTTTTTAGGCGCTGGTTCCGTTATTCATGCGGTGGCTGATGAACAAGATATGCGTCGGATGGGGGGGTTAAAGCGTTTAGTTCCGTTCACGTTTGCAGTTATGAGTATTGGTTCCTTTGCCTTAATGGGGTTTCCGTTTTTAACTGGTTTTTATTCGAAAGATGTTATTTTAGAGGTTGCTTTTGCTAAATATAGTACTGCTGGTCATTTTGCTTATTGGTTAGGAACATTTGCTGCCTTTTTTACGGCTTTTTATTCGATGCGTTTATCTTTTTTAACGTTTTTGTCGGAACCAAATGGATTTAAACCTGTTATCATTGGAGCACATGATTCTCCAATCAAAATGGCTTTACCATTATTTCTTTTGGCATTTCCCAGTATTTTTATCGGTTATTTGTCAAGGGATTTGTTTATTGGTTTAGGTACCGGGTTTTGGAATAATGCAATTTTTGTTTTCCCAACAAATTTAAACATTATCGATGCTGAATTTGCGTCTCAATTTTTTAAGCTTTTACCTGTGTGTCTAAGTATGACGGGAGCATCTTTAGCTCTTTTTCTATATACTTTTTCTTCTAAAGACCTTTATCTACTAAAAACGTCACTGATTGGTCGTAAACTGTATAATTTTTTGAATAGAAAATGGTTTTTTGATAAATTTTATAACGAATATGTCAATCAGATTTTTTTAAATTTTGGTTACCATGTGAGTTATAAGACGATTGATCGAGGTTTCATTGAGATGGTTGGGCCTTTTGGTTTGTCACAAACTGTATTAAAAAAATCACATTTATTATCAAATTTGCAAACAGGAAGTGTTTACGATTATGCGTTGTGGATGTTCGTTGGCTTGTTGAGTGCAGTTATCGGTGTTGAGTTTTGGGGATTGATTACTTTTTGCGTTGACCCTAGTTTAATAATTGTTTTTGCTAGCACTGTTTTATTTTGTGTGAAGCGATATTAGTTTTTGGGGGGGCATATCTCAATGGTAGAGTATTTGCTTTGCAAGCAAAAGGTTTTCAGTTCGAGTCTGAATGTCTCCTTTAAAGTGTCTCTAAAAAATGACGAAATTTAAACTTTTCGATAAGTTTACCGTTGCACTTTTGTTATTTTCAGTTTTATATATTTACGAAAAAAAAATTAGTTTGTTCTGTTTTCGCAAATTTTTTCATTGAAATGATTGTCGTTTAACCAATTCAAAGCTCAAATGTTTTTTTTACGTTGAAAAACCCTGCGAAAAAAAAGTTTTTAAGTTTTCGGGGGCATATCTCAATGGTAGAGTGTTTGCTTTGCAAGCAAAAGGTTTCCAGTTCGAGCCTGGATGTCTCCTTTAAACTTTGTGTGAAAAATAAGAATTTTCAAATTTTTCACGTAGAAAAAAATCATTTTATAAACTATAAAGTCAAAAAAGGTTAGTTTAAATTTTTTTGATCCAAAAATTTGACTGAAGCTAAAAAGTTCTTGTTTTATATGAAAATTTGTCGAGTGTTGAAAAGCAAGTTTTTGGTTCAAAAAAATGGATTTTTTGTGATTTATTCTATTTTGTTGTTTGATAAAAATGTACCTCTCGAACATTGCATTTCTTTTCTAGTTGTTCTTTGTGTTATGATTTTGTTAGTTTTTTCTTTAGATTTAAACTCTTTGTATTAATTTTTTGTTTTTTTTGTGACCATTTTTTCTCATTCGTTGTTTGTTACGAAAGAATTACGTTTTTAGTTTTCCTTTGTAATAATTTGTTTTTTTGAGTTCAACGAAATTCTTAGGGAATTAAAAGCCTGCAAAAAAGTCGATTATTTGTTTTTATTAAAAATGTGTTATGTTTAGTTCCTTTTTTACAAATTTATTACCGATTTTAGTTTTTTTACCTCTCTTGGGTTCTGTTATTCTTTTATTTGTTCCCAATAAAAATGTGAACGCCATTCGTCAGTTTGGTTTGTTCGTTTCTTTTTTAGTTTTTTTTTTATCTTTGTTTTTGTGGTTGTTTTTTGATTGTCAGTATGTTCGTTTTCAGTTTGTTTATGATTTTGTCTGGATTTCTTCCTCAAATTTGAATTTTTCGTTAGGTATTGATGGGATTTCTATTTTTTTTGTGCTTTTGACTACACTTTTGATTCCGTTATGTTTGTTGGCAAGTTGGAACAGTATTACTAAATCATATAAAGAATATGTTATTGCATTTTTATGCATGGAGTCTTTCTTAATTTTAGTTTTTTGTGTTCGTGATTTATTATTGTTTTACATTTTTTTCGAGAGTGTTTTGATTCCTATGTTTATTATTATCGGCGTTTGGGGGTCACGTGAGAGGAAAGTACGCGCGTCGTATATGTTTTTTTTGTATACGTTATTAGGTTCCGTATTAATGCTTTTATCGATTTTGTATGTGTATTTTCGTGTGGGAACAACTGATTATGAAACTTTATTGGCGTTTCAGTTTACTTTTAATGAGCAACGTTTTATTTGGTTGGCTTTTTTCGCGTCTTTTGCTTCAAAAGTTCCGATGCTTCCCGTTCATATTTGGTTACCGGAAGCGCATGTAGAAGCGCCAACTGCCGGTTCTGTTGTTTTAGCGGGGATCCTGTTAAAACTTGGTAGTTATGGTTTTCTTAGGTTTTCGTTACCCCTTTTACCTGAAGCTTCTCTTTATTTTACCCCGTTTGTTTTTGCGTTAAGTATCTTAGGTGTTATCTATCCTTCGTTGACGGCCATTAGACAGACGGATTTAAAACGAATCATTGCTTATACTTCAGTTGCTCATATGAATTTAGTAATGATTGGATTGTTTAGTTTTAACGTTGTTGGTTTAGAGGGTGCCATTATGCAAAGTTTAAGCCATGGTTTTGTTTCAAGTGCTCTTTTTTTGATTATTGGGATTGTTTATGATCGCCATCATACTCGAATGGTTAAATACTATAGTGGGCTGGTTCATACGATGCCTTTGTTTACAATCATTTTTCTGATTTTCACGATGGCAAATATTGCATTACCAGGGACTAGTAGTTTTGTAGGTGAGTTTTTAATTCTCGCGGGTGCTTTTAAAGTAAGTACTAGTGCTACTTTTTTTGGTGCCACCGGGATGGTGTTAGGAGGTGGTTATTCTCTATGGTTATTCAATCGAATTGTTTACGGTAATTTGAAAATTCAGTATTTAACAAATTTTCAAGATATCAATATTCGTGAGTTTTGTGTTTTGTTACCGCTTCTTATTGGGACATTTGTGATGGGTATCTATCCTGAAATTTTTTTAGAAGTGATTCATGGCAGCGTTCTGAATTTAGTTTCTCAGATCAATTCTTAATTTTAGTGGGGTCTTTTTCGTCTAGTGGTTAGGACATTGCCCTTTCACGGCAAAAACACGAGTTCGATTCTCGTAAAAGATATTTTTAAGCTCACTTGGTGAAATTGGTAGACACGACAGACTTAAAATCTGTTTCTTTTAAGATTACTGGTTCAAGTCCGGTAGTGAGTAACGTTTATCAATTTTTAGTTTATTGAGAAATTTTAAAAGAGTTTTAAAGTTCTTTCTTCATGTTTTGTCGTGATTTCTTTAAAAAAAAATTGAAAGAAGCTTTTTTGCTTCGCAGGTAAAATACAAGCAAGTTTACCTAATTTCGCTTTTTTTGAGGGTTCTCGATTGTCTCTTTTTTTCAATTGGATACATTAAAGTAAAAAGATTGCCTGAAGAGTTTGACTTCAATTTCTAGTGGTTAATAATTCAAAATCGCCCCTTGCAGAAAAAGATTTCCGAACTTTAGAAGATTTTTTAGGGAGAGTTAAAAGTACAAATGATTCTCAAGAATGCTATTATTTAAAAAATGTTATTTGTCGTTCTAATCAATATTTTAAAAATATTATCAATTGTCGTACCCCTTTTAATTTCGGTTGCTTATTTTACTTTAGCAGAACGAAAGATTATGGGATCGATTCAACGTCGTCGTGGTCCTAATGTAATTGGTTACTTAGGTTTGCTGCAACCTTTAGCGGATGGTCTTAAACTTTTTGCGAAAGAAACAATTTTTCCCTCAGCAGCGAATATTGGTATTTTTTTATTAGCGCCCTTATTAACTTTTATTTTGAGTTTAATGGGTTGGGCGGTGATTCCATTTGGAGAAGGTCTTGTCCTTTCGAATATTAATGTAGGGATTTTATATTTATTTGCGATTTCATCTTTAAGCGTGTATGGTATTCTTTTGTCTGGTTGGTCAAGTAATTCTAAATACGCATTTTTAGGTTCTTTGCGTTCGGTTGCTCAAATGATCTCGTACGAAGTTTCGATGGGTTTTATTGTTATTTCGGTTGTGTTATGTTCTGGATCATTTAATTTAAGTGAAATTGTGTTTGCGCAAGAAAAAATATGGTTCATTATTCCTTTATTTCCGATGTTTTTAATGTTTTTTGTTTCCGCTTTAGCGGAAACGAATCGTCACCCGTTTGATTTACCTGAGGCGGAGGCTGAGTTAGTTTCAGGCTATAATGTAGAATATTCGGCTATGGGGTTTGCTCTATTTTTTTTGGGAGAATACGCCAATATGCTATTGATGAGTGGGATGACTTCTATTTTATTTTTGGGAGGTTGGTTGCCTCTTTTTAATATTTTTCCTTTTCTTTTTTTACCAGCTCCTTTATGGTTCGGGCTAAAGATTTGTATTTTCGTTGTGATGTTTTGCTGGATTCGTGCCGCGTTGCCTCGTTATCGTTATGATCAGTTGATGTCCTTAGGTTGGCGAACATTTCTGCCAATTTCATTAGGGTGGTTGTTGTTCACTTCTTCAGTTTTGCTTAGTTTTAATTGGTTACCTTATTAAGATTTTGTTTTTTGCGGAAGAAATAGAGATTAAGAGAAATTCCGAATTTTTTGTTTTAAGTTTTATTTGTTTTGGTCATTAAAAATCTTTGATTAAATGATTATTTCTTTATGTGATTTATGTATTCTTACCAGTTAAAAATTTCAACTAATAACGTCGAAGATTTTTCTTTTATTGAAAAGCGTTTTCCTACTAAGGTTAAAATTGTTGTTTTACCGAGAAAGCGAAAAAAATTCGTTTTTATTCGTTCACCACATGTTAATAAAAAATCTAAAGAGCATTTTCAAATTTTAGATTATCGTCGAGTGTATTATAGTTCTTTTTCATTAAATTCGTTAAAAGAATTTTTATCAAACATTCCCAATAGCGCACAGGTTTGTGTAAAATGTTTGACTTAAACTTAGGGAAATTTCTTAATTTGCTTTGTCCTTTTTTCTAAGAATTCTTAAATTTCAATGTTTTTCATTCAAGCAAATCAAATCGTATTTGAAATACGTTTTGCAGAAGTGTTTTAGTTATTGTAAAGTACGCTCATTGCACTAACTTAGTTTTAAAGAGTCCGCCTTAAAAAGGTATTTGAAAGATATGAACGCGCATTCCGCACAAATCAATAACCAACGTCACCCTTATCATTTAGTAGATCCCAGTCCATGGCCTTTTGTTGCTTCTATGGGAGCTTTAGGGTTAACGTTTGGGGGTGTTATGTTTATGCATAATTATTCAGGAGGTTGGGGTTTATTTTGTCTTGGGTTTTTAACAATTCTTTATACGATGTATGTTTGGTGGAGAGATATCATTCGTGAAGGTACGTTTGAAGGTCAGCATACATTTGCTGTCCAACAAGGTTTGCGTCAAGGTATGTTGTTATTTATTGTTTCAGAAATTATGTTTTTTTTTGCGTTTTTTTGGGCATTTTTTGATGCAAGTATCAAGCCATCTTTCATGTTGGGAGGGGTTTGGCCTCCTGATGGATTAGAAACTTTAAGCCCTTGGGGAGTACCTTTATTGAATACCGTTATTTTACTAACGTCTGGTGCTACTGTTACATGGGCTCACCATGGGATTGTCGCGGGAGCTAAAAAAAGTTCTCAAATTGGATTAGTCGTGACTGTTATTTTAGCCATAATTTTTACGGCATTGCAAATTTTTGAGTATTTAAATGCTCCCTTTACTATTTCAGACGGTATCTACGGCTCGACTTTTTATTTAGCAACAGGGTTTCATGGTTTTCATGTTTTTATTGGAACATGTTTTTTAACTGTGTGTTTAGTTAGATTAGGGTTGAATCATTTTACCCGCGAACACCATTTCGGTTTCGAAGCTGCCGCATGGTACTGGCACTTCGTGGATGTTGTGTGGTTATTTTTATTTATCACTGTTTATTGGTGGGGTTCTTAATCTTTTAAATTATTAAATTATAAGTATGTTTTTTTTATCAAGTCCTTTGGAACAATTCCAAATTTTGCCGATTATTGGTATGAATGTTGGTGCTTTTGATTTTTCAATTACTAACGCTACCATCATTTTGGCGATTGGTCTATTTAGTTTTATTTTCGTTTTATATTCTTTGTTGTCAGAACAAGGAAATTTTTATGTAGCTCCAAATAGAATTCAGTATATTATTGAAGTTATTTACGGTGTTGTTTACGGGTTGTTGAATGATAATGTGGGACCAGTTGGAAAATCATTTTTTCCATATGTTTTTACTTTATTTACATTTATTTTGATTTCGAACATTATTGGTTTAGTTCCTTATAGTTTTACTGTGACAAGTCATTTGATTGTTACATTTGCTTTAGCTTTAATGACTTTCATTGGAATCAACTTGATTTGTGTTAGAGAACATGGTATCAATATTTTATCATTGTTTTTGCCTCCAGGGTCATCGATGGTGTTGGCTCTTCTGTTGGTGCCTATTGAATTAGTGTCATACATTTTTCGCCCGATTAGTTTATCTGTTCGACTTTTTGCTAATATGATGGCAGGTCACACTTTGTTAAAAGTAATCGCTGGCTTTGCTTGGACAATGATGTTAGCTGGAGGTGGGTTGTTAATTGCTCACACAATACCATTAGCTATTTTGGTAGTTTTAATGCTGCTTGAATTAGGAGTAGCGGCAATTCAAGCTTATGTTTTCACCATTTTAACTTGTATTTATTTGAACGATGCAATTCATTTACATTAATTTTAAATGACAGTGGCCATTAGTTTTTTAAACTTATAAAAAGTGTTTTGATAAATTTTTTGAATTGCATTCTTAGCTCAGTTGGATAGAGCGTCGGCCTTCTAAGCCGTTTGTCACAAGTTCGAATCTTGTAGGATGTAAAAATTTCTTTATTTTCGTGTAATTTTGATTTAAAAACGAGAATAATTTGCCGAAAAAATTATATTAAATTTGAATGATTTATATTTTGAACACAGAAATTTCGGATAAAAAGCCAATAAAAATAGCATTACAAAATATTTTTGGTGTTGGCAAAGCAAAATCCATTCAAATTTGTACGCACTTAGGAATTTCCGAAAAAACCTCTATAAAATTTTTAACATCAGAAATGAAAAACAAAATTGTTCTTTATATTGAAAACGAAATTGAAATTGGTGATGATTTAAGAAAAACATTAACTCAATTGAAAGAAAATCAAGTTCGTTTAAAATGTTATAAAGGTCAAAGGGCTAAGTTCAAGCTTCCCCGCAGAGGGCAACGAACCCACACAAATGCTAAAACAACCAAAAATGTTTACAGATAAAATGTCAAAAACTCAAACAATTAAATTAACTGTAAATTGTACTTCTCGAAATACGATTTTACAAGCAACGGCCCCAAACTGTACTATTACAGTTAGTACTGGGCTATTAGGTTTTGTAGGTGCTAAACGATCAAGTCCCCATGCGGCACAACAAACTGCTGAGTTCATGGCGGAAAAACTTGTTGAACACCGTTTTATGAATATTATGCTTATCTTTAAAGGTTTTAACAAAGGACGTAAGTCCGTAATCAAGGGATTGAAGAAACAACAAATTAACATTTTAAAATTAGTTGACAAAAGTACGGTAGCCCATAATGGTTGCCGCCTTCCTAAAAAACGACGATTGTAAGAATGGAGGAATGACTGAGTGGTTAAAGGTGGCAGACTGTAAATCTGTTAGATTTTCTTACGTAGGTTCGAATCCTACTTCCTTCAACGAACAAAAAGTTTTGTTAATTATTTTAAAATTAATTATGGTTTTTTCATTAGATATTTTATTAACTGTTTCATCGATCGTATTCTTATTGGGAGCATTAGGTTTAGTTTTAAATAAACGTAATTTATTAATTCTTTTAATGTCTATTGAATTAATGTTGTTGGGTTTAAATCTAAATTTTATTTTTTTCTCCGTTTACTTGGATGATATCTTAGGCCAAGTTTTTGCTTTATATGTTCTTACCGTTGCGGCAGCAGAATCCGCAATTGGTTTGGCAATTTTAACTGTTTATTATAAAGATAAGCAGACTATTTTATTAGAAGGGTTCGTGCGTGCACGTGGATAAAATATTATGATACAGGTTCAAACTTTATTAAAAGTAGCTGATAATTCGGGCGGCAAAAGCGTCCGATGTTTAAAAATCTTGAAAAAAGGCGCTAAAACAAGATATGGGAAAGTTGGTGATGTCATTGTTGTTTCGGTCCAACAAATACGGTCTAAAAATAAAATGACGTCGAAAGTCCGCAAAGGAGATGTTTTATATGGGGTTGTTGTAAGGACACGTACCGCATTCCGACGTTCTTTAGGGTTAGCCTTTCGTTTTGATCAAAATTCTGTTGTTTTGTTAAACAAACAATTAAAGCCTTTGGCTACGCGAGTTTTAGGTGTGATTCCGAGAGAATTACGTAACAATAAATTTTCAAAAGTTATTTCTTTATCTGCTGGAACTATTTAATTTTTATAAAAATGTCAACTTATTTAAATTCATATCAGAAACGTAACAAATTGAATCGATGTTTTTTTTACAAAAATGTTCATCAAACATCGTTTACTATTGATAAATTATCACTTTTTTACACACAAAAAAAAGATGTTTCATTAAAACCGTTGGTGAAAGTTGCGGCTCTCTTAGAGTTAATAACTCGCCAAAGAGCTTTTTTCATTCGGTCTCGGAAATCTTCTGTTTTTAGAAAGATAAGAAAAGGCGCTCCTTCAGGTGTTAAAGTTACGTTAAGAAAAAATGTTCTTGCGTGTTTTCTGATAAAGCTCATTTGGGAAATTTTTCCTGTGGTTAGAAATTTTCGACTTAGAACAAAATTTAATAAATTAAAACAAGAACAACTAAATTCGCTGATTTACCTTATTCCAGACCCGTTAGTTTTTCATGAAATAAAAAATTTTTATTTTTTATTCAAAGCTTGCGTTAATTTACGTGTTTCTATCTCTTTTTCAAAAAATTTGTTAAAAAAAGAATTTTTTTTTAACGTTCGATTTTTACAACTACCCGTGGCTTAAGCCGCGAAAAATTCAAAACAAATAAAAAATAATGAATATAATATCTAAATTTAACGTATTAATTTTAAACACTATTGCTGGAGTGATTCTTTTAGGGAATAATTCAGTTCATTTGGATGCTGCAGAACCTTGGCAATTAGGGTTTCAATCTCCGGCAACACCAGTTATGGAAGGTATTATTAATTTTCACAATCATATCATGTTTTTTATGGTTGGTGTTGGTGTTTTTGTTATGTGGCTTATGGGACGTTGTTTAGTTTTGTATAGCGCTACTACGAACACAAGTAAAATTGATAATTTTACCCATGCCACTACAGTTGAAATTGTTTGGACTGTAGTGCCGGCTCTAATTCTAATGGTAATTGCTGTTCCTTCTTTTGCTTTATTGTATTCCATGGATGAAATGTTAGATCCTGCTGTTACTTTAAAAGTGATAGGACACCAATGGTATTGGAGTTATGAGTATTCTGATTATAATCATTTAACTGAAGAAAATTCTGGGATTAATTTTGATTCTTACATGGTTGCCGACGATGATTTAGAAAAAGGGCACTTGCGTTTATTAGAAGTTGATAATCGAATTGTTTTACCGGCTAACACGCATATTAGAGTATTAGTAACCGCGGCTGATGTTTTACACAGTTGGGCTGTTCCTTCATTTGGTGTAAAGGTGGACGCATGTCCGGGAAGATTAAATCAAACAACTTTATTTATCAAAAAGCCTGGTGTTTTTTATGGACAGTGTAGTGAGCTTTGTGGTACAAATCATGGATTTATGCCTATTTGTGTTGAAGCCGTTAGTTTAGAGGATTATACGAGTTGGTTAGAAAAAAAATTATAACCGTTTAAGACAAATTTTGAAGTTTTAATTTCATTTTAGTTTAGGTTATTATTAAGAATATTATCTCTTTGTTTCTTTTTTAAGTTTTAAACATCTCAGCTGGTTCGAATAAAAATAATGGCCCATTTTCCTGTTTATTCTTTTTTATTCTTCCTAGATGCAGTTTAATTTTATTCTCCTGAGTGTTTAATCTAACTGGCAAAAGATTTTGGAGGAATGAAATGTCGGAGTTAGGCGTTCGGTTGAATGTGTTTTATAACGTATCGTTCAGCTGGTATTGATTTTCTGTTCTTTCTAGCAATTTTTTAGAACTACCCACCCAGAAATTTAACACAGGAGACTGGTCAATCTCGTTTTGACGCGGTTAAAATGTCGTCAATCGAGGTGAGTGGTCCTTTTTAACAAAAGGAATTTGTTTAAAGTTACACTTTAGATTCGACTAAAAATCTTATTTAGAGTCAATTTAGTTTTCATAAATTAGTTCATCAAACAAATTAAATTTATTATGAATTTTTTTTCCTATTTACTTTTAGTTTTTATAATTTTTTTTTCGTTTTTCGTGATCAGTTCGAGAAATCCCGTACATTCAGTGTTATCTTTAATTTCTGTCTTTTTGTTCTCCGCTGTTTTGTTATTTTGTTTAGAAGTAGAGTTTTTAGCACTTTCATTTATTATTGTATATGTGGGCGCTATCGCAGTTTTGTTTCTATTTGTTGTGATGATGTTAGATATCAAAATAGGTGATAATTCATTTGACGCTTTACGTTATGGTCCTTTGGCTTATTTTTTAAGTTTTGTGTTTGTTTTAGAAATTATTTTACCACTAGTGCAATTAAATAACTCCGTACTATTAGATTTTTCGACGGCTTATTTTTGGATCGATTGGATTGCTGAAATAGATTATTTATCTAATATTCAAGCAATTGGTCAGCTATTATATACGTATTATTTTGTTTTGTTTTTAATGGCGGGTTTTATTTTGTTTATTGCGATAATTGGCGCTTTAATGTTAACTTTAACGTTAAATCGATCAATAAAAAAAGTATAATTTTTGTTAGAAAATAAATTAAAAAAAAATAATGAAACACATACACTTTTTAAAAAATCATGTTTTATCCGTTTTACCTATTGTTTTATCGGCGGGTTATCACAGAAATAATGAAACTCTGGTTATTACGGTAAAACCGGAAGACTTACTTTTTACATTAAAAGTTTTAAAATTTAACACAAATCTGCAATATACTTTGTTGACAGCAATCTCTGGGGTTGATTATCCTTATCGAAACAGACGATTTGAGGTAATTTATGAATTGTTGAGTGTTCGTTGGAATAGTCGTATTCGCGTAAAAACTTTTGTTGATGAAACGACACCTCTTGTGAGTGCTGTTTCTATTTTTCCAGCTGCTACGTGGTGGGAAAGAGAAATCTGGGATTTGTTTGGGGTTTTTTTCGAGCAAAATGATGAAATTAAGCGTATTTTGACTGATTACGGTTTTGAAGGTCATCCTTTACGTAAAGATTTTCCTTTAAGTGGTTATGTTGAGTCGCGTTACGACGATAAATTAAAACGTGTTGTTTGCGAACCTTTAGAACACGCACAAGAATTTCGAAGTTTTGATTTCACTTCAGGCTGGTCGTTACAATCGACAAATTAAGTTTTTTGTCCTGGTTTAAAGTAAAAATTGTAAAGCAGTTAAAACTTTGTTTTAATTTGTGAAAATTATGTTTAAAATAGATGAGCGGGCATTTTCGTTGGAATAAAGATTATGTATTAGCGATTGTTGATAATCATATTATTGACTACCCGAGTCCAATTAATTTAAGTTACGCTTGGAGTTTCGGAGCATTGGCGGGTATTAGTTTAGTTATTCAAATTGTCACAGGGATTTTTTTGGCGATGCATTATACTCCTCATGTAGATTTGGCTTTTAGTAGTGTCGAGCATATTATGCGTGACGTGAACAATGGTTGGTTAATTCGTTATATGCATGCTAACGGAGCTTCCATGTTTTTCATTGTAGTTTACAGTCACTTGTTTAGAGGGTTGTATTACGGGTCTTATATGCAACCCCGCGAACATCTATGGTGTTCTGGAGTTGTCATTTTTCTTTTAATGATGGCAACAGCATTTATGGGATATGTTTTACCTTGGGGGCAAATGAGTTTTTGGGGTGCTACTGTTATTACAAATCTATTTTCAGCAATTCCTATTGTAGGACCTTCTATTGTTGATTGGCTATGGGGTGGTTTTTGTGTTGATAACGCAACTTTGAACCGTTTTTTTAGTTTGCATTTTGTAATGCCTTTTGTTATTGCAGGTTTAGTTATTGTTCATATCGCTTTATTACATAAAGATGGTTCTAATAACCCTTTGGGCGTTGACAGTAGTAGTGATAAAATTTCATTTTATCCTTACTTTTATGTTAAAGATTTATTTTCATTAATGTGTTTTGTTTTATTTTTCTCAATCATTTTGTTTTATTATCCGAATACTTTAGGGCATCCAGATAATTATATTCCGGCTGATCCGATGTCAACGCCGGCACATATTGTACCTGAATGGTATTTCCTGCGTGCGCCATTTAATGTGCACGTTGCTTGCTGAATTAACCGGTCAGCCGAGCCCGCTCAATTGGCTCGTAAAACACACAGCTTATCCGAGCCTAGTAATAGGACTAGTTCGAAAGAATAGGGGAGTGTAGCATGCTGTGAAAGGAGCGCACTGGACTTCCAAGTCCTTAGAAGCGTTCCGAGTTATTGTAGATATGCATATTCACAAAAAGGTTGGTGGGAAAATGTACCGTCCTACGAGGGTTGGACTACAACTCGTACAATGGCATTAAGAAGGACTGGTAGGAGTCTTCTTAAAAGAGCTGCTGTTGCGCCGTCTACAAATAGTAGAAAAAATCATTATGCTAAGTCTACGGGAACCTGACTAAGGTTTCTAGGTGGCAACGTGTCGCAGAACTTGGGATCGCCTAAGCGAAGTAATTCCTATGGTGACAGAGTCCTCGTAGTAGTTAGAAATATTTCTAGCGAAGAGGGGCAGCCGAAAACGATCAAAAAAGAAGACAGCTGCAGAAAGCAGTTTGACTCGTCTTAAGGTTATAGCGGATGGCAGATGTGAAGCCGTCCAAAATGTATATCAAATAGTTTATGATGTTGAAGTATTAAAAGCGAGTTCTCCAACACCAAAAGAATCTATGTTCAAAAAAGGCAAAATTAGCAAAGTAAAAAAGAGAGCTTCGCATGTAAGTACGTCGATGCTCCATATTACCGAATAAAAAAACGCCTGATGGAGGAAAAAACGGGGAATGGCTCATAAACGCAGTCGCACTGGGTTAACTACGATCATGCTGAGATAGTATATCGGTATAATTGGAT